>Ga0310810_10001090_pt1 | contig 27703 bp, 26 predicted proteins | sample NCmetagenome_FD_207641 | JGI IMG/M metagenome (GOLD analysis project Ga0310810, IMG submission 207641) | Soil microbial communities from experimental microcosm in Duke University, North Carolina, United States - NC | ecosystem: Engineered > Artificial ecosystem > Soil microcosm > Unclassified ...
CGGGTCGCCGGCGTACAGATCGACCGGCGCGCTCTCGACGCGGCCGCCGGCGAGCGCGACGACGAGCGCGGTGACGCGCTCCAGCGCTCGCGGCGCGAGCGTGACGTCGACGCCGCGCTCGAACCGGTAGCTCGCGTCGGTGGAGAGGCCCGCGCCTCGACGCGTGCGGCGCGTGCGCGCGGGGACGAAGTTCGCGCACTCGATGAAAATCTCGGTCGTCCCGGCGTCGACCTCGGTGTCCTGTCCGCCCATGACGCCGGCGAGCCCCACGGGGCGAACCGAATCGGCGATCACCGTCATCTCGGAGGTCAGCGCGCGTTCCACGCCGTCGAGCGTCACGAGCCGCTCTCCGTCGCGCGCGGCGCGCACCACGACCGTCTTCTGCGGGAGCTTCGTCTCGAGGTCGAACTTGCCGAGGTCGAACGCGTGCGTCGGCTGCCCGAGCTCGTGCAGCACGTAGTTGGTGGCGTCGACGACGTTGTTGATCGAGCGCGAGCCGACCGCCGCGAGACGGTCGACGAGCCACTGCGGACTCGGCCCGACGCGCAGGCCGCGCACGACGACGCCCATGTAGCGGGTGGCGAGCGCCGCGTCCTCGAGGTGCAGCACGATCCCGCCCGCGTTGCCGGCGCGACGGAAGCGCTTCGGCGTGGGAACGTCGATCTCGCCAAGCCCGATGTCCGGCAGCACGAGCGAGGAGCCGGTCAGCGCGGCGACCTCCCGCGCGAGCCCGAGATGCGAGAGGAGGTCGGGCCGGTTGGGGAGCACGTCGACGACGAGCCGCGTATCGCCGACGCTCAGCGCATCGAGGAGCGGCGTGCCCGGCGCCGCGTCGACCGACAGCTCGAGAATGCCCTCGTGCTCCTGGCCGAGCCCGAGCTCCCGCGCCGAGCACAGCATGCCGTTCGACGTGTGCCCGCGAATCTTCCGCTTCTCGATCTTCAGCCCGCCGGGCATCACCGTGCCCGTCGGCGCGAACGGGTACAGCTTTCCCGCCTGGACGTTCGGCGCGCCGCAGACGACGTCGAGCAACTCGCCGGCGCCCATGTCCACCTTCGTCAGGTGGAGATGATCGGAGTCGGGATGCGGATGCTCCTCGACCACGCGCGCGACGACGATCGGCGCGAGGTCGGCGCGAAGCGGCACGACTTCCTCGACGGTCGCGGTGTGCGCCGTGAGGAGATCCCGCAGCTCGCGCGCGGAACGGGGCGCGTCGAGGAACGCGTTCAGCCATTCGACGGACGCGTTCACTCGGCCACCTGCGCGAGGACGCGAACGTCGGAATCGTAGAGCAGCCGGATGTCGGGCAGCCCGTAGCGCAGCATGGCGATGCGTCCGGGTCCCATGCCGAACGCCCACCCGGTGTACCGCTCGCTGTCGATGCCGGCCGCCTCGAGCACCTTCGGATGGACCATCCCCGAGCCGAGGATCTCCATCCATCCGGTGCCCTTGCACGCCGAGCATCCTCCGCCGCCGCAGATCCGGCACTCCACGTCCATCTCGGCCGACGGCTCCGTGAAGGGGAAGAAGCTCGGACGAAAGCGCGTGCGCGTCGTGCCGAAGAAACGATTCGCGAAGTGGGTCAGCGTGGACTTGAGGTCGACGAAGGAGATTCCCTCGTCGACGGCGAGCCCCTCGAGCTGCGCGAACGCCGGCGCGTGCGACGCGTCGAACGGATCGCGGCGGAACACCGTGCCTGGCGCGAGGATCCGGATCGGGGGCGCGAAGCGCTGGAGCGTGCGGACCTGCACCGGCGAGGTATGCGTGCGGAGCAGCGCGCCCTCCCCGAGGTAGAGCGTGTCGTGCAGGTCCATCGCCGGGTGATCGGGCGGGAAGTTGAGCGCACCGAAGTTGTACCACTCGGATTCGCTCTCCGGCCCGAGCGCGACGGTGAACCCGAGCTCGCGGAAGATGGCGACGATCGCGTCGATGACCGTGGTGACCGGATGCTTGCCCCCGCGCCAGCGCACGCGGGCCGGCATCGTGAGATCGACCGCCGTTTCCTGCTCCGCTCCGCGACGCAGTGCCTCGCGCCGCTCCTCGAGCGCGGCGGCGAGCCGCGTCTTCGCGTCGTTGAACGCGCGCCCCGCCTCGCGCCGCTGCTCGGCCGGCAGCGCGCCGAGCGCCTTCTGCAAGGTGAGAAGCTCGCCGCGCCGATCGCCGAGGAAGGCGACGCGCGCGTCCTCGAGCGCGTCGGCGTCGCTGGCGCCGGAGAGCGCGGCGGTGCCGCGGGCGACGAGGTCGTGGGCGGCCCGGAGATACTGCTCGAGCGTGGGGGAGTCGGAAAGCATCGCGAGGAGCGTCATAAATGCCACGGCGGCGGCGTGACCCAGGGTCGCGCCGCCGCCGAGTGCCTGCGGTGAATCTACCTACGCGGCATTCAGGGCGGCGCGCACCTTCTCGGCGAGCTCACCGAACGCCTGCGGATCGCGCACGGCGATGTCGGCCAGGATCTTCCGGTCGATCTCGATCCCCGCCTTTCCGAGCCCGTTGATGAACACGTTGTAGCTCATGTCGTGCTGCCGGGCCGCGGCGTTGATGCGAACGATCCAGAGGCGGCGGAAATCACGCTTCTTGTTCTTGCGATCGCGATAGGCGTACTTCCACCCCCGCTCGACGTTTTCCTTCGCGGCCTTCCAGAGCTTGGACCGGGCGCCAAAGGCGCCACGGGCGTGCTCGAGGACCTGCTTCTTGCGCTTGAGGCGCGGGACGTTGGATACGGCGCGTGGCATGATCGGCTCCCGTTACGCGGCCTGAATGAGGCGCTTGATTCGCTTCTGCTCGCCGTTGGTGGCGATGAGGCCGGCGCGGCGCAGGTTCCGCTTCCGCTTCGACGTCTTCTTGGTGAGGATGTGGCTCTTGAACGCCTTGAACCGCTTCACCTTTCCGGAGCCCGTCGTCTTGAAGCGCTTCGTCGCGCCCTTGTGCGTTTTCATCTTCGGCATTGCACGTCCTCTTATTTGGGCGTGAGAATCATCGTCATGGACTTCCCTTCGAGCCGCCCCGCGCTCTCGATCTTCGCGACGTCGGATAGCTCGCTGCTCACCCGATCGAGCACTGCCTGACCGAGCTCGGGGTGAGCCACCTGCCGGCCACGGAACATCATCGTCACCTTCACCTTGTTCTTCTCTTCGAGAAACCGGCGCGCATGCCGGGTCTTCGTGTCGAAGTCGTGATCGTCGATCCCAGGACGGTACTTCACTTCCTTGAGCTCGATCACGTGCTGCTTCTTCTTCGCGAGCCGCGCCTGCTTGGCCATCTCGAACTTGTACTTCCCGTAATCCATGATGCGGACTACGGGAGGCCGAGCCGTCGCGGCGACTTCGACGAGGTCCAATCCGGCATCTTCCGCCATGCGGAGCGCCTGATCGACCTCGAGAATCCCCAACTGTGAACCGTCTGCACCGATCACACGGACCGGGCTGATGCGGATCATTCGATTGACCCGCACGCGCTTCGTGGTGTCCTGAATAAGCGTAGCCTCTGAAAGAGAGAACAAAAAAGCGGACCTTCCGGGGCAGAAGGATCCGCACGTCGTGACACCCGCGGCACGATCCGAGGGCGCAACGCTGAACGAGAACTCCTGCAGCACGCCTCGCCGCGTTGCGAGGGCCAGAGGGTGGGTCGAGAGACACGACCACTTAGCTAGTTGTGAGATAGGAAGTTAGGCGGCCCGGTCTCGAAGTCAAGACAAGTCCGGACGTGGCGAGGGTGCGGCCGGCACGACTCACTGGCCGTCGATTCCCGTCTGCCCCCAGCCGAAGATCGAACCGCGGAGGTCGCGCGGCGCGAGCGGCGCTCGCGCTCGCCCGGGCGCCGTCACGTAGACGGCGAGTGAGCCAGGACGCTCCTGGGCATAGAGGACCCTGATCCGCCGGAGGCCACGAAGCACCGTGAGCTGTCCGCTCCGCGTCGACTCGGTCCCTCCGCGAGGATTCTCCGCGACGAGCGCCCCGTCGATGTAGAGCCGCGAGCGGCCAGTGGAGACGAGGTCGAAGGTGTACGTCCCGTCGAGCTCGAGGGAGACCAATCCGTCGTACACGAGCCCGAACTCGGGCCCGCGACCGGCGAACCGCGCGAGGTCGAAGGTGGACGCGGTGTCGCGCGCCGCCGCCGGCGCCGCCGTCAGCGAGTCGAGGCTCGCGATCGGACCGGCGACGAGCCGGTACACCAACGCGCGCGCGACGCCGAACGGGTTGTTCTCGGGCTGCGGCCGGTTGTACATGACCGTGCGGGTCACCCTGCTCTCCCGGTGGCCCGGCGTGACGACGACCGTCTGCAGCTCGCGTTGCTGTCCCGCCGGAATCTCGAAGGTGAGGGGCGCGGAATACGTCTCGTCCGTCGCGCTCGCCGGATAGCCGTCGATCGTCCAGTGCACGTGGCCGCCCTCGACCGATGGGGCGAGCGGGATCGTGAACCGCGAACCGCGCATCAGGGTGTCGACCGCGCCCAGCGCTGGGGGGACGCGGAACTCGTAGCCACGCGTCTCGAGCTTCGCGAGCTGGCGGGGAAGCTGCGCCGAGGCGAAGCGCTCGTAATCCTTCCGCGCGGGCGGCGTCCACGCAATCTCGGCGAGCGCGAGCATGCGCGGCAGGAGCGTGTACTCGAGATGCGCCGGCGTGCGCACGTACTCGCTCCAGATCGCGCCGGTCACGCCCTTGACGTGCCGGGCCTGGACGGCGTCGAGGACGGATGGCACGGGATCGTAGGCGTAGAGATCGCGCAGCGACTCCGTGGCGCGCAGAGCGTCGACGTCGGTACGCGCGGTGGGACGGTCGTTGAAATAGAGGTGGTTGCGCGACGACGCCATGATCACGTCGTGACCTTCGCGCGCGGCGGCGATCCCGCCCTCCTCGCCGCGCCAGCTCATGACGGTCGCGTTCGGCGCGAGACCACCCTCGAGGATCTCGTCCCACCCGATCAGGGTGCGGCCCTTCGAGTTCAGGTAGGCCTCGATGCGCTTGAAGAAATAGCTCTGCAGCCCGTGCTCGTCCTTCAACTGGTGCTCGCGGATGATCTGCTGCGCGACGGGCGAGCGCTTCCACGCGTCTTTCGGCGTCTCGTCACCACCGACGTGGACGTACCGTCCGGGGAAGAGCGAGAGCACCTCCGAGAGCACGTTCTCGAGGAAGGTGAAGGTCCGTTCCGTGGGGCAGAACACGGTCGTGAAGATGCCGTACGTCTCCGCGACCTCGTACGGACGCTCGGGCTCGCAGCTCAGCTCCGGATAGGCCGCGAGCGCCGCGGTCGAGTGGCCGGGCATCTCGATCTCCGGCACGATCGTGACGTGCCGCGCCGCGGCATAGCGGACCACGTCGCGGATCTGGTCCTGGGTGTAGAAGCCACCGTGCGGCGTGGCGTCGTACCACTGCGGATTCCGATCGAGATAGTGGCCGATCGGCGACTGCGCGCGCGTGGCGCCGACCTGCGTGAGCCTGGGATAGCGCTTGATCTCGATGCGCCAGCCCTGATCGTCGGTGAGATGCCAGTGGAAGGTGTTGAGCTTGTACGCCGCCATGACGTCGATGTACCGCTTCACCTCGTCGACGGAGAAGAAGTGCCGCGAGACGTCGAGGTGCATGCCGCGATAGGCGAATCGGGGGTGATCCTCGATCGTCGCCGCGGGCAGCGCGACGGCGCCGTTCGGCCGCGCGGGGACGAGCTGCAGCAGCGACTGAACGCCGTAGAAGAGCCCTGCTCCGCGGCCCACGATCGTCACGCCCGACGGGGCGATGACGAGGCGATAACCCTCGTCCGGCAGCGACGCGCTCCCGGTGCCGGTGAGGGTGATGGCGCCCGCGCTGGTGCCGCTCGCCGTTCCCGGACCCCACGCGTTGCGCAGCGCCGCGCGCAGCAGGTCGGCGGTGGGCGCGTCGGCGGGCGAGGCGACCACGCGCGTGGCGGGTCCGATGATGAATCGCCCATCGGTGACGCGGACCGAGACCGGTGTCGGGACGATCGGCAACGTCGTCGCGGCGCTCTGGCCGGCGGCGGTCGAGAGGGCGAGCGGCACCAGGGCGACGAGAAGCGTTCTCATGGCGTGTCGGCGGTCGTGAACGGCGGCGGCGTGGGCGGGAGGACGCGCGACGCGGAAGATACGGCGCGAACCGGCGCGGCGGACGGGCTCAGGGCTCGGCGACCTCGCAGACGTACCCCTTTCCGTCGGAGACGATGCGCCCGAACGCATGCTGGGCGTCGTGCTCGAACATCACCGTCCAGCGCTCGCTCGCCGCTTCCGCCCAGACGCGCCGCTTCGTCTCGAGCGTGACGAGCGGTTCGACGTCGTAGGCCATGATCCAGGGGAGCGGCACGTGCGCGGCGGTGGGCGCGAGATCGGCGAGAAAGAAGAGCCGCTCGCCGCCGGACTCCACGAGGATCCCCTGGTGGTGCGGTGTGTGACCCGGCGTGTGGCGGAGCGAGATGCCCGGGAGCACCTCGCGGTCGTCGTCGACGAGCTCGAGCCGGCCCGCGGCGTGCACCGGATCGTAGTTGTGCGCGAAGTAGCTGGCAGCCGTTCGCTCGTTGGTGTGATGCGCCCAGTCCCATTCTCCGCGCCGTACGACGTAGCGCGCATGCGGGAACGAGAGCACGGGTACGCCATCCTCGCCGCGCCGCGTGTTGCCACCCGCGTGGTCGAAGTGAAGATGGCTGTCGATCACGAGGGTCACGTCGCTCGGGGAGAAGCCCACTTCGGCGAGCGCGCTCTCGAGCTGCGTCGGGCCCGCGCCTCCGATCGGTGCGTTCTCGATGCCGTAGATGCCGGCGAACTTCTCGCTCTCCTTGTCGCCCACGCCGGTGTCGACGAGGACGAGCGCGTCCGGATGCTCGACGAGCAGACAGCGCATACCGAGCGGGATCCGGTTCTTCGCGTCCGGCGGGATCTTGCGCTCCCACAGCGTGCGCGGCACGACACCGAACATCGCGCCGCCGTCGAGCTGCTGGAGCCCCGCCTGCAAGGCATGGACGCGGAGGGCGCCGAGCTGCCGCGTCTGCACGAGTGGAAGGAGTGGCATGGCGAGCGCGGGTCGGTCAGGCGGTGGTGTCGCGATCGACCGGTCGCGGGAGCGCGGGCGCGCGGCGTCCACGGCGCCGGCGTACCGGGCGGCTGGTGGCGAGCAGTCGCTCGAGCTCCGACCAGCGCTCGCACCCGCGGGCGCGTGCGTCGTCGAGCAGGCGCAGCAGGCAGCGCGCGGTGGCGAGCGCATCTCCGGCGGCACGGTGACGCTGGCCGGGCTCGATCTCCACGCCGTAGTGGCGCGCCACCCAATCGAGCGATCGGGACCGGAGCTGCGGAAGGAGCCGCCGGGCGAGACGCACGGTGCACAGCCGCCGTCCCGTGAGCTCGTGGCCGCGCGCACGCGCGACTTCGGCGCTCACGAACCGCCAGTCGAACGCCGCGTTGTGCGCGACGAAGACGGTGCCCTCGAGCACGCGAAGCACCTCGTCGCAGCGATCGCGGAAGGGCGCCTGGTCGCGCACCATCTCCCACGAGATGTTGGTGAGCCGCGTGATGAACGCCGGGATGGAGCGCTCCGGATTGACGAGCGTCTCGTACACGCCGACCACCGCGCCGTCGCGCACGGTGACGATCGCGATCTCGGTGATCCGGTCGCCGCCGTCGACGCGTGCGCCCGTCGTCTCGACGTCGACCACGGCGAAGGTGAGCTGCGACAGCGGCGGCTCGTCCTCGGGCGCGTGCGTGCGCCACGCCGGGGGCGACGGCTCCGCGAGTCGCCAGACGCCGTTCGGGTCGCGAGCGAAGCGCGGGTGATCGCCGAGCAGCGAGATCGCCATGTGCTCGGCGATCGCGGGTGGCAGCGCGGAGAGCTGACAGACCGATCCGATCAACCGGCACGCGTCCGCCGGACCGGCGCGCAGGTAGTCGGCGGCGCGGTCGGCGAGCAGAGTGCGTTCCGGCCGGGTGGAGACGCCCGCGGGGGCGAACGGCTCGATGCGCGTGCCGCTCAGCGGATCGATCTGGCTCACGTCGCGCGCTCCATGATGCGTCCGGACATGCGCCCGCGGGCCATCGTGGTCGTCGTCGTCACGCGTCGTCACGCTGCACGGGACAGGTCATGCAGTGGGGACCGCCGCCGCCACGCACGAGCTCCGCGCCCTCGAAGGTGATCACGGCGCGCTCGTCGTCGGCGATGCGCATCTCGCCGGTGAGGAAGTTGACTCCCGGCACGACGCGGAAGCCGGCGCGCTCCATCTGCGCGAGCGTGGCGACGTTGCGCGCGTACGAGAGCACGAGCCCGGGGCGCATCGCCACGAAGTTGCACCCCGATGCCCACTGCTCGCGCTCCTGCACGACGCGCCGCTCACCGCCGCAGAAGATCGGCGTCATGGGCATGCCGCATTCGGCGAGCGCAGAGAAGATGTCCGGACGCTCGTGGAGCGTGCTCTCGCCCTTGCGCCAGTGGAGCACGCTGAGGCGTTCCGGGCCGACGAAGTGCGGCGGGAAGCAGACGCAGAGCTCGCGATCCACCTGGGTGAAGATCATGTCGAGATGGATCGCCGTGTTCTCGCTCGGCATCACGACGATGATGACGTCTCGCACCGCCGTTCGCTCGAAGAGGAGGGCGGCGAGGTGATCGATCGCGCCCGGACTCGACCGCTCGCTGAATCCGATGAGCACGAGGTCGTCGCGCAGGGCGTGGACGTCGCCCCCTTCGAGCGTGTAGTTGAGGCGGCGCTCGACCGAGCCGTCGTAGAGGATCCCCTCGTTGCGCAGCAGCGGATGGTAGAGGAAGAGCGCCTTCATGATCAGCTCTTCCGGCCAGCGTACGCCGTAGCGCATGGAGCCGACGAGCACGTGCCGGCCCACCCCCATCGCGGAATCGCGGGTGAAGAACAGGTTCGGGAGCGGGGGCAGCTCGTAGCCGAACTCGTTGAGCGTTCGCGCGAGCGGGCCCGGCACTTCGACGCGGCCCTCGATGAGCATCGTGACGAGGTCCGCCGGAGGCAGATCCTCGATCTCCCGCGCGAGCGGCTCGCTCGGCACGATGTCCATGGTCTCTCGCACGAGCAGCTCGCGCACCTCGCGATTCTCGAGCACCTGGGCGAGCAGGTCGCGCACCTCGTGCACCTGGCAGAACCGCTCGAGCACGGCGGTGAAGCGACGGTGCTCGCGGCGCGCCTGATCGGCGTCCGGGAGGTCGTCGTACAGGTAATCCTCGCGGGTCGCGGGGGTCACACCGAGGAGCTCGTTCCCCGGCGTGTGGACCACGACCGACCGGAGGCGTCCGATCTCGGAGGTGACGTGCACGCTCATGGACCCGAAGATAACCCGTTGCCCGCGAGTCGTCGCCGTGCTGGCGGGGGGTGTGCGCGCACTCTCTGGTGCAGCTCCGAGGAGGCCGCTAGTTTGTGAATGAATTCACAAGCACGCCGAGGGCCGTGAAGCGCATCGCCGAATCCACCGTCCGCCGTCTCTCGATCTACCTGCGGTTCCTCGAGGAATTCGAGGACCGCGGCCTCTCCACCGTCTCGAGCGAGGAGCTGGCCCGGCGAGGCGGGACGACGTCGGCACAGGTGCGAAAGGATCTCTCCTTCTTCGGCTCCTTCGGTAAACGCGGCCTCGGCTACTCGGTGCCCGAGCTGTCGACGGCACTCCGCGAGATCCTCGGGCTCGGGCGCGAGTGGAGGGTCGTCATCGTCGGCGCCGGAAAGATCGGGGCGGCGCTCGCCCAGTACCGCGGCTTCCGCCAGCGAGGGTTCAACATCCTGGCGGTGTACGACGCCAACCCGGAGAAGATCGGGCGGACGCTCGAAGGGATCGAGATCCGCGACATCGCCCGGTTCGAGGAGGACGTCGCGCACGAGCACCCCGAGATCGCGGTGATCGCCATTCCATCGGACGGTGCGCAGGACGTGCTCGATCGCATCGTCAGGACCGGAATCAAGGCGGTGTTGAACTTCGCGCCGGTCCAGCTGCACGCGCCCGCCGACGTGACGGTGAAGGCGGTCAACATGGCGATGGAGCTCGAAGGGCTCTCGTTCGCCCTGACGAACCGCGACTAGGGGTCGTCCGCTCGTCGGGTCGCGGCGCGCAGCAGCGCCACGAACCTCTCGACGCCGAGCACCTCGGGGCGCGCGTCCGGCTCGATCCCCGATTCTCCCAACAGGAGCTCCGCCTCCTCCGGCGTCAGCGCGAAGGCCGTGCGGACGATGCGGCGCATCTGCTTCCGCCGCATGCCGAAGATGCTCTGCACGAGCGTGCGGAATCGGCGCTCCTCCTCGGGGCGGACCCGCGGGTCGGCGAGCGGCGTGATGCGCACCACGGCACTCTCCACCTTCGGCGGGGGCGAAAACGCGCCCGCCGGCACGCCGAAGAGGATCTCCGCGCGCGCGAGCGCGGCGACGTTGACCGTCAGCGCACCGTATACCTTGCCGCCGGCCGGAGCGACGAGGCGCTCGGCGACCTCGCGCTGCACGAGATAGATGGCCCGTTCGGCGCGCGGCGGCGCGAGCGCGTGAAAGAGGATCGGCGTGGTGATGTAGTAGGGCACGTTGCCGGCGAGCACGTACGGCCCGCGAGCGAGCTCGCCGAGCGGAACGCCGAGCACGTCGGCCTGCACGATCTCGACGCTCGGGCGGTTCGCGTAGCGTTCGCTGAGGAGCGCGGCGAGCGCGCGGTCGTACTCGATCGCCACGAGCCGGCCGGCGCGCTCGACGAGGAGATCGGTCAACGCGCCGCGACCGGGGCCGATTTCGAGCACCGTCTCGTCGCCGCGCAGCGCGAGCGAGTCGGCGATGCGGCCGAGGATGCGCCGATCCGTCAGGAAGTGCTGGCCGAGGCTCTTGCGCGTCGGCGGGAGCGGGTCGCGGCGAGACGGGAGGCGTCCCTCCGGCGGCACGCCGGTCAGCTCCGGAGCACGACCAGCGTCAGATCGTCGCGGCGCGGCGTGTCGACGGTATAGTGATCGAGCAGTTCGAACACGCGATCGGCGATCTGGTCGGGCGATTCCTGCCGGTTGCGCAGGACGCAGTCGAGCACCGGCCCCTCGCCGAATCTGATGCCGTCCGGATTTCGCGCGTCGGCGACGCCGTCGGTGAACAGCACGAGCAAATCGCCGCCGACCTCCCAGCTTCGCTGCTCGGAGCGCGGTGCTTCGTCGGACATGCCGAGCGGCGGACCGCCGGCGGTGAGGCGCTCGACCTCGCCCGCGCGCGTCACGACGAACGCGTGCGGATGGCCGGTGTTGCCGTAGCGGAGTACCCCCGCGTCGCGATCGACGACGGCGTAGAACGCGGAGACGAACATCTCCGTGGTCGTGAGCTCTTCCTTCACCGACTGGTACAGCCGGCGCAGCATCTCGGCGGGATCGTCGGTGCCCTGGGCGTGGATCGCCGAGGCGCTCATGGTGAGCGCCATGATGAGCGCGGCCTGATAGCCGTGGCCCGAGACATCGCCGATCATCACGCCGATGCGACCGCCGGAGAGCCGGTACAGGTTGTAGAAGTCGCCGCCGACGTCCTCCGCCGGTTCGACCCGCGCGGCCACCGACGCGGCTGGCGCGATGTGCGAGGCGTCCGGGAGGAGCTTCATCTGCAGGTCGTGCGCGAGCTGCATCTCCTGCTGCAGCCGCTGCTGCTCGATCGACTGCCGGACGAGCCGGGCGTTCTGGATCGCGGCGCCGATCTGCGACGCGATGGCCGTGACGAGCTTCTGGTCGCCGGCGGTGAACGGCTGGTCCGAGCGGCGATCGGACAGGTTCATCACGCCGAGCGGCTCGCTCCCGTCCTGCGTCGTCCAGAGGATCGGCACGGTGAGCATCGCGCCCCGGCGGAAGGCGCGCTCGGCGTCGCACCGCATCTCCCCCTCCTCCACGATGATCGAGTGGAGCGTGCGGAAGACGTGCGCGCTGACGCTGCACTCGTCGTCGAGCGAGATCGGCGCGGTGGGGATGTCCTCGGCGCCGAGGCGGGCGATGACCTCGAGCGTGTGCGAGTCGCGGTCGTGGACGAGGATGGAGGCGCGGCGCGCGCCGACCGTCTCGCTCACCTCGCGCAGGATCGTCGCGGCGCCCTCGTCGAGCGAGACGGTGCGTCCGAGGATCTCGCTGATGGAGTACAGGAGATTGATCTCCTCGTACCGCTCGGCGAGCTCGTTCGCGGCGTGTTCCACTTCCAGCGTGTTCTGGAGGTACTGCGCCACGACGGGACGGAGGAACTTGAGATAGCTGTCGATTTCGCGGCGCTCGATGGGACACGGGCCGAGGACGAGCCACGCCGGGCGTGGGCCGGCGATCGGGACGACGACGAGGCGACCGCGCTCGGTGGCCTCGTCGCGCACGATGCCGAGTGGCGGGAGGAGCTCCGGGGGGGGCGGGTCGGCGCGCCGCGTGCCGGCGATGAAGCGGAGCGGGCCCCGCACGCCGCCGTCGCGACGCCACACGGATGCGTCGCATCCGGTGGCCTCGTGAAAGGCGGCGAGGACCTCGCCCAGCTCGCTCATGCGCGGGAGAGGGTCAGTCGAACGACGTTGCCGGGTGGAGCACCGGTGTTCGCGTCGAAGCGTTCGACGCGGTCCATGAGCGCGCGCATCAGGAACAGCCCGCGGCCGTCCTCGCGCTCGATGTTTTCGGGATCGGTGGCGTCGCGGATGTTGTCGTCGAGGTCGAAGGGCTCGCCCTCGTCCTGCACGTCGACCACCAGCCGTCGCGTGTCGACCTCGGCGCGCACGAGGACGCGCTTCTGCGGGTCCTCGTTGTTCGCGCGGAGGATCGCGTTGGAGATGGCCTCGCTCAGCGCGACGGGGACGTTGAGCGCGAGCTGGTGGGGATCGTACGCCAGCTCCTCGCAGGGATGGCGCACCAGCTCGACGACGCGTTCGATGTACGCGACGTCGCTGGGGATCTCGACTGCGAGTGAGACGCGAAGCCCGACGTCGGACGGAAGGGGCGCGGCCATGGCGGGGCGTGGGCGTGGCGGGCGGGGCGTCGCGCCGGACGCGACGCGACAACGGCCCGCCCGACGTTCGGGCGGGCCGTGCCGAGGATCAGAAGCTGGCCAGCGCGCGGTCGCGCGTGTCGGAGATCTGGAACAGCGTGTCGAGCTTCGTCAGCTCGAACAGCGTCTTGAGATCGTCGTTGAGGTTCGCGAGCCGGAGCTCACCGCCCTGCTCGCGGATCTTCTTGGAGAGGGACACCAGTACGCCGAGGCCGGAGCTGTCGATGTAGCCGGTCTGGGCAAAGTCGATGAGGAACTTTCTCTCGCCGCGCTCCAGCTCGTCGATCACCTTCTGCTTGAGCTCCTGTCGATTCCCGACGATGAGCTGTCCTTCGACGTCGACCACGACGATCTCCCCTTCTTTCTTGATCGTGAAGCTCATGTTGTCTCCTGGCGGATCCCGTTCAGTGCCGTGGCCGCCGGCTCGACCGCCTGGAGCGCGGTGATGGCGGCCACATTGAAAATGTCGTCAGCGGAGGCCCCGCGCGAGAGATCGTTGCACGGCCGCCTCATTCCCTGCAGGATCGGACCGATCGCACGCGCCGACGCCAGCCGCTGCACCAGCTTGTAGGCGATGTTCCCCGCGTCGAGCGAAGGGAAGACCAGCACGTTCGCCCTGCCGCCAACGGAGCTGTCGGGCGCCTTGCGCGCCGCCACCTCCGCCACGAGCGCAGTGTCCCCTTGCAATTCTCCGTCCACGGCGAGCTCGGGCGCTCTCTGCCGAATCTCCTCGAGCGCGGCGCGCACGAGATCGACGCTCGCGCCCTCGCCGCTCCCGATCGTGCTGAACGAGAGGAGTGCGACGCGCGGCTCGTCCCCGACGATCCGGCTCCGATCGCGCGCGGCGGCGAGCGCGATGTCCGCCAGCTGTGAGGCGGAGGGATAGCGCAGCACGGCGCAGTCGGCGAAGGTGAGCACCTCGCGCTCGCTGGAGCGGAAGGGCGCGACGTCCATGTAGAACGCCGAGGAGATCGTGGTGACGCCGGCGGCGGGCCCCACCAGCCAGAGCGCGGCGCGCAGCACGTCGGCGGTGGTGTGGACTGCGCCGGCGACGCAGCCGTCGACGCGACCCCAGCGCACGAGTGCGTCGGCCACGACGAGGTTCGAGCGCGCGTGTCGGGCGGCCTCGGCCTCCGTCATCCCCTTCGGACCGCGCACGCGAAGCAGCTCGGCGGCCACGTCGTCGGGGAGGCCGTCGGCGCCTGGATCGACGACTTCACACGGCGCGCTCGACATCGCGGGACCGACGAGTACCGGCTCGACGACCTGCATCGCGGCAAGGGCCGTGACCGCCTCGAGCGTGCGCGGATCGTGGGACTCGGGGAAGACGATGCGCCGGCGGCTCGCCGCCGCCCGCGTGCGAACGGACTCGAGGAAGCTCACCGCGCCGACTGTTTCGCCCGAAGGGCCTCGGCCACGCGCGGATGCACCAGGTCGTCCACGGGGCCGCCGTAGCGCGCCACCTCCCGCACGAGGCTCGCGCTGATGTAGGTCGTGTCGAGCGACGGCACCATGAACACCGTCTCGAGCCGGGGCGAGAGGTGCCGGTTCATGAGCGCCATCTGGTACTCGTACTCGAAGTCGCTGACGGCCCGCAGGCCGCGAATGAGCAGGCTCGCGCCCACCTCGCGCGCGAAGTCGACGAGCAGTCCGTCGAACGACCGGACTTCGATCCGCGGCTCGTCGGCGAGCGCCGCCTGGATGAGCGACACGCGCTCCTCGATGCTGAACAGCGGCTGCTTGGAGGAGTTCGTCGCCACCGCCACGATCAGACGGTCGACGTACTCCAGGCTGCGATGCATCAGGTCTTCGTGGCCCCGCGTGATCGGGTCGAAGCTCCCGGCGTAGATCGCGGTTCTCGAGTTCGGCACGCCGGGAAGGATCGACAGCGACGTCGCAAAAGGCAATCGGCAGCGAGCGCCGCGCGGATCAGCGGTGCCGGTAGAGGGTGATCGCCGTCTGTCCGTACTGCCGGCGCTCGCCGTCGCCGGGGAGGCGCTCGGTGCGCCGATGCTCGATACCGAGCACTCCGGCGAATGGGAGGTCGAGCCAGCGCTCGGCGAGGGTCACGGCGAGGCCGAGGTCGTACGGTGGATCGGCGAAGGCGACGTCGTACGCGCCCGGCTCGAGGCGCTCGACGAAGCGCAGCGCGTCCTGCCGGTGAACGCGGATGGCGTCACCCGCATCGAGCGCGGCGAGGTTGGACTGGATCGCGCGAAGGCTCGGCGGCGCGATCTCCACGAGGTCGGCAGAGGCGGCACCGCGGGAGACCGCCTCGATGCCCAGCGCGCCGGAGCCGGCGAACAGATCGAGCACGCGCGCGTCGGGGAGGAGGGGCGCGACGATGCTCATCCAGGCCTCGCGCACGCGGTCCGCGGTGGGGCGCACCTGTCGGCCGACGGGTGCGGAGATGGAGCGACCGCGCCACCGCCCCGCGACGATGCGCACGCGTCAGGCGCGGAAGTCGGCCAAGCGCGCCTGAAGCCGGGAGACGCCCTGGTACTCGTCGCGCTCGAGCCGGTACGCGATGTCGAGTGGGCGCGCGACGTCGATCTCGCCGATGCGCGCGCCGAGCGTCCAGCCGATCGCGTCCAGCGGATCGCCGTTCGTCTGGAGACGCAGCTTCAGCCCTTCCTTTCCGACGATGCGCGGCGGCGCGGCGAGCCGGACGCCGCGCGTGACGAGCATGGGCGAGGGGTTCCCCACGCCACACGGCTCGAGGTGGCGCAGCAACGCCTCGAACGCGGGGGTGAGCTCCGCGAGCCCGACCTCGAGGTCGACGCGCAGCTCGGGCACCAGGTCGTCGGCGGTGAGCTCGGCGCGCGCGACGTCGTTGAAGCAGCGCGCGAACTCGTCGACCCGATCGCGTCCGATCGTGACACCGGCGGCCCCGCGGTGGCCGCCGAATCGCCGGAGCAGATGCGCGCATCGTCCGAGCGCGGCGTGCAGATCGAACCGCGGAATGGAGCGGCCGGAGCCCTTCCCTTCGTCGCCGTCGAGACCGATCAGCACGATCGGCCGGCCGAACTCCTCGACGAGCCGCGACGCGACGATGCCGATCACTCCGGGATGCCAACCGTCCTCGGCGAGGACGATGCCGTACGTCTCCTCGAGGTCGAGCGCGAGCACGCGCCGGCGCGCCTCCTCGAGCGTGGCCCGGTCGATCTCCTGACGGCGCGCGTTGAGCTCCTCGAGCTCGCGCGCGATCGAGTTGGCCTCGTGCTCCGTGCGCGCGGTGAGCAGGTCGACGCCGCGCAGCGCGTGGCCGAGCCGGCCCACGGCGTTGAGCCGGGGCGCGAGGATGAAGCTGACGCGGCCGGCGGTGAGCGGTTTGCCTTCCAGGCCCGTCGCACGGATCAACGCGCGGAGCCCGAGGTTCTGCGTCTCGGCGAGCATCCGCAGGCCGTATCGGGCGAACACGCGGTTCTCGCCGCGCAGCGGCGCGATGTCCGCGATCGTCGCGAGCGCCACGAGATCGAGCATGCCGAAGACGAGGTTCTCGTTCCCGCCGAGCGCGCGGGTGACGGCGAGCGCCAGCTTGAATGCGACGCCCACCGCGGCGAGATCCTTGTCCTCCGATGCGCAGCCGGGTCGCTTCGGATTCAGGATGGCGTAGGCGTTCGGGAGGTCGCCGCCGGGAAGGTGATGGTCGCTGATGATGACGTCGATCCCCTCGGCCTGGAGCGCGCGCACGGGCGCGACGGCGCTCGTCCCGCAATCGCAGGTGACGACGACGGTCGCCCCCGCCTCGCGTGCGGCGCGGACCCCCGCGTCGCTGAGATCGTAGCCGTCGGCGAGCCGCCGGGGGATGAACGGCGTGACGGACGCGCCGAGCGCGCGGAAGGCGCGCGTGAGGAGCGTCGTGGAGGAGATGCCGTCGACGTCGTAGTCCCCGTGCACGAGGATCGTCTCGGCGTCGCGGATGGCGCGAACGAGCCGCTCGACGGCGCGTCCGAGATCGAGGAGCTGTTCGGGAGGAAGGAGCTGATCGAGCCGTGGCCGCAGGTAGCGCTTCGCGCGTTCGGCGGGCATGTGGCCGCGAGCCGCGAGCAGACGACAGATCGGCTCGGGGAGCATGAGCTCGTCGCCGAGCGCTCGCACCGCCGCGGGATCCGGCGTCTCGGGAAGAATCCAGCGGGCGCGCGGGCGAGCGGCGGGAGCGGGCGCGGTCATCGCTGAAAGCTACGAATGGCCGCCGACGACAACAACGGCTCGGGGGTGGTCAATCCCCCGCGTACAGCAGCGCTCCGCAACCCTCGCACATCTCGAGCGAGCCCGTGGCGGCCATGGCGGCGCGCCGCTGCGTCGGGATCGCGGTATCGCAGGCGCTGCACGACGGGCCGCGCAGGGGAAAGATCGTCTCGGCGCGACGCCGCGTGCGCACCCGGTCGTACCGCGAGAGCAGCGCGCGGGGGACGCCGCGCGCCGTCGCCTCACGCTTCGCGCGCGCATCGGCGATCTGCCCCTCGATCTCCGCGCGTTCGGTGTCGAGGGCGGCGCGCGCGTCGGACTGGCGATGCTCGACGTCGGCGAGCGCCGCCTGCAGATCGGCCACGTGCCGGCGCATCTCGCCGATGCGGCCGAGGATCTGCGCGGCATCACGCTCGCTCTCCTCCGTGGCGCGTTTGGCGAAATCGAGCTGGCTCATCGCCGCCGCCGCCTCGCGCGGCGACGTGACGCTCTCGTACGCCCGCTGGCCGCGCTCGGCGCTCTGTCGGCTCGTCTCGACTCGCTGCATCGCCTCGCGATGCCGCGATTCTTCGGCCGCGACGGCACCCGTCGCGCGCTCGAGCTCGTGCGCCGCGCGCGTTCGCTCCTTCTCGAGCGAGGCGAGCCGAGGCTCGAGGGCGGCCAGCTTCGACTCGAGGCGATAGATCTCGAGATCGTCCCGTTGAACGGCGAGCAGCGCTTGGACGTCAGGATGCATGAGTGGCGGTCAGTTCGTGGATCGGTTCCTGGATGGGCGACTCGTCACGACAGTGAGAACCTACAAGACGTGCGCCCGAGCCGCTCGCGAATCATCCGGCGTCGTCCCCCCTCGCTCGCACGGCGGCCCACTGCTGTCCTCCGCCGAGGGAGCGCAGCTCGCGGGCGAGGGCCTCCTTCTCCCGCAGCAGCCGGTCCTGCTCGTCCGGCGCGGCGATCTCCAGCAGCCGCTGCAGATCGTACAGCTGCTGCCGCACCTCGCGCGCCCGCATCCGCGCGAGCGCACCCGCGATCTCCGCGTCCGCATGCTCGAGACCTCCATCTTCCTCGAGCAGGTCCTGCAGCAGCTCGATCGCTTCCGGGGAGAGCTCCGGCGCGAACGCGCCCGCGCCCGCGTCGGGACCGTGTCTGGCCATGGCGCCGAAAATCGCGCGCAGCTCGGGGTCGCGGAAGTTTTCGGGGCCGACGGATTCGATCACGCGGTCGAAGTGTGCGGGACGGTGGAGGAGCACGCGAATCAGTTCGCGCTCGCTGATCGCGCCGCGCGTCGTCGGGCCGCGGCGCCGGTCGCCGGCCCGGCGTTCGCCGAGCCGGATCCGCAGGTTGGCATCGTCGCCGGGCACGTCCCGGGCGCTGCCGGCCGCGCGCGGCGGCGGCGGCTGGGTGCGGCCCGTGCGCGCGCTCCTCGCGGTCTCGAGCTCGCGCTCCAGCATCGCTCGCGAGACGCCGGCGGCCGCGCTCGCGTGGTTGAGGTAGAGATCGCGCGTGAGGGGATCGCTGGTCGCGCGAAGCGTGGGAAGCAGACGGTCGAGCGCCTGACGCTTGCGCCGCAGGTCGGCGAACCATCCGCCTCGATCGAGAATCTGGATCTTGCGCTCGAACACGTCGATCGACGACGCGAGCTGCGCCTCGAGCTCGCGCGCGCCGTGTGCGCGGACGAAGGTGTCGGGATCTTCCCCGTCGGGGAGCGTGACTACCTGCACCGAGGCGCCCTGGCGCAGCAGCTCGTCGCCGGAGCGGAAGGTGGCCTTGAGCCCTGCCTTGTCCGAGTCGTAGAGCAGGAACACGCGCGCGGTGTAGCGCCGGATCAGCTTCGCCTGCTCCTCGGTCAGGGCGGTCCCCATCGGTGCGACGACCGAGTCGACCCCCGCGCCGATCAGCCGCACGACGTCGAAGTAGCCCTCGACGACGAGCATGCGCTCGTCGCGGCGTGCAGCCTGCTTCGCCCAATTGAGTCCGTAGAGGATCCGGCCCTTGCTGAAGGTGGGCGACTCGGGGGAGTTCAGATACTTCGGCTCTCCCGGGCCGAGCAGCCGGCCCCCGAAGCCGACGACCCTGCTCGCGAGATCGTAGATCGGGAAGACGAGACGGCCACGGAAGCGCGGCCGTGGCTCCGTGCCTTCCTCGGGCGACCCCACCAGGCCCGATTCGATCATCCGGGCGTCGTCGAAGCCGAGCGTCGAGAGGTAGGCGCGCAGCAGGCCGATCTCGCGCGGCGCGAACCCCAGCCCGACGCGCTCGGCGAGCTCGCGCGAGATCGCGCGCGACTCCAGGTACGCGCGCGCCTCGCGCCCCAGCTCGTCCTCCCAGAGTATCCGGCGGAAGTACTCGGCGGCCGCGCCGTTGATCTCCCAGATCGGCTCGCGATCGTCCTTCTGCTCGGCGCGGCGGCCCTGCGTCTCCACGACTTCGATCCCCGACTTCTCGGCCACCATGCGCACCGCCGTCGGCCAGTCGACGCCGAGCCGCTTCGTGAGGAAGTTGAAGACGTCGCCCCCCTCGTGGCACACGAAGCAATAGTACATCGCCTTCTTCGGCGAGACGGAAAAGTTGCGGTGCGTGCCCTGATGGAACGGACAGGGCCCGCGAAAGTCGCTTCCCTGGCGCTTGAGCTCCACGTACTCGCCGATGACCGCCACGATGTCGGCGCTCTCGCGCACGCGCTCGACCGTCTCGTCGGGGATCATGCGAACACCGCGATGGTGACGCCGGCGCCGCCCTCGTTCCACGCCCCCATGCGGAACTCGCGCACGCGGGTGTCCTTGCGCAGCATCTCGTTCACGACTTCGCGAAGGGCGCCGGTGCCCTTGCCGTGGATGATGCGCAGACTCTTCAGATCGGCGCGCACGGCGCTGTCGAGCGCCTGGAGCACGACGCTCTCGGCCTCGTCGGCGCGGAGGCCGAGGAGGTTGATCTCGGTGCTCGCGAACACCTCGGGGGCGTCGCCGACGTAGGCGACGGCGGTCTCGCGCGGCGCCTCGGTCGCCCGGAGCGTCGAGAGCGGGACAGTGAGCTTGAGGGAGCCGACGGCGACGACCGCGTCGCGACCGCGAATGTCGAGCACCCGGCCGACCTTGCCGCCGAGCGTGCCCACCTCGACGGGATCGTTGACCGCGACCGGCCCCCGCTCGCTGGCGAGCGCGCCACCCCGCTTCCGCTCGACCGCGCGTTCCTCCGCCTCGAGCCGCTCGAGGGCGTCGGCCTGCCTCGCGGCGAGCTCCTCGGCGCGCCGGCGCGCGTCGCGACCCATCGCGTCGAGGGCGTCGTCGGTCGCCGCGGAGCCCTTGCGTTTCAGCTCCGTGATCGTGCGCTCGATCTCGGCGCGCGCGTCGAGCACGTAGCGGCGCGCCTCCTGGCGGCTCGCCTTCTCCGCGGCGCGCTCCCGCTCGCGCACGTTGCGCTCGCGACGCACGACGTTCGCGATGCGCTCGCGCGCATCGTCGACCATCGCCTGCGCTTCGCGCTCGCGCGCGGCGAGCTCGGTCTCCTGCTTCTCGAGCCGCTCGATCAGCGCCGCCATGTCGCGCTCGGCCTGCGGGATGCGCTCCTCCGCGCGCGCGACGACGTCGCCGGGGAGTTCGAGGCGGCGCGCGATGCTGATGCCGTAGGATCGCCCGGGCACTCCCTTGATCAATCGATAGGTCGGCGCGAGGTGCACGGCGTCGAACTGCAGCGACGCGTTCACCACGCCGGGCACCTGCGTCGCGATCTCCTTGAGCTGGCCGAGGTGCGTGGAGGCGAGGGTCGTGCTGCCGCGCGCGGTGAGCGACTCGAGGATCGCCCAGCCGAGCGCCGCGCCCTCCTGGGGATCGGTGCCGGAGCCCAGCTCGTCGATGAGCACGAGCGAGTCGGGGGTCGCGAGCCGCAGGATCTCCGAGAGATTCTTCAGGTGCGCGCTGAAGGTGGAGAGGCTCGCCTCGATCGACTGCTCGTCGCCGACGTCGGCGAACACGTCGTCGAACACGGGAACGCGACTCTCGGCGCCGACCGGTGCAGGAATGCCGGCCTGACTCATGGCCGAGAGCAGGCCGACCGCCTTGAGCAGCACCGTCTTGCCGCCGGTGTTCGGACCGGAGACCAGCAGCGTGCGCTCGCCGGGCTCCATGGCGAGGTCGAACGGCACCACGTCGGCGCCTTTCGCGAGGAGGAGCGGATGGCGTCCCTCGCGAACGTGGAAGCCCTGGCGCGAGTGCACGAGCGTCGCCGGCGTGCACCGAAACCGCTCCGCGTAGCGCGCCCGCGCGTGGAGCGAGTCGAGCTCGGCGAGCGCGTCGAGGCTGTCCGCCATCGGGTCGCGGTGAGGGCGCAGCCGGTCGGTGAGCTCGCGCAGGATCCGCTCGACCTCCTCGTGCTCCTCGCTCTCGAGCTCGCGGATCCGGTTGCCGAACTCGATGGCCGCCGGCGGCTCGACGAACAGCGTGCCTCCGGTGCCCGAGGCCCCGTGCACGATCCCGCCCACCTGGCGCACGCCCTCGCGGCGGACCGGAATCACATAGCGCCCCTCCCGCACCGTCACGGACATGTCGGGCGCGCGATGGTGCGACTCCAGCGACCCCATGACGCGCTCGAGGAGACGAATCAGCTCGCCGTGCGACGCGCGCAGCTCGCGTCTGATCCGGCGCAGCGCTGCCGACGCGTCGTCGCGCACCGCGCCGTCCTCGCCGATCGCGCGCTCGATCGCCTCTTCCTGCTCGCGCGCGACGAGCAGGCGGTCGACGAACGGCGCGAGCACGGCGCGCAGCACGGCGGGGCGCCGCTCGTCGCGCAGCGCGTCGCGCGTGCGTCGCGCGGAGCGCAGCAGCAGCGCACCGGCGAGCAGGTCGGCCGCGCTCCAGACGATCCCTTCGACGCGCAGACGCCGGATCGCCTCGTCGAGCTCGGGGACCGGCTCGGGATGCCACGCCGGCTCGCCGGCGAGGAACCCGCGGACCGCGGCGACGCGCCGATGCTCGGCCTCGAGCCAGGCGAGGTCGGAGCTCGGCGCGAGCGCGCGGACGCGTGCCGCGCCGGGCGCGGACGCGGCGAAGCCCGCCACGAGCTCCAGCAACCGCGGATACTCGAGGATGCCGAGCGCATGCCCGTTCATCGTCCTCGTGCCCCACGGACGACAAACCCGAACGGGACGGCTCGTCCGTTCGGGCTCGGTCCCGCCATCGATGGACCCACGCTCACCCCTGCTTGCTCAACTCCTCTCGCGCGATCGCGTTGATCGTGCTTCCCTCCGCCCGCCCCTTGAACTGCGGCAGCACCTTCCCCATCACCGCGCCGATCTGTGTCGCTCCGGCGGCGATCGCCGCGCGCACGGCGGCGCGGAGCTCGTCGTCGCCCACCGCCGCGGGCAGATAGCCCTCGAGCACCTTCACCTCGGCGCGCTCCTTCTCGGCGAGGTCGTCGCGCTTTCCCGCGTACATCTCGATCGACTCGCGCCGCCGCTTGATGCCCTTGCGGAGGACGTCGATCACCTCGTCGTCGGTCAGGTCGCGGCGCAGCTCGATCCGGCGATTCTTGGCGTCGGAGAAGATGGTGCCCAGCACGAGCGTGCGCGCCTTGTCCTGCGCCTTTCGGGCCGCGTTGAGGTCCTGCTGGAGCGTGTCGAAGAGTGCCATGACGCGTGCGTGAGGGACTCGAAAGGTACGCATCTGCACGGCGTCGCGGCAACGCGCCCTCGAGACGTCCGCGTCCTCAGCCCGGGGGCCAGCCGAGCCGTCGACCGCCGAGAAGATGCAGGTGCACGTGGAAGACCGTCTGCCCCGCATCCGCACCCGCGTTCATGACGGTGCGATAGCCGGAGCCGTCGATTCCCTCGTCCCGCGCGATCTCCTTCGCCGCGAGCAGCAGCCGGCCGACGAGCGCCGGATCGCTCACGTCGTTCAGCGACGCGACGTGCACCTTCGGGATGACGAGCACGTGCGTCGGCGCCTTCGGATCGATGTCGCGAAAGGCGAGCGTGTGCTCGTCCTCGCGGATCACCGTGGCGGGGATCTCGCGCCGGACGATCCGGCAGAACAGACAGCTGTCGCTCATGTGGTCCTGAGGAGCGCGCGGGTGATGGCGAGCGCCGCGATGCCGGCGGTCTCGAAGCGAAGGACGTTGCTCCCGAGCGACGCGGCGCGCCAGCCGCATCCCTCGAAGGCCTGACGCTCCTCCGGCTCGAGCCCACCCTCCGGGCCCACCGCGAGCACGACCGGCACGTGCGCGTCCGCGAGCACGTCGCGAAATGGCAGACCGAGCGGATCGAGGAGGATGGCGCCGCCGACGTGCGCGGTGGGGATGACCGCGTCGGCCTGCGCCTCCGGGAGAATCTCGGGAAGCCACGCGTCGCCGCACTGCTCGAGGGCGGCGATCATGCGCGCGCGCAGCTTCTCCGCGAATGCCTCGCCTTCGCCGCGAGGCGAGACGCTGCGCGAGCGCCGGTAGACCACCGACCGCCACGCGGTCGCCCCCAGCTCGACGGCCTTCTCGCCGAGCAGCAGCATGCGCTCGCGATCGCCGACCGGCGCCCAGAGCTCGACGCGCCGCCGCCTCGGGGTGCGGCTGATGCTCGCGTGGTCGCAGTCGACGGCGAGCCGCCGTCTCTCGAGCAGCGCGATGGTGCCGAAGGCACGGCGACCGTCGCCGCTGGTGAGCCGCACGTGGTCGCCGATCTCGAGCCGCCGCACCTGCGCGTGGCGCGCCGCGCCCTCGCCGAGCTCGACGCGGTCGCCCCACGCGTCGGGCGCGTAGAAGGTGGCTACCGCCGCGCGGCCAGTGCCGTCCACCACGCCCCCTCGACGTCGTCCGCGACGACGCTCCATCCCGCCCGCTCGAGCGCTTCGCCCATCGCCTCGCGCTCCTCGACGAGGATGCCGCTCAGGATCGCCTCGCCATCGGCGGTCAGCGCGGCGTCGATCACCGGAAGCAGCTCGAGCAGTACCGACGAGAGGATGTTCGCGAGCACCACCCGCACGGGCGCGACGAGCGGCAGGAGCACGGCGGCGTCGCCCTCCAGCACCGTCACCACCCGCGCGACGCCGTTGCGCTCCACGTTCGCGCGCGCGTTCGCGATGGAATCGTGATCGAGCTCGATCGCGACGACGCGCGCTGCCCCGAGCTTCGCGGCAGCGATGGACAGCACCGCGCTCCCGGAGCCGAGGTCCGCCACGCGGTCGCCGCCGCGGATCGCCCGTGGCATCAGCCGCACGACGCCGCGCGTCGTCGGGTGCTCACCGGTGCCGAAGGCCATCTCCGGCTCGATCACGATCGTGCGCGCCGGATCGCGGCCGTCGGCGAGCCACGGTGGCACGATGTCGAGCGCGCCGAGGGTGTGCGAGCCGATCCCCTTCTTCCACTCTTCGGCCCAGTCGGTCTCGGGGACGATCGCCGTGCTCACCTCGGCGCGTGGCGCGGCGCCGAGGATCGTCGCGACGACGACGTCGGGATCCGCCTCGCCGTCGAGATGCGTGAGGAGGTCGTCGCCCGCCTCCTGCACGCCCTGGGAGCCGAGCTCGAAGAGCGCGGCGAGCGCGGCGTCGCGGTCGTCGCCCGCGGTCACGCGCACGGCGAGCCAGCTCACGCGCCGAGCGCTTCTTTCATCTTCGCCCAGAAGCCCTTGCCGCGGTCCGCGGGCACCGACTGCTGGATCGTCGCCAGGCGCTCGATGAGCTGCTCCTCCTCCGGGCTCAGCTTCTCCGGGGTCCACAGCTGCACGCGCACGTGCAGGTCGCCCGTGCCGCCCGCGTTCACCCGCGCAAGGCCGCGGCCGCGCAAATGGAACAGCTGACCGCTCTGCGTGCCGGCGGGAATCGCGAGCGCGACGGTCGACGTGACGGTCGGGACCTCGAGCGTCGCGCCGAGCACGAGTTGGGGATAGGTGACGAGCAACTCGGTGTACAGATCCTCGCCGTCGCGCTCGAACCTCGGGTCGTCGGCGACGTCGAAGACGACGTGGACGTCGCCGCGGTCGCCGCCGCGCTGCGCCGCGTTTCCGACCCCGCGCATCGTCATGTACTGCCCGGTGGCGACGCCGGCGGGAATCGCCACCTTGAGCGTCTTCTCCACGCGCACGCGACCGTCGCCGCGGCACTTGCGGCACTGCGACTCGATGATCTGCCCGTCGCCCTTGCAGGTGGGACACGGCGCGACGGTGACGAACTGACCGAAGAAGGATCGCTGGGCGCGCCGCACTTCGCCCTGGCCGCCGCACGTGGGACATTGCTGCGACTTGCTTCCCGGCTCCGCGCCGCTGCCGTGGCAGCGGTCACACGGGTCGAGGACCTTGAGCGTGATCTGCTTCTCCACGCCGGTCGCCACTTCGGCGAGCGTGAGCGGCACGGTGAGCTTGACGTCGGTGCCGGTGCGTGTGCCGCTCCCCTGTCCGCGGCCGAACAGATCCTCGAGGCCGGAGAAGTTGCCGAAGTCTCGCATGAAGATGCCGAGGGCCTCGGACAGGTCCACGTGATGGAATCCCGCCCCCCCGCCACGCAGCCCCGCCTCGCCGTACCGGTCGTACGCGGCGCGCTTCTGCGGATCGCGCAGCACGTCGTACGCCTCGGTGATCTCCTTGAACCGCTCCTCCGCGTCCTTCGACCCGTTGTTCCGATCCGGGTGATAGGTCATCGCGAGCTTGCGGTACGCCTTCTTGATCTCGTCGTCCGACGCGCCGCGGTCCACGCCGAGCACGCCATAGAAGTCAGCCATGATGCGGTCGAATGTCTGGAGCCATGCGCCGCCGGAGCGGCCACACTCTCAAAGTAAATCGCTCAGCAAGCGCGACGTGTGCTGCACGAGCGCGATCACCTTCTCGTACGGCATCCGGGTGGGCCCGATGACGCCGATCACGCCGGCCAGCGCGCCCGCGTGATACTCGGCGGTCACCACCGTGAACTGATCGAGCCGCGGGTCGCCGTGCTCGCCGCCGATGGTGATGCTCAGGCCAGGGCGCACGTCGCCGCTGTGCTTGCGGCGCAGCGCGTCGGCGAGGCGCGCCGGCTCCTCCGTCAGCGACAGCAGCCGCCGCAGGTTGTTCGCCTCGCTGAACTCGGGCTGCTCGGCGAGCACGCTCGCCTGGCCGACGATCACGCTGCTCTCGGCGACCGGCAGCGCGGCGTCGATCAGGTGCTCGCCCTCCTGCACGAAGATGTTCAACAGCTCTTCGGCTTCGGGATGCGTCTGGGTGTCGCGAAGACGGTCGGCGACGGAGGTGCGGAGTTCGCGCAGCGTGTGTCCGGCGAGCCGCTCGTTGAGCACGCGGGAGACCTCCGCGACCGCCACGTCGGCGAGCCGGCCGGCCACCTCCACGAAGACGGTGCGCACGACCCCCGCGTCGAGCGTGAGCACGAGCAACAGCCGCTCGCCGCCCACCCGCACGAGCTCGAGCCGCCGGAGCACGCTCGCGTCCAGGCTCGGACCGAGCGCGATGCCGAGCTCCTGCGTCAGCACGCCGAGGCTCTGCGCGGCGCGCCGAAGGATCGTCTCGATGGTCGAATGACTCAGCGTGAGCTGCTCGCGCAGCCGCTCCCGCTCGATGGAGACGATGGCGCCGTGCGGGGCGTTGAGCAGCGAGTCCACGTAGACCCGGTACGCCTTGTCGGTCGGTACGCGGCCCGCCGAGGTGTGCGGATGCGAGAGGAACCCCTTCTCCTCGAGGTCGCTCATCGTGTTCCGGATCGTCGCCGGCGACACGCCGAGCCCATGCCGCCGAGCGAGGACGCGCGAGCCAGCCGGCTCGGCCGTCTGGACGTACGTCTGGATGACCGCCTCGAGTACCTGGCGCTCCCGTGGGGTGAGCTCGTCTTGAGTGGTCATAAGTGCAAATATTCTAACGACTTCGGCTGATCGTCAAGGCGGCCGCGAGTGCGTCGAGCCGCAGCCAGCCCAGGGGGGTGCACCGAAGCCGCTCCTCGGCGTCGACCGTTACCCAACGGGCGACTTCCCATGGGCGAACGAGGTCACGCTCGCCGGCCGCGAGCGCCAGCCCCGCGGCACTTCGCATCCCGAGATACACGTCCTCGGCGACACGGTTCTCGGCCGTCAGACACTCCGAGCCCTCGGCCGGATCGGCTCCCGCGGCAACGCGATCGCGCCAGTCGACGTAGGCCCTCGCGTTCCATCGCCGCACGTCTCCGTCGAAGCCGTGCGCACTCGGTCCCAGCCCGACGTACGGCACCCCCGCCCAGTATGCGGCGTTGTGGCGCGATCGCCGGCCGGGCGACGCGTAGTTCGACACCTCGTAGTGCTCGAACCCAGCGGCGGTGAGCATGTCGTGGCCGGCGAGGAATTCGTCCTCGTAGCCTTCCTCACCTCGCTCCACCGTCGCGCGCCGGTCGACCCACTTGCCGAGCGGCGTTCCGGCCTCGACGGTGAGACCGTAGATGGAGACGTGGGCGGGCCCGAGTTCGATCATTCGACGGACGTCGGCGGCGAAGTCGCGCCCGAGCGCCTGCGGAAGGGAAAAGATCAGATCGAGGGACAGGTTCTCGAGGCCGGCCGTTCGCGCCGCGGCGACGGCACGCTCGATCGCCGCCGCATCGTGCGTCCGATGCATCCACGCGAGTACGTGGTCGTT
>Ga0310810_10001091_pt1 | contig 27695 bp, 23 predicted proteins | sample NCmetagenome_FD_207641 | JGI IMG/M metagenome (GOLD analysis project Ga0310810, IMG submission 207641) | Soil microbial communities from experimental microcosm in Duke University, North Carolina, United States - NC | ecosystem: Engineered > Artificial ecosystem > Soil microcosm > Unclassified ...
TGGTGCATTCCCGATGTCTGGCTGTCCGGACTTCGAACCGTGCTTCCTGAGCACGACTTCCGGGTGGCCAGGAACGACGCGCAGGCGCTCGCCGCAATCGGCGGCGTGGATGCCGTGTTCGGCGCGCGCGTCAACGCCGAACAGTTCGCCGAGGCCACGCGACTGAAATGGATCCACAGTCACGCGGCCGGCGTCGGAGGCATGCTCTTCCCCGCCCTCGTCGAGAGCGACGTCGTGCTGACGAATTCCCGCGGCCTGAGCGCCGTGAGCATCGGCGAGCACACGATCATGGTCGCGCTGGCGCTGCTGCGCGGCTTACCGCTTGCCTTCGAGCGGCAGCAGGAACGTCTGTGGGCGCAGGACGAGTTCGTCGACGTCATCCGCACGCTGCGCGGTGCCCGCGTGTTGATTGTCGGTCTGGGGGCCATCGGGTCGGAGGTCGCGCGGCTGGCTGCGGCATTCGGCGCGTCCGTGACGGGCATCCGCCGACGCATCGAGGCAGGGGCTTCCCCTGGCGTCGAACGGCTGTCCGGCCCGGCTGATCTCGCGCGCGAGCTTCCCGACGCGGACGTCGTCGTCATCGCCGCGCCGCAGACGTCGGAGACGCTGCACGTCATCGGCGCGCGCGAACTGGCGGTCATGAAACAGGGCGCCGTGCTGATCAACGTCAGCCGCGGGAAACTGGTGGACGAAGCGGCGCTGATTGCCGCGCTCGACTCCGGGCAGTTGCGCGGGGCTGCGCTCGACGTGTTCGAGCACGAACCGCTCGACGCGGCGAGCCCGCTCTGGACGCATCGCAACGTGATGGTCACCCCGCACGTCGCGGGATTCTTTACCGACTACTGGCGGGACGTCGTCGAGTTGTTCATCGAGAACCTGCGCCGCTTCGAGTCAGGACAGCCGCTGCGGAACGTGGTCGACAAGCGAGCCGGATACTGACGCGCCTCCCGCTTCGCGCCTCTCACCCTCGCCGCCACGTGCCGCTCTTGCCTCCGCGCTTCTCGATCAGCCGGATGTCGCTCACGATCATGCTCTTGTCGACGGCCTTGACCATGTCGTACAGCGTGAGCGCAGCGACCGCGACCGCGGTGAGCGCTTCCATCTCGACCCCCGTTTCCGCGGTGGTCCGTACCCGCGCTTCGATGGCGTAGCCGCCGCGCGCCGGCGAAATCTCCACGTCGACGTGCGAGATCGGAAGCGGATGGCAGAGCGGGATCAGAGAAGAGGTCTGCTTGGCGGCCATGATGCCAGCGAGCCGCGCGGTTTCCACGGGATCGCCTTTGCGCGTGCGGCCGCCGCGCACCTGCGCCCGCGCCTCCGCCGACATCGACACGTAGCCCCGGGCGACCGCTTCGCGCGCCGTTGCAGGTTTCCCGCTCACGTCGACCATGCGGATCCGGCCGGCGTCGTCGACGTGCGACAGCTTATTGCGCTTCATCCTGTTCTCCGCGCCCGGACGGTGCGCCATGGTGCGCTGCCGAAGCGAGAAAAAACGACAGGCTCTCGAGTGAGACCGTCAGGTCCATAGCCTTCAGCTTGACACCCTGGGGCACCTTCACGGCGCCGGGGGAGAAATTCAGGATTGCCTTCACGCCGCTCGCGACGACCACGTTCGCCACCGCCTGCGCCGACGCGGCGGGCACGGCTACCACGGCAATCCCGATCCCCTCGCGCTGCGCGACGCGCCGGAACTCGCGGACGTCGTGGATGACCACGCCGCCGCGGGAGCGCCGGCCGATTTTGTCCTTGAGCACGTCGAAGAGCGCGACTATCTCGAACCCATCGTCGCGGAACCCGCCGTAATCCGCAAGCGCCAGCCCGAGGTTGCCGGCGCCCATGATGCCGACCTTCACGCCCCGATCGAGGCCGAGAATCTGGCGGAGGTGCCGGCGCAGTTCTTTGACGTAGTACCCGATCCCGCGCACGCCGAACTCGCCGAAATACGCCAGGTCCTTGCGGATCTGCGCCGCGTTCAACTGAAACCGCTCGGCGAGGGCTTGCGAAGAGATCGTCCGGACACCCTCCGCATCGAGCGTGCTCAGACAGCGCAGATATACCGAGAGCCGATTTGTCGTCAGCTCCGAAATCGGTTCCGATAACGCGCGCGCGCGAACAACCGATCCGCGCTTGTTCTCCTTCGTCACAAGCGAAAATTATAGGGCGTTCGAAGTAATATCAGCCGCATATGGATACGAGAACGGCGACGAAACCGGTGTTCCAGCCTTACGTGCCGGCCAGCCAGTCGCCGGCGGAGTTCACCGTCAAAGCGGTGATTCTCGGCGTGGTCTTCGGCCTCATCTTCGGGGCGTCGACGGTCTACCTCGGCCTTCGCGCCGGGCTGACGGTGAGCGCGTCCATCCCGATCGCCGTCCTCGCGATTTCCGTCCTCAAGCGCCTCGGCGGCTCGACGATCCTGGAAAACAACATCGTCCAGACGATCGGGTCGGCTGGCGAATCGGTCGCTGGCGGGGTCGTCTTCACGATTCCAGCGCTCATCTTCCTTGCGCCGCCCGGGCCCTCTTATTTCAACTACCCCCAAATCCTGATGCTCGCCTTCGCGGGCGGCATCCTCGGCGTGCTGATGATGGTGCCGCTGCGGCGCGCACTCATCGTCAAGGAGCACGGCGTGCTGCCCTATCCCGAAGGGGCGGCCTGCGCGGACGTTCTCGTCGCGGGCGAGCGCGGCGGTGCGCTCGCGCGGACGGTGTTCACGGGCCTCGGGATCGGCGCGCTCTGGAAATCGTTCTCGTGGATTCTGCAGATCTTCCGCACGACCGTCGGCTACACGCTGGCGCGAACGAGCTTCTTTCCGAACGCGACGCTGAATGTGGACATCTCGCCCGAGTACATGGGCGTCGGCTACGTCATCGGGCCGCGCATCGCGGGCGTCATGTTCGCCGGCGGGGTCCTGTCGTGGCTGGTTCTGCTGCCGTTGCTCAGCATCATGGGCAATTACATGACGGTGCCGTTCCCGCCGGTCCCTGCCAGCGGTCTCCGGATCGATCAGATGAGCGCAAGCCAGTTGTGGAGCGCTTACATCCGCTATACGGGTGCCGGCGCGGTCCTCGCGTCGGGCATCATCACGCTCGCGCGGACGATCCCGACGATCGTCTCGTCGTTCAGGGACAGCGTGAAGGACTTCGGCACGAAGGGCGGAACGGTCCAGACGCGCACCGAGCGAGACATCCCGGCCACCGTCGTGCTCGGCGGCTCGCTGCTCCTCGCGATCTTCCTCGCGGTCGCGCCCCGGATGCCCACGCAGGGCAATCCGCTCGTCGCGGTCCTGATCATCATCTTCGGGTTCTTCTTCGTCACCGTGTCGTCGCGTATCACGGGCCTGATCGGATCCTCTTCGAATCCCATTTCGGGCATGACGATCGCGACGCTCATCCTGACGTGCACCATCTTCGTCGCGCTCGGATGGACGGGCAGCTTCTATGCACCCGTCGCCCTCACGGTGGGCGCGATCGTGTGCATCGCCGCCGCGCAGGCTGGTGGGACCTCACAAGACTTGAAGACCGGCTACATCGTCGGCGCCACGCCGATCTATCAGCAGATGGGCCTCATCATCGGCGTCGTCGCCTCGTCGCTCGTCATCGGCCTGACGACGCTCTATCTGCACCGCGTGATGGGGATCGGTTCAGCCGCGCTGCCGGCGCCGCAAGCGACGCTGATGGCCACGATCATCAAAGGGCTGCTCGGGCAGAACCTGCCATGGGGACTCGTTCTCGTCGGCGTGTTCATCTCCGTCACGCTCGAACTCTGCGGCATCCATTCACTCTCGTTCGCGGTCGGCTCCTATCTGCCCATCGCGACAACGGCGCCGATCTTTGCGGGTGGCGTCGTGCGGGCGCTCGTCGAGCGGAAGACGGGCGTCGCGGAGGAATCGGAAGTCGGCTCGGGGACGCTGTTCAGTTCCGGGCTGATTGCCGGAGGCTCGCTCGCCGGGATCCTGTACGCGGTGCTCTACGGACGCAACATCATCCGGGACGCGGACGCCGTGACGGGCCTCGTACCGGCCATTCACGAGGGGACCGGCGGCCTCATCGCCGGAGCTCTGCTCTTTATCGCGCTCGGGGTTATTCTGGGACGTGCCGCGCAGAAGAAACTGGCGTAACGCGCTTCTCGGCGTCAGCGTCGCCCTCGCCTGTTCGGCAGGTGCGAACGGGCAGACGTCGCCCCGAGTCGCGACGACCGCCGAAGCGCTCGTCGCCGCTCCGGTTTTTTTCCAGGGTAAGCACGTCGCGATTCGACGGTCCACCGTACAAAGCGCCGGGGTGACCGAATTGGCGGACACGGCAAAGCCCGTCGCCGTCTTCTGGCGCGAGCGGCCGTCCTCCGGGTCGGACGTCGAAGTTCGCGGCGAGTTCTGGGACCTGGGACGCCTGCCCAAGGACGATCCGCGGCTCGCCGGCATCGATCTCGCCCCTCTGCTCCAGGCGACGAACAGGAGTGAGTGGCCGCCGCGTGATCGCGTATTCGTCATCCTCAACGCGACCACCGTGGAGTCGCCGCTCCCCAGCGACCCGTCGGTGCGCACGCTGGCGCTCGCCCCGGAGCACTACGACGGCAAGAGCGTGACGGTCGTCGGGCGATTCCGCGGCGCAAATCTGTACGGCGATCTTCCGGTGCCGGTCTCGAAAAGCCGGTGGGATTTCGTGCTCGAGTCGGCAGACGGCGCGATCTGGGTGACCGGCATGCGGCCGCGCGGGAAGAATTTCAATCTCGATCCCACGGCGAGGCTCGACACCGGCCACTGGCTGCAGGTCACGGGGATCGTGCGCAATGGTGACCCGCTCCCGTGGATCGAAGCCACAGCACTGGCAGAGGCCGCCGCGCCCACCGAAGCTGTCGTGGAAGTGCCAGCGCCCGTGATTCGCGAGCCGGCTCCGGCCGTAGTGTTCAGCGCGCCGATCCAGGGCGACACGGATGTCGAGCGCAACGCGCCAGTCCGGATCCAGTTCTCGCGCGACATGGATCCGAAGTCGTTCGAGAATCAAATCCGCGTGGCTTACGCCGGCGGTCAGGGAGCGGCGGCGCCGCCGCCGTTCACGTTCAAATACGACGAAGGCACGCGTGCGCTCGAAATCAAATTCAACGCGCCGTTAGATGCATTCCGGCAGGTGAAGGTCGACCTCCTCAACGGCATCGTCAGCGCGGGTGACAACCAACCGATCGCGCAGTGGTCGCTCACGTACACGACTGGAAGCTGAACCAGTCGCCAGTAACCAGTCTCCAGTTTCCGTTTCCAGTCAGTTCCATAGACCCTACGGTCTACTGGTAACTGGTTACTGTTACTGGTTACCGGCGACTAAGCGCCGGCCGACGAGTTTGACGATCCACGTGAGGAAGGCCAGGATAAAACCGACGCAGACGAGCACAACGATTGCGGCAGCGGCTGGATGCGTGAGGGCAAGTGCACTGAGGCCGACGACGAAGGCGTCCTCACCGAGGCTGAGCGCCCAGTTGGTGAACGGCTCCGGGCTGGCGTTGGCGAGGACGCGCGTGCCGGTCTTGCTCAGGTGGGTGCTCGTCGCCAGCGCGCCGCCGAGCAGCGCAACCATTGTCTCCGTGGCGGGAGAGGCGTGCCCCAGCGTCGCGACGGCAATGGCCGCGCCGCCAACCGGCCGGATGAATGTGTGCACCGCGTCCCATGCGGAATCGAGCCATGGAATCTTGTCCGCGAAGAACTCAATCGCATAGAGCGTCAGCGCGATCCCGATGATCCAGTTGTTGTCGAACACGCGATACTGCTCGGGCAGGGCCACCCAGCCAAAGCGGCCGGCCAGGCCGAGAATCGCCACGGTCGCGTACAGATTGAGGCCCGCGGCAAACGAGAACCCGAGCGTGCGGCCGATCGAACCGAGGAGGTCCATGCTCAACTCCCGGGATCATTCTCCAACAGATGCGCGACGGCCGCGCGGACCTGCGCGACGAGTGCTTCGCGGTCATCCAGCGTCAGCCCCGCCGTTTCGATCGGCGCCCCGAGACGCACGGTGATCGTCACGGGATGGATGATCGGGCTGCCCTTGCGCATCGCCTCGCGCGCGCCCATGATCGCGACCGGCACGACCGGGGCCTGCGCCTTGAGCGCCATGACGAATCCGCCCTTCTTGAATGGGAGCAGCGCACCCGTGCGGCTGCGCGTACCTTCGGGAAAGATGAGGAACGAATTGCCGGCGCGCAGCGCATCCGCCGCGTGTTCGATCGCAGGCAGACTCTGCTCGGGATTGCCGCGTTCGAGCGGCACGAAGCCTCCAAGGTCGAAGGCGCGAACGAGAATCGGCAGCTTGCGCAACTCCGCCTTGTAGAGGATCCGCAACCGCGGAAACAGCTCGTGCAGCAGGTCGAACAGCAGCGGCGGTTCGACGTTGCTGGTGTGATTGACGGCGTAGACCGCCGCGCGGTTCCGCTGAAGGTGCTCCATGCCTTCCGCGCGTACCCGGATGCCGCAGAGCAGGAGCCCGAGCTTGACGCCTCCGCGGCCTGCCGCATAGAGCGGCCCGGGATTGCCTGTGGCGAAGGCGACCAGCAGCAGTGGCGGTCCGGCGATCAGGATGTAAAGGCCAACCGCAGCGTAGGCCAGAAGCGAACGAGCCGCGGCTATCGCACTGTGCATCTGTACAAACGAAAGGCGGGCTGTTCGCCCGCCCTTCGCGTGCGAAAGTTTCCCTTCGCCCTAGCTGGCGCGCGCCGTCCGCCGCGCCGAGACGCGCGTGGTAGTCGTGGAGGCCTTGGCGGCCTTGGCGCGGGCAATCGACCGCGTCTTGGTCGCGAAGCAGCGCTCGAGCGCGCGTTCGACCTTGTCCTCCACCGATTCGGTCTTCTCGCGCGACACTTCGGAAATTTCCGAAATGACGAGGAACTTCGCGCGATCCAGCATGCGTTTTTCGCGGAACGACAGGTTTTTCGAGCGCGCGAGGAACGTCAGGCTCTTCAGCACCTCGACCACGTCGTAGATGGAGCCGGTGCGCATCCGGTCCGAATTGTCCTTGAAGCGTCCTTTCCAGTTCTGGTGGCTGTCGATCTTGCCGTCGCCGAGCAATGCGAAGAGCCGTTCAATCTCTTCGTCCGAGATTGCGCGGCGGAGCCCGACGCCGTCCACGTTGTTGACCGGGACGAGCACGGTGGTCTCGTTCGCCACCATGCGCAGATGGTAAAAACCGCAGGTTGTGCCCAGGATAGTTTTGGTTTCGATGCCTTGAACGACGCCGAGTCCGTGGTTTGGGTAAATGACCTTGTCACCAACCTGGAATGTCACACGTCCCCCATTGCATAAGGTGAGTCCGTCGGTAGGAATGCTGCCCCGCGAGCAGTCCCTTCAGTATACCTGAGGAATCCATTCGGGACAACCGAAAACGGCCAAAAAATGGCCAGTTTCGATGGGTTTGGCCTGCTCCTGGCCGGAAACTGGGCCGGAGCACACCCCCCCGGGAGGGGTGTATGACCGCAGCTAACTTTACGTCGTAAAACGACTTGGGGCCGAATGCCCGAGTCCGGGTGTCACGCGGCTGAGGTGCGGCCGGCGGCCAGCTCGACAATCTCCCCAATCAATTGCGTGTAGGTCCTCCCGGCCTTTCGGGCGGCCATCACGAACTCCGCCTTCGACGCGAGCCACGGGTTCGGATTCGCTTCGATGACGGCGACGCGGCCGTCCGGCCGGAGCCGCATGTCGATGCGCGCGTAGTCGCGAAGTTCGAGCGCCTGAAACACAGCGATCGCGGTCTGCTGAAGCAGCGCCGAGGTTTCCTCCGCCAGATTTTCGACGATGGCCGACTTCGTGTCGCGGTAAGCGCGCGTGCCGCGGCCCCACTTCACTTCGGCGCCGGCAATGCGCGGCGTGCCTTCGGGCAGTTTCGAGAGATCGAGCTCGACGACGGGCAGCGCGGTGGGGTTGTCGTTGCCGAGGACGCCGACATACATTTCCCGCCCATCGACGTACTCCTCGATCAGCACGGGCGAATCGAAGTTGGCGTGCAGCCAGTCGATCCGCTCCATCAGCTCGCGAATCGAGTTCACGACCGCGTTGAACTCGATGCCGATGGAGCCGTCCTCGCGCGCGGGTTTGACGATGACCGGAAATTCGAGGTCGTGCGAAAAATCGAGACGTCCGCGATACGACCGCGCGAACACGGGCGTGTGGATTCCGTGGAATTCGAGAATCTTCTTGGCGTTGGCCTTTTCCTGGCCGTAGAGCAGCCCGCGCGAGCCGGAACCGGTGAACTGCTTCCCCAGCAGCTCCAAGTAGGCCGCAATGCAGTAATCGGCGGTGTCGTTGCCTGCGAAGGACTCCGCGAGGTTGAAGATCAGATCGCAGTCAATCCGCGCCAGCGCGTGCAGGCTTTTGATCGAGCCGTCGAGACAATGAAGGGTCGCCTGATGACCCAGCTTCCCGAGCGCCTCGGCGACCTCGTCTTCGACTTCTTTCTTGTCCAGCGTCCGCGTCAGCGGCGCCTTCTCGGCCCCCGCGGTGGTCTCATCAGGCTCTTCCCAGCGGTCATACAGGACCAGGACGTTGAGCGATCCCACGCGCGCGAATTATAGTTCAAGGAACCGAACACGGACGCGAAAACGGTGTCCAAGAGGAAAGGTCGACGGCAGCGATCGCATCGAAACGATCTGCGGATCGGAGGAGGACGAGGGGTGAGAACAGCAGTACGTTTGGCCGTGGCGGGGCTCGCGCTGGCAGCCGCCGCCTGCAGCGGATCCGTCCAGCAGGAATTCACGGCGAAGGACCAGGCCAGCATCCGTTCCAAGAACGACGCGCTCGTACAGGCGATCACGTCGAAGGACGTCAAGAAAATCGTCGATCTCTACGCGGAGAACACGACGTTCATGCCGCCCAATCGCCCGATCATTCGCGGCAAGGATTCATTGAAAGGGTTTTACCAGGATCTCGTCAACGGCACCAAGGCGATGCACCTGACCGTGGACGAGGTCTCCGGCGCGGGGCCGCTCGCGTATCAGACCGGCACGTACGAAATGGATATCAAGGACGCGAAAGGCCATCCCGAGCACGACCGCGGCAAATATCTGTTCATTCTTCGGAACCTTGGCGGTAACTGGCGGTATGAGTTCTCGATGTGGAATTCCGACCTGCCGTCGGCGGAGCAGATGGGCGAGTAGCGGGATCGCCGTCAACTACGCAACTTCACAACGACCAACGACCCAAGATGAAGAGTCCAAAAAGATCGCCTTGGGTAGTTGGAAATTGCGAAGTTGTGTAGTTCTCACCGCCGGTAGCGTAAGAGAGCCGGCGTCTTCATGACGATCCATGCGGTCGCGATGACGCACCCCACCCCGCCGGTCACCACCGACACCACCGGACCGAGCCAGTTGGCGGTCAGCCCTGCCTCGAGTTCGCCGAGCTGCGGGCCGCCCATGAAGAAGATCATGTTCACGCCGGTCATCCGGCCCCGCAGGTGATCAGGCGTCTCGAGCTGACGGATCAACCCCCGAAATACGGTGCTGACGGTGTCCCCCGCACCGGTGGCCGCGAGGCACGCCAGCGAGAGCGCGAAATTCTTGGACAGCCCGAAGGCGATCGTCGCCAATCCGTAGAAGATCACCGCTGCAGCCAGCACGGCGCCGCGCTCGTCGATCACATCGACCGCCCGCACCATGACGGCGCTCGCGACGATGGCTCCCGCCGCTGGCGCGGCGTAGAGCCAGCCATACCCGTGGGCGCCGACGTGCAGGATCGATTGCGCATAGATCGGCAGCAGCGCGGTCGCTGACGAAAAGAACGTCGCAAAGAAATCGAGCAGCATCGTCGAGCGGATGAGCGGCGCGCGGAAGACGAAGCGCAGCCCCTCCATCGCCGCGTGAACCGAAAACGCGGCCGCGGGTTGGTCGGTCGATTGCGCGCGTGTATGCGGCGTGTCCGCGATGGCGTGCTCAGTGGTCATCGTCGTTCGCGCCGCCTCTGCGTAGGTGCCGCGGTATTCGTGCCCCGCGGCCGGGGACATCATCAGCAGCGCCGCGATCACGATGAGGAAGGTCGCGGCATCAATCGCGTACGCCCATCCGACCCCCAGCGTACCGATGACGACGCCGCCGGCAGCCGGGCCGCACACGGCCGCGACCTGGAACATGATCGTGTTGAGGCTCAGCGCGTTCGCGAGGTGCTCGCGCGGCACGAGGTTCGGAATGAGCGCCTGCCGGGCGGGCAGGTCGAACGCGCCTGCCGCCGAACTCGCGGCCGCGATGGCGTAGACCGGCCACACGACCGAGAGTCCGCGAAACGTCAAGACCGCGAGCGCGGCCGAAAAGAACGTCATCACCGTCTGGGTGACGAGCATCAGCCTGCGGCGATCGAACACATCGGCGGCGACGCCGCTCACCATTGAAAAGCCGACGATCGGGACGACGCGCACGAGACCGACGATGCCGAGCGCCAGCGCGCGGCGTTGCGGCGCGACGAGCAGGGACACGTGCCACAGGATGGCCGCGTTCTGCATCAGGCTGCCGGAGAAGGAGATGAGCAGGCCGAGCCAGAGGAGACGGAAGTCGCGGTGTCTGAGCGCAGCGAACAAGCCGACTTAGAGTATCAAGTCAGAATTCCCAACTCCCAACTCCCAATTCCGCGCTGCGCACTCCGCACTCCGCGCCCCGCACTCCGCGTCCCGTACTCCGCACTCCGCGCCTCGCGCCTCGCGCCGCTCACCGTCGCGCGACGACGATTGCGACCGCGCCAGGACGCGCGACCGGCATCAGCGTCCACTTGTCACGGCCGTGGCGCGTCGTCGTGCGGCCGCAGACCGCACCGACGGCGGCTCCGAAGATGACATCGGAAGCAAAGTGCCGATTCTCGTGCAGACGGGATGCGGCGACGTAGGACGCCACCACGTACGCCGGAAAAGCCCGCCAGCCGAGATGGCGCTCGAGCACGGTCGCGGAGGCGAACGTCACCGACGCGTGTCCGGACGGAAACGAGAACCCGGCGGACCTGTCGGGCCGCTGCCGGCGAACGCTCTCCTTGATACCGAGCGTGATGAGCTGCGTCATGATCTGGGCGCGCAGCAGATCGGTGCCGAGATGCACCACCTTCGGCTCCTTGAAGTACCTCCCCCAGAACATCGTCGCGGCAGCGGCCCCGAACTGCGTCGCGCCGTAGCCGATGACTTTCCCTGGTTGAAAGACGGTGTGCACCCAGGGTTTCCCAACGAGGCGGTTGTTGATGTTGTCGTCGTATGGGTGCGCGAGCAGCGCGAGGCCTCCGCCGACCGTCAGCCACTCGGCCGTGTCGACCGATGGCAGGTGCTTGAAGTCGTTGCCGACATCGGCCGCGAGCTGCCAGAGCGGCCTGCGCGGGTTAGCGGGACTCTTCGGATTCTGCGGATTGGCCGGCACCTGCGCGACGACCCGCACCGTAGTCGGCATCTCGAGGACCGGCGACGGCTGGGTCAGAGTCGCAGCCAGGACGAGAACCGCAGGCGTCAGCACTCAAGCATCTCCGCCGATACCCAGTAACAAGCCCGATGCCAGTCAATTGAAGAGCTGTGTGCAGGCGATTGAAAGTCGGCCCGGACGCCGACTAAAGGTGTCCACGAACGATCTTCATTGAAATGGCTGAGACCAGGTGGTACAACCCGCACTTCCGAGTCACCGAGGTCACGGTGAAGTTTTTGGTTCGTTGGAGGATTCAGCAAAATGGCAAAACGAAGACATTTTCTCGTGCTTCACGCACGACACGGCCGTGTGATCGCTTTGGCCGCGCTACTCGTGGGCGGCGGATGTATCGAGGCATCAGCAACAACGATTGGCATGTTCGATATGAGCGGCACCGTCACGATAAGCCCTACTGCCATTACCTGGTCCGATCAGGGGTCCGCTAATTCGTTTACGCTGACCAATGGGTCGGAATCGTTCGCATCGTCGGGCGGCTCAAATACCGTCGACAGCCTCAATCTTGCCGTAGATCCCGTCAACACTCAGTTCGCTGCACAAACGTTCATTTCCTTCACCCAGGACCCCGCGCTGCCAGACCTCGACATCAATTTCATCGACCCGGGTGTCTTCGCATCGGCACAGTGTTCTGCAACTCCGCCCGCGCCAGGTCAGGTATGTACTCCTACCGGATCTCTGTTTAGCCTCCAGAACGTATCACTCGGAGGGACCACCGGATCGGAAGTGAACTGGACTTTCAGTGGCGTCACGAGCGACGGCCTTAGCGCATGGACAGCCCTGTTCACAACTCAACTCAACGTGCCGTATCAGACGTTCCTCTCCGAGATGGCTAACGGAACTTCCGCGAGCTATGGAGCGAGGGTGACCGTCGAACCGATCACGACGCCAGTTCCGGAGCCGGCCTCGATGGTGCTGTTGGGCAGCGGTCTCGGCGCTGCCATGCTGAGACTCCGCAGGCGTAAAGCGTGATCGGAGCTCCTCGCTAATTAGCCAAGACGCAATTCGGGGCGCTGAGAAGCGCCCCGCTTCGTTTGCTGACGTCGCTAGAACTGCTCTGAGCGGCCCGGAATCTCATGCGAGCCGGTGTAACGTTCCCAGAAGCGCCATTCAGCGCGCGAGCGTAGCGTCGGGCAACTCGTTGATTGGTAAGTGCCGGAGGTGGGAATCGAACCCACACGGGGAGTGAACCCCACGGGATTTTGAGTCCCGCGCGTCTGCCAGTTTCACCACTCCGGCCCGGATGAGGGGTTTCAATTATGACATGCGCCGCGGTACCCTGCGGTATGGGGTATCGCGTGCTGGCCGGCATCGCTCTGGTGTTGTCCGTCATCGCCTGCGACTCGACCCGCGCGGCGCCGGAGACGAATCCTCCACTCCCCTCCTCACACGACTGGCCCACGTTCAACAGAGACATCAGCCGCTCCGGTGCCTCGCCGGATCCAACCGGCATCACGGCCGCGAACATCGCCTCCATGCGGCGCCAGCAGGTTCGGCTCGACGGCACGGTGGATAGCTCAGCCATCTACCTCCACGACGTGAATGTCCACGGCGCATCGCACAACGTCTTCTTCGTCACCACCACCTACGGCAAGACGATCGCGGTCGATGCGGACCAGGGCGCGATCCTCTGGACGTTCACCCCATCGAGCTACGACTCGGTCGCGGGGTCCGCGCAGGTGACGACATCCACGCCCGCGGCAGACGACGACCGCCGCGCCATCTACGCGGCGTCGCCGGACGGGCACGTGCAGAAGCTCGCCGTCTCAGACGGCCGCGTCGAATGGAGCACGGCGATCACCCGGCTGCCGGAGCACGAGAAGATCGCGAGCCCGCTGACCTTCACGAAAGGCAAAATCATCGCGGTGACGGGCGGCTACATCGGCGATGCCCCGCCGTATCAGGGTCACGTCGCCATCCTCGACGCCGCGAGCGGACGTCTGGAACGCGTCTGGAACTCGCTCTGCAGCGACCGCGCGGACATCCTCAACCCCCGCGACTGCCCCGAAAGCGATTCGGCAATCTGGGGCCGCGCCGGCGCGGTCCTCGATCAAGCCACGGGCAACATTTTCGTCGCGACCGGCAACGCGACGTGGGATGGAAAGACGTACTGGGGAGACGCCGTCGTCGAACTGTCGCCGGATGCGACGCACATCCTTGGCAACTACACGCCGTCGAACACCGACCAACTGAACCAGACTGACGCCGATCTCGGCTCGACATCGCCCGTCCTGCTCGGCAGCGGCTTGATCGCGCAAGGGGGCAAGGACGGACAGATCCGTCTCCTGCAGCTGGACAAGATTCGCGGCAGCGATCCTCATCGTGGCGGCGAGGCGCAGTCCGTCCCCACACCTTCGGGCCGCGACCTGTTCACGGCGCCGGCTGTGTGGCACGCACAGGGAGTGACGTGGTTGTTCGCGGCCGACAACGGCGCAACCGCTGCCTGGACGCTGGAGAACAATCGCCTCCAGCAGCGATGGACGCACGACGAGGCGGGCACGAGCCCCGTCGTCGCCGGAGGACTGCTCTACGTCTACAATCCGCACGGCGGGTTACGCGTGTATGAACCGGAGACCGGCAGGCTCGCCGCGACGCTCGAGTGCGGCGGCGGCCACTGGAACAGCCCGATTGTTGTGGACGGCCGCATCGCGCTGCCCGAAGGCAACTCTAATTCGCACCGCACCAGCGGCGTGCTGAACATCTGGAGGCTGGAGAAACAGCCTTAACTACACAACTTCACAACTACCAATTACTCAAGGCGAGTCTCGTTGCGTCCTTGTGCAGTTCGGTCCTTGTGTCGTTGCGTAGTTGTGAAATTGCGTAGTCATGCTGCAAACATTTATCGCGATCGCTGGAATCGTCATGCTCCTCGCGGGAGCGATGCTCGCACTTGCCGCGATCGCCTGGGTGTCGCTCGTGAGCGTGCGACATCTGCCGCTCGTCGGACGACGAGGGAAACATAAATAACTGCGCAACTTCGCAACGCCCAACTACTCGAGGAGCGGGAACTGGCAGACGCTGTGAGTGCGGGACGAGAGCAACTTGCGTAATTGGGTAGTTGAGAGGTTGTGTCGTTATCTGCGAGGTCGTCGTCAGCGAAGCCGAAAAGTAGCCACCTGCGGGCGGTGATCGGATGCTTCGATACCGATCAAGGCAGGCGTCTCGACGTTCTCGTACGACGTCAGCTCCAGGGCACCGCCGGGTTCGTACCACACGTAGTCGATGCGCGAGGACTTATGGGTGATGCCGTCCATCCGTCCCTTGGCCACGCCCGCGGCCACCGCGTCCTGCCAGCCGTCGTGATAGATCGCGCGAAGCTGCGCGTACTCCGGCGTCGTCGGGTTCGCGTTGCAGTCGCAGACCAGGATGCGGACGCTCCCCTGGTTCTGCGACCACGGCAGCAGCGTGCCCAACTGCCGCATCCGATCCGACGAGTTCTGGGGCAGCAGTCCGCTCTGCAGGTGCGTGGTCATGATGTTGATGCCCGGCCCGAGCTTCAACGTCGTCTTGATGGCGTTCCGGCCGTTCCACATATCCACCGAGCCTGACTGAGAGATGGGGAACGGCGCGAACAGGCCGTTGCCTTCCGTTTCCGGCGTGTCTCCCTTGCAATCGGTGATTGTCGTCGTCCACTCCTGCTTGTAGATGTAGCTCCACGACCGCCCGGTCGCCGCGGAAAGGCCCTGGGCAATGCGCGCGGGCTGGTCTTCGCAGTGATACGCCGGATGATTCCGCGTCAGTTCCTGAACGCCGATGATGTCGGGGTTGAGCGCCGCAATCGTTCGGATCGCGTAATTCAGGTCGTATTGACCGTCGTTGCTGAGGCCGTGCTGGATGTTGAAGGTAGCGACGCGCAAGGTCCCGGCCGCTGCCGGCGCGTTGGCTGCCGTCGACGAAGGAGCGGCGGGAGAAGACGGAGATCCCGAACCGCAGGCCACCGCGGCCGCCGCCAGGAGGGACGCGACGTATCTCGGCATGGCACCTCAGGCGTGCGAGGGTCATGCCATCCCGCGCTTCGCGCGGGGTGCTTCGGGCTGGGATGCCTCGGCCGCGCTTCGCGCGGGCGAAGCGCCCGGTGTGAGACTTGAGAATAGAATGCGTTGCGATGTCTTTTGCCGCACAGTTGGGCCACAGCTTTACTCGAAGCTGGTTGAACGTCCTGCTGATCGCGGCGCCGCTGAGCTGGATCGCCGCCTATTGGCACGCGCCGATGTTCGTCTTCCTCGGTGCCGCGCTGTCCCTCGTCCCGGCGGCCGGGCTCATCGGGGACGGCACCGAAGAACTCGCCCTGCGATCCGGCCCGACGATGGGCGGCTTTCTGAATGCGACGTTCGGCAACGCGGCGGAACTGATTATCGCGTTCGTGGCGCTGCGGGCACATCATCTGGAGGTCGTCAAGGCATCGCTCACCGGCAGCATCCTCGGCAACCTGCTGCTCGTGTTCGGTCTGTCGTGTTTCGTCGGAGGGCTGAAACACGGCTCTCAACGCTTCAATCGCACGGCAGCCGGCAGTGCGACGGTGATGCTCGCGCTGGCCGTCGTCGCGCTGGTGATGCCGGCCGTCGTCGATCTGTTCGCGTTCGGTTCCTTGAGTGCAAAGCCGGAGGTCGTGCAGCGTCTGAGCGAATGGACGGCGGTGGTCCTGCTCGTCGTGTACTGCTCGGGGCTCGCGTTCGCGTTCACCACGAACCGCGACCCGCTTCGGGCGGTCAGCCACACGACACCGCGGCTCTCGCGGACCGCGGCGATCACGCTGCTCGCGATCGCGACGATCATCACCACCGTCCAGGCCGAGTTCCTCGTCGGCGCGCTCGAGCCCGCCATGCACCGGTTCGGGATGACCGAACTCTTCGCCGGTGTGATCGTGATCGCGCTCGTCGGCAATGCCGCGGAACATTACAGCGCGGTCCACGCGGCGCTCGCCAACGAGATGACGCTTGCGCTCGAGATCTCGATCGGCAGCAGCGCGCAAATTGCCCTCATGGTCGCGCCCGTCCTCGTGCTGGTGTCCTCCATGATGGGGCAGCCGATGTCGCTCGTGTTCAACCCCTTCGAAATCTCCGCCGTGATCCTCTCGGTCGCCGTCGTCATCCTCGTCGCGATCGACGGGGAGAGCAACTGGCTCGAAGGGCTGCAACTGTTGGGCGTCTATTGCATCCTGGCGGCGGCGTTCTACCTGATTCCTGCTTGAGCACGGCGCATACGGTTGAGCCGTTCGCGTAAAAATTACGCGACCTCGCCCGAGCACGACCGCAAATTCCTCAACAAATCACGCGATTTTGGTGGTGGTATTTCACTTGCTCATTTCCCTCCCGAATGACGAGACGCGACATGCTCAGGAGGATTGACTGATGAAGGGTTCAACATCACGCTGGACGACCGCGATTGCGGCGGCCGCCCTGCTCGGCGTTCCTGCCGCGGCGTTCGCACAGCCGCCAGCACAGACGCCGACGTCCCAGACAACGACGACCAGTTCACAGCCCCCGACGTCGACCACGCAGCCGCCCGCGTCCACGAGCGGCACTCAGTCGACCACACCCGCGACGCAGAGCACCGAGCCGGCCACTCCGCAGAATCCGGCGCAGCCGCCTGCGGCGCAGACATCCGCCCAGCCGCAGGCGACGCAGGTCGATGCGGCAGCGGCGAAACAGGCATTGAGTGACGCGCGCGACACGCTCGCGCAGCTCGCGTCCATGCCGGAAGCGGCAAAGCTGCAGGGAGACCAGCGCACGCAAGTGTCACAGCTCATTTCGAACTTCAACGAGCTGATCACGACGCAGAGCAACTGGAAAGACGCGTACGCGAAGGTGGAGACCAGCCTCAGTGCGTTGATCGGACCGGCGAGCGGCGCGACGCCTGAACCGGGCGCTGCGGGTTCGACGGCAGCGGCATCAGGGACGACGGCGTCTACCGCGGGCACGACCGGAACGGGATCTACGTCGGCAACGGGCACATCCGGGTCGAGCGCTGCGGAACCGGCGGGATCATCGGCGGCAGCACCGAACACGGCCACGTCGCTCGACCCCGCGATCCGTGCGAAGCTCGTTGAATTCCGCACGCACCTGAAAGCGTTCGAAAACGCCGCAGGCGGCAACGCCTCGACGCCATCGACGACGGGTTCGTCGGCTGAACCTGCGGCGGCGGCATCCTCCAGCGCCTCGAATCCGACGGCGGCGTCGAGCACCACGCCGCAGTCCAGCGCAGCCGGGACGACGGCCTCGGAACCGTCGCCGTCCGCGACGTCACAGTCATCAGCGAACCCGACCTCGCAGTCCGCGCCGGAATCCTCCGCGACGCCAGCGGCCGCGACGCAGGGAGCTGTGGGCACGTCCGGCACGACGGCTCCGACCGCCACCGACGCGCGCACGCTCGAATCGCAGACGCAGGCAAACCGCGAACTCGACGCGATCCAGGCGATTCTCGCGCAGGCCAGGAACGGCCGCCTGGACAAAGCGCAGACCGATCAGTTGAAGACGCACCTGGCACAGCTCCGCCAGCTGCTCGGCGGGTCCAAGTAGCAGGCGTCGGCAGGGCGCTCGAATCTGGCGCCCTGCTCGACAACTCCGCAACCGCACAACGACCCATTACGCATGGCGCCTCACGATCGGCCGCGGCCGGCTTCGAATCCGCCTTTCGTAGTTGGTCGTTGTGTCGCGTTCGCCCTGCCTCTTCTGAGTTACAATCCATGGTTGGTAACCCATCCGTCCGTTCTTTTTGGAGGATTCATGAAGAAGTACGTCACTCTGATGGCGGCGTCGATGCTCATGACGGCCGCGCCGTTGTTTGCGGCTGACAAGACCTGGAACGGCACGATCAGCGACAGCATGTGCGGTGCGAAGCACGCGTCGGCGGCCGAGCACGGCACGGCCGAAGGCGATGCGGATTGCACGAAGGCCTGCGTCGAGAAGGGCGCGAAATACGTGTTCGTCTCGAACGGGAAGGTCTACCAGATCTCGAACCAGGACTTCGCAGCCCTGAAGGACCACGCGGGACACAAGGTCGCGCTGTCCGGCGAAATGAAGGGCGATTCGATCACGGTGTCGAAGATCGAAATGCCGTCGAAGAAGGGCTAACGCACAGCGACGTTGTCGAACACGGCGCGGGCGGAGGCGGTCACGGTATGACTCGTGACCGCCAGCCCCGCATAAACCTGCTGCCCCATCGGAATCGTATCGGTCCCCACCAGCGTCCACGAATTCCCGTCAGATGACACGTAAGCGGTAAAGATGTCTCCGCGGCGGACGAGACGCACCCACGCCGGCGCCGTGCCCGTTCCGCCGGCCGTATTCACGGACGTTCCATCCGCCGCCTCACGCCGCTGAAAGGCGTATCCCTTGCCGGCGGACACGAGCATGAACGCGTGCGCCGCGCCGGGCGTGAGCGACTGGCGGATCATGACGCCCGCCTTCGACCACGAACTCGCGTAATCAATCGAGCGGACCCGCGCCACGACCTCACCGTCTCCAGTGATCGGCACCCAGGCAAAGCGGAACGCGTCCGCCGTTCCCCAGATATCCGCGCCCGATCCGGTCAGCTCCATCGTTGCGGAGCCGTTCACGAAGGAACCGGCGATCGGGACGGCGCCAATGTCCTGCGACGTCCATTTCGCGACCTGGTTGACGGCAACCGCCGAGAACGTGGCGCGCGCGATCGCGCCGTCGAGATGCGCGGTCAGCGCCACGCCGACCTGCACCGTGTCGTGCATGACGATCGTGTCGCTTCCGATCAGCGTCCACGCGCCGCCGTCAGGCGCCGCGTAGGCGTCGAAGCGATCGCCCCGCCGCGACACTTTGACCCAGTACGGCGCCGCGCCGGCGATGCCGTCCGTGCTGTATGTGATGCCGCCGGCGATGACCCGCCGCTGGAATGCGAGTCCCTTGCTGCCCGATACGAGCATGAACGCGTGGGGCGCCGACGGATCGCGGCCGTCGCGGATCATGACCCCCGCCTTCGTCCATCGCTGCACGGCCTCGATCGAATCCACACGGGCGATGACGTCGCCGTCGCCAGTGAGCGGCCGTGACGCAAAGGTGAACTCGTCGGCCGTTCCCCACACGTCCGCGCCGGAGGCGTCGATCGTGATCGCGCCGTTGGCGTCCGCATCCGTCACTGTGCCAGGCGCGCCGACCGCGCCGATGTCGCCGCCGATCCAGCCGCTCGGCAGATCCGAACCGACGCGCTCGGCGTATAGATGCCGAATGGAATCGATGTCGCTCTGCGACAGGCCCCGCAGCACACCTTGATAGCTCGGGTACATCACCGATGAGGGATCGCTCGAATGCGTCAGCCCGAGCGCGTGCCCGAGCTCGTGCAGGGCGACGCTGAAGACGTCGTAGCGGCCAGCCGTCGCGACGCCCCAGAGATCCTCGTCGTTGAAATGGACGTCGCCGGCCAGCGGTTCCGCGGCGGGCGGAGCGGGATAGAACGTGTGCGCCAGCACGTTCGCGGCGAATGGATAGCCATCGCCATGATCGGTGGGGCCCCACAGAATATTCACGGTCGCCGGCGCCGTGGCGTTCGACGCCTGCATCCACTGCAGGTCGGCGTACCGGCTCCATTCGGTCATCGCGCGGCTCAATTCCGAGGCCTGTTGCGACGCGGGCAGATCGGTCGATGCCGTCGAGAAGAAGTACCCGAGGCGAACGGCGTTCAACCCCGGGCCGTCCCAGCCGTCTCCTTCCGCCGAGAAGTCGGCGACGGCCGTACCGTCCTCGACCGCGTCGACCAGCGGCGACGGCTCGCCCGCGATCATGCGATCGCTCGCCGGGAACATCCACGCCACGGAGTCGTCGGCTGCCAGGGCGTTCAAAGCCGTCGATGTGGTCGGGACCACAACATAGTTCCCTGGCAGTCCCTGCACAGGCACAGATCTCAGCCCGGCCGCGCGCAGCGAACTGACAGCCTCAGCTCCGCTCACATCACCGAAGAACTCGACCACCGTGTACGGATGGCTTGTCCTTTTTTCCTGCACATCCGCGTACGTTTCACGGCTCATCTTGTCAGCGGGATCGAGCTGACCGATCCAGCGCACACCCGAAACCGTCGAGCCATCGAATGCTGGCGGCGCCACAATCGCCACGGCATTCTCTGGCACGCGCGCGAGGACCCGCACGCCCGCAGCGGCAAGCGCGTCGCGTTGCGTCGCCGTGACCGGCGCGTCGAATTGCACGATGAAATGGGCACGGCCGTGACTGCGCCCGGTCGAATTGGGTGCCGGCGCGACGCGTGCGGGCGGCACGAACGTCCGGCTCTTGAGCCGGATGGCGTGTTGCGCGGCAAACGCGGGAGACGGACTCGCGAGCAGGATCGCGGCGCTGCTGTAAAGGATGGAACGGCCGAGGCCGGGGATCACGGTGCGCCGGAAGTGCAATCAGCATTCCGAGCGATTTGACACGCCGAGTACCGGAACAGTAACGTGCGCATCCGTCCATTACGGGCTACGCGGAAACAGACTACCGGGAGGATGTCATGAAGAAGAGAGGGGCGATGCTGCTGCTGGCCGCCGTGGCGTTTGCCGCGCCAGCCGCCGCGCAGACCAAATTCACCGCCATGAGCCACTGCGATAAACCCGACCCGGCCTACTCACTCGACGTCGGCGACCGCGCTGGTCACACGCTGATGGCGTCGAAGGCGGCCTGCACCTGGACCGGGCTCGAAATTGCCGGGGTTGCGATCAAGAGCGGCACCGATGTCTCCACCGGCGAGATGACCGGCACGACGATGCACGACAACGGATATCACACCGCCACGGCCGACAACGGCGACAAATTCACGGTCCACTTCATGGGCACCGGGACGATGGCCAAGGACAACTCCGGGACGGCAACCGGCAAGTGGACATTCGTCAGCGGCACCGGGAAATTGAAGGGGATCAAGGGGGGCGGCACCTACAAGGGAAAGGCGAACGCGGACGGAAGCGTCGACGTAGAAGTCGAGGGCACGTATACGTTGGGCGCCGCGCCCGCTCCAGCAAAGAAATAGCCCTGCAGCTGCGGCAATCGCAAAGACCGCAAAGATCGCGCAAAGATATAAAGATCGCAAAGATCGCCGCAAAGATCCACATCCGCGAGGTCGCTTGCGATCTTCAAACCTCCAGCGGTTCGATCTGTTGCGACCATAGATTCTCTTCGGCTCTAAATGTTGGCCATCGTGAGATCTTTGCCGATCTTTAGATCTTTGCCATCTTTAGATCTTTGCCATCTTTAGATCTTTGCCGTCTTTGCCATCAGCGATTGGCGCAGGCGCCGCCGTCTGCGATGAGGGCCGGCTCGACGCCGTCGGGCCGGATCCGCATCACGGTGTAGACTTCGTCGCGCCAGCTCGACATCTGCGACACCCAGTACACCTCGTCGCGCAGCAGGACGCGGCCGAACGGCTGAATGAACGAGACGCCGTCGCGATCGCAATAGGTCGTGCGGGCGCGCAACGCCATGCGCGGCGACTTCCCCGCGCGCTCGATGATCCAGCCGTAGGCGTAGGTGATGAGGCCGCAGCCTTTGTCTTCCGGTCTCGCGGGAAAATTGCGAACGGCCTCGATGTACGACACGCGCCACGAGCCCCGTTTCGTCTGCTCGTCGGAACGGTAGAACGTCTCGAGCTGGATTGGATAGGTGCGACGCTGCTCCGGCTTGAACGGGTGCTTCCACCTGATGAAGCTGTTCGCGGCGATCTTCTCGGCGTCATTGAAATCGTCCACGATCGCCGCCGCCATCGCGTTCCAGTCGGCTGAACCCTTCGCGACGCGTGCGATCGGCAGCACGGCCACGTCTCCGGCGGTGGCCAGGCCATCTTTCGCGACGGTCGGATCCTGTGGTGACGGAGGCGCACCGCGGTAATCTGTCTGGACGCCGAGCCGCGACGTGCAGAACACGCGCACCTGGTGCAGCCGCTGCAGCGTCAGCGGCCGCGTCGTCCCGTCCAGCAGCACTGCTTTCCAGACCGCGTGAGGACCGGCGGCGCCCCACCACTTCTCGTCCACGTCGGACAGGCCGATCGGGATCGTCTGGTATCGCAGCGACGTCGGCCAGGGGACGGACCACGCACCGTCGTACGACGCGAAGGGGATCACGAGGCCGTCGGCGCGCAGGACGCCGAGCGTCAGGTGCGGCGCTGCCTCGGACGCAAAGGCCAGCGCGCACGCGCACATGAGCGACAGCAGAACCATCCGCACGGCGCTGCCAAGCGTAGCGCAAAGGGAGCAAAGATCTAAAGGCCGCAAAGATCTAAAGATCGCAAAGATCTAAGATGGCAAAGATCTCAAGGGCGCAACGATTCAAAGAGGGCACAGATCTACCCGTGGCAAAGATGTAGCGATGGCCAGGATCTTTACGATCTCGGCGATCAGCCATCTTTCAAGTCTTCGCGATCTTTAGATTTTTCGGATCTTTGCGATCTTTAGATCTTTGCAAGAATTTCGCGGATCTTGCCCAGCAGTTCGTCGCGCGAGAAGGGCTTTGCCAGGAAGTCCATGCGCGGTTCGCGGTCGGCGTTCACCGGATAGCCGGACACGCAGAGCAGCTTCAGCGACTCGCGGCGGCGGCGCAGGTGGCGCGCCAGCTCCGCGCCGGTCATGTGCGGCATCTTCATGTCGGTGAGCAGGAGATCGATCGTGTCGCCGCACTCGTCGAACACCCGCAGCGCCTCTGGTCCGTTGCAGGCCTCGTGGACCCGATAGCCGGCGCGGGTCAGCGCTTTGGCGCACAACTGCCGCACCGGCGCCTCGTCGTCGACGAGCAGGATCGTTTCGGCCGTCCGCGTCACGCCGCCAGGGCTGCAAGGACGGGTCCGCCGCCGGACACGCGGTTTTCGCGTGAGTTTTCTGCGCCGGGACCCTATCGAGGCACACCCGATGCGCCCGAAGCGCACACGGGTGTGCGGAGGCGGCTATCGCTTGTATCCCGCGTTGATGAGTGCGGCCGCATCGTCATGAAGCCGCCGATGGACGTCCGGATCGAGGTAGACCATGTGGCCGGACGGATAGAAGTGGTAGCTGATGTTCTTCTGCAGCTCCGGCTGGATGCCCATCTGGTGCATCTCGAATTCCGCCGCGTAGAACGGCGTCCCGAGATCGAAGTAGCCGCCGGCGAGCATCACCTTCAGACTCGGCGAGTACTTCATCGCCGACGCGAGGTCGGGCATCACGTTCGGCGTGAACGGGAGTTTGAACGGCGCGCCCGGCTGGGCGTGCGCGAAGTCCCAGTTCGCGAAGACGTCCTCCTGCGGCTTGTACGTCAGGTCCTGGCCGAAATTCAGGGTTTGACGGACGTATTGATTGAACTGCGCGATTGTCGGCGCGTCGATCGACGAATCCATCGGATCGTTGCCAGCGGTCTCCGCGAGCGGGTTGTAGGTGGGGCCGCTGTAACGCGAGTCGAGCCGGCCGGTAATCATCGAGCTGTCCCCGAGCAGCGTCTGCGCGAACTGGCCGCCGGTCACTTTCAAATCCGCTTTGAGCAGGTATGCGACCGGGAGGCCCGTGTATCCATGCAGCTTCTCGGCGATCTGCTGCTTCGTGGTGGGGGGAAGCTGATCCCCCTGATCGAGCGCACGCGCATAGTCTGTAATCGCGAACTGCTCGACTTCCTTCAGGAACGGCTCGAGGCTGGTGGGCTGCTGCGGCAGTTTCTTGTGGTAGAACGCCGTCGCCGCGTAGCTCGGGAGGCCCAGCTCGTACGAAATGTTCACGCCCGGGTTGATCTGCGGAAAGTCGACGGTGATGTTCCAGTTCAGGATCGAGGACAGCAGCACGACGCCGTTGAGTCCAACGCCGCGTTCGGTCATAAGCATGTTCGACAGCACCGCGGATCTGATCGTGCCGTAGCTTTCGCCGAACAGGTACTTCGGCGATGTCCAGCGGTTGTTCTGGGTCAGATACCGGGTGATGAAATCAGCGAACGACCGCGCGTCTTGGTCCACGCCGTAAACGTCCTTCGGCGTGCCCTCGCCGCCGTCATCTTTGCCCAGCACGCGGCCGAAGCCGGTGCCCGGCGCATCGATGAAAACCATGTCGGTCGCGTCCAGAAGACAGTCGTCGTTGTTCTCCATGCGGTAAGGCGCCGGCGGCGTCAGCGTGCCGTTGCCGACGACCACCCGCCGCGGACCGAACGCGAGCATGTGCAGCCAGATCGTGGACGATCCCGGACCGCCGTTGTAGAAGAAGGTGATCGGCCGCTGCGACACGTCGTCGACACCGCTTTTCGTGTAGGCGACGTAGGACATGCTGGCGATCGGCTTGTCGTCCTTGTTTTTGAGGACGATGAGCCCTGCGGTTGCGTCGTACGGGATTTTCGTACCACGGACGGTGACGCTGCCCTGCGTAGCCGACTTCTGGTCCTTGGGCGTCTGTTTCGCGCCGGAATCGCCGCTCTTCTGCTCCTGCTTTTGATCAGGTTTCTGATCGGGCTTCTGCTCCTGCGCGCCGAGTGCCGCTGGCGCTGCCGCGAGACACACCGACATCAACACGGCAGCGGGAAAATGAGTACGCACGCATGGCTCCTATCGAAATGGTGGCTATCTCGGAACGAGCTTAATCGAACCAGCGGATTCGCGCGCGTGCAGGACGGCCATGACGTCGGCGAGCGGCACCGGCTCGAATTCACCGGACAGGAAGTCACGAATCTGAAGCGCGGTCATGCGCTTGCCCAGAAGAATCGTGAACTCCGCGTTCATGTGCTGCGGCAGCGACGGTCCTGAGCCGCGTCCGCCGGGCGCGGCGCCGCGGCCCCCGCCGACGCCTCCGCGGCCTCCCGCAGCGCCGCGGCCGCCCGCAGTCTGACATCCGGCATATGAGGCGGTGCCCGTACACTCCACCACCAGGCTCGCGGCCTGCTTCTCCTCGGCGGTCATCGGCGGGTCGTACACCGGTTGTGTGTTCAGCCGCTGGGCGTCGAGCGCGTACAGCGCACGCAGTCCTTCGAGCATCGCGGCCGCGTGATGGTCGACCGTGGTCTCCAGTGGCGTCAGCTTCGCCGCAGCAGCCGAGGGATCGAGGTACAGCACACCGGAGGACTTCAACACGCTTTTCTCGACGTCGGCCTGGTGCATCACGGCGACCCGTGCCTCCTGCCACGCCTGATGCAGCGCCTCGGGCGTCGCCGCATCGGTGAGATAGCTCGTCGCCTTGCGCTCCGCCACTCCGAGCCGCTCCGAGCCCCGGCTCAGGTTTTCGCCGCTCACCCGCTGCGCCATGTCGTCGCCGCCCGTCGCGACCACCGCCAGCGCGCCGGTGGCCACGACCGCAGCGCGCTTGTACTGCGTTGGATCCTGCTTGTCGGGGGTGTCCTGGGACGAGTGGTACCACATGTCCGGCCACGTGATGAACATCACGGCGGGGATCCCGTACTGCATGTACGTCACGTGATCGCTCGAGCCGTAGTGCTGGTCGATCTTGGTATAGAACGCGTCGTCGCTGCCGTTGGGCGCCGTGATGTTGAAGACGGGCTGATAGCCGTTCGCGCGATAGCGCACGCGCTCGCGCGTCAGCTCGGACACGTACTCCATCATGCTCTGGCCGATATCGTTGATGTACGACGGGAACGTATCCGGCGTGCGCTGCATGATCCAGTAGCTCCGGCTCAGCGTGAGGCGGATGCCTTCCATGTCGAAGTTCAGATCCCCGATGATCTTCTTTGCCTTGTCGGGATGCGCGTCGAGCCACGCGCGCGTTCCGCTGATTTCCTGCACCCACTGGAAATTCACCGTCCGCCTGGGGCGCGGCAGCTGCCCTTCCTTGATCAACTTGATGTACGTCCGGCCGACTTCGAGCGTCAGCGCGCACCCCGAGTTGTCGTCGTTGGCGCCCTGCTTGATGTAGCCCTCGAAGAGGTGTCCGCCGATGGCGACTTCCTGAGTCGTGGTGCCATCGCCGGGAATTTCCGCGTGGACGATCTCCTGCTTGTTCGGGACCTGCTCGCTCGTGTTGATCGAGTGGATCGTGACGGTCTCACCCCGGTTCAGGAACGTTTCGAGCGCGCGCGCCTTCTTCGGCGAGAGCGCCCATGCGGTCGTGTTCGGCTGGGCGTTGACGGTGGTCGAGACGATTTCGTTCGGATAATCGACGGCGCGGTCACCGGGACCGATAGCGCTGATGCCCAGGACCCCGATCGCGCCGGCGGCCACCGCGCGGTTGTAGACACCGCTCAACCCGCTCGGCGCGAGCGACAGGACGAACTTCCCTTTCACGTCCTTGCCCTGAAAATCCCCGGCCGTGCCCTGTCCGACGCTGACGAGTTCTCCCGTCAGATCCGCGTTGGCGTTGGTCGCGGCAACCGACTCCGGGATGTCGTGCAGGTCGAAGATCTTCTCGACGCGCGGGTTCGTGATCCATAGTTCGCCGGCGGTCGGCTGCCACGTCTGTCCGGTCGGGAAGTCCTCGATCGTCACGTTGCTGAAGCCGTAGTCCCTGGCCATGCGCGCCACCGCCTCCGCCTCGCGGAAGTGGCCCTGGTACTCGGACGGCGGCCGCACGAACTGGTACGGCACCTGCTCGAGCACGTTGTGATACGCGCGTTCACCCGACGCTTCATTGATGATCGCGTTCATCTGCTCGTGCGACAGCAGCGTCCGGTCTTCACGCTCCTGCGCGACAACGGTCACCGCCATCAGCGCGACAGCGGCCGTCAGAAATCGTCTCCTCACATCCATCCTCCGGCCATAGAATCTATCGCTAAACGACGGAAGACCGAAGAAGGAACCAGGCATGCGCTCACTGTACGCACGGCTCGCCGATCGATACGCACCGGAACGAGGCATGGACCGACGGGAAATGATCCGGCGATCGCTCGCTGCCGCAGCCGGCATTCTGATCTCCGAGCGGTTGTCGACGGCCTTCGGGCGCGCTGCCGGCCCGCGCGTGGTGGTGATCGGCGGCGGGTTCGCGGGGCTGGCGGCGGCGTACGAGCTGTCACGCGCGGGCGCCGATGTCCACGTGCTGGAGGCGCGTAACCGCGTCGGCGGGCGCGTCATCACGTTTCGGGACATGGTCTCCGGCGGCACCATGGAAGGCGGCGCCGAACTGATCGGGAGCAATCACGCGATCTGGCAGCAGTATCGCGAACGCTTCGGGCTGCGGCTGCTCGACATCGCGGATCCGGACAACATCGAGTCGCCGGTCCTGCTGGCGGGCAAGCGGCTGACGCGAAAAGAGTCCGACCAGCTCTGGGAAGAGATGGACGCGGCGCTCAACCTGATGAACGCCGACGCGGCGCGCATCCCGGATGCATTCGCGGCGTGGTCGGCGCCGGGCGCCGAGGCGCTCGATCGGCGGTCGCTCGCCGACTGGATTGCGGCGC
>Ga0310810_10001092_pt1 | contig 27684 bp, 35 predicted proteins | sample NCmetagenome_FD_207641 | JGI IMG/M metagenome (GOLD analysis project Ga0310810, IMG submission 207641) | Soil microbial communities from experimental microcosm in Duke University, North Carolina, United States - NC | ecosystem: Engineered > Artificial ecosystem > Soil microcosm > Unclassified ...
GCGTTGCCTCCAGGTAGACGCCGGTGCCGCGGATGCCGATCGTCGCCGTCGGCGCGATCAGCGTGCGCTGCATGCCACGCGCGAATGTGGCGCCTAATGCACCGGTGACAAGGCGCAGAAAGTCGATGAACGGCTCGCTCGGCTTCGACGCATCGAGCCGCATGGTGCTGTTCGGCCGCAGGAAGTAGGCGTCGCCGCCAATGCTGAACCACACGCGGCCGTCGGCGCCGGTCCGGATCGTCTGGCCAGCCTGCAATGCGCTGTTACGCACGAGCGGGAAGTCGTTCAGCGTGACGCTGCCAGTGAGCTCACGCACAACGCCGAATGGCGCCTGAGCGGCAGCGGGGAGTGGAAGAAGCGCACCTGCAATCAGGAAGTCACGGCGAGTGATCATGGGCTTGGGTCGCGGCGGGCGCGCGTTTCCTTACAGGTAAAATCGAACGATGGAAGAAGCAAACATGGTCCCCGTCACCATCCTGACGGGATTTCTCGGCAGCGGCAAGACCACGCTCCTCAACCGGATCCTGAAAGAGGATCACGGCAAGCGCATTGCCGTGATCGAGAACGAGTTCGGCGAGGCGGGCGTCGACGCCGATATCGTCGAGAAAAGCGACGAGCAAATCGTCGAGATGAACAACGGCTGCATCTGCTGCACGGTGCGCGGCGACCTGATCCGCATCCTCGGCACGCTGAAAGAAAAGCGCGACGGCGGCAAGCTCAAGTTCGATCGCGTGGTGATCGAGACCACCGGCATGGCCGATCCCGGCCCGGTGGCGCAGACGTTCTTCACCGACGAGGAGATCGGCAACTACTACCTCCTCGATTCGATCATCACGCTGGTCGACGCGAAGCACGCGCCGAAGCAGCTCGACGAGTTCCATGAGGCGCAGGAGCAGGTGGGGTTCGCCGATCGCATCCTGATGTCGAAGACCGACCTCGTCTCGGAAGACGAGGTGAAGACGCTCTCGCAGCGCATCCGCAAAATGAATCCGCGTGCGCCGATCAAGCACGTGCACTTCGGTAACGCGCCGATCGACGAGGTGCTCGATATCCGCGGCTTCAACCTCAACGCGATCCTCGAGCTCGATCCGAACTTTCTCACCGACATCGCGCACGAGCACGCCGACGAGGTGGAGTCCTTCGTCTTCCGCTCGAACAAGCCCTTCAACGGCGAAAAGCTCGAGCAGTTCCTGTCAGGAATGATTCAGGTCTACGGGCCGGATCTCCTGCGCTACAAGGGCATCCTCTGGATGAAGGGCAACCCGCGACGCGTCATCTTCCAGGGCGTCCACATGATGATGGGCGGCGACATGGGCAAGCCCTGGGCCAAGATGGAGAAGAAGGAGTCGATCCTCGTCTTCATCGGCAAGAAGCTGCCGAAGGACATCTTCATCGCCGGGCTAGAGGAGTGCCTCGCGAAGTAGCTACAATCAGCGCCCTATGTTTGCCCGCCTAGGGCGCGTCGTCCTCGTTATCGCCGTACTGCTCGCGCAGCAGACGGCGCTCGCTCATCAGTACTGGCACGCCTCGAAGGCCACCGTCAGTGCCGATGCGAAGAAGGCGCCGAAGAGCGATCGGCTCTGCGACCTGCATGATCTTCTCGGCACCGTGCTCGGCGTCGTGGGTGGTGCCGCTCAAACGCCTGCTTTCCTCGCGCTCGCCGAGCCCGGCTTCAGCGCCTTTGCCGCTGCGGTTCATGAAGCGGCGCTCCTCGCAACTCGCTCCCGCGATCCACCGCTGATCTCCTAAGACGGTTGATCGGTGCGCCGTCGAATTTCCAAGATGCGGCGCGCGGTGTCACACCCACGGGAGATCGAGATGCAATGCAAATGGCTTTGCGCCGTGGCACTCGCCACGGTCAGTACCACCGCTCTAGCGCAGCAGAGCGAAATCGAAGAGTTGAAGCGGCGTGTCGAAGAGCTGGAGAAGCAGCAGGCGCCGGCGCGCGGCACCGGAACCAATGCTTTCAACCCCGACGTGTCTGTCATCCTGCAAGGTACGGCAGCGCGCAGCTCGCAGGATCCGAACAACTACCAGATCACCGGCTTCGCACCGACCGGTGGAGAGGTGGCGCCGCCGCGACGCAGCTTCAGCCTCGGCGAGTCCGAGCTGGTCGTCGCTTCCAACATCGATCCGTATTTCCGCGGCCAGCTCGTCGCATCGTTGAGTCCGGACAACACGGTCGAAGTCGAGGAGGCGTTCTTCCAGACGCTCGGCCTCGGCAACGGCTTCACGGTGAAGGGCGGGCGATTCCTCTCGAGCATCGGCTACCAGAATGGCATCCATCAGCACGCGTGGGACTTCCAGGACCCGCCGCTGCCTTACAAGGCGTTCCTCGGCGGACGGCTCGACGACGACGCTGTGCAGGTCAAGTGGATCGCACCAACCGACCTTCTTGTCGAGCTCGGTGCGGAAGCCGGACGCGGGCGGGAATTTCCGGCCACGGATCCGAACCGCAACAGCGCCGGCCTGTGGACGCTCTACGGCCATGTCGGCGGCGACATCGGCGATTCGACGGCGTGGCGCGCCGGCCTTTCCTATTTACACGCGTCGCCTGCCGATCGTCCGATGGACGTCGGCGCCACCTTCACGGGCACGAGCTCGCTCTGGATCGCCGACTTCATCGCAAAGTGGTCGCCGAACGGCAATGCTTCGGTGACGAACTTGAAAGTGCAGGGCGAGTATTTCCAGCGCACCGAGAATGGCGATCTCACCTTTGCCGGAACATCGGGCGGCTATGACAGTAAGCAGTCGGGCTGGTACGCGCAGACGGTGTACCAGTTCATGCCGCGCTGGCGCGTCGGTTACCGCTATGACCGATTGAGCCACGGCACGGTGTCGAGCAACCTGACCGCGGCACAGTTGCCCGCGCTGCTCACCGACTACAACCCGAGCCGCAACACGCTGATGGTCGACTGGAGCCTGAGCGAGTTCAGCCGCTTCCGCCTGCAGGTGGCGGCGGATAAGTCGCGCGCCGGCGTCACCGACAACCAGGTGCTGCTGCAATACATCCTCAGTCTCGGCGCGCACGGCGCGCATACCTTCTAGGAGCGACCATGCGACAACTATTCATTGCTCTCGTCGCCTGCAGCGCGCTAAACGCGCATGCCGCGCTGAAGGTCGTGGCCTGCGAGCCGGAGTGGGGCTCGCTCGCACAGGAGATCGGCGGCGATAAGGTGAGCGTCTACACCGCAATCACGGCGCTGCAGGATCCCCATCGGGTCGAAGCGCGACCGAGCCTGATCGCGCGAGCGCGCAGCGCGGACCTCGTGGTCTGCACTGGCGCGCAGCTCGAGATCGGCTGGCTTCCGCTCCTGCAGACGCAGTCGGGCAATTCGAAGATCCAGACCGGGCAGCCGGGCTATTTCGAGACGTCGAGCGTCATATCGCTCATCGAGAAGCCGACCGCCATCGATCGCTCGATGGGCGATGTGCACCCGGCGGGCAACCCGCATCTCCATCTCGATCCGAAGAACATCGCTACCGTTGCTCCGGCGCTCGCCGAGCGCATGGCGAGCCTCGATGCGTCGCAGGCGGCGTACTACAAGCAGCGCGCGCAGGATTTTCTTACCCGCTGGAAAGAGGCGACCGCGCGCTGGGAGAAACAGGCCGCGCCGCTGAAAGGCATGCCGGTCGTCGTCTACCACAAGGATCTTTCCTACTTGCTGAACTGGCTCGGCATGCGTGAGGTCGGTGCGCTGGAGCCGAAGCCCGGCATTCCGCCGAGCACGGCGCACTTGAGCGAGCTGCTCGAGCAGCTCAAGAGAACGCCGGCGAAGGCCGTCGTGCGCTCGGCGTACAACGATCCGCGGCCGGCGGAATGGCTCGCCGGACAGGCCAAGATGCCCTCTGTGCTATTGCCTTATACGGTGGGCGGCACGGACCGCGCGAAGGACCTCTTCGGTCTCTACGACGACACGATTGCAAGGCTCCTCGCGGTGACGACCGGTGGCTGACTTCTCCATCATCTGGCCGGCGCTGATCGCCGGCCTTCTCATCACCGCGACGCACGCGCCCCTCGGCATGCAGGTGCTGAACCGCGGCATCGTGTTCATCGATCTCGCCGTGGCGCAGATCGCGGGACTTGGCGTGATCCTCGCCGATGCAGTCGGCTTTGAGCCGCAGGGCATCGCGGTGCAGGCTGCCGCGCTCACCGCCGCGCTTGTCGGCGCGTTACTCCTCAACTGGACCGACAAGAAGTGGCCCGAGATCCAGGAAGCAACCATCGGCGTCACCTTCATCGTCGCGGCCAACGCGGCGATTCTTTTGCTGGCCAGCAATCCACACGGCGCGGAGCACCTCAAAGACCTGCTGATCGGCCAGATCCTCTGGGTCAATCCGAAAGTGCTCGCGTTCGTCGCAGTGGTCTACGCGCTGATCCTCGCCGCGTGGTTCGGCTGGGCGCGTCGCATCGGGGGCGTCGGCTTCTATCTGCTCTTCGCGTGCACCGTCACCGTTTCGGTGCAGCTCGTCGGCGTCTATCTCGTTTTCACGACACTCATCGTGCCAGCGCTCGCGACCCGGTATTTCAGCCGTTATCGCCTCACGACGTGCTACGTGCTGGGTGCGCTTGGCTATGCCGTTGGCCTCGGAATTTCGCTCTTCACCGACTTGCCGCCTGGACCCCTCGTGGTCTGTTGCATGACGGCGCTTGGCCTCGTAGTCTTGCTCTTGACTTCACGCCGCCGCGCCCCCACGTAGTCATTTCCCCCTTATGGAACAATTCCACGGCACCACCATCCTTTCAGTGCGCCGGGGTTCTAGCGTTGCCCTCGGCGGCGACGGGCAGGTCACCCTCGGCAACGTTGTCGTAAAGGGCGGCGCGAAGAAAGTGCGACGTCTTTACCAGGATCGCATCCTCGCCGGATTCGCCGGCGGCACCGCGGACGCCTTTACGCTCTTCGAGCGCTTCGAGGCGAAGCTCGACAAGCACCAGGGCAACCTCATGCGCTCGGCCGTCGAGCTCGCCAAGGACTGGCGCACCGATCGCATCCTGCGTCGGCTCGAGGCCATGCTCGCGGTGGCCGATAAGGAGCACTCGCTGATCATTACCGGCGCGGGCGACGTGCTCGAGCCCGAGCAGGGCATCGTTGCGATCGGCTCCGGCGGGCCGTTCGCGCAGAGCGCGGCGAAGGCGCTGCTGGATAACACGCAGTTCAGCGCACGCGAAATCGTCGAGAAGGCCCTCTCGATCGCCGCTGACCTCTGCATCTACACGAACCACCAGCGCACCATCGAGGTGCTCGAATGAACTTGAACGACAGCCGCGGCATGAGTGGCATGACGCCGCCCGAAATCGTCCACGAGCTCGACAAGTACATCGTGGGACAAGGCAGGGCGAAGCGCGCCGTCGCCATTGCGCTGCGCAACCGCTGGCGCCGCCAGCAGGTTGCCGAGCCGCTTCGCCAGGAGATCACGCCGAAGAACATCCTGATGATCGGACCGACCGGCGTCGGCAAGACTGAGATCGCGCGCCGGCTCGCGCGACTGGCCGACGCGCCCTTCATCAAGGTGGAAGCGACAAAATTTACCGAGGTCGGCTACGTCGGCCGTGATGTCGACACCATAGTTCGCGACCTGGTCGAGATCAGCGTGAAGCAGACGCGCGAGCAGGCGATGAAGCGCGTGCGCACGCGCGCGCAGGAAGCAGCGGAAGACCGCATCCTCGACGCACTGATCCCTGCGCCGCGCGGCATGGGCTTCCAGGAACCGTCGAGCGAAGAGAGCGCCACGCGCCAGAAATTCAGGAAGAAGCTTCGCGAAGGCGAGCTCGCCGACAAGGAGATCGACATCGAGGTCGCGGCGACGAGTCCGCAGATGGAGATCCTTGCGCCGCCCGGAATGGAAGAGCTCACCTCGCAAATCCAGGGCATGCTTTCCAATATGGGCAGCGGCCGCCGGCGCTTGCGCAAGCTGAAGATCCGCGAAGCCGAGCAGGTGCTGATCGAGGAAGAAGCGGCGCGCCTCGTCAACGACGACGAGCTGAAAGCGCGAGCCGTCGCGAACGCCGAGCAGAACGGCATCGTGTTCCTCGACGAGATCGACAAGATCACCAGCCGCTCGGAAGTGCAGGGCGCCGATGTCTCACGCCAGGGCGTGCAGCGCGACTTGCTTCCGCTCGTCGAAGGCACCACGGTGTCCACCCGCTACGGCATGGTGAAGACGGATCACATCCTCTTCATCGCCTCTGGCGCCTTCCACTTGGCGAAGCCGTCGGATCTGATTCCCGAGCTGCAGGGACGCTTCCCGATTCGGGTCGAGCTCGATTCCTTATCCGTGGATGACTTCGAGCGCATCCTCATCGCCACCGACGCGAGCCAGACGAAGCAGTACCAGGCACTGCTCGCGACCGAAGGGCTGAAGATCGAATTCAAGCCGGAAGCCGTCCGGCGCATCGCGCAGATCGCATTCCAGGTGAACGAGAAGACCGAGAACATCGGCGCGCGGCGGCTGTATACGGTGCTCGAAAAGCTGCTGGAAGAGATTTCTTTCGACGCCGGCCGGCGCGGGCCGGGAGAAGTCATCATCGACGCCGCCTACGTCGACGCGCGGCTCGGCGAGCTCGCTAAGGACGAGGACTTGGCACGCTACGTTCTTTGAGTTCCGCCTCCAGGCAATCGCGGCATAGGCAGTCCCGACCTATCACCGGCTGAAGCGCCGGCAGCTCCTCGCACCAGCAGCCTTCCTCATCCGCCCCGCAGCGGAAGGGCTTCTTGCACCGGGCGCAGGCGAGCTCCCTCACGCGGCCAGTCTACCCCTTGAAATCGGACGCCTCGTCCCTATCTCCTGAGTACTGCCTCAGGCAAAGGACCTAGGAAAGGAGATTCAGGAAATGGCAAACGTTACGCGATTCGACCCATTTAACGATCTGGTCGATGATCTGTTCAAGGGCTTCCTCGTGCGGCCACTGGCCTATGAGGGACGCATCAACGGCGGCGGGCTGCCGCGCGCCAAGGTAGACGTGGCGGAGAAGAACGGCGCCTACGTGGTGACCGCCGAGCTGCCGGGCGTAAGGAAGGACGACATCCACGTCAGCATCGACGGCGCCGAGGTGACCCTCGAAGCCGAGGTGAAGCGCGAGAAGGAAGCCAACAAAGACGAGCGCGTGCTGCACAGCGAGCGCCTCTACGGCAAGCTCACCCGCAGCTTCGCCCTGCCGGCGGAAGTCGACGAGGCGAAAGCCCAGGCGAAATTCACCGACGGCGTGCTCGAGCTGACGCTGCCGAAGAAGGCCGCGGCCCAGCGCAAGCAGATCAGCATCCAGTAATCTGCAGTTCGGTTGTAAGAAGGCGAGCGTCATAGGCGACGCTCGCCTTTTTGTTTGTATACTGCCGGCGTAGAGTGAACGCGCCTTTCAATCACAATCCGCAGGCCGCCGAAAAGGCCCGCATCCTCGCCGAGGCGCTCCCGTACATCCAGCGGTTCCACGGCAGGACCATCGTCGTGAAGTACGGCGGCAACGCCATGACCGAAGAGGAGCTCAAGCGCGACTTCGCCTACGACGTCGTGCTCCTGAAGCTCGTCGGCATGAACCCGGTCGTGGTCCACGGCGGCGGTCCCCAGATCGAGCAGCTCCTCACCAAGCTCGGCAAGAAGGGCGAGTTCGTGCAGGGCATGCGCGTCACCGACGCCGAGACGATGGATATCGTCGAGATGGTGCTCGGCGGCCAGGTCAACAAGGAGGTCGTCGAGCTCATCAACCAGGCCGGCGGCAAGGCGGTCGGATTGACCGGGCAGGACGGTGCGTTCATTCGCGCGCGCAAGATGCTCCTGCCGTCGAAGGAGAACGGGCACGTCGACCTCGGGCAGGTGGGCGAAGTGCAGTCGATCGATCCGGCGATCATCCAGGCGCTCGAGGCGGGCGGCTTCATTCCGGTGGTGGCACCGATCGGCACCGGCGCCGATGGCACGACCTACAACATCAACTCCGACCTCGTCGCGGGCAAGCTCGCCGAGATCCTCGGTGCGGAGAAGCTGGTCGTCATGACCAATACGCCGGGCGTGCTCGACAAGCAGGGCAAGCTACTCACCGGTCTCACGCCGAAGAAGATCGATGACCTGGTGAATAAAGGCGTGATCTCCGGCGGCATGCTGCCGAAGATCGGCTCGGCGCTGGATGCCGCGCGCAACGGCGTGAAGAGCGTGCACATCATCGATGGCCGCGTGCCGCACGCACTGCTCCTCGAAGTACTGACCGACCAGGGCGTCGGTACTCTCATCCGCAGCAAGTAGTGAGGCTGGCCCGCATCCCGCCGTCCAGGCGGGTTTGGATATTCGACCTGGACAATACGTTGCACGATGCGCGCGCACACATCTTTCCGTCGATGCACGACCAGATCAATGCGTTCCTGCGCCGTCACTTCAAGGTCGACGAGGCCGGCGCCAATGCCATGCGCGAGCACTTCTGGCGCACCTACGGCACGACGCTGAACGGCCTCATGCGCCACCACGGCGTGCACCCGCGTCACTTCTTGGCGGAGACGCACGTTTTCCCCGAGCTCGCCGATATGGTGGTGCACGAGAACGCCCTCAAGCACGCGCTCGAGCGTCTCGGCGGCACCAAGCTGGTGTTCTCCAACGCCCCTCGGCACTACGTACAGGAAGTACTGCGGGCCATTGGCCTCGGCCGCTACTTCGATGGCGTCTACAGCATCGAGGACACGCGCTATCGAGGTAAACCCGCGCTCCATGGATTCAACTACCTGCTGCGCAAGCATCACCTCGACCCGCATCGCTGCGCCTTCATCGACGACGTCCTGGAGAACCTGCGCACCGCGCACCGCCTCGGCATGTCGACCGTGTGGGTGTCGAGCGAGCGCCGCCGCGTGTCTTACATCGATTTACGCATCGCATCAGTGACTGAGCTGCCCCGCTTGGTTTTCCGCGGAAGCTCAGCTTAGAATCGGCTCCCCCTTTAGTCCTTTCACATGCCCCGAGCCAAAGGCGAACGCAAGCTCGAGATCCTGAAGGCGCTCGCGCAAATGCTCGAGGCGCCGAAGTGGGAAAAAATCACGACTGCCGCACTCGCGGAGTCGCTGGGCGTTTCAGAAGCGGCGCTCTACCGCCACTTCGCCTCCAAGGCGCAGATGTACGAAGGCCTGATCGAGTTCATCGAGAACTCGGTCTTTACGCTTGCCAACCGCATCACGCAGGACGAGGCCGACGGCAAGAAGCAGGCAGAGAAGCTCACCGAGATGCTGCTCATCTTCGCCGAGAAGAATCCCGGAATGGTGCGGGTGATGACCGGCGACGCCCTCGTCGGCGAGCACGAACGACTGCAGGCTCGCGTGAACCAGTTCTTCGACCGCTTCGAGTCCACGCTCAAACAGTCGCTGCGCGTGGCCGAGGACGGCGATGCGGCCGCGCGCGCGGCCGCGATCCTGCGCTATTCGATCGGCTGCCTGCACCAGTTCGGCAAGAGCGGCTTCTTCCGGAAGCCCACCGAGAGCTTCAACGCGCAGCGTAAGTATCTGCTGAGCTAGCCACCGCAGACGCGGCAGGCGGGGTCTTTCGAGACCTTCACAGTCCGCCACTCGGCCGACTTTGCATCGATAAGTAGGAGTCGGCCGCTCAGTGACTCGCCAGCGCCGACGATGAGCTTGATCGCTTCCATCGCTTGGATCGAGCCGACCATTCCGGTGAGCGGCGCAAGCACGCCCATCTGCGAGCACTGCACTTCCTCGACCTGCGCATCCTCAGGAAAGAGACAGGAGTAGCAGGGCGCGTCTTTCTTGCGCTGGTCGAACACCATCACCTGAGCGTCGAAGCGGATCGCGGCGCCCGAGACGAGCGGCTTGCGATGCTTCACGCACGCGCGGTTCACTACGTGGCGCGTGGCGAAGTTGTCGGAGCAGTCGAGGACGACATCGCATTGCGCGGTGAGCGAGTCGAGCTCGTCCGCTTTGACGCGCGTAGGGATTGGCACCACCTCGACATCGGGATTCGCGGCGCGCAGCGCGCTGGCGGCGGCGAAGGCTTTCTGCGCCCCGACGGAGTCGGTGCGGTAGAGGATCTGGCGCTGCAGGTTGGTGAGGTCGACTTTGTCGGAGTCCGCGATGGACAGGCGCGAGACGCCGGCGGCAGCGAGATAGAGCGCCGCCGGGCAGCCGAGGCCGCCGGCACCGATGATGAGAACTCTGGCGGAACGCAGCCTCTCCTGCCCCTCGACGCCGATCTCGTCGAGGAGGATGTGCCGGGAATACCGGAGAAGCTGCTGGTCGTCTATAGAACGCGGAGAAGCCGCTGAATCAGTTCGTCGGCTTCGTCGCGCTGTTCTGCGCGACGGTCGGCGCGGTGGTCTTCACCGGCTCGCCTTTCAGGAAGGCGATCGCCTGCGAGAGCTGGAAGTCCTCCTTCGAGCCGAACTCCGTTGGCTTCAGCTCGCTCGGCGACGGCGCGGGCACCGTGCGCACACGCGGCTGGACTTCCTTGCCCTTCTCGGCCTCTTTCTTCATCTCGGCCTTGCCGTTCTCGAGGTGACGCTCGAGGTCGGCTTCGCGCACCCGCGTGAGGGTATCGGTCGGATCTTCGACCAGCACGTCGGGCGTGATGCCGAGCGCCTGGATCGAGCGGCCGCTCGGGGTGTAGTAGCGCGCCGTCGTCAGCTTGATCGCGGTGTTGTTGCCGAGCGGCATGATGGTCTGCACCGAGCCTTTGCCGAAGCTCTGCGTGCCCATCACCTTGGCGCGCTTCGCATCCTGGAGTGCGCCGGCGACGATCTCGGAGGCGGACGCCGAGCCGCCGTTCACGAGGACGACCATCGGCACGTTCTTCACGGCCTGCGGCAATCCTTTGAGGACGTCGTCGCCGCGCCGCGCGTAATCGTCGGGCACGGCGTAGAACTTCTTGCGCGAGTCCTCGGCGCGGCCGTCGGTCGAAACGACGAGCGACTTCGGCTGGAGGAACGCAGCGCTGACTGCCACAGCGCCGTGCAGTAGACCACCCGGATCGCCACGCAAGTCGAGGACGAGGCCCTTCACATTGCCTTGCTTGAAGAGTGTGTCGAGTTGCTTGACGAGGTTCTCAGGGGTCGCTTCCTGGAATTGCGAGACGCGAATCCAGGCATAACCCGGTTCGATCATTTTTGACTTCACGCTTTGCACCTTGATGACGGCGCGCGTGAGGGTGACGATGATCGGAGCCGTCTCGCCCTTGCGGGTGATGGTCAGCGTGATCTGCGTGTTCGGCTTGCCGCGCATGCGCTTCACGGCGTCGTTCAGCGTCATGCCCTTCACCGGCGTGTCGTCGAGCTTGACGATCAGGTCGCCGGGCTTCACGCCGGCCTTGTACGCGGGCGTGTCTTCGATCGGCGAGATCACTTTGACGAAGCCGTCTTCCATGCCGACCTCGATGCCGAGGCCGCCGAACTGGCCTTGCGTGCCGACCTGCAGCTCGCGGAACGCTTCCTGGTCGAGATACGCGGAATGCGGATCGAGGCCGGTGAGCATGCCGTTGATGGCCTCGGTGATGAGTTTCTTGTCCTCGACCGGCTCGACGTAGTTGGTCTTGATCGCACCGAACACTTCGGTGAACGCCCGTAGTTCCTCGATCGGCAGCGGCGCGCGCGAGGCGCGGTCGGCGATCGCCTGGAAGTTCAGGCTGATGAGCACGCCGGCAACGGCGCCGACGAAGATGAAGCCGATTGAGCGGAGCTTTTGCATTTGGGATCGTTACCTATTTCAACTTGACCCAGCGCAGCGGGTCGAAGGCGCGGCCTAAGTGCCGCAATTCAAAGTATAAGCCCGTTTCCTCGTTGCCACCGCTTGCCCCCGTAGTCGCAAGGACATCCCCCGTGGTGACCGGATCGCCCACGGTCTTCAGGAGCGACTCGTTGTTTGCATAAACCGACAAATAGTTCTCGCCATGGTCCACGATCAACAGGTTGCCGAAGCCCCGCATCCAGTCTGCATAGACCACTTGGCCCCTCGCCACCGCCCTGACAGGTTCTCCGGCGCGCGCGCGGATGAAAACACCCTTCGCTTCTATTCCGCCCGCTCCTCTTGGAGCGCCAAAGCGCCCGGTCAGTTCCCCCCTGACAGGCAACCTCAGCTTTCCGCGCAGGCCGGAGAACGCCTCGCCTTGTGAACTTTTTTCAGGGACGGCTTCCACGCGGGCCAGTACCCGTCCTATCCCCTCGATCAGGCGCGACAGGCGCCCCTCGTCGGCGCGGAGCGTGTCGATCTGCCGCCGTTGCTTCCGGATATCGCCGGAGGTCCGTGCCAGCACCTTACGACGCGCCTCGCGTTCACGCACGATCCGCTGACGGTCGGCGCGGCTCGCCTGCTCAACGGCGCGTGCCCGCTCGCGCTTGGCCTGCGCTTCGCGCTCGAGGCGGACGAGCGCTTCCAGGTTCGCCCGGTAGTTCGCGAGCACCGCGGCGGCCGCGCGCGACACGTAGCCCACGTAGACCAGGCGCCGCCCGAAATCCGCCGGGTCGTCCCCTGAGAGCGCGGCGCGCAGAACATCGGGTGTACCGAGCGCCTGCCGCGCGGCGATGACGCGCTCGGCGGCGGCCTGCCGCTCGGCGAGCGATTGCTCGAGCACCTTGTGTCGCTGCGCGAGGCGTGCGCTTTCCGCCTGCAGGTCGCGGCTCTCCTTTTGCAAACCGGCGAGCGTGCGATTTGCATTCGAGATCGCGCGCTCCGACTCGCGCAGCGCGTCGCGTGCTTCGGCGCGGGCGGCTTCCTTCTGGTCCAGCTCCGATTGGAGCGCGTCGATGCGAGTGCGCAGCTGCTCGAGATCTCTCTCGCTCGGTGCAGCCTGGACGGCGAGCGCCGCGAAGGCCAGCACGAGCGGGAGGGCGCGCGTCAGACCTTGGCCTTGCCTTGTGCGGAGACGGCGGCGATGCGCCGCTCGACCTCGGCCGGGTCGCCGAGGTAGTAGTGCTTCCTGGGACGGAGCCGCTCGTCCAGCTCGTAGACGAGCGGGATGCCGGTCGGAATGTTGAGCCCGACGATCTCGCTGTCACTGATGCCGTCGAGATGCTTCACCATCGCGCGCAGCGAATTACCGTGCGCCGCGACGAGCACGCGACGTCCGGCCTTGATCGCCGGTGCGATGGTCGAATTCCAAAAAGGCACCGCGCGCGCCACGGTGTCCTTCAGGCATTCCGTGCGCGGCACCGTGATGCCCGAGTAGCGCGGGTCTTTGCCTTCGTAGCGTGAATCGCCCGTCGAAAGCTCCGGCGGCGGAATGTCGTAGCTGCGTCGCCAGACGAGCACCTGCTTCTCGCCGAACTTCGCCGCCGTCTCCGCCTTGTTCAATCCCTGCAGGTCGCCGTAGTGCCGCTCGTTCAGCCGCCAGTTCTTTTCGACCGGCAGCCAGAGCCGGTCCATCTCATCGAGCGCGATCCACAGCGTGCGGATGGCGCGCTTGAGGAGCGAGGTGTAGGCGATGTCGAATTCGAAGCCGGCGGACTTGATCTGGCGCCCCGCGGCGCGCGCTTCTTCGATGCCGATTGCGGAAAGATCGACGTCGGTCCAGCCGGTGAAGCGATTTTCCTTGTTCCACGCGGACTCGCCGTGCCGCAGGAGGACGAGTTTATGCATCGCACTGAATTATAATGTCGCGCTTCGTGGAATTCGTTCGCAACAACATCCTTCTCTTCGTCGTCGCGCTCGTCTCGGGCGGGATGCTGCTCTGGCCGTTTGTCCGTCGCACGACGGGCGGGCCGTGGGTGAATACGACGCAGGCGACGCACCTCATCAACCGCGAAGATGCGCTCGTCGTCGACGTGCGCGAGGCGAATGAATTCGCCGCGGGCCACGTGCTCGGCGCGAAGAATCTGCCGCTCGCGCGGCTCGACGCATCCGGCGCGGACCTTGCAAAGAAGAAGGAGCGTCCGGTGATCGTGTACTGCGACGGCGGTGAGCGCTCGGCCAAGGCGCTGGCGACGCTGAAGAAGCTAGGCTTCACGCGCGTCGCGAACCTTTCCGGCGGCCTCGGCGCGTGGCAGCAGGCCGGACTCCCGGTGGAGAAATGAGCGTCGAGAAATGAAGGTGCTGATGTATTGCACCGCCGCCTGCCCGTTCTGCCAGGCGGCCGAGCGCCTGCTCATCGAGAAGGGCGTAGAGATCGACAAGATCCGCGTCGACCTCGAGCCCGCGCGCCGCGCGGAAATGACGCAGAAGAGCGGCGGCCGTCGCACCGTGCCGCAGATCTGGATCGGAGCCCGTCACATCGGCGGCTGCGACGATCTTTACGACCTCGACCGCCAGGGCGGTCTCGATCCACTCCTGAAAGCCACCTCATGAGCGACGCACCCTCGCAACCGCAGCCAGCGACCTTCTCGATCGAGAAGGTCTACGTGAAGGACATGTCGCTCGAGATTCCACACGCGCCGAAGATCTTCATGGAACAGGTGCAGCCGCAGCTCGAGGTGCAGATCACCACGGGCGCCGACAATTTCCAGGAGGGCTACTACGAGGTCACGGTAACCGCCACGGTTACGGCCAAGGTCGGCGAGCGCACGCTCTTCCTCGCCGAGGCGCAGCAAGCAGGCATCTTCCAGCTACGCGGCGTGAGGCCGGAGGATTTCGGTCCGCTCCTCGGCATCGCCTGCCCCGCGCAGGTCTATCCTTACCTGCGCGAGACAATCTCCGACATGATCAATCGCGGCGGCTTCCCGCCGGTGATCCTCGCGCCGGTCAACTTCGAGGCGCTCTACCTCCAGCAGCAGCAGAACGCCGCGCCGGTGCAGCTCGGCCCGCGGTTCGAAGTCGCCCGCGGCAACTAGATGAAGGCAGCGGTCCTCGGCGCTGGCGCCTGGGGCACCGCGATCAGCTGCGTGCTTGCGGCACGCATGGAAGTCACCCTCTGGGCGCGTGATGCCAAGCAGGCGCAGAGCATTGCCGCCACGCGGCGCAATGCTCGCTACCTGCCCGGGCTGGAGATTGCGCCTTCGGTCAAAGTGACCGCTGATCTTGGCGAGGCGGCGCGCAATGCCCAGCTCGTGCTTGCAGCGACGCCGGTCGCCGGCCTGCGCGAGCTCCTCAGCCAACTCAATGGCTCGGCGGTGATCTGGCTGTGCAAGGGCTTCGAAGAAGGTAGCGGCGAGCTGCCGCATCAGATCGCCGCAGCGACTCTCGGTGACAAGGCTCGTTATGGCGCGCTCTCCGGGCCGTCGTTCGCGGAGGAAGTGGCGCGCGGGCTGCCGTGCGCGTTGACGCTCGCCTCGCGCGACGCCGCGTTTGCGAAGGAGGCCGCGACCCTGCTGCACGGCGGCCGCATGCGCGTGTACTACAGCGCCGATCTTGTCGGCGTGGAGATCGGCGGCGCAGTGAAGAACGTAATGGCGATCGCCGCTGGTATCTCCGACGGACTCGGACTCGGCCTGAACGCGCGCGCCGCGCTCATTACCCGCGGTCTCGCGGAGATCACGCGGCTCGGTGTGGCGCTCGGCGGCCAGCCCGAGACATTCATGGGCCTCGCCGGCGCAGGCGACCTGATTCTTACGGCAACCGGCGACCTGTCGCGCAATCGCCGCGTCGGCATGGAGCTCGCGCGCGGCCGCTCCCTCAAGGACGTCGTGGCGAATCTCGGCCATGTCGCCGAGGGCGTGCATTCGGCGCGCGAGGCAGCCAAGCTCGCCAAGGCGCGCGGGGTGGAGATGCCGGTTACCGAGGCGGTAACGGCGGTACTGGAGGCGCGCCTGACCCCGGCGGCTGCTGTTGAGCGGCTGCTGGCGCGGGAATCGAAGATGGAGCGCTAGCGCCGAGGCATGCCGCCTCGTAGCGCTCGCGGAAGCTCGGCTCGCGCGCATAGCGGCGGCCGCCACCGGACTGCTGATGTGCGAATACCAGCTCGCACTTCTGCTGTCCGGACCGGAAGATGGCAACGTAGCGCTCCCCCGCGACCGGCCTGAACGTCCCGGCTACTGCGCACGATTCGCCGCGCGACGCCCCGCCGCCTGTGCCGCGGAACGTGAATGTGAACTCGGCGCCTGCGCCGACGCGCACACTGTGGGAAACACCGCGCGGCAAGGCGCGGCTATCGGCGATGAGCAGCCGCCCTGCGCAGGTTGCTGCATCTTTGTACGTATCGGCTTCCAGCTCGTAGCCGAAGACCGCCGCAGTCTGATTCTCGATACGCAGCGTGGCGCTATCGCCAGCGGTGGGCTCGACATAGGCCGCCGGCGAGCAGCCGCCGATGGCAATCAGAACGAGCGCAAATCGCAGGTGCAAGCGCTACGCCTTTACACCGCGGATACCGTCGTATAACGAACGGAGCCTTGGCACCTCGAGGGCGTGATCGCCGCTCGTCTCAACCGGCGGGAAAAGGCGGATCGTGCGTCGCTCGCCATCGAACGCGATCGGGAGGATCGGTACGCGGGCGGCGTGAGCGATGTGATAGAAGCCGCTCTTCCAGGGCTTGGTGCTCGAGCGCGTGCCCGCCGGTGTGATGGCGAGGAACATCGCATTCGCTCGGCTGATCGCTTCGACCGCCTGCGGCACCAGTCCTTGCGGCGCCTCGCGGTTGACCGGGACGCCGCCGAACCAGCGCATCAGCCAGCCGAGCGGCGGGCGGAAGAGCGTGTGCTTGCCGAGAAAGCGCACATCCAGGCCGAGCGCATACACCGCCGAGATGCCGATGATGAAGTCCCAGTTCGAGGTGTGCGGCGCGACGATCGCCACAATCTTCGGTTCATCGGGAAACTCGCCTTCGAAGCGCCAGCCGGCAAGCGCAAAAAGCGCATAGCCGAGCGCGCGCGAGAACGCGTTGCCCCGGTGAGGCATGCGCGGCGGTAGCTTGGGGACGCGCCTCAAACTTTGCTCACTGAGCGCCCGCAAAGCCGAGCTGCCGCCAGGCTTCGAACACGGCGACGGCCACTGCGTTGGAGAGATTGAGGCTGCGGTTTCCGGGTCGCATGGGCAGGCGTAAGCGCATTTCTGGCGCGAAGGTCTCCACTATGGCGGGTGAAAGGCCAGAAGCCTCTTTACCGAAGATCAACACATCGTCGCGCGCAAACTGTACGTCGGTGAACAATCGCTCTGCTTTGGTCGCGAACGCGAACATGCGGCGGCCGCGCATGGCGGTCGCGAACGCCTGCCAAGAATCGTGCACCACCATGGAGGCGTACTCGTGGTAGTCGAGCCCGGCGCGCTTGAGATTCTTGTCGTCGAGCGAGAAGCCGAGCGGCTTTACGAGATGCAGCCGCGCGCCGGTGTTCGCGGCGAGGCGGATCACGTTGCCGGTGTTCGGCGGGATCTCGGGCTCGACGAGAACGACGTCAAGCATGGAGCGGTGTACGCGCGACCACCCAGTTCTCGACATGAATCGCGCCCGCTGCTTTCAGCGTGCGCGCGATCTCATCGAGCGTGGCTCCGGTGGTCATGACGTCGTCGACGACCGCGATTCTCGCGCCGCCGAGCGATCGTGTGCAGCGGAAGGCGCCGCGCACGTTGCGCTGGCGCTCGTCGTAGGGCAGCTCGATCTGCGGCGGCGCATCGCGGGTGCGCTCGCAGAGTGCGAGCTCGAGGGCCTCCTTACGCAGGTGTCGCGCAATCTCCACTGCCTGGTTATAGCCGCGGGTCCGCAGCCGCTCGGCCGAGAGCGGCACCGGAACCAGGTGGTCGATGCGGACCGTACGCACCTTGGGCGCGAGCAACCCGGCGAGAAGCGGCGCGAGAGCGAGCTCGCCGCGGAACTTGAGCGCGTGCACGAGCGCATCGGCCGGGAAATCGTAGGCGAGGGCAGCGTGAGTCGCGTCGTAGGCAGGCGAATGCGTGAGGCAGCGACCGCAGACGGCGCCATTCGGCGACTCGAGCGCGCAGCGCGGGCACAGCCCATGGGCGAGGCGTGGAAGATCAGCGTCGCACTGTGCGCAAAGAAGAGTGCGCGCGCCGCCGCGGCAAAGAAAACAGCTGCCGCCAAAAAGTACGCTCGCGAGCTTTTCTCGCATAAACTCCCCGCCCGATGTGGACTGTAGCCCAGCTCGGCCGCGAGCTCGCCGCCGGCCGCACGACAAGCCGCGAAATCGTCGAGCAGGCGCTCGCCAAGATCACCGCCCCCTATGGCGAGGGCGCGCGCTCCTTCATCAAGGTGTATGCCGATAGCGCACGCGCCGAGGCCGATTACGCGGACCGGCTGAGGAAGTCGGGCGTGAGTCGCTCGCCGATCGACGGCCTGCCGGTATCCCTCAAGGACTTGTTCGACGTGGCAGGTGACGTAACGCGCGCTGGATCGAAGGTGGTCGCGATCGAGGCAAAGCGGGATGCGACCGTCGTGGCGCGGTTGCGCGCCGCCGGCGCCATCTTCGTTGGCCGCACCAACATGGTGGAGTTCGCCTTCGGCGGTGTCGGGCTGAACCCGCACTACGGCACGCCGCGCAATCCGTGGGACCGCGCCGCCGCCCGCGTGCCGGGCGGCTCATCTTCCGGTGCTGCGGTCGCGCAGGGTGAAGGGATGTGCGTGATGGCGCTCGGTTCCGATACGCGCGGCTCGATCCGGCAGCCCGCGGCGCTCTGCGGCGTGGTCGGATTCAAGCCGACCCAGCGGCGCGTGCCGCGCGACGGCTGCTTCCCGCTCTCTTACACGCTCGATTCTGTCGGGCCGCTTGCGAACAGCGTCAGCTGCTGCGCCGCGTACGACGCCGTGCTGAGCGGCGCGGGCGATGAGCCCGCCGCCTTGCAGGCGAAAGGGCTGCGATTGCTCCTGCCGCGCTCGATTGCGATCGAGGATCTCGATCCGGAGGTCGACAACGCGTTCGAGCGCGCGCTGAAAAAGCTCGCGGCGGCGGGTGCGCAGATCAGCGAAGTAGCGGTGCCGGCGTTCAATCGCCAGGACGAATACTTCAAGGGTGGCGGCATCGCCGGCGCCGAAGTCGTGCATGTGCACAAGCCCTATCGCGACCGCTTCGGCGGCTACGACCCGCGCGTCGGCAAGCGCATCAGCATGGGCACCACGCTCACCGGCGCTGACTTCGTCGAGCTGCTGCAGCTGCGCGAGGCGTACATGCAGGAGATCGCGACGCTGGCCGCGCCGTATGACGCGATCGTCATGCCCTCGGTGCCGTGCGTCGCGCCGACCATCGCGGAGACCGAGGCGAGCGAGGAGAGCTACTTCCGCTGGAACTTCCGCATCATGCGCAATAACGGCCTGATCAACTTCCTCGACGGCTGCGCGGTGACGCTGCCCTGCCACGAGCCGGGCGGCGCGCCGGTCGGCTTCATGGTCTGCGGCACGGCGATGAGCGACCGGCGCATTCTCGCGGTCGCCGCGGCGATTGAACGAGCGCTTTCCGGCCATTGATCGCGCCGCTGCGCGACGGCGGTTTACTCGCGCGGCGCCGACCTACGAGCGGGCAGCCCGCCTGGAAACCGAGGTGGGTGCGCGGCTCCTCGAGCGGCTCGACTACGTAAAGATCGCGCCGCGGCGGATCCTGGATGCCGGCAGCGGCCCGGCACGCGAGACGCAGGCTCTCGCGAAGCGTTATTCGGGCGCGCAGGTCGTTGCCCTCGATTTCGCGTTGCCGATGCTGCCGCGGCGCGGGCCCATCGCACGCTGGCTCGGGCGCGGCGCGACGGCGGTGTGCGCTGATTTTCATCGCCTGCCCCTGGCCGCGGCAAGCGTCGAGCTTGTCTGGTGCAACCTTGCCTTGCATTGGGCGACAGATCCGCTGGCAGTGTTCCGCGAATTCGAGCGCGTGCTCGCTCCCGAGGGGCTGGTTCTTTTCAGCACGCTCGGCCCTGACACATTGAAGGAGCTGCGCGCCGCGGCGGGCGCGACGCGCGTCCACGCGTTCATTGACATGCATGACCTGGGTGACATGCTGGTTGCGGCCGGCTTCTCCGCGCCGGTGATGGACATGGAACAACTCGTCATCGACTACGCGGCGGGTGCACGCCTGCTCGACGATCTGCGCTCGAGCGGGCAGACGAACGCGCGCATCGATCGCCGACGCGGTCTCGACGCACGCAGTTTCCTGCATGCGTTTCGCGGCGCGCCGCTGCGCTCGACATTCGAGGTCGTTTACGGCCACGGCTGGAAGCGGCAGGCGGTCGACTCCGGAGTCAAAACAGTCCGTGTTTTCAAGCGCATTCCTTGAGACGACGCGCTCTCCTGTGGTACGTTACGCGCCGTCCGTGAGCACGCCGACCCTCGAGGTTTTTGGGCTAGCCGCGCCGCGGGAGCTGGCATTCCGGGAGGAGCACGGCGGCTTCAGCCTGACTCTCAAGCGCAATTGCTCCATCTCTCCATCCGGCCTCGCTTGCGTCTTTGTCGCCCTTGCGGTCGTCGTGCTCGCAATAGGAATTGGCTTTGCAATTGCCGGCGCGTGGTTGATCCTGCCGTTCGCCGGGCTGGAAGTGCTGTTGCTGGGCGGGGCGTTCCTGCTGCAGGCTCGCCATGCCACGGATTACGAGCGCATCACGCTCGAGCGCGACCGGCTGAAGGTTGAAGTGGCCGAAGGCCGGCGCGTGGCGCGCTACGAGCTCGATGCGAGCCGCGTAGGCGTCGAAGTGGAAGGATCGCGCGTCACGGTGCGCGAAGCGGGAGAAAAGCTGGAGCTCGGACGATACCTCGACGACGCATCGCGCAAGGTGTTCGGTGCCGAGCTGAAGAAGAGACTGCGGTACTAGATCGGGGAAGAAGAATATGAGGGGATCGAAGCTCCTTGCCGGCCTGGCCGGTCTCGCGGCCGCCACCAGCGCGTACGCCATCCCGTGGTACTTCCAGACGCCGGGCTCGCAGATCGCGCGCGACGTCGATCACCTGCATCAGTACGTGATGTGGCTGATCATCGTCATCTTCGTCGCCGTGTTCGGCTTCATGTTCTGGGCCTGCTACGCCCACCGCAAGTCGAAGGGCCACGCTGCCGAGCAGTTCCACGAGAACACCACGGTCGAGATCCTGTGGACGATCATTCCAGCGATCATCCTGGTGATCATCGCCTGGCCCGTGACCAGGGTCGTGGTCGCACAGAAGGACACCTCGTCGCCCGACATCACCATCAAGGTGACCGGCTATCAGTGGAAGTGGGGCTACGACTACATCAAGGGCGAGGGCGAGGGCATCAGCTTCGTCTCGATGCTTTCCACGCCGCGCGAGCAGATCGAGGGCAATGCGCCCAAAGGCGAGCACTACCTGCTGGAAGTCGACAACGAGGTCGTCGTGCCGGTTGGCAAGAAGATCCGCGTCATCACCACCGCCGCCGACGTGATCCATTCGTGGTGGGTGCCGGTGTTCGGCGCAAAGCAGGATGCGATTCCGGGATTCCTGCGCGACCTGTGGTTCAAGCCCGAGATCACCGGCACGTTCCGCAGCCAGTGCGTCGAGCTTTGCGGCAAGGAGCACGGCTTCATGCCGATCGTGGTGCGTGTCGTCTCGGCCGAGGACTACACGAAATGGGTCGGCGACTTCAAGAAAACGCAGCTCGCGCAAGCTGAAGATCCGAACAAGAAGTGGGAGCCGGCCGATCTCATCGCGCGCGGCGAGAAGGTCTACGGCGCAAACTGCGTCGCCTGCCATCAGCCCACGGGTAAAGGCATGCCGCCGGCGTTCCCGCCGCTCGTCGGCTCGAAGGTCGTGACGGGTCCGAAGGAAGGCCATATGGACACCGTGCTGAACGGCAAGCCTGGCACCGCGATGGCGGCGTTCGGCAAGCAACTTTCCGATACGGAAATCGCCGCGGTGATCAGCTACGAGCGCAATACCTGGGGCAACAAGTCGGGCATCGTGCAGCCCGCCGAAGTCAAAGCACGCAGAAAGTAAGAGGAACTATATGAGCGCAGTCGTTCACGGACACGACCACGGCCACGGGCACGACCACGACCACGGCGATCACGGCCACGGTCACCACGGGCCCTACGGCGGATTCATGCGGTGGGTCACCACGACCAACCACAAGGACATCGGCACGATGTACCTGTGGTTCGCCGGCTTCATGTTCTTCGTTGGCGGGATGATGGCGCTCGCGATCCGCCTGGAGCTGTTCCACCCCGGGATCCAGTTCCTCAACCCGGACTTCTACAACCAGCTCGTCACCTCGCATGGCCTGATCATGATCTTCGGCGCGATCATGCCGGCGTTCGTCGGCTTCGCGAACTGGCAGATTCCGATGATGATCGGCGCGCCCGACATGGCGTTCGCCCGTCTCAACAACTGGTCGTTCTGGCTACTGCCGTTTGCCGCGACGCTCTTGATCTCCGCGTACTTCATGCCGGGCGGTGCGCCGGGCGCCGGGTGGACGCTCTACGCGCCGCTCACCGTGCAGCAGGGCATGGGCATGGACTTCACCATCTTCGCCGTGCACATCCTGGGCATGAGCTCGATCCTCGGCTCGATCAACATCATCACCACCATCCTCAACATGCGCGCGCCCGGCATGACGCTGATGCGGATGCCGCTCTTCGTCTGGACCTGGCTCATTACCGCGTACCTGCTGGTGGCGGCGATGCCGGTGCTCGCGGGCGCGGTGACGATGACCCTGACCGACCGCCACTTCGGTACGACGTTCTTCAACGCTGCCGGCGGCGGCGACCCGGTGCTCTACCAGCACATCTTCTGGTTCTTCGGCCATCCCGAGGTGTACATCATTGCGCTGCCGGCCTTCGGCGTGATCTCGCAGGTGATCCCCGCCTTCTCGCGCAAGCCCCTCTTCGGCTATGCCTCGATGGTCTATGCCACCTCGGCGATCGCGATCCTGTCCTTCATCGTCTGGGCCCACCATATGTACACGGTCGGCATGCCGGTGACCGGGCAGCTCTTCTTCATGTATGCGACGACGCTGATCGCGGTGCCCACTGGCGTGAAGGTCTTCAACTGGGTGGCGACGATGTGGAAGGGCTCGCTCACCTTCGAGACGCCGATGATGTTCGCGATCGGCTTCCTGATCCTGTTCACGCTCGGCGGCTTCACCGGCCTGGTGCTTTCGCTCGTGCCGATCGATATCCAGCTGCACGACACCTATTACGTGGTGGCGCACTTCCACTACGTCATGGTGGCCGGCGCCATGTTTTCCGCGTTCGCGGGGATCTATTTCTGGCTGCCGAAGTGGACCGGCAAGATGTACAACGAGACGCTCGGCCAGTGGCACTTCTGGCTGACGATGATTTTCTTCAACATGATCTTCTTCGTGCAGCACTTCCTCGGCATGGCGGGCATGCCACGGCGCATCCCGGACTATCCGCTCATGTTCGAGACCTGGAACCAGGTGTCGTCGATCGGCGCCTTCGGCTTCGCCCTGGCGCAGCTCATTTTCATCTACAACCTCTTCACCACGCTGAAGAGCGGCGCCCCGGCTGCGCAGAAGCAATGGGAAGGCGCGGACTCCATCGACTGGACCCACCTGCCGACGCCTGCGCCGTACCACACGTTCGAGACGCCGCCCGTCATTAAGTGACCAAGAACGCAAAGACCGGACTCATCTTGGCCACGATCGCACTCGCCTTCTTCCTGGGCATCATCGCCAAGTATTGGTTGCTAAGACGGTGACGCTCGACGCCAACCAGAAGCTCTTCGCAAAGCTCGCGTCGATTGCGATCGGCATGTTCGCGTTCGGCTATGCGCTCGTGCCGTTCTATTACGAGATCTGCGCGGCATGGGGCGTGAACTCGCTGGGCGAAGTGCGCGCCGAGCCGCTGAATACGCAGGTGGACCGGACGCGCGTCATTACCATCGAGCTCGATGCGAATTCGCATGGCCTGCCGTGGCGTTTCAAGCCGCTCGTCAATCACATCGAAGTGCATCCGGGGGAGCTCGCCACGGTCGAATACGAAGTGGTGAACGAGCGCCGGGAGGCGGTCACCGGGCAGGCGGTGCCGAGCTACGGCCCCGAGCGCGCCGCCGAGTACTTCAGGAAGATCGAATGCTTCTGCTTCAGCCAGCAGACGCTCGCGCCGGGCGAAACGCGCCGCATGCCGGTCGTCTTCGTCGTGGATCCGAAGCTGCCAAAAGACGTCACCAATATTGCGCTGTCGTACACGTTTTTCGAAGTCGCCGGGCGAGGGGGGAAGAGCTAATGGCTCATTTTGCAGAGGTGAGCATGAAGCGCGCTTCCTTCCTCGATACCGTCAAGACCGTGCTCTTCGGGGCGATTGGCATCCGCAGGCGCGCCGAGCATGAGAAGCTGCAGTTGAATCCGGTGCACATCATCATCACGGCGATTCTCTTCGTCGTGCTCTTCATCTTCACCATCCGCACCATCGTGCGGATCGTGGTCAGCTGAAATAACAGGGGGATACAAATCATGGCCCACAGCGCCTCCACCGAACGCCAGGCTCACTACGCGGTACCCGCGCCGATGCCCTGGCCGATCATGGGAGCGGGTGCGCTCTTCCTGATGGCCATCGGCGCCGTCAACGTATTCAATGACAACCGCGGCGGTTGGTTGTGGATCGCCGCCGGCGTGTGCCTGCTGACCTTCATGATGTATCGCTGGTTCGGCGACGTGATCCGCGAGTCCGAGGGCGGCAAGTACGGCGCCTGGGAAGACCTCTCGTTCCGCTGGGGCATGAGCTTCTTCATCTTCTCCGAGGTGATGTTCTTCGCCGGCTTTTTCGGCGCGCTCTGGTGGGTACGCAACTACTCGGTGCCCGACCTGGCGACCATCGAGTCGAACGCGCTCATGTGGCCGGGCTTCTCGGCCCACTGGCCGTCGGCCGGTCCCGGCTTCATGGAGACGTTCACGCCGATGGCTGCGTGGGGCATCCCGGCCATCAACACGCTCTTGCTTCTGTCATCCGGCGTGACGATCACCATCGCGCACTGGGCGCTGAAGGAGAACAGGCGCGGCCAGTTGATCCTCTTCATGATCTTTACGATCGCCCTGGGTGTGCTCTTCCTCTCGCTGCAGGCCTTCGAGTACGGCCACGCCTATTCGGAGCTGAACCTGAAGCTATCGACCGGCGCCTACGGCTCCACGTTCTTCATGCTGACGGGCTTCCACGGCTTCCACGTCACCTGCGGCGCCATCATGCTGACGGTGATCCTGTTCCGCTGCATCGCCGGGCACTTCAAGCCGGACCAGCACTTCGGCTTCGAAGGCGTGGCCTGGTATTGGCACTTCGTCGACGTGGTGTGGCTCGGCCTCTTTATCTTCGTCTACTGGCTCTAGAGGACAACCCGTAACTACAGCCGCTCTCGGAACCATCCGAGGTAGTAGCCCAGCATCAGGAAGGCGAAGAGCCCCACCGATAGCGCGACGCGGATCGCAAGCGCCTTGACCGCGCGGGTCGATCCGCTGCGGTCGTGGTAGACGAAGAAGAGCGCCGAGAAGAGGCTCACCACGATCGCGATGAAAATGGCGATCACGAAATAACGCATGCTTCGAGGATACTCTTTCCGTCCGCGCGGCTGGGCGCTGGCTCTTGCGGCCGCCGGTTGCACCGCGTTCGTGCTGCTCGGCAACTGGCAAGCGCGGCGCGCTGAAGAGAAGCGCGCGCTTGCCGAAGCGTTCGACCAGGCGCTGCGTTCGCCGCCAATTGTGTTGACCCCTGGTACCCAGCTGGCAAGCGTTCTCCACAAGCACGTTGCTGCGCGCGGCCGTTTCGTTCCCGAGCACACCGTTTTCCTCGACAACCGGCTGCGCCAAGGGCGACCGGGCTACGAGGTGGTGACGCCGTTGCTGCTTGCCGGCTCCGATTCACACGTGCTCGTCGATCGCGGCTGGGTCGCCTCGCCGCCTTCGCGCGCGGCATTGCCAACGGTCTTCATGCCTGCCGGCGAGCTCGAGATCGGCGGCATTGCGCTCGACCGGTTGCCGCATGCCCTCGACACGGGCGTCGCACAGCAGGGCAAGGTGCGGCAGAACCTCGACATCGATCCCTTCGCAGCAGAAACCAAGCTGCGGCTCGAGCCGTTCGTCATCGAGCAGCATTCCGAGACGCCGGACAACCTCTCGCGCGATTGGCCGCGGCCGGACTTCGGCATCGACAAGCACGAGAGCTATTCGCTGCAGTGGTATTCGTTCGCGGCGCTCGCCATCATCCTCGTCGTCGTGTTGTCCATGCGCCGTGCGCCCGGGAACTAAGCTCGCGCTGATGCTCGCCGTCTGCGCCGCGCCCTTCGTGCTGGGCTGGCTCGCTTACGAGTACCGCTGGGGCGCGGGCCAACCGTCCAACTATGGTGAGCTCCTCAAGCCGCGGCCGGTTGGCGGGGCGCTCGCGCCGCTCAAGGGAAAGTGGGTGCTGGTGACCGCAGATGCGGCCACCTGCCCGGCGGCCTGCGAGCGAAAGCTCTACATCGTGCGCCAGGTACGCAAGGCGCAGGGCAAGGACATGGAGCGCATCGATCGGCTCTGGCTCCTGACCGACAGCGGAAGACCGCGCGCCGAGCTTGTCGCCGCTCTCGACGGCGGACACATCGCGGCCGCGGATGCCGAGCTCCTGAAGGCGTTGCCGAACCTCGCCGATGTCTATCTTGTCGATCCGCTCGGCAACCTGATGATGCGCTTCCCTGCCGACGCCGATCCGACGAAGATGATCAAGGACCTGCAGCGCCTGCTTAAGTATTCGAGCTTCGGATGAATCGCACGCTGGCCCTCATTGCAGTGATCCTTGCGTTCATCGTGGTCGTGATGGGCGCCTACGTGCGCCTCTCTGACGCCGGCCTTGGCTGTCCCGACTGGCCGTTCTGCTACGGCAAGCCGGTTCCCGCAGACATCGCCGACAGCCACGCCTTCGTCAAGGCATGGAAGGAGATGGGGCACCGCTATCTCGCTGGCACGCTCGGATTGCTCATCCTCGCGCTAGCGACCTTCGCCTGGCGCATCCGCCAGTCGGTGGGCCTCGCGACGTCGATCGTGGGGGTGATCGTCATCCAGGCAGCGCTCGGCGCGTGGACGGTCACCATGCTGCTCAAGCCGGCGATCGTCACTGCACACCTGATCGGCGGGATGACGACCCTCGCGCTGCTGGCGTGCCTGGCGCTCGCGCAGTGGCCGCATACCACCGCACCCAATATGCGTGCGCTACGCCCAGTCGCCGTGCTCGCGCTCGCTGCCGTCGTAGTTCAGATCGTGCTCGGCGGATGGGTGAGCGCGAACTACGCCGCGCTCGCGTGCCCCGAGTTTCCTCGCTGTCCGGGGCCGATGGACTTTGCCAACGCCTTCCATGTCGTGCGGGAGCTCGGCCGAACCGCCGACGGCGAGCTGCTCTCGCTCGACGCGCTGAGGGCGATCCACTGGGCGCATCGCCTCTTTGCCAACGTGGCGCTCCTGCTGGTGCTCTTTGCTGCCTGGCGGGCCTGGCGCGTCGAGCGGCGCCTCGCGCTGCTCATCTTGGTCTTGGTGCTCGCGCAGTTTTCACTCGGTATCGCGAATGTTGCGCTCAGCCTGCCGCTGCCGCTCGCGGCCGCACACAACGCGGGCGCAGCGCTGCTGCTGCTGTCGCTCGTCGTGCTAAACTTTTTCACGTTCCGCGGCTTACGCCCTTCCTGGTGACGACTCACGCACTCTCAGCTGGTCTTGCGCATCGCCTGCGTTCCTTCTACGCGCTAACGAAGCCGCGCGTCGTCTCGCTCATCGTCTTTACCGCGGTGATCGGCATGTTCCTCGCCACGCCCGGAATGGTGCCGCCGCAGATTCTCTTTGCCGGCACGCTCGGCATCGGCCTCGTTGCCGGCGCGGCCGCGGCGATCAACTGCCTCGTCGAGCAGAACATCGATGCCCTCATGCTGCGCACGCGCTGGCGTCCGCTGCCCCGCGGCGAGCTGACGACCACACAGACGCTCGCATTTGCCGCTGTGATC
>Ga0310810_10001093_pt1 | contig 27663 bp, 20 predicted proteins | sample NCmetagenome_FD_207641 | JGI IMG/M metagenome (GOLD analysis project Ga0310810, IMG submission 207641) | Soil microbial communities from experimental microcosm in Duke University, North Carolina, United States - NC | ecosystem: Engineered > Artificial ecosystem > Soil microcosm > Unclassified ...
ATTACTTCATTAGTTAGTACGCATTACATGGATGAAGCGGAGCGTTGTAATACCCTGGCATATATTGTTTACGGACGTATGATGGCGACTGGAACGATTCCAGAAATTATCAAAGAGTCAGGGCTGCATACATGGGTAGCTCATGGGAAAGGTCTGGTAGAGTTGAGTAATGAAATCAAGTCGCAGCCTGGTGTAGAACAAGTTGTGCCTTGGGGAAATGAGCTGCGTGTATCTGGAACGGATCAAGCGGCTTTGCACAGTGCAGTTGAACATTATCCACAATATGATTGGGAAGAAACGCGTACCGGATTGGAAGAAGTATTCGTGCATTTTGTTGCTGAGCGAGCAGAAGAGGGCGCGCTATGAATGGTTTTTCAATATTTCGGCTGATGGGATTAATCTACAAAGAATTCACGCAATTTCGGCGTGATAAAAGTACGTTTGCGCTGGTAATCAGTCTTCCTATCGTACAATTAATTTTGTTTGGTTTTGCAATTAATACCAACCCAAAACATTTGCCAACTGCGTTGTTAAATTCAGATGATGGCCCATTTTCACGCAGTCTGATTCAGGGATATAAAAATACCGATTACTTTGAATTTACCCATTTACCGAAATCAGAAGCAGAAGCGAAAAAACTAATTGATACACACCAGGTGTTGTTTGTTTTAAATATCCCATCTGATTTTTCACGTAATCTTGTGCGCGGCGAGCGTCCTGCCGCACTACTCGAGGCGGATGGTACCGACCCGGTTTCTGTTTCATATGCTTTGTCTGCATCAAATCAATTAATCAATAGTGCTTTTGAATATGATTTGCTGGGGCCGCTGCTGGATTTGAGTCCCAAGCCAAACCCGGCTGAATTATTGGTTCATGTGAAATTTAATCCCAGCGCAATCACACAATACAATATCGTGCCTGGATTATTAGGCACCGTGCTGACAATGACGTTTGTCATGGTGGCATCGATGGCGTTAACGCGCGAACGTGAGCAGGGAACGATGGAAAGTCTGTTGTCCACACCTATATTGCCGCTTGAAGTGATTATTGGTAAAGCAGCGCCATTTATTATTGTAGGTTATGCGCAGGTAATGATAGTGCTGCTTATTGCGACATTCCTGTTTAAAGTGCCGTTTCTTGGTAGCCCAACATTGTTACTTGTGTTGACGCTGCCGTTTATATTGTCGAATTTGTTTGTCGGTATTATGATTTCTACGCTTGCTAATACGCAGCTGGAAGCGAGTCAAATCAGTATTTTCTTTTTCTTGCCGTCACTGTTGCTTTCGGGATTCATGTTTCCATTTAAAGGAATGCCGTTTTGGGCGCAATGGCTAGGCAATTTACTGCCGTTAACGCATTATCTCAATATTATTCGCGGCATTATGTTAAAAGGAGTCGGCTTCGCAGACGCCTGGATAGACGTCTGGCCGATTTTGATTTTTATGACTGTAATGATTTTTGTAGCAGCAAAGCGCTATCGCAGAACCCTGGATTAAACTCCTGCATGATAGATAAATGTCAGCATATATTGGTTGCTGGATGCACTTACCTCAGTATCATAAATACTGGTTGTGTTATATGAGTTAACATACATATGATCGAACTCGCCGCGAACACTGTAGTTGGAAGTGATTAAGGTTTCAATCCCAATACCAAATACAAAACCGCCCATTGTTTTACTGACATTATTAATTGAGCAATCACAATCGGTCACTTCTTCAAATGTTTTAATCTCAACACGGTTCCAGCCGAGGCGTGCATAAGTGAGTGTTGAAGGCGTCAGCTTGATTCCGGGTAATAGACCGATGCCGTAAATGGGGCCATTACCTGTTTTATTGGTATAAGCAGATGTCGTTGGGCCGGTCGAAAATACAAAATTCTGGTCAAAATTATTGGCATCAATAAAAAGTTCACCGCCAAGGTAAAACCATGGGTTAATCATTTTACCGTAACCTGCCGCGACACCTGCTGCCCAGCCATTCGCTGAAGCAACCAGGTTTGAGATAATTTCAGGTGTACCGGGGGTATCTATTCTATTACGTACGCGATATGGGCCATATCCTATTTGGGCACCCATATACCAGCCATCCATCAGTGTGGGATATTGGCAGGAAACGGCAATTCCCTTGTAATCAATGCCATGTCTGTCAGTAGTGCTGCTGCGTGCGAACACATTTGAAGAGAATAGAGAAACAATTGCCGTGGTGATGAAAAGATTCCTTGAAAGCTGGTTCATGTTGATTTCCTTATAGTCAATGCTAAATTTTATATCATGATTCGGTATGATTTGTCGATTATCTGAGCTGGTATATATGTTATGTTACACAAGATGAAATTTTCTGTATGCAAACTCTATAACTTCGTCAGCGGATGAGAATGTTTTGCTGTCTCTCTTGGTGCCATCCGTATTCACGGATAGGAAAGTTCCTTTTTTCTCTTTTTCATCCCAGAATGCATATTTACGTTTTGAGTAAGATACCGTAGAGAATAACAGGTTAGATCTGATGGGAATATTGTTGGCGAAATATAGTTCCTGATGAGCTTTGTTAATTTCAGTATCGAGTGCGGCACGTTTATCAAATCTGAATAGAGTAAACCAGTAACCATTACCTTTGCTGTCATATCGTTTGGAGTTTAGCAGCCAGTAATCAGAATATTCTTCCAGTAGATAATCATCACATGCTAGTTCATGCGTGCCGGCTGAAAGGGGCAGCGGTTCGCGCAGGCTTTCATTGGCAAAGCCAGAATCAACGATATAATCACGGCCGTCAATATTCACAGTCATGAGGATATGAGTGTCGTTCAGTTTTGCGGCTGCATCCAGATTTGCTCCCGATCTTGGCTGTAAAATTACTTTTGATAAATGCCTGGATACGTTAAAGCCGATTTGAGTGAGTGCTTCGTGCAGCAATGTCATCTGCTGATAGCAATAAGCAGGGCCTTTATTGGTAACCATTTCATCGAATAAAACATTTGGATCGAGGCTGGCCGGCTGGCGATCTTGTACAGGCTTTTTGCCTTCGTTATGTAATCGTATATTTTGATACGGAAATGTCACAACATGCTGGAATGAAATCTTTTTGAGACATTCCAGTGTTGGAGCGGGTTGATAATCTGGCAAACCGATATGGGTAAGATATTCGCGCAAATTAAATCGGCTGTTAAACATGTTTGATACTCTCCATGTTGATGCAATCAATGTATCATTTTTAAATGTGAGGATCCCTGTGGTTATAAGTAAAAATTATCTATCGTCATCTCAATCAATTCAGCTTTGCTGCCAGCGCCGGTTTTGCTGCGGATTTTAGTGAGGTATTCTTCAACAGTGCGGTGTGATATATCAAGTGCTTTTGCAATACGTTTGGCGGTGTAACCTTTGATTGTCAATTTCAGGCATTGTAATTCACGCTGTGTCAAACGCATATTATTAACTTTTAAATTTTTCATTACGTTTTGCTGTGCATGCTGATTGTCCAGTAGACCTAATCCGCGCACAATATTCATTGCTTCTGACAGGGAATGTTTGCCGACAACTATTGAGCAGCCCATGATGCCGATTATCATGTTATCGTCGTTATACCATGGTGCTTTGATCGATAAAAATTGCATGCTGACATCATCTTTACGCTGGTTTTCTTCTTCAAAAATTTGAATGGAATCGGATTGAATCACGACACTGCAATTATGAATGAGTTTTTCAGCACTTTCCGGTTTGCTTACTGCTTGCAGAGTTTTGCCAATTGATTGATCGGCATCTGTAAAGCCGCAGATTCTTGCGCCTTCCTGATTAATGAATACTGTTGCACCTTCGAGATTCAGGAAATAAAAGCTGATCGGTAAATTTTTAATTTGACCTATCGTGTAACTATTTTCTGTAACTTCAGAATGTAAAGGCTTGACTAATTTAACCCCATTCACTGTTCTAACTACTAGTAAGTCATCGCTTATTATTGGCGTATTCATGAAGCTTCACTCATTGTTCATCATTAAACCCGTATCCGTTACGGGATGCGGTGCGATACTGGCTGCCATAAGATTCTTATATATCATAAATAATCGATTTGAGAGGGGATTATCATGCAAAACCGGCAAAAAATCATTTTTTTTATTGGCGGTCCAGGCAGCGGCAAGGGCACCCAGTGTACATTGTTACGGGAAAACTTGAATTATCATCATATATCTACCGGTGAGCTGGTGAGAGCGCGCATCGCAAAGGCGGATAATGGGTTAAGCCGTGAACTTCAGGAAGCAACTGTATCCGGGAAATTACTGCCGGATTATCTCATCATGAGTATGGTGAAAGAAGAAATGGCGGCACATCCGGAAGTGGATGGATTCCTCATTGATGGCTGTCCGCGCACCATGGAGCAGGCAAAAATATTCGCAAACGATGTGGGTATGGTTGATCAAGTTATTTATTTAGATGCCTCTGAGGAAGATCTGACTGAACGCCTGCTGACAAGAGCGGCGATTGAGCATCGCGCCGATGATAATGCTGAGACAATTAAAACGCGCATCAAAACTTATAATGAAAAAACAAAACCTGTTATCGAGTATTTGCGTGATGAAATGCCGGATCGATTTTCACATATTAATGCACTAGGTGATATCAATGATATCCACCATACAATTGTAAATATCATTCAATCTATGTCATCGAGCAATGAAATGACCAACGTCGGCGCACTTGAGTTGTTGCAATTATATTTAACATCTGACAGTTTTGCTGAAGCGGTGGAAAAACTTGAGTCACGTTATCATGCTCAGGATTTTGAAGTGAGTTTTGCGACGTTTCCATTAATGTATATTCTCCAAAGTAAAGATAAAGTCAGGAAAGTGTTGGAAGCTAATACGCAGACGAGTTATCACAATCATAATTTTGATGTTGCACACGGTCATTATCTCAATATTAATGCGACACAGGCTTTTCAGCAGACGAATATGGATCATAACCCGATATGGGAAAATATTCATAAAGGGTTAATTAAGAGTGTTGGAACGCGTGAATCGGTGGCTGATTTAATTGATAAGCATATTCATTTATTGTTTACGCAAACGAAATTTACTCTAGATAAGGCAATGGAACGTTTCATGTTGTATTTCTGGTGTGAATATTTATTTGGTTCCGAGGTTAATCCAGATGATTTCATTAAAACCAGAGATAAATTATTATCTGCCATGCGTTATTCATTTTATAATAACAGCTTCAAAAATATGCCGATATTGGGTGAATTGACTTGCCGTTTTTATGGCTGGTTGAAGGGGGATGAGTTTAATGATGTAGATGATGAATTGCGTGAATTTATAAGTCAATCCAGCGGCGGATTGATAAGTCGTCTGCGTCAGCAGTTGTTAGCTTCAGATTCCTTCCCAAAAGAGTTGGTCAACCAAGCTGTGCTTGATAATGCGTTCGATCTCGTTATCGTGTTTGATTTTATTAACAACGCTATGTATGAAAGTATGGCTGAAATCATTAAACATAAAATCAATAATGATGAAAAACGCCGAGACAGTTATGCTACGGGCTTGCGCAATGCATTTATGTTTCCATATCGTGTGCGAGTGCCGCAACAGGATATTCAATTGAATGATCGAGCAATTCAACATGGCAGTTATGTGTTTGTCAATTTATTAAAGTCTGGTGTATATCATTCCAGTGGTCCAAGAGCATGTGTTGGTCGCGGAGTTGCAAGCTGGATTAAAGATAGATTCTTCGATCAATTAAAAGATATCGAATTTAATATTGATAGTATTTCGATGCCGCAAGATCGCATGACGCCGCCGCATGCAGATGTGCCAAAGTCGCCGGAGCGCTATGAGGTAAGCTGGCGTTATCCGCGAGATTATTTACAACAGCATTTGCCCTCATACCCTTTCAAAAATATCGATCATTTTTATGATGTGTTAAATGCTTTTGAGAATCCCCGCTTGTTTGGTTTTGTGGTCGCGAGCTGGGTAGATGAAATTAAAAAATTAAATATAAAACATGATAACCTCGTCATTGTCGCGCCTGAAATGCGCGGTATTCCACTGGCTGCAGCAATCGCGCGAGAGTTGGATGTTCCCCAGGTTTTCATCCGTAAACCGGGAAAAATTCCTGGAAGCGTTTTCAGTAAAACATACACAAATGCATATGCTGAAGAAACACTGGAAATGTCAGAACATGCAGCCCTGAAAGGTAAACAGGTTATTCTGATTGATGATGGTATTGCATCCGGCGGTACGACTGTAACCTGCTGCAAATTAATCGAAGACGCTGGAGGATGTGTTGCTGGAATTTATGGAATGATTAATCATTTATATAAAGATAAAATTGATGATCTTCACGAGTATGATAATCGTGTTCATACACTATTTGACTTTGTAGCGTAAAATGAGAGGCATAAAATGCGGCTACTATAGTATTGTCTTTATTGTCACCAATGCTGCTCATATGTATAATCTCTGGTAAATTTTCTATAATAAAAAGAGGATAAATTCCAGTGTTTTCAAACAGAAGAACAAACAATCAGTTAGCTGCGGTCGGGTATTATTCCATCACAATAGAACGCAAGGACGATGTTACATTTTCAATTCGAATTTCTGATGTACGTGATAACACTACTCTCGTAGATTTTCCGCTGGATCCAATGGACAAAACGTTAGCAGGCACACTCACTTCAGATGCTGTGAAAAAGCTCGGTAGGAATGCACCCGCTGTACTCGAGACCTTGTCTATAACACTTCAAGAACACGTTGGCGCGAAAGAATTTATTATGCTGCCAGCGGGCTCTCTGCTCCCTGATTTTGTGCCGGTTCAAGATCATGCATTCAAGCGTATGCGTCAAGCTAACCGCGAAAATATCATACAGCATACGGACGCTATCCTGAGCCAGTATAGCGATTTGGCCGCCATGCTTGATCAACAATATGATTTCGTCGTCGGCGTAGATAATATTCGCAATCTGGTATACAAATTTGAACAGCGAGCATTTGATTTGTTGAATGGGCATGCAAACTTCACACAAGAAAAAATGAAGGAGTATAAGGATGAAGATATTCAGGGTACAAAATCGAGACTCGATAACTCTTATGTAACTGTCATTGCCATGCTTGATAAGCAAAACAAACTTTGTGGAATGTTGCGATCTCTCGCAATGGGCGATGAGGTAGCATATTTGTCAGATGAAACCATTAATCAGGAAATTATTCCTCTTGAAAAATTCTCAGGTGAGACGGAACAAGAAAAAGCACAAAATAGAGGCGTATTTTTGTTAGCGTATTTTGCAAATAGAGCGGTTTCGCAAATTGATCTAAAAAATGAATTTGTCATCATTGCTGCCGCTGGTCGTGAAAATTTTTATAAAGCAATCGGATTCGATTCCTTTCCAATGACTAACCATGTCCTCACGATGAAATTTGATAACAAACCAAGACCATTAATGACTGATTTACAAAAGCTGTTAATGACACCACCGTCTAAGATAGCGGCTGTGAAGCAATTTGGGGTTGTTCAATCATCTGGTGTGGAGGCTGCAGAGGTCAAACAAGAAGATAAGAAAGCACATTTTAATTGGTGCTAAAGGCCGGCCAATGATAAGTGCTTGATTTATTGGTAAATAATTCCTGAATAATTGCACTATACTTACCATAAATCTAGCAGGTGAGAATCATGCCGGGCTCAGCTTGTCGTAAAGTGAATTTAAAATATCTTAACGATGCAGAATACAAACGACGTTGTGTCGGCTGCCTCGTGCTGAGCCAAGATAAAAAAATCGTTCTGCAGCTCCGCGATCCAGATGCCCCAACATTTCCCAGTTATCTTGCAACCTTTGGCGGCGGTATCGAAAACGGTGAAAGTCCGATTGAGGCGCTAATGCGCGAACTAAAAGAAGAATTAGGCGCTGACGTATCTCCTAAAGATGTTGTTGCTCTTGGCGCTGTAACTGAGCCAGAAACGAATTACCATGATCTGGTTTATGTTTATTTTTGGCATGATATTCATGGCAGCATCAAGGGCTGTTATGAAGGAGAAGCAAAGTATTTTAACGATCCAGTCATTCCGCAGAAGCACCCAAAGGTTATGAATGATGTGATTTGGGTGATTCAGGAATGTAATAAGCTTGGGCTGTTGAAATAGCATCATATTCGTACCCTCATTCGCTTCGCAAAACGAATTGCAAACAAACCCAGGTGAAATTAATTTGTAAAAAATAAAAAAGGCCAGAGTGTTGAAGCTGTCTCTGGCCTTTTGTTTGCTTTGGTTAAACTTCGACGTCGAAGCGCACGATGTGGAAGTCGGAGGTAAGGTTGGTGCCGGCTGGTGGCGCAAAGTCTTTATCGCGAACCCATTGAAATGCGAGATTAATGTGTTTAACAATTTTCGCCGTATACGTTAACTGGAAGCGATTTTTGGGGAGCACATTAGAGATAGGTCCAACTACTAAGCCACTGTACGGCGGTGCAATGATAGTACCAACCCCTTGAAAGATGACTGCATGACGTGCAACCTGGTAACTTAAATCCAGGCTGGAATCATGAGCAAGCGTTGGGAAGGAATAATTAATATTCGCGCCTGCTGTCCATAAATTACTGTTTGGATTATCTGGATTTAACGGCCCAGTCGCTGCAGCAGCTTCGAATCCGCCGCCCCATTGATAATATTTGCCATCAGCATGTATAGCGTAGGCGTGCTGACGTCTTGAGCTAAATGGTCCATAAAATGGTGAGATATTAGAGAGTAGGAGGTAGTTAACAACATAAGATTCGCCTTTGATGTAATCTGCATCGCGCACATCCCAGACATAGCTGGCATTGACGTTGAAATAAGCATCGTTATATTGGCGCATCATACCAACTCGCGCGCTATAATTTGCATTGGGAGTGTTACGCAAAATAGAGAACAAGCTTTGTTGGGCAACGGAATATGTTGCTGACCCGTATATGCCATTTGGCATTGCAAGGCCAACCTGAGCGCCGCCAGTGCGATTCTGGGTCATTAATTGAGTGAGGCTTGGCGTGACAGTAGGCAAGCCATAACCATTAGGCTGGTAAGTACCAAAATCAAGATAGAAGCGACCAAGTTTCGCGTATATGGGATAGGAGCTTGGTGAGGCTAGGGTTACATATAATTCATCTACTTTGACGCTGGGAGCGGTAATATATACCGTACTTAAATCTGAATTGCCTTGATGTGTGTAGCTATCGCTTTTAACGCCACTATTAACATAAGCAAGGTTACCGTGTATGCGACCTATGCCTGCAAATTTGACATCAAAGAAAAAGTTAGCATTGTTAAAGCTTCCTAACACACCCCAAACGGATGGTCCAAAGCCAGGTTTAATGCCTACGCCGACAGGGCTTGCGGATGGGCCTAATAAAGCTGGTTTGTGGTTATAGTGTATTGAATCGATATCGATTAACCCGCTTATGCAAAGTGTGTCAGCTATACAGTTAGCGAGTGGTTCATTTGATTTGCCGCCATTGATGTCTTCTGCCCAAACTACGAATTGATCGTAATTCGTTGGCATCACCGGTGTAGTTGGGCTCCACAGCCAGGCGTTGCTGGTTGGCACGGTGCCGGCAAATGTCATGGGGTATTGACCAGAAAATACATTTGATAAGTAACTCGACGTTTGGCTCGAATTTTCCGGTGTGGCTGATGATTTGGTTATTGCAGCGCTAACAGTTGGAGCGCATGCAGATAAAATGGCAAGACTTAGCAGACTAAGTCTGAACATGGACTTCATGGATCAATCTCCCTTTGAAAATAATTCTAAAAATAAAATATTTTTGAATGCAAAAATGAATAGCCCATGAATTATACTGTTTAAAATTACGTTGTAAAGAATTAGGACGTTTTTTTAGGGTATCTGGATTGTTCGCTTGAGATGTTGCCCGAACAATAATCTGCTAGACAAGTCAGGGTGAGCTGCCCCAGTATGTTACAAATTCCCTACACCATTGTGATAGCAGGCTTTCAAGTTAATACCAATGAGGTGAAAGAAGATGAATAAAGTTAATCTCGATGAGAAATTCAACCTTTTTAATGAATATTGGTCGCCTAAAATAGTCGGCGAATTAAATGATTCATATATCAAGCTGGCAAAATTCAAGGGCGAATTTGTTTGGCATAAGCACGATCATGAAGATGAATTATTTTTTATTGTCAGAGGTAAGCTATTAATCAAGCTGAGAGATGAAGACATTAACTTGAAGGAAGGTGAATTTGTAATTATTCCAAAAGGTATTGAACATTGTCCGGTTGCTGATGATGAGGTTTATGTCATGTTAATGGAGCCGAAATCAACGGTTAATACTGGTAATATTGAAAATGAAATGACAAAGACAAATCTGGGAAGAGTGTAGGTGATGCCTGGCGCTAGTGACGTCGTAACGCCTTTTGCAATTCGGTTCTCTCCTCGACAAAACAAATGATCCAGTTCGTGCACTCGAGCAAACTCTCTATTATCACGCTCACTTAAGAATGTGAGGCCGCAATGCGGCCTCAACATTAGCTGAATTAATCGCTTTTGCTTTGATTAAATCTGCAAATGCGATTTCGCTGATTTTTATTGTTCTTTCGGATTGCATGCTTCGTCCGCTATGATTATACAGCCTCAAATTGATCCAATCCGGTAATAATTTTAGTTAATTGATATTTGTTATATTTCGCGCCCGGAGAGATTCGAACTCCCGACCACCTGGTTCGAAGCCAAAGTTGTCGTTTTTAAACTGTAATTAAAACAACACCTTGTGACGATTTGGCAATATGAAAACCTTGATAAACCTAGGGAGATTGGGGGTAAACCTGTCTCAGTACGTTACATATTCCCTACATTTGCTATAATTATGTAATACTTAAAATCGACATAAATGTCGAGATCAGGTATTATAAACATTGAGGTAAATATGAAATCCTATGATCCCAGAAAATGTGTGGAATTATTCCATCTGCTTTTTTTGAACCAGTTGGGGCGCAAGCTTGATAAAAAGCTATATGCTCTAAAAGGTGGGTGTAATATGCGCTTTTATTTTAATAGCATTCGTTATTCTGAGGATATGGATATTGATGTGCAAACCATTGCAAAGGATACCCTGCGTAAAAATGTTAATCTGATTCTAGATTCAGTGCCATTTAAGTATATTCTGCAAGCCAATAATATACAGATCTTAAATTACAGCGAGCCAAAGCAAACTCAAACCACGCAGCGATGGAAGATTCAGTTGAAATCATCCACAAGCACAATGCCACTGCACACTAAAATAGAATTTTCTCGTAGAAAATTTAGCGGTGATATTCATTTCGAAGCGGTTAATCCACAAATTCTGAAACAATATTCTATTATGCCTATAATGGCAAATCACTATTCTATTGTGAGTATGTATGAACAAAAAATTCTGGCTTTAGCGCTGAGAGGGGAGACACAATCAAGAGATATTTTTGATCTTTATCTTTTGCTCAGCACGGGCGGCAATTTTAAATTGCGCGATCAGAAAGTTCTTGGAAATCTGGCGCTCGCAAAAAGAAACGCTATGGGCATTAAATTTCAGGATTTTAAAGGCCAAGTTATCGCCTACCTGCCTGCTGACTATCAAATCCAATATGATGATGAATCTGTGTGGAATAATATAAAACAACATGTGATTAATTCACTGGATGAGCACACTGAATGAAGCTAATTGATGCTTATACGAGTTTGCGTGAATTGAAACAGCCCGTGCTGCAAACAAGAGATGTTGCGGCATATTTTAATATTAGCGTGAATCATGCAAATAAATTGTTAACACGCATAGCTGATGCAGGGCAAATTATTCGCATTAAGCACGGAGTATGGATGTTCCCGGACATTGAACCACTTTTATTGCCGTGTCTTTTAACCGCACCGTTTCCTACCTATATTTCTTTGCAATCGGCTTTGTATTATCACGGTATGATTTCACAAATTCCCAATATGATTTATGCGATCTCATTATCCAGAACACGTACCTACCAGACTGTAATCAGTAATGTATCCATACACCATGTCCAGCCAGCATTTTTTTTCGGATACCAGAATATAAATAATAATGATTTATTGAGAATTGCCACACCTGAAAAAGCGCTTATAGATATTTTTTATTTAAGTCAGGCTAAGACCAGATTATTTGTGACATTGCCTGAAGTGGAACTGCCTGATAATTTCAAATTATCTGTTGCTAATGGGATAATTGATAAAATTTCTTCGATTAGAAAAAAAACGCTGGTGAAGCGTCTTTTCGCGGAGTTTATTGAGCGACAGAAACAATAACAGCTTTGTTGTTTTTAATTCATTTTGGCCGATGAATTGGAGGTTCCGCCCGCAAGACTCTTTCAATATTCTGCATTTTGCCCACAAACAACCTGTCACACATGATTACTTCATTTGTGATAGTTACTTTAGGAAACACAGCAGAAATACATTTGCGTAAATCGTCGCTCGGCCATTCTCGAAGAAATAATCCTGCCAATTCTGATTTATGTTTTTCAACATACGCCTTGAGCTTGCGTTCTATCTCTCAGAGTATTTTCTATCCATCAATGTGGGTATCGGTATCAGGCTAGAATGCTTCACAAAATAAGGTAATCATATCAATTTCAGTTTAAGAAACACGTTACATTTACAAAGTTGGTCGGGTTATTATAAAGGATTGATTTAAATATGAGAAAACATCCTAAAAAATTTAGATTATCTGATTTACGTTACAATTTCCCTACACTCCATTGCGTAACGATAAAATAAATCCTTATTAATCAGCGCGCCCGGAGAGATTCGAACTCCCGACCCTCTGGTTCGAAGCCAGATACTCTATCCAGCTGAGCTACGGGCGCGTGAGTGGTGTATCATAATCGCAGGCGCGGGTAATGGCAATTATCATCCTGTAACTTGTGTAATTTGTCCTTTGGTGAAGTGATAAACCAGTCCAAACATGAATTGATTGTCTGCGGGGTCAATTTTTGTGCTGTAGGGAACTGGGGTGTAGAAGTAATTCAGGGATATATGATCGAATTCTGTGCGTAAACTCCAATGATCAGTAATCAGCGTTTCAATACCGAAGCCTAATACCAGTCCGTTGCTGTCATTGCTGCGAGTGGCACTAATTGCACCCGTCGAGGTTTCATCTACTTTGATGACTGCGCGGTTCCAGCCTAATTTGGCGAATGTTAATGTGGAGTCAGTCATTTTGATGCCAGGTAAAAATCCAAGGCCAATCATGGATTGTGAAGTAAATATATTTGTGTAGGTTGTGCCAGGCGGCGTTGTAACCCCTAAGCTCTGGCTGAAGTTGCTCGTATCCGCGAAAATTTCACCGCCAAAATAAAGCCATGAGTTAAACATGGAACCGTACCCCAGCAAGATGCCTCCAGACCAGCCGTTTGCGCCTAACCGCGGATGGCTGACCAGGGGTGACGTTGCAGGCGTGTCAATGATATTAGCGGTGCGGAAGGTGTCATAGCCGATCTGTCCGCCAAGATACCACCCATCCATTAATTTGGGCGGTGTGGGGCACGGTATGGTATCTCCCTTATAATTTTTTGCGTATGCTGATGGGACGGTGAGGGTGGCTGCGCATGCGATAGCTGCAATGCATTTGAATTTAATGCGGTGCATATTGATATCCTTATCATGAAGATCAAAATGCCGCTATTATGCCTGCAATATTGCGCGTGAGCTAGAAGTGTAATGCTAAGAGACTTATTTGACCCTGTCCCAGCGAGCTGTTCTGAAAAACGGACCTTTCCAGCCGCGGACATAAAGGTGGTTGCCGTCATCACTTATCTCAAGTGAGCTTGAGTGAGTTTTGGCAGAGATTTGTTCGTAAATTTTTCCATCGACCCACTTGCCATTTTTTTCATGATATCCATACATCATCACTGGTCCGGAATTTGCAACTGTTGCACCTTTCATGCTTTCGTTGAGCGGAATGATCTTAACAATTTCACCATATAATACATTATTCTTTACGTAAATTTTAACGATAGCAATTGGTCTGTCATAATAAAATGGTGATGTCGCAAGCCATAATCCTTCAGGTGATTTTGCTGCGATAGCGCATTGAATTGATAACAAGCTAACTATCAGACTAATCAACAGCAGCTTAATATATTTCTTGATCATGATTTATTTCCCTGATTATCAGCTTGGATTGCTTCTGAGTTAATCGTGATGTTTGTATCATCACTCACGCCAGGCAGGTAACCGCGTATACCAAAATCAGAGCGCTGCAAGGATGTATCTGCACTAAATCCCAGAGCATCTTTTTGGTAATATGGATGAGTTTTATGATTCACGAGTTTCACATTTAACGTAACATCTTTACTGATTCCGCGAATAGTTAATGTGCCGTAAACCTTGCCAGTGTCTTTACCAGTCATTTCAACTTTTTTACTTTGAAATGTTGCAGTTGGATATTCGGCGATATCAAAGAAATTTTTCCCTTTTAGAAGATCATCCAGTTTGGGAATGCCCGTGTTTGGATTGTCGGTATGGATAATAACATTCACGCTGCTTTTATCTGGATGATCGGCATCAAATGTTAATGTACCTTCAGCCATGAATTTACCTGTTACATTGGAAAAGCCAAAATGATTGACGCTCCATTCGGCATAAGTGTGATCTTTATCTAATGTATATACTTGAGCTGCATATAGCGCGTTTGATGTTGATAATATTATGAGCGCACATGCGAACTTTCGTAATTTATTCATTGCGTCTATCCTTGTTAATGAATTGTTCTGGTGCAAAATTTATTAATTTGCGTTAATGCTTTTGCAATCGCACGATTTGCTGCGAGCACTCTATCATAAAAACTACAGCCTTTTACAGGCTCAAAAATACTTATATTTTTAGTGCTAACAACTCGATTACTTCTCGCATTAAAAATTTGCGCGCGAATGACAACTTCAACCATAGTTGGGCGTGTATCAAGATTCACTCGTAATGTCATGATTTGTGTGTTCAGCATGTAATCGTATACGCCTGTCACTGGCGGGGTAACAATGGCGCGAAAATGATTTGAATTTTGTAGTGTTTTAACCAGGAGCGGCTGCAGCATTTGAGCAGGTGGTTCCGCCCATGCATTGCGGGTAAAATACGAAACCTGATGTGGTTTCATTTCATATGCCATTTGTGTGGTTCGATAATAAGGTGCAGCATCTGGCGGTAACACCATCAATATTTTATTTGTGCGATAACTTTGATGGTTACCTGGTATTTCTGTCAGTGAATAAGTCGTTGGCTGCTGCACGGACACGGCGCAGCTGCAAAGTGTGATCATTGCAGTAGTGGTTACAATTAACTTGCTTGCTATATTCAATTTCATTTTCATTCACCTGGTCCGGGTTGGGGTGCGGCTTTACCGCGTAACATGACTGAGGGATTTTGTTTTACATCATTCATCAGACTGTTCATTTTTCCTAGCAGCTCTTCCATATTATTCATCAAGTGATAAGTTGATGGCAGCGTTTCATTTTGCAATGTCAGCAATGTCACCCGGCCGGAAGAAAGGAATGTGTCAAATTGATTGCTGGCTTTTTCAGTATTGATAATGATATGGCTTAAACGCTCATTATTTTCTGCCAGCATTCCGACCACGACTTGCATGCTGTAAACCATTTGCCTGAATGCTTCGATATCATCTTTAGTCATTAATGCTTGAAATGTGTCGTTAAATTGTTTGAGACTTTGTGCGATTTGCGTAAGTGACAAATTGATATTTGCTTTGGTTGACAAGGTAGACGGGATAATCGGATATCGTTGTCCTGGTGATACATGCAATTTGGAGGACTGTGATCCATCATCGCTTAATGCGATAAACGGAGCATCTTTGGAATCATTGCTTGCAAGCATGGCAATAGTGGCAGTTGTCACTGGAGTCGATTTATCCACACTGATCATGACATCAATTAATTTTGGATTACGTTCATCAATGCGAACGCGTTTAACCTTGCCGACAATCACGCCGTTATATTCAACTCGTGCTCCAGGTTGTAAACCAGAAACGGATTCCTGAATCTGTGTGAGATATCTTGTCTGTTGTCCAATAGTTAAGAAAATAAAAATCGAAAGCACGGCGGCAATTGCAGCCAGAAAGACAATTACAGAAGATGGGCGGGGCTTGATTTCCATATCAGCTCTTTTCCTGTGATATATGTCTTAATTTTACCATAAAACAGGGATTTATTGTTTTATTTAAACTTGGCTAAGACGACGAGGGGTGTTTTCCTAAGTTATTAAATAATTGGAAAATAAAAAGGTTTACATTTGGTCAATCATCCGTATAATCAATATCCTGATTGATTTAAATGTTGTTCAGGAAGAACTATTTTTTCAAAGGGAGATTGTAACATGTCGTCTAAGTTCCGGCTTAGCGCATTAAGTCTTGCTGTACTTATTGCGTCTGCCACATCTGTCTATGCAGCAAAAAGTCATTCCACCGATTCAACCTCATGGTATTCAATGTCATCCGGTTATCCGATGACATTTGCGGGAACCGTTCCGAGCAGTAATGCGTGGAAGTGGGATCCAGCAACGCCAGTCATGCCAACCAATTATGATCAATTTATGGTTTGGGCAGAAGATATCAATGGCGTTAAATCCAATGAACCACTATTTAATTGCTGGAATGACATGCTATGTGTCAGTGGGCTGATGGATATGGATCTAGCGTATTTTAATCGTGTTGCTAACCTTTTTGTTACAGAAGGTGCGAGTGCCGGTGTTGGTGTGAGACCTTTATTTGCTAAATCTGTAACAGGGTTTCTTGGTGGCATTGATAACTTGAATTTGCTCGTTGATTTTAAATTTGCTGATATGGTTCGCATCCATACAAACATTGCGTATGTGAATGCCAGCCTTAAAACAGATGCATACGCATTTGCAACCAATGGGGACCTGCAATCTGTATATCATCCTGGTGCTGCGATCAAAATGGAAGAAGCATATGCTGTATTTTCATCACCAAATTCTTACCCTGTTTATGCAAAAATGGGTAAGTTTTATCTGGATTTTGGTCAATATCGTCCTAATGGTGAAGCATTACCGACTATCACTCCAAGTCTGACGCAATTAATGACACAAACCCGAACTGGAGGTGCGCAATTTGGTCTCGCTCTAGAAAATGGGTTATATGGCTCTGCAACATGGTCGATATCCAATCAGTCCTTGAAGCCTCTGTTAGCTCAGTTTAATAAAAGGTATGCAAGTAGAAACTATAGTGCACGTGTCGGTATGATGCGCCAATACAACGATGCTTATTTTAATGTAAATGCCAGCTATATCTGGGATATTCGTGATGCTGATCTTTTTGTCGGTGCATTGAATGTGCTAAATAGTTATATTGTTCCTGCGCTTGGTGGTAACTTCTATGGTGCATTTACCATGAGACGTCAACATGCCTATGCTATCCATGGTGATGGTAAATATGGTCAGTGGGGTGGCGGCATTGAAGCGGCTGCAGTGACAGGTCCATTAAATAATGTAAATCGAAATAGTAACTTGTGGACAGCGGGTGCTAATGTCAACTATTCGTTCCCAACACTGGGGCATGACTCCAGTATAGACTTGGCTTACCAAGTTGCCCGTCATGCTTCATTTATTCAAGGAACGGGTGTGATGACAACATTCCCATTTGATGGATTTCCCGTTGGATTTCAAACTAATGAGCTTCCAAAGAATAGAATGCAGGTAACTTATATTGCAAAGATTGTGAAACATGTCAATGCTGGGTTACAGTGGGTGCACGATAAAGATTTTGCACCGCCATCGGGTACTGATTTGACTTCAGACTTTGGGGTTTTCCGTATTGATCTGGAGTTCTAACGAGCAACATACGAAAATCTTATACTTGAACTGTGATCAAGAAAGGCCAGGGCGTCTCCAAGTTCCCTGGCCTTTTTTTTAATTCAGCGTGGTAATTGTTTTTCTAATTTAATTAAGAAGTGATGGCTAGCTGGCAATGGACGTACATTGGGAAGCCCAAAATTCCATACCAAGTTTGTTGTAGAGTTTAGCGGCTTCACTGGCTTCATGTTCAGCCATTTGGATATCACCTGTCTGCTGATAAAATTTGGAAAGTATCCGATGGCAATGTGCGACGTGAGTAAACATGCCTAATTGAATCGATTTTTGCAATGCATCTTCCAATGTTTGCTGAATGGCAGCGTAATCAGGATTTGGCAAATAAAGGTCGATTTCTGCTGAGGTTCTTAATAGCCATGCCTCTAAACCTTTAAATTCTCTCTCTCGAACAATTTTAAGCGATTCATCATTAAACTCTTTTGCTTTTTCTTTTTCACCAAGCAGGAGCAAGCTTTCTGCCATGAGTCCCAAGCCAAAAACAATAAAGAAACTAAATTGCATGGCCCTCGCCATCTGGATGGCTTGCTCTATGCATTGTTGTCCTTCCTCTCTTTTACCAACTTGCAAGTAACAATATCCTAAGCAAGCAGACCAAACAGGAATCGCATTTACCATTTCCATCTCAGTCACAAAGTGCAAAGTGCGAGCTAAGTAAGGGATGGCTTTATCAAAATCTCCTTTGAATACATAAGTTATGCTGAGTGCTCCCTCAACTAGGTAAGCGGCATTAGAGGGTTGGGTGATATCCACTGAAGCTAATAAAGTTTCCTTCTTGCTCTCGATATCCGAAAAATCACCCGTGTTCGCATTTCCCAATGCTTGTATTAAAACCGTCAGATAACCCATCGGCATTTTGAGAACTCGACTAGTGTAACTGAGGTTGGGTTCCGTCTTAAGCTGCTCATTGGCGATGGCGTTGAGTTTGTCATATTTTCCGAGAAAAACGTATGCATGGACTAACAAATTCTGGCTCCATATCAAAGCATCTTTTGATTGGCACTCTTGTGCTAATCGATAGCTTTTTTCAGCATATTCCAGTGCCTGCCTCGACCCACCCAAACCCAATGCCTGCGCGCAAAAATAGCCAGTGATAATGCTTTGAAGATAAATATTATTATGCTTTGTTGCTAATTCCATTGCTTTTATCAGCTCAGCCCCTTGCTCTTCAAATCGTCCCAGACGCAAAAAGGCATGCCCAAGTTCGATGTGAGTAAACATCAGCTGTTCAATGAATTCTTCATTCATTTCAAACTGGTTAGCTGCATGAATAGCTCGTTGATAAAATTGGACAGATATTTTCATAGCATTTAGCACAAAAGCCTGTTCACCTGCTTTTGAACAATAGTCGAATGCCTTACTCCAGTCTTCGCCCAAATAGGCATGGTTGGCCATTAATTCAATGCTATCCATTGGGTCTTGCTTCAAGCGTTCCATCAAAGCGAGAATCTTGAGATGCAGGGAGCGACGCGTTGCTTTTAATAGTCCATTATAAATCACTTCCTGAATGAGGGCGTGCTTGAATGAAAATTTTGGTTCCGGGTAAAGTTGGATTTCAAAAATATAATGCTCATCAGATAGCGCACCAAGAGACTGTCGCAAATCTTTTTGATCGACTTCCATTAATTTAGCTATAAAAGAGTATGAAAAAACTTCTCCTATCACAGAGGCAACGCTTAAGACTTCTTTTAATAGCGGCGGCAATCTATCGATTTGCATTTGTAGAACGGCAAAAATAGTTTCAGGCAGACGAATATTTTCGGTAACAACAGTTGGATTGAGATAATAATTTTTGGCTTCACCAACCAGAATTTTTTCATTAATTAAAGTCTGGATCATTTCCTCGAGAAAAAATGGATTTCCTGCACAGGTATTAAGTAATTTTTGTTTGATAGGAATGATAGTTTGATCGTGTCCTAAAAGAGTGGTGAGAATGATTTCTTCATTTTCTGTCGTGAGAGGAGTCAGGTTGATTTGAGTGTAAGAAGGTCGATTGGCCCAGATTGCTTTATATTCAGCTCGATAAGTGCCAAAGAAAAATAGGTTCGATTGATTGAGTTTGGAAATAAGTAAATCGAGAAAGGCTTCTGTTTCGCTATCTATCCAATGCAAATCTTCCATGATGAGAATAAGTTGCCGTTTTGCAGCAAAATTAAAAAGAATTCTGATACCGATATCGAACATGTATTTTTGTTTTAAATTCGGCGCTAATTTATTCCATGATTCATCATGGATGGGAGCATCAATCAAAGCTAAAGCTGCATTTAAAGCATAAGGTAAGTCAATGCCAGTTAAAAATAATTGAAACTTTTCTTTTGTTTTAGCAATACTTTCCCCTTTGATCATACCTATGAGATTTCTGAATAAATGATAGATAGGTAAGAGAGGGATGTTAGTTGTATGGGAAAGTCCTCCTCCAATGAGAAGGGTACACGATTTCGCAGTTTCTGAATGAGTGAATTCATAAATGAGTCGAGATTTACCTTGACCAGCCTCTCCAAGAATGCCGACCGCTTTACCTTTGCCTGATTTGCTTTCTTTTAATAGTGTTTCAAGGGTTTGCATTTCTTTTTCTCTTCCCACAAAGGGAAGCAAGATGGGGCGATTTTTGATTTCAATTAGATTGGCATTTTCCTTGATAGAGACAAGCTCAAAAACTGAAACAGGATGTTGAAATCCTTTTACCTCAACTTCTCCTAAAGAAATTGTCGTGACATGCTGCTCTACTAGTTTTAATGTTTCATTTGTCATTTGAATAGTGCCAGGTTTTGCTGTTTGTTCCATTCTGGCAGCCAGGTTGACGATTGGTCCGGTGATATCATATTCGAGATGCTGCTCATCACCAACCACATCTAAAAGAACTTCTCCGGAATTTAAACCCACTCGAATTTGCAGAGCATTGGGAAGAGTTTTCAGTTTTTCCTGCATCAGTAAAGCTGCGAGAGAGGCGCGTAGTGCATGATCTTCTCTTGTTTGAGGCGCGCCAAAAATAGCAACGATGCCATCACCTGCTGTATGGATAATTGTTCCATCGTATTGGTACACACTGCTTAACATCTTTTCGATTGCTGGCCCTAGCGTTTCGCTGGCTTCTTCTGGGTCTAACCCTTCAATCATAGCGGTGGAGCCTTTGATATCCGCAAAGAGAACAGTGGCATGTTTGCGTACCCCTTTTGTCTTTATCTTTTGAACAAGGGGTTGGGCGGGAACCGTGAGTTTAGGTTCATCTAAGGTATCATCCAATCGCGTGCCGCATTGCGCACAAAACTTATCATTTTGTTGGCAGGGTGCGCCGCATTTAGGGCATTGTCCGACTGAATGAGGGGTCATATTCATTTCTCACATTTTCCATCATAATTGTAAGCTATTGTGTACTGACTCGCACTAAAAAATTATTTACGAGTCAACGTATAAGCGCCATCCCAATCATCGGGTACCTTCGTGTTGATAAATTCCTGGCAGCGTTGCAACAAGGCTTGAGCTGCTTTGTCATTTTCATATGAGGAGAGGCATTCTGCGAAAAGATGTTCTGCTTCTTTAAAATTACCACTTTCATAATTATTAAAGGCTTTCGAGAACATATCCAAATATTCGGTAAGTGGTATTTTTAATGCATCCTCCCATTCGATATATTCATAAATCACGGTGATTTGAGATTTTCCTTTTAAGCGGACTTTATCGACTTTTCTGAAATGAGATTTAAGATTTAACGGCAAATCATCTGCGGTGGCATCGCTTAATAAAATGCGACTGCCATATGTGGTATTTAATCCTTCAACGCGAGCGGCGGTATTCGCGACGTCACTGATTAAGCCTGATACTTGACGTTCTTCTTCACCAATAATACCTAACATCGCAGGACCTGTACTAATCCCTATGCCCATGCTAATAGAAACATCATGATGTTGCGCTTGCGCGTCATTAAAATCGCCTAGCGCTTTCATCATGCTAATGGCAGCTAACACGGCGTCTTGTGGTTTGTTGGAGAAAATAGCTAAAATAGCATCGCCTTGATAATGGTCGATGTAGCCATCATATTTACGAATAATCGGTGCCATAAATTTCCAATAACGGTTGATGAAGGCGAACGCTTCTTCTGGTGATCTATTTTCAACTAACGTGGTAAAGCTGCGAATATCGTTGAATAAGACAGTGATTTCACGTTTGGCTGAATCTCCTAAATCTACTTCTTCAATATTTTCTCGTTTAATTATTTCCAGGAATTTTTTTGGTATAAAACGTTCGGTGCTATGATACAAGTTTTCCATATGTTCTAAATAATGTGAATTCTGTATTGAAATCGCAATCTGTGCGGCAAGGGTTTTTAGCACGGTGACACGGTCTTCGGTGAAGGCATTTTCTGTCAAGTTATTTTCAAGATAAATGGTGCCGAGTATCATATCTTGCTGCACTATTGGGAGGCATAAAATAGATTTAGGTTGGGTGCTCACAATATAAGGATCCTGCTTAAACTTATCATCTTCTGTGCTACTGTGTAACACTACCGGCTCTCGTAAACGGATAGCGTATTGTACAACCGTTTGTGGAAGGTCATGATATTCGGTTAAATTTTCCTGGAGCATTTGAAACTCTTCATGCCCATCTGTGATGACTAAAGATGCGGTTTTCTGCCAGACATTTCTACGTGATTCTAACAGGATTGCTTTCGTGGCGCCGGCACTTTCCAGTAAAACATGCAACATCTTTTCGAATAACTTCCCTAGCACAATTTCTCCAGAAATAGCCTGGCTCGCTTTGATAATTGACATAAAATCCAGACTTGCTGAAGTTGCGGCAGAAGTGGTTGAGGTTGATAAGCCTAATGATTGTGAATCAGATATCATGTTTTTACCTTCAATCGCGCATTCTGGATAGTGTTTTTCAAGCAAGGTTACCTTAGCTTGCATACCATAGCGATCATAATAATATCTAGCATCACGGAAATAATAAATCGCCATGTTATAAAGACCACGCTCAATAAATAATTCACCAATTAACTCATATCCCAATGCGACCCACAAAATATAATCGCTTCGTTTTGCATTCTCTATCGCTTTATTGAATTTTATTAGTGCGTCAAAGTAGTGTTGGTTGAGCTGATCCTGAAAAGCTTGTAAAAATAAATAGTGGTGTAAGAGAACTTTGGGGCCAGATTTCGCTGCCCAGGCCACATCACGCATCATTTCTTTTATTCTTCTTCGATATCTTAATTTATTTTTAAAGCTTACATTTTTTAATTCTCTCATTAACGTCAATGAATTTAGCATTTTTATTTCGATAACAAAATATTCATATTCAACGTTTTTATTATACTCGTACCAGTTGAAATGGAATTCTATGGATTTTTCGAATTCTTCTTGAAAATAATAATAAAAGCTAAGATGTTTCTGACCATTACCTGCAACAATGAAACTATCTGATGAGCAAATGATACTTTTAAGGTGAAGGAATCTATCATTTTCTTCAGTACTTCCTATTCCAAGATTATGGTAAACATAAGCAATTACTTCAAACATCGCTGAAATGTCATCCATTTTTTTATTGGACGAATATTTATACATTGCTGTTGCCTCGTCAACAGTCTTGTTGAGAGATCTAGCTTTTATTTCTTCAATAAATGTCTGAGATCCCATACATAGGAAATATCCTGTCAGATTACCCGACTCAAGAGATTCTTGCTTGGCTTTTTCATTAATCTCTGCTGCAGCATTAACCTCACCTCTCCAAATAGCAGGTGTACATTTAAATTGATGATATTGACAGCCGGTATATTTATCCGGGTTCTCTAAAAACATTTTCTCAGCGATATCACTATATTTGAATAATTTTTCAATATCTCTACTCAAATACAAAATAAAGAATGCATAACCCATAAGCCATACACATGTAGCTCGTGATTTTCCATATTGCAGCATCAACTCTATTGCTAAAAGATTGGCATATAAAAGTGTTTTAACGTCTTTTTCATATAATAGAAACCAAAGCTCTATTAGGATATCTAGCGCCGCTTCAATTTCCGGATTCGTTAACTTAGGTAAATTTTCTGCCGTATTAGAATCAAACCTCCGCATTTTCCAGCGGACCTTATAATATTTTAGTATTAATAAGATTGGGTTTGGTTTTAAATTAATATTAACGCCCAATAAAGACAGTGCTTTTTTAGCGATACTGAATATCTCCATTCTATCTTCTTGACCAATCGCCATCATAATTTTAATTTGGTAGATTCGTGATTTATCCAAATTATTATTTGCGCGCTTAATCAATTTTCTATTCAATTTTTCGGCTTCTTCAAACTGGCTCAGCAAGTACAATGCCAGTAAATAGTTTCGGTTCAGATCAAAAGCAAATCGGTAATCCGATTCCCATGTCGTTGCATCCATTAATTTCATGGCTGACGATAGGTAATTGAGCATGGGACGATATGCGTTAGCATTTTTCGCGCGTAAACCTGCAAGATAATTTAAATTTGCCACTTCCATTTTTTCTTCTTTTGTGAGTAATGCGTGCGCCTGATTAAAATGATCGGCGACTTCAAACAATCTTTCATTCTTGCTAGCATCAGGTTCTCTTTCCACAAGTATTCGCGCAATATTCAAATGAATTTGCGCTTTGTGTTCTTTTGTAATGCTTTGATATGCCGCTTGCTGTACACGGTCATGTACGAATTGATAAATGATATTTTTAGTTAGTTTTTCTGCCAGATTTTCATTATGCACCGCATCCACACGCTTATATCCCAAGCTCGGTGTGATTAAAAGTTCTTGCTGTAAGGCGGGCCATAGCCCTGATCCAATTTGACTGCCGGATTGCCCGCTTATCATCATTAACATATCGATCTTAAATTGGTTGCCTATGCAAGAAGCATATTGCAATAATTTCTGTGTGTTTTCGGGTAATTCGGCTAGTTTATCAAGCATTAAATCAACGACGTTATCTGTGATAGATAGCGTTGAAATTTTTGCAATATCCCATTCCCAGTGACGTCGGTCATAATTAAAAAACAAGAGACGATCGCGATATAATAAATTTAACACCTGCTTGCAAAAAAATGGGTTACCTTTCGTGCGAGTATGCACTAGTTCTGCGAAAGCAGATACCGTTGCTTCATCACGATGCAGACTATCTTGAAAAAAGTGTGTGAAATTTACGACACTCAATGGTGATAATGGTAGTGATTGAATTTTCACTCTTTGCTCTTCTAAGCGAAGAATAAATTTTTTGAAAGGGTGATTGTGATCGACTTCATTTTCACGATAGGCGCCAATCAATAACAGATGTGTCATTTCAGTGTCAGTCATCATCTCTTCGAGTAAACTCAACGAACCACTATCAATCCATTGCAAATCATCAATAAACATTACTAAAGGATGTTCTTTACTTGCGATTATATGTAAGAACTTTTTAAAGAATATCATCATGCGATTTTCAGTTTCTTTTGGTTGTAACAGCTCTAATTGAGGCTGTGGACCAATGATTAATTCTAAGTCTGGAGCGAGGTCTATCATCACTTGGCCCACGCTGCCCATGGCTTCCTGAATTGACTTTTTAATCTTCTCGAAGCGTGCTTCAGGTTCGGCTAAAATTAATCTAGCCAATTGATTAAAAGCTTCAGTTATCGCTGTGTATGGTTTATCTCGCTGTAATTGGTCAAATTTACCGCGGACAAAATAGCCTTGGTGCTGAACCATTGGTTTATGTACTTCATTAATCAGCATGGTTTTACCAATACCGGAATATCCACATACCATTAATGCTTCAACTGATCCTTGACTGACGCGTTCATAAGCATTAAGCAAACTCTGGATTTCATTTTCCCTTCCATATAGATTTTGAGAAAGATTGAGATGATCTAAAATATCTTGTTGTCCTAATGTAAACTGGTCAATACGGCCCGTTACTTCTAAAGATTCCAGACAATGCTCTAAATCGACTTCCAAACCCATTGCACTTTGATAGCGATCATTTGGATTCTTCGCCATCAATTTTTTTATCAATTCAACTAACATAATAGGTATTTCAATTTCTGGATTATTTACTGAGGGAATAGGGCTTGCTAAATGAGCGTGTAATAATTCAAGCGGATCGGTATGAGTATAAGGCAGCTTATTACCTGACAGTATTTCATAAAAACTAATTCCCAAGGCATAGAAATCTGCACGATAATCAATACGCATGTTCACGCGCCCAGTTTGTTCTGGCGCCATATATGCCAAGGTGCCTTCTAATTTATTGGGAGGCACAATATCTTGTGTTTCATGCATTAGTTTCGATGAAAAATTAAAATCTGTCAATTTAAGCGTTAATGTTTTTGGATTGATGATGAAATTACTGGGTTTGATGTCTTTATGAATGATGTGTAACTGATGTAGATGACCGATGATTTTTGTCATCTGAATAGCTAATTTCAAAAATAATGTAATATCTGTTAAAAAATTCTCTTGAAAATACTGTTGCAAAGAAATGCCGCTCATATTTTCTTGTACTATTGCATAGTGATTTTGCTGATCGATAAGATCATATGTGCGTATGATTCCAGCATAATTTATGTCTTTTGCGATTTCATATTCATGATACATCAGGGCAATCATATCGATTGATGGTTGTTGAGAGCGTAAGGTTTTAAGAATGACGGGCGTACGGTCAGCTACTCGTAACGCCGAGTAAACTGTTCTATCTTTACCTTCAGCTATCTTTTCAAGGTTTTCATAACCTTCAAAATTTGGCATGAAGCACTCGTCCTATTTATGAGTTAGCGTATAAACTCCATCCCAATCTTCGGGATTAATTACTTTTTCTAATTTAATACATCGTTTGCGCAGCATCTCTGCCGCTTTGTCACCAGGGTATACGTTAAGGCATACCTGAAAAAGGCGTTGTGCTTCTTTAAAATTGCCATTTTCATATGTAGTAAACGCATTTGTAAACGTATTAAGATAATCAGAAAGTGGTGATGTTAATTGATCTTGCCATTCAATAAATTCATAAATTTCAGTTGGTAAATGCTTTCCTTTTAATCGTACAACATCGACTTTACGGAATTGTGCTAACAAATCGTTAGGTAAATCATGTGCAGTATCACTGCTAATTAAAATCCGGCTTCCATAAAGTTTATTTAACCCCTCAACACGAGATGCTGTATTAGCAACATCGCTTATTAAACCGGATACCTGGCGTTCTTCTTCACCAATAATGCCCAGCATTGCTGGGCCTGTACTAATACCAATACCCATGCTGATCGCCACATCATTGTTTTTGAGCTGAGCTTTGTTGAATTCCTCTAAAGCATGCATGATGTTAATCGCGGCTAATACTGCATCCTGTGGTTTATTCGAGAAAATAGCTAATATGGCATCACCCTGGTAATGATCGATATAGCCATTGTATTTTCGGATGATCGGAGCCATGAATTTCCAATAACGATTCACAAATGCAAAGGCATCTTCTGGTGAACGGTCTTCGACTAGTGTTGTAAAACTACGAATGTCATTGAACAAGATTGTGATATTACGTTTTGCTGAATCACCCAAAACAACTTCTTCGATGTTTCTTTTGTTTATAATTTCAAGAAATTGTTTGGGTACAAAGCGTTCGGTACTATGATATAGTTTTTCCATGTTTGCTATGTATTGTGAATTTTGCATGGAAATTGCAATTTGAGCAGCTAATGTTTGAAGTACTGTGATGCGATCTTTTGTGAATGCACCTTCGGTAATATTATTTTCAAGATAGATAACGCCCAATATTATATCCTGATGGAGAATGGGTAAGCATAATATGGATTTAGGTTGATTCTGAATAATATATG
>Ga0310810_10001094_pt1 | contig 27651 bp, 26 predicted proteins | sample NCmetagenome_FD_207641 | JGI IMG/M metagenome (GOLD analysis project Ga0310810, IMG submission 207641) | Soil microbial communities from experimental microcosm in Duke University, North Carolina, United States - NC | ecosystem: Engineered > Artificial ecosystem > Soil microcosm > Unclassified ...
CGCGACTGTCGTCACCGCGGCCACAGGGGGCTGGCGCCGCGCGTCCAGCACCCTTGTCGCCAGCCGGCCGTAATACGAATTCTGATAGTCGGCAACGATCAATCGATAGCGGGCATTTGCGGTATCGGCGTCGCCGAGCTGATCGTTGGCGCGAGCGGACCAATAGAGCCACGACGGCCGGTAGTCCGACCGAGGGAACGTCACCGCAGCGCTGTCGAACAGTTCGGTCGTCTCGCTGTATTTATCCTGCCGGTAGGCCCACCAGCCGCTCTTCCAGGCCGCACGCTCAGCGTAGCGGTGCCGGGGAAACCGCCGCAGCAGTTCGCGGAAGACCGTATCCGCGTCGTCGTCGCGGTCGGCGACGATGTAGTACGAAGCCAGGTTATTGAGCGTTTCGGCAGCCCATTCGGAGTCTGGATGATCCTCGACAAACTTCCGCGCCAGCGCGATGTAGGCGTCCGAGTCGCCAGAGCCACGAACAGATGCGAGATAGAAGTAGCCGGCCTCGGCTTCGCGGCGGGATCCATCGATGTATGGCTGAAGAAGCTTCCGGGCCTCGCTGAAGCGATCGAGGTAATAGGCGCACTCCCCGAGCCGCAGCGAGATCAGCTCTTTATCGTCACCGCTGGCGACACGAAGAAGCGGGTCGAAGCCGGCGCGCGCCTGTGCCCAGCGCCGGCCATCGAACAGCAACTGCGCCCTGGACAACTCGCGCTGAAACTTATCGGGCGCGACGAGCGCAATTGTTTCGACACGGGCGATTCCATCCTGCGCATCCACCGCCTGTGCACTCAGCGGGTACTCGTAGTAGACACGGCGGTATGCCTTCAGCGCGTGCTCGGCGTGACCACGCGCTTCTTCGGCCCGTCCGAGCGCAATGAACACGTCTTCAGGACGACTCAGCTTGCGGCCGCTCAGGTCCTCGAGCAGATCTTCCGCGCGGCCGGAATCGCCGCGCTTCAACGCCACGTCGGCCAAAGCCAGAGTCGCCGACTCTTTCAGCGCTCCTTCGAGCTTCGACGTCACGAGCGCCTTCAGCGTCGCATCGGCCTCATCGAAGCGAGCGAGTCCGACCTGCGCGATGGCCGTGTAGTAGCGCGCGTAGGGCGTCAGCACCGACGCTTCGAGATCGCGGGCGCTGACGAGCGGCAGAGCAGCAGCAAAATCTCCCGACGCAATCAGCTCGACGCCGCGCGCAAACCGCGCGACCGCCGCGTCCCGTCGTGCCGTGACCGGGGCAAGCGCCGTCTCCCCTACGTACCAGAACTGCGATCGCTGGGCAGGAAGCGGTGGATGCGTTGTCGGGGCAAGACGATCAGCGTCGCTTCGCCGCGGCGTTTCGCGCGAAGACGGGCGGTCCTGTGCCGGGATCGCTGCTACGCAGACAGTGGCCAGCGCGAAAGCAGCCAGCGCCCGCTTCACGGCACACGATCTCCCGCGGACGCTTGGCGACGGACGGGCCGCAGTCCCGCCGCCTGTTGCACTGTCAGCGTCTCGAGCATCCGTCCGGCATGCCTGGTGAGTGCATCGAGCGCGTCCTTGCAGATGCGCCGTTGTGGCGACAGCGCATCGCCGACTTCGGCATACAGCACCGCCACGACGTCCCCGCCAACGGTGACGGGAAACGCGAGCGCGGACTCGGACTCGACGCGACGACGCTCTCCGGCGGCACTCGATGCAATGGATATCCCGCGCTCGCCGACGCCGGGCTGGCCATCAAAACCAGCGTGCGCCCACTCACGCAGTTGATTGTCGCGGACAAGAAGCACCGCCGCCCGATTTGAGTGAGGCCGGGCGCCCTCGAGCAGCCGCTCGAGTACCGCCGTCAATGATTCGGCCTCGTCCACCGTGTGCAGGCCGCGCACCAGTTCCGTCAGTGATGCAGCGGATGCGCCACGCGCTGAATCGAGCTCCTGCCGCCGGGCTGCTGCCTCGCGGCGGCTCTCATCAAGCTCACGCGTCATCGCCGACAGTCGATCGCCCATCGTCCGCTGGACTTCCTCGACCTGTGTGCGGCCGATCCTGCGGACGTCTTCCACCTGCGCCTCAGCGCGGGTACGGGCTGCCGCTTCGGCCTGCGCCGAGCGTCTGGCGGCCTCTAACTGTTCCTGGCCGGAGCGCCTGGCCGCGTCGATCTGTTCCTGCGCGGTTCGGCGGATGTGTTCAACCTGTTCTTGTGATTCCTTGCGGGCAGCGTCGGCCGCCTGGCGGATGGCCGCCTCGCGTTCGGCTGCCGTCCGTTCAGCGATCTCAGCGGCGTGTTGCTGGAAGGCTGCACCCAGCTGGGTACGGAGCGTCGCCACAATACGCTCGAGGTTTGATTCGAACTGATCTGTCGCCACGAGGCCTCTTCCGATTATACGGCTCACCCCTTTAAGTCGTTGACACAACTTGTGTTGCCTGCACGAAACCGCTGAAGAGAACAATGGATTCACCTGCGAGGCACGTGCTACCCTCGACACCTCGTCAGCCCAGAAGACGGGCGGCGAACAAGACCATGGTCTCGCGCGTAATCTGATCCGAACGGAGAGGAAGAGATGAAGCGATTACTGAAGTGGACCGGTGGGTTACTCCTGGCGCTGACCGTTGTTGGCGGGACGGCTCATGCGGCGACAAGCGTGGAAGCCCACGAAAACGGCGAGTGCGTGGTGTGCAATTTCATCGGGTGCCTGCACGCGGCCGTGTTCGAAGCGTTTCACAACTCTTAAGCAGGGCGCCCCTTTAGGGGTGCCTGCTCCTAAGTAGGGCGCCCCTTTAGGGGTGCCTGCTTCGTGCCGTAAACTGAAAGAACGCGACTGACCCGCCTTCGCTCGTCAGCGAGCTTTGGCGGGGGTGAACCCTCTACGGGGGCGAAATTGGCTTCGACGGGGGTACAGAATCGCGGGATGCATGCCGAGCACCATTAACTCGTAAATCTGATGGGACATCCGTTAACTGCGGACAATCAGTACGCTCTCGCTGCTTAATTAAGCAGTGACGTCTGCCCTGACCTCGCCTGGTGGTTGGGGGCCAGACGCCATTAAACAGGCTGGTGGGCCCGTGGCGCCTCGGCGCGGGCCTGCGAGATTAACTGAGGCTAAGGCCGAGCGGTACTTAGCCGTTTCCACACGCACGGCCCGACAATGACGAAGCGGACACGCATGTAGAGTCCTACGAGGACGTGCTTTCGGACGCGGGTTCGACTCCCGCCGCCTCCACCACTTTTTGTCAGGAAATCGCCCGCGCTGGGGCCCCTTCATCGCCAGATGTAGCAAAAGGTGTGGCGCAGGATCTGAACACCTGGTTTCACCTGTGCCTTCCGCCCGACACGCCGCATCGTGACTTGCACCTCCTTTTGGGTAAGCACACGCGGTGGCGAATCTGCGAAAATCCGCACCTTTGAGGCCGAGCGCCAGCCTCGATAATCCTGATCCGGCCGGGCCGCGCGATAGTGATAGTGTCTTCGAAATTGACTCGACAACGTGGGCTTCAGCTTCACCGCCGGGTCATTTTGACGTGCCAGATTCGGCCGCGCGCGACGCACGAAGGATGTTTGCCAGGCTGTAGTTCCCTTCGTGACACGCATATTCCAACAGCCCGGCGCTCACATCCCGCTTGCGCGGAAACGCCAGAGTCCATGGTCGCGTCCATGTCTCGGGATCGTCGAAGGTCGCCTCGTACGACAGGTGATCGGGATCGATGAGCGTGAATCGTTCGATGATGGTCAGTCGCGCCGTGAGCGGGGCGGTGTCGCCGGTGAAACTGGTCTTTCCGTTGAAGTTCGTCGTCTCAACGACGAGGGTCTTTCCTTCCCATCGCCCGCGGGAATCTCCTGCGTAGCTCGTGAGGGCCGCTTTCACATGCGAACGGCCGTCCAGTGGAATGACACGCGTCTCGTGAATGATCTCTGCACGAATCGCGACATCGCCGGGTGCCTGCACGATCTCGATGGGGTTGACTGGAAATGCACCTGGAACGGTGCTGTACGAGATGCAGCGGTCGAAGATGCCAAGATCCGCCACGCTCTCGAACACGCCAGGGACGAAGCTGTTTCGCCGTGGCCGACGCGATTCGGCCGCAGGAACAGGACGTGGTCGACGTCCGTCCGGTGGGTCGACGACGAGCGAGGCCTGAGGCGACGTCGACCGACCAGCCTCCGAGGGGAGGCCGAAGTTCGTCGCCTCGATGTTGTCGGACGAGGCACTCTTGACGAGTCGAGCACGGCGTGCCTCGAATTCTTCGGTGGTGAGCACGTTTCGCTGGCCCAGTGCGGCGTCGCGGTCGAGGGGAACATCAAGTGACCCAGTGCCTGACCACACGCCCTGTAAATCGGGATCTCCCCAAGGCGTCCGGGGTAGCGTTTTGTTTTCCTTTTCCTTCGCAGCAGCAGCCTGCCTTGAGCAGATGCGACCGTTAGCGCCGGCGTCCACGCACGTGTACGCAAGCGCCAGGACTACGAAAGACGCCGTGCGAAGGATGCGGGTCACCTCAGGACTTCGATGGAGTGAAGCTCGCTGAGATCGACCTTCTGTGTGCGTCCAGCGTCGTCGAGCAGATAGAGGACACGCCAGCCAATGGGCACCACCAGCCGTTGAACGGTACCGCTGATGAATCGCACTCGTGCGTGGCCGGCTCCAAGCGGCTCAATTGCCGCGACTGTGTCGAGAGGAATGTCCCGGGCGACGGTTCGGTCCTCGTCCTCGACGAACGTTCGAACGAAGACGCGTGAGCAGATGGCTTCGGAGCAGCCGATGCCATCGAGCGTCTGGACGCGTGAAGGACCGTTGAGCGGAATGAGTCGAAGCGTCAGACCTGGCGCGCGAGTCTCACTCGCAGCGGCGAACGCGACTTCGGTCCACTTCGATATCGACGACAGAGGCGCGAGCACGAACGCCAACATGAGTAGGACGATGCACTTCATCATTGCAACCTTTTCGATCCATCGATAAATGCTTCGGCCAGCACGGTCCGAATGTCTGTTTCCAATTCACGCTTGCTGCAATAGCCGACGTGCCGCGCCGCAACACGCCCGTCTCTGTCCAGAATGAAGGTCGTCGGAATCGATTTCAGATTCGGATCGGCATTGGTCCGGTCTCGATGCACGACCTGATACTCGATTGGGCGCTCCGTCACGAATTCCTTGACCGCCGCAACGCCACCGTCGTCGACCAAGACGCCAATGACCTCCAGACCTCGTTCCTGGTAGCGACGCTGAAAGTCGTTGAACCATGCCATCTCGGACGCGCACTGTTGGCAGGTGGTCGTCCAGTACGTGACGAGCACCACCTTGCCGCGAAACGCCGACAACGCGATCGGATGGCCACGCAGATCGCGCCAGTCGTCGTCGGCGAAGGGGCGACGCCCCTGGGTTTGTGCGTACGTCTGTGTCGCATGCGTGCCCGGTAAGGTGCGCATCACGAACTCACCGCACGCCTGGGCAAACCCCCGGAGGCTAGGAGTAGCAATAGCCATGACGAGAATCGTCGCGATGGCTAGGGCGGACCCAATCCATCGACGTGATCGAGGGCTTGGCTGTCGGCTGGGTTGGCGCAACTGCGCAAGACCGCGACGCTCGTCACCAGTCGAGTCCGACGGCTCCAGGCGCGCGAGGCGATCCTCGACCCACCGTGCGACGTCATCATCACGCGGGGCCATAGCGTTTGACATACTCCTTTCGAAACGCCTGTTGCGCGCGGGTCAGCAACGTCCCGACGGACGTCGGACTCACTTGCACGGCCGCGGCGACTTCCGCGTAGCTGAGTCCCTCGCTGCGAAGCAGCAGCAGCGCGCCCTCGCGCCAGGACAGGACGCTCAATACGCTGCGCACCCGCCATTGTTCTTCGCGCGCCGTATGCACGTCTTCGGGCGTCCTTGGACCGTTCGCGCGGCCGGACGGCACCAGCGCAAAGAGTCGCTCGTACCACGCCCGACGTGTTTCACTTCGCAATTCTCTGAGGCCGGCCCGCACGGCAGTCCGGTAGAGCCACCCTGCGGCATGCTCGCCCTGGGCCTTCGGCGTCTGCGCCCACTTCAGAAAGACCTCGACAGCGATTTCTTCCGCCCGTGCCGGATCGCGTGTGACCCGTGCAATCACCCGAGCGATCCGCTTGTACTCAACGCAGAAGATCGTTTCGAGGGCGGACTCCGCCTCGCTCGCCAACCCCACCTCGTCGAATGTGATTCTGACAGCGCTGTCTGTCGTTGCGGCCACATTGCTAGAAGCCCGGCCACCAGGGACTTGTGACAGGGTCGGAAAGGCGCACGCTGTAGGCTCTACTTCAATGGAAACCCGCCAACAGCATTGGAATGCGATCTACAAGTCCAGAGACGAGCGGGAGGTGAGTTGGTTTGAAGCATTTCCCGCCATCCCCTGGAAATGATCGACGCTATCGGATTGAAGCCCGACACGTGCATCGTCGATGTGGGCGGTGGGGAATCACGTTTGATCGATGCGCTACTCGCCCGACTCGCTCGCCGCTGAATTGGGCGATGAGTTCAAATTGTTGGAATCGCGACTGCATCCGCACCTCACACCATCCGGCACGGTGCAGTCGTTTCAGTATTCACGCTTCCAGCGGATTCACTAGAGTGAGGTAACCAGGCAGCCCACAAACGTCAATTCTTACGACCGTCTGTCGGCGATGAAACCGTGCGTCCGGTTGCTCGTGTCGGTGTAGGTACCCACAATCGTCCCCTGCGGGTTGATTCCGAATGCGCGCGTTGACTGAGCGCCCGGGACATCGATGCTCTCGAACTGCGGCCCGGACCAGACGAACCCGTGAGCAATGTTCGCGGCGACGTAGACGCCGACGACGGCGCCGCTGGGGTTGACATCCCATGCCGCTGTGGACGCGCTGCCCGGCACGTCGAAGGGAACGAGATCGGAGCCGTTGTGCAGCAGAAAGCCGCGGCCGCGATTCAAGTCCATGTCGAAGAACAGACCCACGGTGAGCCGGCCATTGGGCGTGGCGCCATTGCTCATTGACCCGAAGGCACCGATCTCAGTGCCGCCCATCAGATCCTTGGCGTTCATCGCGATTCCGCGCATGGTGACCATCATGTCGTTATCGTGGCGGCATCCGAGTATCAAGCCTGCTGATGTAATGCGCTGGGGAATCGTGTTCGTGTGGCCCGGGAAATCCACGCGGGAAAACTCACCGTGCCTGGACAACAGATATCCGTGGACGTTGACGGCAGGCTCACCCGCCACGCGGTAGGAGCCGACGATATCTCCCTGCGCATTGATCCCACGCGCGGTCGTGAGTATCGCACCCGGGTAGTCGATTGTCGTCAGCACGTCCTCGCTCAACAAGAAGCCGTGGGTGACATTGTTCTTCACGTAGAAGCCCACGATATCGCCGCGTGCATTGATGCCTTGCGGAGTCGAGGCTGACGCGCCGGGTATGTCGAGTGTGAAGTAATCGAAGCTCCGGTCGTTGCCGGACTGGGCTGAGGGCGTCTGAATGCCGGCCGTCAGCGCAAGGGCCAGGGCTCCTGTCATCAGCCATCGGTTCGGGTTCCGCATCGTGGTCTCCCTTCCTATATGAGATCGCGTAAAGGAGTGCCTGGTGGGGGTCACAGGGTCTATGCTTGTGGCCTCTCAGCGCTTAACCAATGACCTGATGGCTCCGTCCCGCGACGTCACCGGGCTGCTCGACGATTGGACGCGAGGTGATGCGCGCGCGCTCGACCGATTGCTGCCGCTCGTCTACGACGAACTGCGCCGCGTCGCTGCCCGCCAGCTGCGGCGCGAACGTGCCGACCATTCCCTCCAGCCCACCGCCCTGGTTCACGAGGCCTACCTGAAACTGATCGACCAGCGACGGGTCGACTGGCGGAACCGCGCGCATTTCTACGGGGTGGCGAGTCAGGTCATGCGCCGCCTACTCGTCGACTACGCACGCCAGCACAATGCCGAGAAACGCGGCCACGGATTCGAATGGGTGGCCATCGACGAAGCCCTGAACGTGCCTGCCCCGAATCAGATTCCGGTGCTTATGCTGGACGAGGTGATCGCCCGGTTGGAGAAGATCGACCGGCGTCTTGCCCATCTCGTCGAAGTGCGCGCGTTTGGAGGGTGCACGCTGGAAGAGGCCGCGGAAGTGCTGAAGGTCTCGGAGTCCACCGCCAAGCGGGACTGGCGTACGGCCAAGGCCTGGCTGATGCGTGAGCTGCGATCGGAACGAGCCGATGACTGAGGCACGCTGGGAGCAAGTCAAGGCGCTGTTTGAGGCGGCGGTCGATCGGCCGCCCTCCGAACGAGACGCCTTCCTGTCGTTGGCCGCCGCCGCTGACGAGGACCTGCGCCGTGAAGTTCAGTCGCTTCTTCGCTCGGATGATCCCGACGCGGAACTGACCGGGCTGCTCCAACGGCAAGACGCTTCTGTGTGGAGTGTCGCAGGCGTCGCCACGCTGCAGAACAGCATCGGCCCGTACCAGGTGCTGGGTCTGCTTGGGTCCGGGGGGATGGGCGACGTCTTCCGCGCTCGCGACAGCAAGCTCAATCGCGACGTGGCGCTGAAGCTGCTGCCGCGCGCGTTCGAGCTCGACGCCGACCGCCTCGCTCGATTCAGGCGCGAAGCACGCGCGCTTGCCGCGCTGAACCACCCTCACATCGCGGCGATTTACGGCCTGGAAGAATCGGACGGCCGACAAGCGCTCGTCCTCGAGCTCGTCGAAGGGATCACGCTCGCGGAGAGAATTGCCGCCGGGCCGCTGCCCGTGCTCGAGGCGTTAGGGCTCGCCCGTCAAATTGCGGAAGCGCTCGAGGCCGCTCACCAGAAAGGGATCATTCACCGGGATCTAAAGCCGGCCAACATCAAAGTCACACCGGCGGGTGACGTTAAAGTCCTCGACTTCGGACTGGCGAAAACGGCTGCCGCGGAGGCGGCGGCTCCTGAAATAACCCGCTCGTCACAGATATCCGACGGCGGCACACGCGTGGGCGCCGTTCTCGGCACGGCGGCATACATGAGTCCCGAGCAGTCGCGGGGACTTGAGGTCGATTCCCGAACGGATGTCTGGGCATTCGGCTGCGTCCTGTTTGAGATGCTGTCGGGTGGCAAGGCGTTCGCCGCGGACACCGACTCCGACTCGACGGATAAGGTGTTGGCGCGCGAACCCGATTGGACGGCACTGCCCGCGCGAACGCCGGCACGGATTCGTGAGTTGCTGCGACGATGCCTGGAGAAGGATCCAGCCAAACGGCCGCAGACGATCGCGGAAACGCGTCAACTGCTTGACCGGCAGCTGACGAGTGGCGGCCTGTCAAGGCGAACGGCAACTGCAGCCCTGGCGATTGCCCTGCTCGCGATCGCGGCCGCGGTGGTTGTGACGATCCTCCTGGTTGACGGTCGCAATTCGGTACCCTCCGCCAGCGCATCGCCCGCGACGTCACCGACGACAGTGGCCGTGCTGCCCCTGGCGAATGCGACTGGGGATCCGTCACTGGATTACTACGCGGATGGTTTGACCGACGCGTTGCTGGCCGACGCGGGTCGTCTGGACGGCATCCGGCTGATCAGCCGCACGTCAGCGCGCCGTGCCGCCGCGAGCGGGCAGTCGACGGCAGCGATCGCGAAGTCGCTCCGCGCCGGCGCCATCGTCACTGGTGCCGTGCGGCTGGCTGGCGAGCGCGTCCGAGTCGACCTTCAACTGACCGATGCGGCAACGGGCAGCGCCATGTGGTCGCGACAGTTTGACCGCAGTGCCCGGGAGATTCTCGTGCTGCAGGCTGACGTCGTCCGTGCGCTGGCGGACGGTGTGCAGGTCACGATCCAGCCGCTGACACGTCAGCGTTTGACGACCGTGCGGGCCGTGAGCCCTGACGTCTCTGAGGCCTATTTGAAAGGGCGCTACTACTGGAATCAGCGGACGCCTGAATCGATCGCGCAGGCGATCGAACATTTTTTGCGCGCCGTCCGACTGGATCCGACCTATGCACCAGCGTATGCCGCATTGGCCGACTGCTACAACCAGCAGGCCACGTTGATGGTTGGCATCGGTGCGCCACAGGAGTACCGGTCGAAAGCGGCTGCGGCGGCCCTGCGTGCGCTGCAGATCGATCCAGCGTCATCGGAATCACATGCCGCGCTCGGTTATATACGCCACTACGAATGGCGGTGGCAGGAAGCGGAGCAGGAGTTCCTGCGTGCCATCGAACTGAATCCGAGCAATTCGCTCGCTCGCGCCTGGTACGGCAACATGCTGATGTCCCAGATGCGCCTGGATGACGCGCTCTGGCAGGTTCGCCTGGCACGCGAACTTGATCCCTTCTCGAGCGTAATCAATGCGAACGTTGGATGGGTGCTCGTCTACGCCAGACGACCGCAGGAGGCCATCGAGCAGCTCACCCGCACGCTCGAAATCGACCCGCAATACGCGCAGGCGCGATGGCGTCTGATCAAGGCGCTTCTGCTGGCGGGACGTACAAGCGAGGCGGTGACCGAAGCCGAACGCGTCGTCGAGAGCGGTAATCGCTCGCCCGCGGCGCTGTCGATTCTCGCCGTCGCTGCTGCACATGACGGCCGGACGGCTCGTGCACACACGCTGCTCGACATGCTGCTCGACCTGAGCCGCCGGGATTATGTTCCCGCAGGAACGATCGCTGACATCTACGTGGCACTTGGAGATCGCCAGCGGGCGTTCGAGTGGATGGAGAAGGCGTACGACGAACGTTCCAACTGGGTCGCCTATATCGCCGGCGATCCTGCGAATGACCAATTGCGGGATGAGCCGTATTTCCAGTCTTTGCTGAAGCGCGTCGGACTCAGTCCGCGACGTGACGCGCCTTAGGATGCTCAGTGCTTCACGTCGCTCGTCTGCTTCATCAACGGGCACATGGCCATCGAGGCCGGCCCGGCCTGCATGTGCTCCATCATGTGGGTCATCATGCCCTGCTCCATTTTCATCATGCCCTCCTGCATCGTCCGGCGCTGCATCACCATTTCGGTGACGACTGTGGCGGTCGCCGCCACCTTGTCCGCTCCCGTCGCAGCGTTCATCCTGGCAACGAGCTTATCGAGCCGTTGATCGGCGGCCTTCATGTCGGCCATCATTTTCTCTCGCTCGGCCATCATCGCCTTGTCCTTCGCCGCCATGCCGGAGGCCGCCTTCGCGGCGTCGGTCGCCACGTGCTGCTCGTGAGGCGTCTGCGCAGCGAGCCCGGGGACCGAACACATCACGACTGCCGCGCATCCTGCCATCATCGCCGTCACGACTCTCTTGATGCTCATCCCTGACTCCTCACTGGTTCACAATGGAAAGAACCCAGTCTTACTCAACAGCAGCCACAGCGCTGTTCACAATCGAACGGCGTGAGCCCGCCTTGTTTCCAGCTGTCGTCGAGTTCGGGATTGCGCTCCTCGAGCGTCACGGAACGCGGTTCGAGCGCCATGCCGCAAATCGGGCAGGAGCCTGGCTCGCTGCGCACGATTTCCGGATGCATCGGACACGTCCACTCGGTGGTGGTTGTTGCCTGCGCAGCGACCGGCTCCAAAGGCATCCCACACTTGGGACACGAGCGTGGCCCTTGCTGGCGGACTTCGGGGGGCATCGGGGAGGTACGTGCTTATCCGGTGCGCAACAGAGGCAGGAACCGTATTCGCGCGCTGATGGTTCGACATAAGGATTTCTAGGGCGGCCATTCCGCCCTACCTGACTACTTGGCGTACTGCGACGGATTTTGTGTCGAACTTCGCCTTACAGCTCTTCGAACAGAAGTAATAGGTCTTCCCGTTGAATTCACTTGTGCCGGCCGCTTTGGCCGGATCTATCTGCATCCCACACACCACATCGCGTTCCATGACGTCCTCCTACTCGGTATGACGCACTGCCCAAACGCTCATTACACCCTCTACGGAATAATTCGCACCAGCGCGAACTCTTGCTTTCCCCCGTAACCGGCCCAATCGTTGTATTTGCTGGAATCCACCGAGTTTTCCACGATTTTGCATGGCACGTGCGATGCCACCTCCCCACTGGAGGCGGCGTTATGAGCGACTCTCATCAGCAACCCGTCGGGTGCGGACACGGCGCGCGTGGCGGCTGGGGCTGGATCCTCATCGCGCTTGCGGTCACGTTGAGCGTGCTGCTGTGGCAGGGGCATCGCGTGCACATCCTTGCCGCGATCCCATATCTGATCCTGCTCTCGTGTCCACTGATGCACCTCTTGCACAGGCACGGCCGCTGGCATCAGGATAATCACGACCACGGCCGCGCATGACTCCCTGCGAGTGTCAGAACGTTCATCAGACCAGACGGATCGTCCTGACCGGTGGCCCCGGAGCAGGCAAAACGGCGACGCTCGAGATGATCAAGGAGTCGTTCTGCGAACACGTCCGCATTTTGCCGGAGGCGGCCAGCGTCGTGTTCGGCGGCGGGTTTCCGCGACCAACGAGCATCGATGGCCGCAAAGCAGCGCAGCGAGCGATCTTTGCCGTCCAACGCGAACTCGAAGCGCTGGCCACCGCCGAAAATGCTGCGATCGTGCTCTGTGATCGCGGCACGGTTGACGGTCTGGCGTACTGGCCAGGGCCTGAGGAGTTGTGGTCCACGGTCGGGACGAGCCATGAGGAGCAGTTCGCGCGCTATCGGACTGTGATTCACCTCCGGACACCTACAGACGAAGGTGGCTACAATCACGCGAATCGCCTGCGCACTGAATCGGCGAGCGAAGCGAAGGCGTTGGACGATCGTATCCTCCGCGCGTGGGATGGACATCCTCATCGCGTCATTGTCGAGAGCAGTACCGATTTCATTGCCAAGGCCGCACGCGTCATCGAGCTCATTCGCGCAGAACTACCCCAGTGCTGTTCGACCCACGATCTCAAGGCTCGGGTTCCTGCGGTTCAGCCTGGCGTCGCAGCATCGGCCTCCTAAGGCGTCATCGCCGACGGTCGTAACGTGCCCTTGCGAAGCGCTCGCCGCTTCATCAGGTAGAACATCACCGGCAGGTTGACCAGCACGTGGATCGTCGAGGTGACCATGCCGCCGATGATTGGTGCCGCAATCGGCTTCATCACGTCCGACCCGACGCCTGTGCTCCACATGATCGGAATCAGTCCGGCCATGACCACCGTGACCGTCATCAACTTCGGCCGAAGCCGCAGCACTGACCCTTCGACCGTCGCGTCCCAGACATCCTGCGGCGTCAGTTCCGTGCCGCGCCGGAGCCTCTTGTCGAGCGCTTCGTGCAGATACACGACCATGACGACGCCCGTCTGGACAGCGACGCCGTAGAGCGCGATGTAGCCGACCCAGACGGCTACCGAGTAGTTGTAGCCGAGCAGCCACTGCAGAATGATGCCGCCGGTCATCGCGTAGACCACCGACAGAATCACGATGGTCGCCTCCGACACGGAATGGAACGTCATGTACAGCAGCATGAAGATGATGAAGAAGACGATTGGGATCAGCACCTTCAGCCGCTCGCGCGCGCGGACCTGAAACTCGTACTGTCCGGTCCACTGCAGCGTGTAGCCGGCCGGCAGCTGGAGGCGCTGCGCGATTGCTGCCTTCGCCTGATCAACATAGCCGCCGATGTCCGAGGTGGCGGTATCGACGTAGACGTAGCCCGCCAGCCTCGCGTCTTCATCGCGGATCATCGCCGGCCCGGTCGTCAGTTCGACGGCGGCCAACTGCCCCAGCGGAACCTTCGCGCCGGAGGGCGTTTTCACGAGCACCCGTTCGAGCGCGGGGATCGACTCACGGAAATCGCGGGCATATCGCACGTTGACCGGATACCGTTCGCGGCCTTCCACTGTCTCGGTGATGTTTTCGCCGCCCAGGGCCGACTGAATCATCTCCTGGACGTCTTCGATGCGGAGTCCGTAGCGGGCGATGGCGTCGCGATCGATACGAATGTCCGTGAAGTACCCCTGCGCCACCCGCTCGGCGTACACGCTTCGAGTCCCCGGCACCGATTGCAGGATCTGTTCGATCTGACGGCCGAGGCCCTCGATCACCGTCAGATCGGCGCCGAAGACCTTGATACCGACCGGCGTCTTGATGCCGGTGAGCAGCATGTCGAGGCGGTTGCGAATCGGCTGCGTCCAGACGTTCGGGAACCCTGGGAACTGCAGTTCCGCGTCCATCTCCGCCTGCAGCTTCTCGAACGTCATGCCGGGCCGCCACTGGTCGCGCGCCTTCAGCAGCACAGTGGTATTCACCATGCCCATGGGACTGTTGTCGGTCGGGGAGGTGCCGCGGCCGAGCATCCCGAATACCTGCTCGACCTCCGGCACGCGCCGCAGCAGCCGGTCCTGCACCTGCAGCAGTCGGGTCCCCTCGGTCACCGACATGCCTGGCGGCGACGTCGGCATGTAGAGCAGCGACCCCTCATACAGCGGCGGCATGAACTCGCTCCCGAGGGCGAGCGCCAGGGGGATCGTCAATGGCACTACGGCAAAGTTCACGAGGAGGACCGCCCACCGCCAGCGTAGCGCCAGCCGCAGGATCGGTTCATAGAGCCAGGCAAAGAACCGGGAGACCGGGTTGGCGGACTCCGGCTTGAGCCGGCGCCCGCGAATGAAGATCGTCATCAGCACGGGGACTAGCGTGATCGACAGGAGCGAGGCGAGCACCATCGCTGATGTCTTGGTGAACGCCAGCGGCCGGAACATCCGCCCTTCCTGCGCTTCGAGCAGGAACACCGGCATGAACGACACAATGATGATTGCGAGGGAGAAGAAGATCGGCCGCCCGACCTGTTTCGCCGCCACCAGAATCGCGTTCGGCTGCTCGTGGTACACCACCGCAACGGACTCATCCGCCGAGGCGTCGCCGACGATGTGCTCCGGTTCCGAGATGTGGCGGTAGGCGTTCTCCACCATCACGATCGACGCGTCCACCAGTACGCCGATCGCCAGCGCGAGGCCGCCGAGCGACATGATGTTCGAGTTGACACCGAGGTAATACATGGGAATGAAGGCCGCGACCACCGCAATGGGCAGCGTCAGGATAGGCACCAGCGCTGACCTCAGGTGAAACAGAAACACCAGGATGACCAGCGACACGACAATCGCCTCTTCGATGAGCGTCCGCCGCAGCGTGGCGATCGACTCGCGGATCAGCCCCGAGCGGTCGTAGGTCGGCACTACGCGCACCCCAGGCGGCAGTGATCCCTTCAACTCGACGAGCTTGGCTTTGACGCGATCGATCACACGCAGCGCGTTCTCGCCGAACCGCATGACGACAATGCCACCGACCACTTCGCCTTTGCCATCCAGTTCTGCCACGCCGCGACGCAGATCGGGCCCGAGCCGCACGTCGGCCACATCCGAGACGCGCACCGGAGTGCCGCGCGCGTCGGCACCGAGCGATACCTTCTGAATGTCTTCAATCGACTTCAGGTAGCCGCGGCCGCGCACCATGTACTCGCGGCCGGAGAACTCGAGTAGCCGCCCCTCGACGTCGTTGTTGCTCGCGCGGATCGCATCGACAACGTCCTTCACCGACTTGTCGTACGCCGCCAGCCGATTGGGATCCAGGTTCACCTGGTACTGCTTGACGAAACCGCCGATGCTCGCCACTTCGGCGACCCCGTCGACGGAGGCCAGCGCATATCGCAGGAACCAGTCTTGAACACCGCGCAGGTCGGCGAGGTTCCGCTGCCCCGTGTCGTCTACGACGGCGTACTGGAAGACCCAGCCCACACCGGTCGCATCGGGCCCGATAGTCGGATTGGATCCGTTCGGCAGCCGTCCGCGAATCCCCTGCAGGTACTCGACGACGCGGCTGCGGGCCCAGTAGAGGTCGGTGCCGTCCTCGAAGATCACGTAGACGTAGGAGATGCCGAAGTCCGTGAAGCCGCGCACCGTACGGACCCGTGGCGCGGAGACCAGCGCGGTCACGATCGGGTAGGTGATCTGATCCTCGATGAGGTCCGGGCTGCGCCCCATCCACTCGGTGGACACGATCACCTGCACGTCGGAGATATCCGGCACCGCGTCGAGCGGCGTGGACGTCATGGCCCAGATGCCCCACACCGTCAGTACCACCGTTCCGGTGAAGACCAGGAAACGGTTGCGCGCGCACCAGTCGATGACCCGCGGGATCACGAGTTACCTCACCACCAGGGCGAATTGCCGACCGCCCAATCGCTGACCGCCTCTGCTCACAGTGACCGTTGTTTCCCAGCGGCCGGTCGTCAGCACTTGACCCGGGCCGCGATAAACGCCACGGCCGACGTGCGGCAGTTTCGTCTCACTCCTCATCGCCGGCATGCTCATCGTCGGCATCGCTGGCATGAAGAGCTGCACCGACACCTCCGCATCGGGCATCGCCTGCCCGGCCTTGTCCTTTACCGACACCTCGAACGTGTTGTCGCCAGTCTTGGGAGGGTCGGTCAGTGAGCGGAAGGAAATGTCGAGGGCCGAGGCGGATGGAGCTGGCGAACCGAGCGCAGCAGCCGGCGCTTCGTAGTTCTGCAGCCCGGCGCGCAGTTGGCTCTCCGAATCCAGGAAGAAGGTTGCGCCTGTGGCGACCTGCTCACCATCCTTCACGCCGTCGAGAATCTCAATGCGATCAGAGAACCGTCGGCCCACTTTGACTGTGCGCGGCGTGAACATGCCGTCGCCGTGCGCGACGAACACCACCCGCTGCCTGCCGGAGTCAAGGACGGCATCCGTGGGAACGGTCAGCCTCATGTCGCTGCTGCCCTGCAATTGGACGTTCGCGTACATCCCGGGCTTCAGCCGGCCGCGCCCATTGGCGAACTGAAATCGGACCTTGATCGTGCGCGTGTTCTCTTCGACAAACGGATAGATGTAGACGGCGCGTCCAGTGAACGACTCACCCGGATAGGCGTCGAGGGTGACCGCAGCACGCTGGCCGACTCGGAGCTGCGCGATCTCCTGCTCGTAAATGTCGGCCTCGACCCACACCGAGGACAAATCGGCCAGCTTGTAGAGCGTCTGGCCTGGTGTCACGTGCATGCCCTGAATGGCCGTCTTCTCGAGGACGTACCCGCTGGCGGGCGAGGTGAACGTCACGGCCTCGACCGGCTGCCGGGTGCGCTCGAGCTCGGCGAGCTGCCCGGGCGACAGGTCCCACAGCGCCAGCCGCTGGCGAGCCGCATCAACCAGACGATTCGCGTACTCGCGCGCATCGGCCACCTGCGATGTCTGCATCTGGTCGCGGCTCTTCAGAGCGAGCAGATACTCGTTCTGCGTCGTGAGGAGATCCGGGCTGTAGAGGGTGAACAGCGGCTGGCCCTGACGAACGAGCTGGCCCGTGTAGTCCACCCGCAGATCCCGGATCCACCCTTCGAGCTTCACGTTCACGTCGGTGAGGCGCGTCTCGTCATAGCGCACAACACCCGTCGTCCGTACGACGCCTGCCATCGCCTCGTGCGTGACGGGTGCCAGCCTGACCCCGATCAGCTGTTGCCGCTGTGGATCGATGAAGACGTCGCCGCGCGCGACGTCCGCGGGCGAGGAGGCGACGTTGCCGCCCACGGCGGCAGGCGGCGCCTCCGTCTTCATTGCCGCGTGCTCTCTTGAGTTGGGCCGGAGACGATCGCGGAACGCGTAGCCGACAGCGAGGAGGGCGACGACGGTGACGGCGGCTCCGAGGAGCCATGCGACGGATCGTCGAGTGATGAATGGCATCACTTCACCTCAATTGCGGGCGACGCCGATGGCACGTCCGGGATGTCGGCGCCGATGGCTCGCGACAGGTCGGCGAGCGCCAGCTCGCGATCGCTGAGCGCCCGGAAATAGTTCAAGCGCGCGTCCAGTAGCGTGCGCTGGCTGTCGATAAGCGCGAGGAAATCGAGGCGGTCGGCCTGATAGGCGACACGCGCCACCTCGAGCGTCTGCTCCGACTGCGGCACGATGGTCGTGCGCAGCAGGGAGGCCCGCTGACCGGCCGCCTGCACGCGGACATAGGCCTCGTGCACCGCTTGTCGAATCTGCCGTTCGACGACATGCGCCTGTGCTGCGGCCGCGTCCACGTTTACCGTGGCCTCCGCCTTCTGCGCGTCGAGCCGGCCTCGAGACCAGGGGGCGTTCGGCCAGGTCATACCGACCGACGCGGTCCACGCCCCGGCCTCGCGCGGCATGAGCATGTAACCGCCGCCGACGAAGAAGTCAGGTTTCAGCTCACGAGTGGCGACCGCCAGCGCGGCCTGCGCGCGCTCGACGCTGAGCTGTGCGCTGCGAAGTTCAGGCTGCCGCTCGATGGCGAGACGCTGCAGATTCGCTGACGCGGGCAGCGTGATCTCGTCGCGGGGCTCGTCGAGCGGGCCGATCGGCGTCTCGGGATCGCGGTCGAGCAGGGTGTTGAGCCGGGCTGCCGCCATCGCGGCGCTCTCCTCGTGCATCACGAGGTCCTCGTGCACTCGCGACAGCTCGACGACGCTCTTCAGCACGTCGTGCTGGGAGCTTTTCCCCGCCGAATACTTGAGCGTTGATGCGTCGGCAAACTGCCGTAGCGCGTCCACGCTCGCCAGGTGAATTTCCGTGGCGCGACGGGCGATCACCAGATCCGCGTAGGCACGCATAACGTCCTTCACGACGTCGCGGGCGCGGACCGCGATGTCGGCGGACACCTGCTCGACCTCCTTCTCCGCGAGTGCTGCGCGAAGGTCGCGCTTGCCGCGACCCGGAATCTCCTGCTCAACCGTGAACATGTACATGTTCGTGTTCAGCGGATTCACCGTCGTGACCGGCCACTGCCAGATTTGCGCCTCGAAACTGGGCGGCATGAGGAAGCGCGCCTGCGCGGGCCGCTGTCGCGCCGCTTCGAATTGCCGGCGCGCGGCGATCAGCATCGGGTTGCGCTCGAGCGCCATTTCGATCGCCCCGCGCAGCGTCAGCGGCGGACCCTCGTACACCGGGCGCGTCGTGCTGTGCAGATGATCCGACGCCTGAGCCAACGCGATGCCGTGCATGACGATCAAGACAACAACGACACCGAAAAGGATGCTTCGCACCGTATTCCCTCGCGTTTGAAGAGAAGCGCACGCGCACACGACGCGCGATGCGACGTTCTACGAACAGACAGCGAAGGGTTTAGAGAAGGAAAACCGAGTCGAGCAGGTACGTCGGCGGACTGATCGGATTCGAAGCGTCGGGGTCGAATCCTGGAGACGTGAGCGGCAGAACCGATGTCGGTGGCGCCAGAAGGAGGTCGCTGATCGCCACCGGCGCCGCCAGCGTGAAGGGTGCGACGGGCGCGAACGCCGTCAGGCCGGGCTGTTCAGCGGCACAGCAGTCATCGGTCAGAGTCCCCACGGATCCGCAGTCACCCATCGCGGGGCAGCACGCGTGCTGCGGTTCCGGGACATCGATGCTTCCCGCCAGGCAGGTGGCAGATGACACGAGCCCGAGCGTGAGTGCGACGACCCACGCCACGAACGGTGCCCTTTTCGCCAGCGGCCGATGCATATGAAGACTCTCCATGTTCGTTTGGTCGCGGGATCGTGTCAAACCGCCCGGGCCGGCGATGCGGCCGGCCCGGGTGTCGAACGCGCTTCGCTTACCCGATAGTCGCCAGTTGTTTGTGGAGCGACGCCGCTTCTGTGGCCTCCTTCGCTGCGTCCCGCGCGATCTTGGCAAGGCGGTCAAACGTCACGGCGGCGTCATAGGTCCCCTTGTGAGCGCCGGCACGATAGGCCTTCGCCATCGTCGTGTAATCCTCGGCCTCGGCGGTGTTCTTCTTCGCCAGGGTCGCGAAGTACTCCTGCAGTGACAGATGATCAGCACGCGTGCGCGCCATCATCGCCAGGTGATGCAGCTGCTCCGCGGTCGGGTCAGGTGCGCCTTTGCCTCCCTGCAGCGCTGCCGCGCCTTTGGGAAGAACGGTAGCCTTGCCGCCCGCGAGATCACGGTGATACTTGGCCAATTCGCGCGATGCGGTCGCTGAATCGGTGGCGAGCTTCCCCAGACGATCGCAGTGGTCTGCCGCGCTCGTCACCGCCGATCGGTTGGCGTTGGCCTTGTACGCCTGCCCCATGGCTTTGTGGTTCGCGGCGTCGGCGAGGTAGCGGTCCGCCACCGCGTCGAAGTGAGCAGCCAGCGCGACGCTCGCTTCAGGAGTCTCGGCCGCCACCAGCTTCTGCACCTCCAGCTTGTTGAGAACGCCGGAGGGTGTTTGGGCGGCAGCAAGAGCAGCCGTGCCGACGATGGCGACGGCCGCAACAACAACACGATAGAAACGTTTCATGACATCCACCTTTCGTTCGAAACACATGTGAATCGTGAACCGCACCTTCTGCGGGTGCGACAGGTGGATGGGGCTTACACGCGCAGCACCAGCACAGGCACCGGTCGGCCGCGGGTCGCGTCTCCGGTCACTCGCAGGCGCGCCAGCCCAGTTTCCGTCAACCCGCAGTCGACGGCAGGGCCGTTGGTCGGTGCGATGGCCGGTGACGCGCTTCGTCCCTCCTCTCGAAGGAATGGACTCGCGGTCAGAAGTGCTGTGCAGGTGCTGCCCGCAACGGAGAGTACCGAGGAGGTCGGTTGGGCGATGACGTCACCGCAGTGCTGTCTCTCTGACGGTTGGTCGCACCAGGTGATGCACAGTGCGTTCGCGACGGGCTCCCCCGTCAAGGTCAGGACGATCAGAATCGCTGCTAGTTTCGCCATCGCCGATGCTATTCGTTCAGGCAACCACGATGCCAGCGCGAACACGGTGGATTCGGTGGATTCCGCTCAAATCCCCCCGCGGATCATCGGCCTCGCACCGAGGCGTGCGAAATCTTGCCGACGTGGCTGGAAAAGTTCGCGGCTCCTGCGAGGCGCCGAATATAGGAGCGTGGCGCCGACTTATCGGTTCAAGGGTGCGCGAATGCCTTCGCAGCGTCCTCGACCATGCGTTCCGTACACCACTTGGCGTAATAGCCAGCGAAGAGGTACCCCAGCCAACGCGAAAGCAACCTTGCTGGCAGCGAGTAGTCGATGAAGACCCGAAGTCGCGCTGCGTCGTCCGTCGAGGTGATTTCGAATCCCATACGGTAAGGACCAACGACCAACAATCGGGGAATCCCGGTCGTTTCCCACACTTTGCGCCGGGGTGGATCTCGTTCGATGACAGTCTCGTCGACGGCCAGATGGATCCCAAGCACGGAACCGGCAAGGCGAATCCGCGACCCCACCTGCTGGCCACGGCCCTCGTCCCACTCGATGTCCATGCGACCGCCGGCCATCATCCACGAAGATTTGCTCATGTGGGATGCAAGACGTGCGTGGTCGTCGAGGTACGCGAAGAGGCGCGCCGCAGACGTACGGACGACGCCAATGCTTTCGTCATGACGAGGATAGGTTCCGACGCCAATGGCCCCACTACGGTCAGTCATGATCGCATCCCCATTTTTCGAGGATGGCTGCGGGCATCTGAGTGTCTGCCCATCGACTCACGCCGCCTTGCGCACCGTGTGCGACCCTCGTTCGAGTCGCGCGAACCCGTTGTGCAGCGACACAAACAGCCACGCCGCGTACGCTCCAAACAGGAAGGTCTCTATGAGACCCAACGCAAATGAGCCCAGCGACAGCCACGTAAACCCCGGTAGCAGCAGCTCCAGCGTGCGGTGTGGAATCGGCAAGCCTGGGGCGATGACCCCACCGATCCTCAGTGGTGAGGCTTCTCGACCACCCACGTCGTCATCGCCCGCATCTGCTGCACGTTGGTCGTCTTGATCGGATCGACCAGGCGGCCGCCGAGCCTGGTCGTCCACGCGATGAGGAGCGCCTCCGTCACGACAAAGCGAGTACTGCCGTCGGGGAGCCGCATGCGCCCGGGCGAGTGTCCCAGTTGAGATTCGAGGCCGATGTTCGAGGCCAGGCGGGCAAAGAAGAGGCCGCCGCCGGCGAGCACCCGCCACGTCTCGCTCACCATGGCTTCCCATTCCGCCTCGTCATCGGCAAAGTGCAGAACCGCGCTGCAGATCACCGCATCCATGCTGCCATCGGCAAACGGCAGGCGGGTGAGGTCGGCCACGCGAAAATGACTTTCGTGCAGCGCCGGCGCGCGTGTTGCGGCCAGCCGCCGCATGGCGGCAATCGCAGCTTCGTCACGATCGACGCCAAAGCATTCCACGCCGCGTTGCAGCAGGTAGACGAGATTGCGACCGTCCCCACAGCCGGCGTCGAGCACGCGGCGGCGGCCGTCGAACCGTCCTCGCAATAGTTGGTCGAACAGGTAGATGTCCAGCTCGCCGAACTGGGTCCGGAGTTCGGTGCTGTGCGGGGATGCAGGAGCGTCAGCCATCTCGTGCGGAGGTTCCGACGATTGTCCCACGCACGCCCGTCATCGAACCAGGGCATCCCAGCCGGATCCTCAGAAGACAAACCGCCCCTGTGCTGCACTCGAACTTGGCAAAGGGTTTGTCCCTGCTTCCTGTATCGAGTTGCTATCAGGAGGCGCTATGAAGAGCTTCGGTCGCGCGGATTATCTCAAGCGTGTCGATGCGCTGCGGGACGAGATCGATCTGTTCCGCCGTGTGTGTGATTGCGGAAAAGCAGATGCGGTCAAACGCTGGCACCGGCGGAGAACGTCACCGCGGCAGCGTCGTTGAGAAGAATGTATTTGACGCCGCGGCCGGCGGCACTTGTCAGCGTCATTCCTGCCGTTTAGTTGTGAGGAGCCTGTGGAAGTCGGGTAAACGCGCGGCCGGGCGCTTGTTGTCCGCTATCTCCGATCGGCACGTCGAAACCACGGCCGCAGTCGTAGCAATACCAGTGTTCGCGTAGCAATTCTTGATGGACGCAGATGGTATTCACCGAGTGGCACCGGGAGCAGTGACAGATAGGGATTCGCACGGGTTTCCACTCCAGGTTCGTTGCCAATTGGCCTATGACACCGCCCGTTCAGGTCGATCGAACGGTGCGTCCAGCGGGCGCGGGCGTGGGCCTGCGACGTAATAGCCTTGCCGTGTTTGAAGCAGCACACCGTCGCGAGTCAAGCGCTCCAGCACTGCACCGCAGGTGGTGGGATCCAACTGCCAGAGGCGACATGCCTGGGCGAACGTCAGCCGCAATCCGGGCATCTCGCGAAACTCTCCGCGCACACGCTGAACCAGAGCTTCCATCGTCACACCACACTTCCAAACAAGCTGTTACGGACGGACGATCGGGGCGTCGACGCGAGGAGTTTCCCAGGTAAGCGCGGTTTCATGAGTTCGCCGTGCGGTCACCGGGGTGCTTTGATTGTGCTGCCTGGTCACGTGACGATCCAGCTGGCAAAAACTCCAGAAACGCCCCTGTCACTATTAACAGTCCGCAGGTGTTGGCTCCCGCCGCCTGCGCCGTTTTCTTTTCACCGCAAAGTTCTTCATAATATTAGGGTGTACCGCCCGCTGCAGTATCTCGCCCTGGCCGTGGTCGCGCTCGCCGTTGTCGCCGGCGGCGTCCTGTATCCGATGTGGCGCAATGCGATCGACCGCAACGATCGGAACGCCGTCGCCGACCCGCACCACATCGCCGGCAACCTCTACTTCGTGGGTGTCCCGGACGTCACGTCATTCCTGTTGCTCGGGGACAAGGGGGATGTGCTCATCGGCGGTGGCCACGAAGGCAACGGCAGGAAGATCATCAACAACATCGAGCAACTCGGTTTCAGTGTGAAGAACGTTCGGATGCTGCTCGCCACAGACGCTGATTCCGGCGCCGCGGGTGGCCTCGCCGAATTGCAGCAGGCGACCGGCGCCGAGCTCTGGGCCAGCGACGCCAGCGCCGACGTGATCGCGTCCGGCGGGTCGAACAATCCCAACACCGTCTACGTGCCGTGGAAGCTCCTGGGCTGGAGCGGCGTCACGCAGTATCCAGCTCCGCGCGTGAATCACCGGTTCAAGGACGGCGAAACGATCCGCCTGGGACAGCTGGCGCTCACCGCCCATGTGCTCAGCCATGGGACCGGTTGCACGACATGGACGTTCACCGTCAACGATCGAAACCGCGATCTCCATGTGGTGCACCGGTGCAGCCTTGAAGTGCCGTACCGTGCGTCTCTCGTCGAGCCGCAGCGGTATCCGGGCATCCGGGCCGATTTCGAGCGGACATTCGTGACGCTCCGGAGCCTGCCAGCCGACATCTGGCTGACGACGCAGGGTCGCGAGTACGGCCGCTTCCGCAAGTTCGACGCATCGCGGCGAATCGAGAATGCGCTGCGGGACGGCACCGAGCAGAGCGGGGTCGAACCGGATCCGGTGGCGCCCTTCATCGATCCGCAGGGCTACCTCGACTCCATCGACAAGGCGGAAGCCTCTTTCCGTAAGCTCCTCGCCGAGCAAGAGCGGCGACCGTGAGTCCCACCAGGTCAGCGACTGTCTAAGCTCAGCATCTGAAGTCGCGGTCCAACCGATCCGGCCACGCGCGCTCGCTCCTGATTCTGTTGACAAATGCAGAGAGAGAGCGTTGAATGCCCAGCAATTAATCCGGACCCACCACGCCGTCATCACTCGAGTTCACTCGTTTCACCGAAGGAGAACTGCGATGCGTGGAGCGTTAAAGGCCGTCGTGATCCTCGCAGCGGCGGTCCTGTTGCCCTCTCTGTCCGCGGCGCAAGGAACCCTCACGGGCACTGTCCGGGACGCGTCTGGCGCCGTACTGCCAGGCGTCACGGTTGAAGCGTCCAGTCCCGCACTGATCGAAAAGGTTCGGACCGCCGTCACCGACAGCGCGGGACAGTATCGGATTCCCGGTCTCAATCCCGGCACGTACTCACTGACGTTCAGGCTGCAGGGTTTCACCACCGTGCGCCAGGACGGCCTCGAACTGACCGGTACCGCGACGCTGACCATTCCCGCGGACCTGCGTGTGGGCACGCTCGCCGAGACGATTACGGTCAGCGGAGAAACACCGGTGATCGACGTCCAGACGGCACAGCGCGAGACCGTGCTGAGCGCTGACGTGATCGCCGCCATGCCAGGCCTCCGCACCGTCGGCACGCTGTTGAACGCCGTTCCGGGGCTGGTCGTCAACGAGGGCGCACTGGCCCTGTCGCCAACGATGACCTTCTTCGCCGCACGCGGCGGTCCGATCAATGAAGGTCGCATGGCGATCAACGGCATGACGATCGCCGCGCCATTCAACGGCGGCGGCGTGTCCACCTACATCCTCGACTCGATCAACGCTGAAGAGATTTCGGTGGCCGTCGCCGGTGGCCTCGGCGAATCGGACATTGGCGGGCCGGTGATGAACCTGGTGCCGCGGTCGGGCGGCAACTCGTTCCGCGGGCAGGCGTTCGTCAACAACGCCGGCGACTGGTCGCGCGGCGACAATCTGAATGCGGCGCTGACGGCACCACCTCCGGGACCGAACCTGAAGGAAACGCCGGGCATCATCAACGCGTACGACGCAAGCGGCTCCTACGGCGGCCCACTCATACGGGATCGACTGTGGTTCTTTGGCAGCTACCGCAGCCTGGAAACTGCGGCGGCGGTGCCGGGCGTTGTCGCCAACGCGAACGCCTACAATGCCTCACGCTGGGACTGGATTGCCGACCCGACGGTGACGGCGCGGACGCTGCAAGGGCGCGAATCGTACATCGGCAGAATCACGATGCAGGTTTCCGGCAAGCATCGCATCTCGTACAACCAGGAGTACCAGCGCCGCTGCGAAGGATCGACGCTGAAGCTCGAAAGCGACAACGGCTGCAACACGCGCGGCGCGAACTGGGTGGCGCTGGGTGCGGGCGCGACGACCCCGTCACCCGAAGCGAATCCGAGTTACTTCGGCAACCTTCCGTATCACGTCAACCAGGCAGTCTGGTCGGCGCCGATGACCAACAAACTCTTGCTCGAGGCCGGTTTCACCCGGTTCATGTTCCGTGGCGGAACGACGGGCCGGCCAGCGCCGGACGGCATCATCAACCTGATCCCGGTGACTGAGCAATCCACGGCGACCAATCCAGCGACAGGTCTGCCATATGCGCCGCGCGCGAACTTCGTCTATCGAGGCGTGGCAACCGCCAACCCGAATTACGCCAACCCGAACAACTGGCGCGCCTCGGCCTCGTACATCACAGGCTCGCATGAAATGAAAGTTGGCTATCAGGGCTCGTACATCCGGGTCAAGAACTGGTTCCTCGTCAATGAGCAACAGTTGGCGTACCGCTTCAACAATGGCCAGCCGAACCAGATCACCTTCCGCCTGCCGGAGTGGCATCAATCAGACCGCACGTCGACGGCGGCCGTGTATGTCCAGGACAAGTGGACGCGCGGTCGATTGACCCTGCAGGCCGCCCTCAGGTACGACCGTGCCTGGAGCTTCACGCCGGCAGAGCACAACGGCACACCGTTCACGTCGGCGTTCAACGCCGAACCGATTAGCTTTGAGCGAACGGTGGGGGTGGATGCGTTCAACGACATCACGCCGCGCATCGGCGTTGCCTACGACCTGTTCGGAAACGGCAAGACGGCGCTGAAGTTCAATTTCGGCCACTATCTCGACGCGGCGACGAACGACAGCGAATATACGAGCAACAGTCCGGCGGCGCGGATCGTTCGCACGGCGACGCGCAACTGGACCGACACCGACAACGACAAGGTCGTCGATTGCGACATCATGAACTTCGCCCAGAACCAGGAGTGCCTGGCGGTGACCGGCGACTCCCTGAACTTCGGAAAGGTGTCGGGGAACATTCAGCAGGTGAATCAGGCCACGCTGCGCGGCTGGGGTGTCCGTCAAAACGACTGGCAGTGGGGCCTCACGCTCCAGCAGGAGATCCTGCCGCGAATGTCGGTGGAGGTCGCGTACAACCGCCGGTGGTTCCTGGGGGCCAAGGTGACGGACAACACGCTGCGCGGCCCGCAGGACTATGAGGAGTTCACGATCACGGCCCCGGTTGATTCACGGCTGCCTGGCGGCGGCGGCTACCCGATCAAGCTGCAACTGGTGACGCAGGCGGCGTCCGATCGTGGCGTGCAGAACCTCGTCACGTTCGAGACTGACTTCGGACCGGAGCGCAAATCGTACTGGGACGGCGTCGATGTCACGTTGAACGGACGTCTGCGTCAGGGGCTCACGTTCCAGATCGGGACGCAAACCGGCCGCTCCGTCGAGGACACGTGTGCGACTGCCAGGAACATTGATGGAGCCGGCCTGATCAGGGATCTGCGCAGCTGCCGCGATGCCGATCCCTTCCAGACGACGGTTCGGGGGTTGGCCTCGTACACGGTACCGAAAGTCGATGTCCTGATCAGCGGCACTGTGCGCTCGCAGCCGGTGCTCGAACGTTCCGCCAGCTGGGCGATTCCCAACAGCATGATCAGGGATGCCATCGGACGCCTGCCGCCAGGGTCGGCGGCCACTGGTACCACCACCGTCGACATCCTGGATACCGAGCACCGCCTGTTTGCAGACGAGCGGCGGACGCAGATTGACATGCGCTTCGCGAAGATCTTCCGGTTCGGTGGACGGCGCGTGGACCTCGGCGTCGATCTCAGCAACCTGCTCAACACGAACTACGCCACGACGTACGAGAACACATATCAGTTCAGTACGGGCAACACATTGCAGGGCGGCACGTGGAACAATCCGACGGCGATTTACACGCCACGGTTCGTCCGCTGGAATCTGACTGTGGATTTCTAGCGCAGTACTCCGATCGAGCGAAGGCCGTCCCGCCGAAGGCGGCCTTCAATTGATCTCGACGGCCGTGTGCTCGGCGCAGAGGCTTCGCACGGATTGCACGCTTACATCCCGGGCCGCCAACGGGTACGCGCAGAGGATA
>Ga0310810_10001095_pt1 | contig 27648 bp, 26 predicted proteins | sample NCmetagenome_FD_207641 | JGI IMG/M metagenome (GOLD analysis project Ga0310810, IMG submission 207641) | Soil microbial communities from experimental microcosm in Duke University, North Carolina, United States - NC | ecosystem: Engineered > Artificial ecosystem > Soil microcosm > Unclassified ...
CGGTGACCTATCAGGGAGACTTGAAGAAAATTCAGTGAATTGCAGATTGCAGATTTGAGATTGCAGATTGCCGGGATTTCGCGTGAGAGATCAGCAATCCGCAATCAATCAGCAATCTGCAATCAGCAATCTGCAATTTCTCCGACGCGTCGCCCTCGTCTCCCTCGTTTATGACGGCGTCGTCGGCGCCGTCCTGCTCGCGGCGCCGGGCACGCTGGCGGCGTGGTTCGGCGTCGCACCTCCTACCCCTCGCATCTTTTCCGATCTGAACGGGTTGTTTCTCCTCGCGGTGTCGGCGGGCTACTACCTGCCGTGGCGCGATCCGGTGGCGGGCCGCTGGTACATGTGGGTGATGGGGCCTGGTTTGAAAGGCGCAGGAGCTGTTGCGTTCGTGCTCGACTACGCCCTCCGCCACTCGCCCGCATCGTTCCTCCTGTTTGCGGCAAGCGACGGCACGCTCGCGGTCCTTACGCTCGCCGCGCTCGTCGCCGGACGAGAAAGTACGCGGGCACCCCGGCAGCAATAACCGCGAGGCCGGCGGCCGCCGTCGGTCCGTTCCGCCAGATTTCGTTCATCACGATGACCGTACTGGCGCCGACGAAGATCGCGGGGGCCCATGGATACCCGAGCGCGCGAAACGGCCGTGGCGCATCCGGGTGTCGATGCCGCAGCACGAACAACGCGAGTACGGCAATCGCGGAGAACAGCACGACCGCAAACCCGGTGTAGCTCACGAGCTGCGACAGCGTGCCCGAGAGAACGAGCACGCCGCTCCACACGCCCTGCGCGATGATGGCCGACGCCGGCGTGTGAAACTTCGCGTGGACCGTACCCGCCGACGGGACGAACAATCCGTCGCGGGCCATGGCGAAGTAGACGCGAGGCCCCGCGATCACCATCGCGCTGATGCTCGCCGCGAGGCTCACGATCGTGAACAGCGCGAGCACGTCTCCGGCGACGAATCCAAACAGCCGCTCGGCAACGGTGTCCATCAGCCGGCTGCCCGGGACGGCAGCGAGTTCGCGCGCAGGCATCGCATACACGTAGAGCACATTGAGAGCGACGTAAAGCAGCACGACGCTGATCGTTCCGATTGAAAGCGCGAGCGGCACGTTGCGCGCCGGCTCGCGGACCTCCTCAGCGACGTACGCGGCCGCGTTCCACCCTGAGTAGCTGAACATCACGGGGACGAGCGCGAGCAGAAACGAAACGGGCGCGACGGTGGCCGTGCTGGCGAAGTGCGCGCCGCTGCCGCGGCCCGCCGCGAGCCCGATGGCCACGAAGAGCGCGATCGCACTGACCTTCAAGGCCGCGAGCGTGTTCTGCAGCAGCCGCCCGGGCCCGAGGCCGCGTACGTGGATCAGCGTCAGGGCTACGATCGCCGTGAGCGCCACAATCGCGCGCGGCGACACGACGAGGCCGGGGATATGGAGGAGCGGATCACCAGACGCGGCTGCCGGTACAAAGCGCCCGACGTAATCCGCAAGCGCCAGTGCGCTTGCCGCAATCGCGCCTGAGAAGCCCGCGACGAACGAGGTCCAGCCGGTGAGGAACGCCGCCATCGGGCCGAAGGCGTCCCGCAGGTACACGTACTCGCCGCCAGCCTGAGGTCGCAGCGCGGCGAGCTCCGCGTACGCCATCGCGCCAAAGAAAGCGAGCGCCCCTCCGACCGCCCACACGCCGATCATCCACAACGGCTGCGGCACCATCCCCGCGACGATCACCGGGACGAAGAAGATGCCGCCCCCGATGACGTTGGAGATGACGATGGCGGCCGCGTCGAGCGGCCCGAGCCGGCGCTGCAGGCCGGCAGAGGATACGGTGGGTCCCACGCGCGCCGCTCAGTGTTGCGGCGTGAGCAGCTGACGCGGCAGATCGTACACGGCGATCTCGACCCAGTGCGACGAGCTGTGCTTCGCGAAGATGTGGACCCGGACGTCCCGGAAGTGGCTGTTTGCGAGCATATCCGCTCGTGTCTGCGGCGGATCTCCCGTGTAGCCGGCATTGGGCCGAACCGTCAGCGGCTCGGTCGTATCGCCGTGGAAATCGACGTTCTGCAGGAATACGTCTTCCCAATCCGATTCGGTCTTGCCGTCGGCCGGGGTCGTCCCCGGTAATGGCAACTGCCGGAAGTAGACGTTCAGCTGCAGGGGGTGAATGGAGGACGACGTGTTCTTGTGGATCGTGAAGGTGATGCTGGGAACGATCTTGTTGCGTCCGTCGACGACCCCGGCATCGTAATAGCCGCCAAGTACGTCGGTGACCTGCAGCGACTTTTTGAGATCAACCTGCGGTCCGCAACCGGCAGCCAGAACCGTGAGGATCGCGACTACGCCGAGACGCTTCATCGCCGAATCTTAGCACCCGGAGAACCCGGAGCACCCCGAGAACCCGAGAACCGGATCTCAGAATTCTTTCACTTGTACGCGCTTGCGCGCTTCCTCCGGCGTGATCTTCTTCGCGAGGAACGCGGCGACGTCGCTGCCCTTCACCCGCAGCACGATTGTAGAGGCGTCGTCGACCGCGCCGGGCATCAACGGGCCGTCGCTGTCGCGCGCGGCAATCGTCAGCCACTCGTCAGGTCCGAGATCCATCGGGCCGCTGTAGTTCAGCATGGCGTCGATCAGCGCCGACTTGATCGACTCGGTGTAGAGCTGGTTCGGATCGCTCTGGTCGACGGGGACCGGCACACCAGGCGTGTCCGCCAGATTCTGCGCGGCGACTCGCCCAGGCGCACCTTGTGCGACCGGCGACGCATCGGCTCCGGCCGGGGGAATCGGAATCGGTCCGACAGAACTCTCCAGGCGCTGCAGGTCCGCGCGCGCCCGCCGCTTCATGTCCGGGTCCGCGTTCGACGCGAGCACCTGCTGCAACTGCTGCCGTCTGGCGTCTCGCAGCAGCATCATCGTCGACCACGCGACGCTTTGCTTCATCTGCGGCACGTCGACATCGAAAAAGACGCCGTACCCGTCGAGCGCGAACCCGCGGGCGCGAGCCGTACCGGTCACGATGAGACTGCCGGGTTCGGAGACCTGCAACTGCCGCGCGAGGCCTTCCGCGCCGTTTCGCACCGCCGCGACGATGACACCCTCCATCATCCGGACCTGCTGCTGCCTCGCCTCGCTGTGCGGCGCCGAGATAGCGGTCGCCGGCGGAGGCGGAGCGGGCGATTGGACCGGATCCTGGCTGACGGTCTGCGCGAACGCCGGCGCAGCCGCGAACGCGACGACGACGAAAACGGTTCCTTTCACGATTGCACCTGGCCTACTTCTGTTGCCGCGTGGACGTGATCACGTAATTGGCGAGCTCGCGATGCGCGGCGGCATCCGCCGTCGTCATGGCATCGATGCGCCCCAGCCCCTGCTGAATGCGCGAGAGGTCAGCCACGCGCTGCGCGTCGACGTCGCGGACCACCTGCCCGATCCGGATGGCGAGCTCGCGCTGCTGGCGGGATTCGCTCTGCGCCAGGAGATCGCGAACGCGCGTCAGCATCTCCGTGTCCGACATGTGATTCGCCGTGCCCGTCGACACCATTCGAACCGCGGACGGGATCACCGGCTTGTGGGATTCCGCCTCGAGTTCGCCGAGCCGCCGCTGCATATCGGCAACCGATGCATCGAACCTGGCGAGATCGACGCCAGGCGCTGGAGACGGCACCACCGTGGACGCGGGCGCCGGATTCGTGTTCCATCCGGTTCGAACGGAGAAGCCGTCGCTGCCGACACGAATTTCGACGTGCGCGAGCGCAGACGCGGCGGCCAGCACGAACACGGCAGCGGCGGCTAAACCGGCGGCCGGCGTCCACCACGCGCGCCAGGACGCGTGCGGGTGCGCGGGGGCGTGTGGGTGCGCGTGTGCGTGCACGGCGGCGCCCGGGTGCGCGCCAGCCCGGGTATCGGCGATCGTCAACGCGAGATCGGGCTGCGGAGGCGCCCACGTTTTCAAGGTCGCCCGCAAGCCCTGGAATCCGGCGAGGTCCTCACGGCACGCGGCACAGCCGCGCAGGTGCCGTTCGAACGCGGCCGCATCCTCCCCGGAGAGGTCGTCGTAGAGATACGAAACCAGTTGTTCGCTATCGCACTTCGTAGGCATGATCGTCCGTGATCGTCATGATCGTCCCGTCAGCGAGTCACCGGTCAATCCGGCGCCGGCAAGCTGCCGGCGCAGAACGGTGAGCCCCTGATACAACCGTGTTTTCACCGTGCTCAACGGGCAGTCGAGGAGATCGGCGATCTCCTGAAAGGTCAGCCCGTGGTACTCCTTGAGAATGATCGCCGTCCGCTGCTCGTCGGGGAGCGACGCCATGGCGCGCGCGACCGCATGTGACAACTCGCGCCGCGCGACGAGGTCCTCGATGGATTCGGCGGGCGTCGTTTCCGTAGCCAGGTCGAGGAGGTCGACCCCTTCCGGCGCCTGCGCGACGGGCTGCCGCCGCTGCCGTCGAATCCAGTCGCGGCAGAGATTCAGCGTGATCCGATACAGCCATGACGAGAACTTCGCCTGCCCCTTGAAGCCGCCAAGGGCGCGGAAGGCGCGGAGAAACGTCTCCTGGCAGACATCCCGGGCGTCGTCTTCCCGGCCGATAACCCGGTAGGCGAGGGCATAGATCGGCCGTTCCCAGCGCAACACGAGCTGGTTGAAGCTGTCGAGATCGCCCCCCATGGAACGGGCGACCAGCTCTTCGTCCGTCGACGCCATGCCGAGGGAGGTCACGTTCTCAGTAGGTTTAGACGCGCCGCGAGGGGTTTGGCCGTCCTGCGGCATCTTTCAAGAGTAGCGCACGCGCGTAAGATATTGATGCCGATGAGTTTAGAACCGACGCCTGGTCTTCCGCAACTGCAGCGGGAAGTGCGGTTTCACACCGGGCTCCGCGACCTCCTGCTCGCGTTTTCCCGCGACGCGACGTCCACGCAGTCGCTTCCAGACGCGCTGCGGAAGATGACCACGTCCGCCGCCGATTTGCTCGACGCGCGGCAAATCGACATCTGGCTGCACGATCGCCGCGCCCGGGAGCTTGCGCTGACGGTGTCCACGCCCCGGGGGTCTGACCCCGATACGGCGGGCGGTGGCACCGACTTGGGGTCTGACCCCAGAGTCGCGGTCGAGGACCGCACACACGTCGCCGCGCGCGCGCTGCGCCTGCAACGGCCGGTGTTCGACGGCACCCGCGTGCTCGCGCCGCTGCGCGGATGGCGCCGCGCGCTCGGCTCGCTCATCATCCTGCCGCCGATCGGCATCAGCGAGACGCAGCTCGACGAACTGCTCGAATTCTCGTACGAGATCTCGCGGCAGCTCTCGATAGCGATCGAGAACGTCCAACTGCTCGACGACATCCTGCAGCAGCGGCGCCTCCTCGAAGACACGTTCAACTCACTCATCGATCTCGTCGTCGTCGTCGACGGCCGCATGCGGATTGTGCAGACGAACGACGCGTTCGCGGCACGCGCCGGCATCTCACGCGAGGAGCTGATCCAGCAGCCGATCGCGGCATTCGTATCGCCGGCAACCATCGAGTGGCTGGAAACGACGGCCGGATCCGCCTGCGGATCACAGCCGGTCAAAGACGATCTGCTCGCCGGTATTTTTCTGTTGACGTCGACGCCGCTCGTCAGCGCGGACCGGCAGGCCACGGGCCGCGTGCTCGTCGCGCGAGACGTCACGCGCGAAACCGAGCTCCAGCAGGAACGCGCGGGCCTGCAGGAGCGGCTGGCCCAGTCGGAAAAGCTCGCCTCCCTCGGCCAGTTCGTCGCCGGCATTGCGCACGAGATGAACAATCCCCTGCAGGGTGTGCAGGGCCACCTCGAGCTGCTGCTCATGTCGGATGCGGCGCGCCCGGTCCGCAAGGAACTGCGTCAGATTTATCAGGACGCCGATCGCGCAGCGAAGATCGTCCGCAATCTGCTGGTGTTCGCCGGGTCGCGGCGGATGTCGCGCCGCCGCGTCAGCGTCGATCGCGTCGTCGCCCGCGCGCTCGCGAGCCGTGCAGCGAACCTGCAGCGCCACCAGATCGAGATCGTCTTCGAGCCGCACACCGACAGCGTCCCACCGGTGCTCGGCGATTCGCTGCTGCTGCAGCAGGCATTTCTCAACATTTTGATCAACGCGGAGCACGCGGTCCTCGAGAGCTCCGCCTTGCCGCGGCGTATCACGATCACCACCGGGAGCACTGACGATCGGGTCAGGATCGGCATCCGTGATACCGGCTCGGGCGTGCCGCCGGGCGCTCTCCCGCGGATTTTCGATCCCTTCTTCACCACCAAGGAAGTGGGCCAGGGGACGGGCCTCGGGCTCGCGATCACCTACGGCATCGTCCAGGAACACGGCGGGACGATCAGTGTGCAGAATCTGCCAACCGGCGGAGCCGAGTTCACCATCGAACTGCCAGCAGCGCCTTCAGTGGTAAAGTGACAGACGACTCCGCCCATGATCGATGAAAGTTTCCTGACGACCGAAGAGGTCCTGGAGTACCTGCAAGTCAATCTGCGCACCGTCTATCGGCTGATCAAGGCCGGCAAGCTGCCGGCTGTACGCGTCGGACGGCAGTGGAGATTCCGCAAGCGCGATATCGACGCGTGGTTGGAAAATCAGCGTACCAGGGGCGCCCGTCCGACAGCGGTCACGACCCCTCAGGCTCAGGTGCGACCGCCGACGACCCCGAGCGTACAGGTGCGACCGCGTGTGCTGGTCGTGGACGATGAAGCGAGCATCAGGGATCTGCTGTCGAAGACGCTCGCGTTGGCAGAGTACGACGTCGACCTCGCGTTCGACGGACGGACGGCTCTCGACCGCCTTCGGACGACGCCATACGATCTACTGATCACCGATTTGAAGATGCCCGGCATCGACGGCCTGACCGTCATCCGGGAGGCGCGGCGTCTGAAGACCGACCTGCCGGTCATCATTATTACTGGGTTCTCCACCGAAGCGAGCGCGATCGAGGCAGTAAACCTGGGTGTATCCGGGTATCTGACCAAACCGTTCCGCGTCCCGCGCGTCCTCGCCGTCGCCGCCAAAGCCCTCGGCGAGTAGCCGGAACCCACGCCAAGCCCCGGAGAAGAGCCCCGAGAGGCGCCGAGACGGGCGCCCCCGAAAAAGCGCCTGCGCGCCCAAAAAGGGGACAACCGCCATTTTTGTCAAAAAAACGCGGTTGTCCCCTTTTTTCGCAAAAAAAGGCGGTTGTCCCCTTTTTTTGCGAAAAAAAGCGGTTGTCCCCTTTTTTTGCGAAAATGGCGGTTGTCCTTTTTTTGCGAAAAATGGCGGTTGTCCCCTTTTTGGGCGCGCAGGCGCTTTAGTGTCATATAAAGTTCTCTTGTGCCGCACCGGCATAGGGCCCGCTCTTCGGCGACTTCCGCCTCGAGACCCACACGGCGCGGCGACAGGCTTCGCGTCGGCGGCACGCGGCTCGCGCTGCACGACGCAGGATTCGCGGGGCTGAGCTGGTCCTTCGAAGGCGGCGACCTCTACAGCCGCTCGGATCCGGGCGACTACCAATTCTCCAATCTCACCACGACGGCGTTGACGTTCACCGGCTTCGTCACCGCGCGCTCGTCGACGACGACTGATCGCGTCGCCCTGGCTCCAGTTGGTGGCCGACGCGTCGTACGTGCGTTACCGGGCGCCCGGCGCGACCGCCGACACGCGCGATTACTCCTACGTTGCAGGCTCGCATGTGCTGCTCCCTCGCGGGTCCGTCGAGGTGAACGCCACTCGCTTCTCCCCCTCGATGCCACGGAAGTCGAGACCGCCATCACGCACGACACTCCGAGGGTGGATGCCCGGTGTGCTAAAATCGCACTCTGCCTGTGCTCCTAAGCTGTTGGGCAACCGTGGTTTGCCCACCCTACAGGAACATTCACCCACTGCAGTGATTCAGCTCTCGAGCCTTTCCAAATCCTTCGGCGACCGCGTTCTCCTCGACAACGTCACGTGGCAGATTGACGACCGCGAACGCGTCGGCCTGAGCGGCCCGAACGGCGCCGGCAAGACGACGCTGATGAAGATTCTGGCAGGGCTCGAGGAGCCTGACAGCGGCACGGTCGTGAAGCCGCAGGGCCTCACCATCGGTTACCTCCCGCAGGATGGACTGACCTACAGCGGCCGCACGCTGCGCGAAGAAGCGAGCCTCGCGTTCAAGCCGCTGCTCGACATGCGCAATGAGATCGCCGACGTCGAGGAGCGCCTCGGGCACGATGCCACGGAAGCCGAGCAGGAAGCGATGCTCACGCGCTACGCGGAGCTGCAGGACGAGTTCCGGCGCCGCGACGGGTATGCGATCGATCTGAAGGTCACAACGGTACTGCGTGGCCTTGGATTTATCGACAGCGACATGGACAAGGCGACGCAGACGTTTTCGGGCGGCTGGCAGATGCGCATCGCGCTCGCGCGGCTGCTCCTCGGCCGCCCGGGCCTGCTGTTGCTCGACGAGCCGACCAACCATCTGGACCTCGACGCGCGCAACTGGCTCGAAGAGTACCTCGCGGACTATCCGCACGCCGTGATCCTCGTGTCGCACGACCGGTACTTTCTCGACGCGGTGGTCACGCGCGTGACCGAGATCGGCCTGCGCACACTGACCGATTACCACGGCAACTACACGGCGTTCGAAAAGGAGCGTGACGCGCGCGCCGAGCGGCTGCGCCAGATGAAACGCGAGCAGGACGACGAGATCGAGCGCATGCAGGCGTTCATCAATCGGTTCCGATATCAGGCGACGAAGGCCGCGCAGGTCCAGAGCCGGGTCAAAATGCTCGAGAAGATCGTCCCGATCGAGATCCCTCCGGAACGCAAGCGCGTGCACTTCCATTTTCCCCAGTGCCAGAAGAGCGGGCGCATGGTGCTGGAACTGAAGCAGGTGCGCAAGGCGTACGACGGCCGGCCGGTATTTGCCGACCTCACGCTGCACATCGAACGCGGCGATCGGATCGCGCTCGTCGGCCCGAACGGCGTCGGGAAGTCGACGCTGATGCGCATGCTGTCGGGCGCGGAGGCGCCCGATTCGGGAACGCGGATCGAAGGGCACCACCTCGTGATGCAGTACTTCGCACAGGATGAGGCGACGCGACTGGATCCCACGCTGACCGTGTACCAGACGCTCGCGGGTGACTCCCCCATCCACATGGTCCCGCATATCCGCACGATCCTCGGCGGGTTCCTGTTTTCAGGAGACGACATCGACAAGCCGGTCCGCGTGCTGTCGGGCGGAGAGCGGACGCGGCTGGCGGTCGCACGCATGCTCCTGCGTCCCGCGAACACGCTCCTGCTCGACGAGCCGACGAACCATCTGGATCTCGATTCCAAAGACGTCCTGCTCGAAGCGCTGGAGGACTTCGCCGGCACCCTGATCTTCGTCTCGCACGATCGTTACTTCGTCGATCGGCTCGCGACGAAGATCATCGAAATCGGGGGCGGGAGTGCCCTCGTCTACCCAGGGACATACGAAGAATTCCTCTGGAGCCAGAAGCAGAAGCACGAGCGCGCGATCGAGAAGGCACAACCGAAAGAAGACCGGGCAGCAGGGCAGCGTCAGGCTGGAAAACCGCCGCCATTGCCAAGCGCGCCGCCCAAGCCGGACGCCCGAGGCCAGCGACATCACCGCGAGCAGCAGATCGACGCGCGCCGCGCAAAAAAAGAAGCGGACGCCCGCAAGCGGCGCATCGAAGATCTCGAGACGCGGATTGCGGCGCGCGAGGAAGAAATCAAGAGTCTCGAGGCCCGGATGTCAGCCGACGGATTCTATGAAAATCATGCGGTCTCGAAGCCGGTCATCGATCGTCACCAGCAGCTCATGTGGGAAGTCGGCGATCTGATGAATCAGTGGGAATCGCTCGCGGCGGAGACAAAACTGTAATCACCTGTCAAATCCGTCAGCAGCCCAACGAGCCGGCCAGCACGCCATCGCCCGGAATTCCCCGTATTTGCACGCTTTTTCCGCGGCAGCACCGGGGTACGCCCTTTGCCCCTGAAGCGCACACGGATACGCCTGTGAGCGCGAAAGATTTGGCGGGAGATCGCGACCCCCTTACACTACTGTCACCCGAACCGCTTCCCGGGTTCGATATCTCCATGCCTCGAAAAGCTCCTCGCCGTCCCGGGCGGAAGCGCGTCCGTGGCGGCGCGTCAAAACCCACGGCGCCGCGCCGGGACGACCCGTCTGCCGTACCGGATACGTTCTATCGCGACCTCGTCTGGAATCTGCGGAACGGCGTCGTCGCCGTGACGCGCGACGGCCGGGTGGCCGTCATGAACGACGTCGCCTACAGCATCCTTGGACTGAAGCCGCAGCCGGCGGACATCGGCCGTCCGTTCACCGAAGTGCTGCGCGACGTGCCCGACGTCTGCCGCATTATTGCCGGCGCATTCGATCTCTCGCATCTGCCGAATCGAGCCGAACTCCGCCTCAAGCGCACGGCGAAGGTGATCGGCTACACGCTCTCGCACGTGTGTGACGCCGGCGGCCACCTGCTGGGCGCGACGCTGTTCTTCAAGGACCTGACGCGCGTCGAACAGCTCGAAGAGCGCGAACGGCTCCGCGATCGCCTGGCCGCGCTCGGCGAAATGGCTGCGGCGATTGCCCACGAAGTGAAGAACCCGCTCGCCGGCATCGAAGTCATGGCGGGTATCCTGAAGCGCCAGCTGCCCGACTCGGAAGACGCGCAGACAATCCTGGGCGACATCATCAAGGAAGCCAAGATGGCGAACGCGATCGTCATCGAGGTCCTCGATTTCGTCCGCCCCATCCGGCTCCAGGTGGAGCAGATCGCGCTGTCGGAGGTCGTCGACGACGCGATCGCGACGGCGGAGAGCCATGCGGCCCGCGGGGCGGTGCAGATCGCGCTCACGATGCCCGGCGATCTGCCGAATCTGCAGGGGGACACGCACCAGCTCCGGCAGCTCTTCACCAACCTCCTCGTGAACGCCTTCGAGGCCCTGGGAGGAACCGGCGAGGTGTACATCGCGGCCCACGCGCTGGCGGAAGAAGAGAGCGGACCAGGCGTCGAAAACGCGGGACCGATGATCGAAGTGACGGTCAGCGATACCGGGCCGGGCATCCCCGCGGAAGTGATCGATCGCATCTTCAGCCCGTTCTTCACGACGAAACCGCAGGGGTCGGGGCTGGGCCTCGCGATCGTCCGGAAGATCGTCGATGCGCACGACGGACGGATCGACGTCGGGGCACGCCCGGGCGGCGGCACGGTATTTCGCGTGACGCTGCCGGTCCGGACCGAACACGAACTGTTTCGATAACGGAGTTATTCGGAGGACGTAAATGGGGCGGATTCTCGTTGCGGACGATCACGATTCGTTGCGGCGCGGCATCGTCCGCGCGCTGACCGATGCGCGGCACGAGGTCGATGAGGCACCGAACGGCAACGTGGCGATCGAAAAGCTGCACGAAGGGCAGTACGACGTCGTCCTGAGCGATCTCAAGATGGGCGGCAGCGACGGCATGGACGTGCTGCGCACGGCCAAGTCCCTGCACCCGACGACGGCGGTGATCCTCATGACGGCGTTCGGCTCCGTTCACACGGCGGTCGAGGCGATGAAGATCGGCGCCTTCGACTACGTCCAGAAGCCGTTCGAGATCGAGGAGATGGAGCTCAAGATCGAGAAGGCGATCGAGCACCGCCGCCTCAAACACGAGATCGAGTACCTGCGGCACACGCAGCAGGACATCTACGAATTCGACCGCATCGTCGGCGCCAGCGGCGCGCTGGGCGCCGTGCTGGCGATCGTGAAGAAGGTTGCCAAGAGCAACACGACCGTTCTCATCCGCGGCGAAACGGGCACCGGTAAGGAGCTCATCGCGGGCGCGATCCATCACAACTCGCTGCGCGCGGCGCGGAACTTCGTCAAGGTGAACTGCGCGGCGCTCCAGGAAAACCTCCTCGAATCGGAACTCTTCGGGCACGAGAAGGGCGCCTTCACCGGCGCCGACAAGCAGCGCGTCGGCCGATTCGAACAGGCCGACGGCGGCACCCTGTTCCTCGACGAAGTCGGCGACATGAGCGCGAACACGCAGGCGAAAATCCTGCGCGTCCTGCAGGAACATGAGTTCGAGCGCCTCGGCGGAACGCGGACCTTGCGCACGGACGTGCGCGTGATCGCCGCCACGAACCGTCCGCTCGCGCAGATGGTTGCGAACGGCCAGTTCCGTGAGGACCTCTACTATCGACTGAACGTCGTCTCGATCGACATGCCGCCGCTGCGCGAGCGCAAGGACGACATCCCCGCGCTGGCCGGCTTCTTCCTGAAGCGGTTCGCGGGCGAATTGAAGAAGCGGCTGGACGGGCTCGCGCCCGACGCCCTCAAGCTGCTGATGCGGTACAACTGGCCCGGCAACATCCGCGAGCTGGAAAACGCGATCGAACGCGCGGTGTTGCTGACCGAAGGGCCGCTGGTCAATTCGGGCGATCTGCGTCTGGGCGAGCTGTCGACCGGCTCGACGACCTCGGTTGACGGCAGCCCGGTGGTGAAGATCCCGCCAACGGGCATCGCGCTCGAAGAGATCGAGCGTCAGGCGCTCGTCGAAGCGCTCAAGATGTCGAACTGGGTCCAGAAGGACGCCGCGGAACTGCTCGCGATCAGCCCGCGCGTGATGAACTACAAGATCAAGACGCTGGCGATCGAGTACCCGCGCGGCCGCCGAGTGGTCGAAGTGGCGTAGGGCGGAATCAAGATCAACTACTCAACTGCACAACTACCAATTACCCAAGGTGCCGGGTCGCCTTGCGCGGTTGGAAGTTGCGAAGTTGTGTAGTTGTCTTTCGTCCATCGTCCATTGTCCATTGTCCATCGTCCATCGTCTATCGCCGTTTCCTCGGCGCGATCGAGAAGCCCGCGATATCGAATCCTCCTGGCGCGAGCTGATCGTACGTCCCACCTGTCAGCCAGACCTTTGACATCGTCAGGAAGAGCGTCATGTTCTTTGTCGAGGAGAACAGGCGGACATCGCGCAGGCGGACGCTCATGCCCCACGTGTAGCCGGTGCGGATCTCGCGACCGCGCGGACCCGGGACGCTCAGGACGATCACGCCTGGTGGGCCGAAGAACTGAATCCGGCCGATGTCGACGAGGCTGATGTGCGAGCCCACGAGGCCGTAGAAGCGGACGTCGGTCGACGTGGTCGTCCACAAACCGTCGATGTGGACGCGAGTGAGAAACGAATTTTTCAGAAGCTGCTCGTCGTTGACGCGCTGGGCCACGGTGGCGGCGTGAATCGCCTCCGCGCCCGCGTCCGCGTCCAGTTGCGCGATCAGGCGGCACGCGGTCCCGAGCGCACCTGGCAACGTCGCGACGGCCGTCGCGGTGAACGCGTCGCAACGCGGTGCCAGCCATGCCGGTGCGGGCGGTTTCGCGACGCGTTTGATGATCCGGCCGAAGGGGTCGTGCGCCGGCTCGTTGTGCCACCGTTTGTCGGCCTTCTCCCATTTCGCCATGTCGCGGAGCCACGCGTCGAGTTCCCGTGATTCATCGGCAGTCAATCTGGCCGGGGGCGGCGAGAGCGTCAGCGGGTGTGATGGAAGGGACGTCGACTGCGCGCGCACGGGCACGGCCGCGGCGAACAGGGCGCAGATCGACAACAAAGCGATCGAACAGCGCAAAGGCACCCCCAACGTTCGGTTCGGATGCGGAATACTCCTCCGCCAGCTAAGTAGAGTCAAGTTTTACCGGCGTCCTGGGCGTTCCTTTGCCGGAGGGTTGAGGTCGGGCGTCGGCAGGGCTCTGCCCTGAGCAGGCGGACCTCTCTACGCTTTTGGGTGGGCCTTGCGGTAGGTTTCGAGCAACTGCGCGGCGTTGACGTGTGTGTAGCGCTGGGTCGTGCTCAGACGTGAGTGGCCGAGGAGTTCCTGAATCGCTCGCAGATCCGCACCGGCCTCGAGCAGGTGCGTGGCGAACGAGTGCCGGAGGGCATGCGGGCTGATGCCGTATCGCGTGCTGCACTGCGCCACGTATTTGCGAACGAGCTTGTCCACGCTGCGCGTCGACAGCCGTCCGCCCCGATAGTTCAGGAACAGCGGCTGCGAAGTACGTAACCGAGCGACCGGGGTCTGACCCCGTCCGCGGCGGCGACCGGGGTCTGACCCCGGAAAGACGGCCGCCGAACCCTGGCCCCCTGCGTCGGTACGCAGAAATTGCTCACGGTCAGCCAGCCACGCGCGAATCGCGAACGCCGTGGACTGATTGAACGGGACAATCCGTTCCTTTCGACCCTTGCCCAGCACTCGAACGACGCGCCCCGAGACGTTCACGTCGTCGAGATCGAGGCCGACGAGCTCGCTGAGACGTAGGCCCGAGGCGTAGAACAGCTCCAGGATCGCGCGATCGCGGCGGCCGAGCGGAGTCGACCCGTCCGGCTGCTCGATCAGCTTCGACATCTCCTCGACGGCGAGGTGCGCCGGGATCCGCTGCTCCCGCTTTGGTGTTCCAACGAGCGCCGCCGGATCGTTCTCGAGCACACCTTCGCGCCGGAGGTAACGCCCGAGCGCACGAATGGCGGACAGCTTTCGCGCCGCCGACGCTTTCGACTGCCCGTTGCGATGCAACTCGCCGAGGAATGCGCGCGCGCCCAGATGGTCGAGGTCGGCCGCCGTCAGATCGACGACGCGCCGATTGAGATGCGACGCGAGGAACGTGAGGTATTGGGAAATATCGCTGTCGTAGGCGCGAATGGTGTGAGCCGACGCGTTCTCGTTGAAGCGGAGGTGTTCGAGAAACGCTTTCAGGTGCTCACGCATGCGGTTCGCCAGCGCTCCAGATCCTCGAGCGCGCGTTCGGAGATCGCGAGATTGCGATCCTTCTTGCTCTTGATACGCCGCTCGAGCGGCGGAATCAGACCGAACGCGATGTTGGACGGCACATAGTGTTTCGGATCCGCGTGGGACACGTAATAGGCCAGCGCGCCCATCGCCGTCGTTCGCGGCATCGCGGCCGGTGCTTCACCCAGCGCAATCGCCGCGGCGTTGCATCCTGCCATCAGGCCCGATGCGGCTGATTCCACGTAGCCTTCGACTCCGGACATCTGACCCGCAAAGAGCAGGTCGTCGCGCATGCGCGTCTGCCAGGTCTCACGCAGCACCGTCGGCGAGTTCACGTACGTGTTGCGGTGGATCATGCCGAAGCGAACGAACTCCGCCTGCTCGAGGCCAGGAATCAGGCGAAGGACCTCGGCCTGCGCGCCCCACTTCATCTGCGTCTGGAAGCCGACCAGGCTGAAGTGATCGCCGGCGATGTTGTCCTGACGGAGCTGGACGACGGCGTACGGTTCGCGCCCGGTGCGCGGGTCGGGCAGTCCCACCGGCTTCATCGGCCCGAATCTCAGCGTGTCCACCCCGCGGGAGGCCATCACTTCGATTGGGAGGCAGCCCTCGAAGAATTTGGGCTGATCGAACTCGTGGAGGCCCGCCTTCTCCGCGTCCATGAGCGCCGCGTAGAAGCGCTCGTATTCGTCGCGGGTGAACGGACAGTTTAAATAATCGCCATCTTGAGTGTCCGACGCGCAGGCTGTCCCCTTTATTTGCGAAAAATGGCGGTTGTCCCCTTTTTTTGTGTGTTCGGGGCCGCGCAGGCTGCGGGACCACCGGGAGGCGCGATAGACCTTCGTCATGTCGATCGAGTCGGCGAGGACGATCGGACTGATCGCGTCGTAGAAGTACAAATGCGAGGAGCCGACGAGCGCCGCAATATCAGCGGACAGCGCGTCGGAGGTCAGCGGTCCGGTTGCGATGATCACCGGACCCTCATGAGCGGAAGGGATCGACGTGACCTCTTCGCGCAGGACGGTGATCAGCGGGTGCGAAGCAATCGAGGCGGTCACGGCCTGCGAGAACCGCTCACGATCGACGGCGAGCGCCGCGCCCGCAGGCACGCGCGCCTCGGTTGCGGCGCGCATGACCAGCGACGAGAGACGCCGCATCTCCTCTTTCAGGAGCCCGACGGCGTTATCGAGCTTGTCGCCCCGAAAAGAGTTGCTGCAGACGAGTTCGGCGAGGCCGTCGGTCTTGTGCACCGCCGTCGGACGAACAGGTCGCATCTCGTACAAGCGGACGGGCACACCCCGCGACGCGACCTGCCACGCCGCCTCGCTGCCCGCCAGACCCCCGCCGACAATGGTGACACTACGAGCGTCGGTTGTTTCAATTTCCAACTTCACAACTCCGCAACTACCCCGGTTCCAAGGTTACCAGCATCAGGCGTCACGAACGATGCTCCTGAAGGGTTGCCAGTTGGGAATTGGGAGTTGGGAGTTGGGAGTTGTCACGTCAGGCAGTCGTGAGTTCTTCTGCCTGACGTACAAAATGACACGCTTCGTTATTGCAGACGAGCTGACGGCCGTGCCGCTTGGTGATCTTTTCCACCAGGAACGGCGCGCCGCAATCCGGACACTTCTCCGCGACCGGCTTGTTCCACAGCGTGAAATCACAGTCGGGATAATTCGCGCAGCCGTAGAACACCTTGCCCCGGCGCGACTTGCGTTCGACGATGTCACCGCCATCCTTCGGGCAGAGGACGCCGGTCGACTTCTGCTTGACGAACTTGCAGGTCGGATAATTCGTGCACGCGGTAAATTCGCCGAACCGCCCCTGCTTGATCACCAGGTTCGCACCGCACTTGGGGCACTTCTCGTCGATGATCTGGTCGGGCTTGGCCGCCGCGATGCCCTGTTTGGTCTCGATGATCTTCCGTGTTGTCTTGCACTCGGGATAGCCCGTGCACGCGAGGAACTGCCCGAAGCGGCCGCGCTTGACCACCATCGGCTTGCCGCAGTTCTCGCACGTCTCTTCGATCTCCCCTTCCGCCCCGGGCTCCGGCGTCTCGAGCTCGCGCGTGTTCTCGCACTCGGGATAGCCGCTGCACGCGAGGAACAGACCGAACTTGCCGGCCTTGATCACCATCGGCTTCCCGCACTTGTCGCAGGCCACCGGCGGGTCCGGCTCATACCCTTCCTTCATGTTGGGCATGTCCTTGGCGGCGCGGGTCAAATCCTTCTGGAATTTACTGTAGAAGCTCGAGAGGGTCGACTCGTAGTCGGAGGTGCCCGACTCGATTTTGTCGAGATCTTCTTCCAGCTCGCGTGTGTAGTTGACGTCGAGGATGTCGTCGAACGCGGGGCTGAGCAGCTTCTCGACGAGCATCATGCCAAGGAACGTCGGCTTGAACTTGCCTTCGATCTTGTTGACGTACTCGCGCGCCTGGATGACGCCGATGATCGTCGCGTACGTCGACGGACGGCCGATGCCGTTCTCTTCGAGCGCCTTGACGAGCGTCGCTTCCGTGTAGCGCGGCGGCGGCTGCGTGAACTTCTGCTCCGGCTTCAGCTCGCGCAAGGTGAGCGCGTCGCCCGGCGACAGCGCCGGCAGAATCCCCGTCGCGTCCTCATCGTCTTCGGCGGTTCGCGCGTCGGGGCCGGGACTCAGTTTTTCGTCAGCGCCCTCCAACGTGCGGTTGTAGACAGCCATCCAGCCCGGGAACTTCGGGACCGAGCCTTTGACGCGAAACAGGTATCGATCCGCGGTGATGTCGACCGTCGTCTCGTCGAACGTCGCCGGCGGCATCTGCGATGCGACGAACCGTTTCCAGATCAGGCTGTACAGGTAGTACTGATCCGACGTGAGGTGCGCGCGCACCGCGTCGGGGTGCCACTGCATCGACGTCGGCCGGATTGCTTCGTGCGCATCCTGCGCGTCGGCCTTCGCACGGTAATAGGTCGGTTTCTCCGGCACGTACTCCGCCCCGAAGGTCCTGCCGATGAACTCGCGGACTTCCGTGAGCGCCTGGTCCGACACTCGGGTCGAGTCGGTCCTCATATACGTGATGAGGCCGACGGCTCCTTCGCCGGGCAGCTCGATGCCTTCGTACAACTGCTGGGCGACCATCATCGTCTTCTTGACGGGGAAGCGCGCCGCCTGCTGCAGCTTGCTCGTGATGAACGGCGGAACGGCGCCCTTCTTCCGCTCCTTCGTCGTGACCGACTCGACGTTCCACGACGCGCGTTTCACGTCCGCGAGGACGGCGTCCGCCTCGGCCTGGTTGCCGACTTTGATGTTCGCGCCGTCCTTCTTCAGGAGCTTCGCGTCGAACTCCGGCGGCACGGGACCGGCAAGCCGCGCGGTGATGTTCCAGTACTCATCGGGCACGAACGCTTCGATTTCGCGCTCGCGATCGACGACGAGCTTCAGCGCGACCGACTGCACGCGTCCGGCGCTCAGGCCGCGGCGGACCTTGTCCCAGAGGAGCGGGCTGATCTTGTAGCCCACGAGGCGATCGAGCACGCGTCGCGCCTGCTGCGCGTCCACCATCTTCTTGTCGATCGTCGTCGGCTTCTCGAGCGCGCTGAGCACGCCCTTCTTCGTGATTTCGTTGAACATCAGGCGGCGGATCTTCTTCTTGTTGCCGCTGCCCAGTTCCTCGGCGAGATGCCAGCCGATCGCCTCACCTTCGCGGTCGGGGTCGGTCGCGACGAAGATCTCGTCCGCCTTCTTCGCCTCGGCCTTCAGTTCCGTGAGCACCTTCTTGCGCGAGGCGATCACCTCGTACGAGGGCTCGAAGCCTTCCTCGACGTCCACGCCAAGCTTGCTCTTGGGCAGATCGCGCACGTGTCCCATCGACGCGACGACTTTGTAGTCCTTGCCCAGATATTTGTTGATGGTCCTGGCCTTTGCCGGCGATTCGACCACCACGAGTGCCTTTGCCATAAGTCACTTTCGCCCCGCGAGCACATAGCGCCCGCCGGGCATCCTCTCTATCCAGCCCCGTAATTCCCAATCCGTCAACCGGGGCAGCATTTGCGTTGCGGCTAATCCCACCGTAGCAGACATTTCGTCGACGTCGTAGGCCTGCCCGGGGGTCAACCTGTCAAGTAACGGCTCTTGAATCAGCGAGTTACCGGAAATTTTCACCTCTGCCGGGGCCGCGACCGGCCAGCCCAGCCCTTCAAGGATATCGTCCGCAGTTTCGACGACCTTTGCGCCGTCCTTGAGCAGGCTGTGCGACCCGCGGTTCCGGCCGCTCAGCACGCTGCCGGGCACCGCCATCACATCACGGCCCTGTTCAGTCGCGCATCGCGCCGTGATGAGCGAACCGCTCTTTTCCGAAGCTTCGACGACGACAACGGCGAGCGAGATCCCACTGATGAGCCGGTTCCGCAGCGGAAAGTGCTCTTGGAGCGGCGGCGCTCCGGGCCCGAGTTCGCTCACCAACGCGCCATGTTCTTCGATACTTGCCGCCAAATCCCTGTGCTCGGACGGATAAATTACGTCGGGTCCGCTGCCGAGGACCGCCAGCGTGGTACCCGCGCCCTCGAGCGCGCCGCGATGAGCGGCTGCATCGGCACCGCGCGCCAGGCCTGAGACGACCGTTGTCCCGCGCTCTGCGAGTTCCCGTGCGAGTCGTCTTGCGACTTCGAGCGCGTATGGAGTTGCTGCGCGGGATCCGATCACCGCCACTGCCCGCGACGCAAGCGTGCTCGCATCTCCGCGCACCCAGAGCACCGGGGGAGGATCGGTGATCATCCGCAGCAGCGGCGGATACGCATCCGCCCAAATGGGCACGGGCGTAATCCCTCGCGCGCGTCCCGACTCGAGCAACGACGCCGCAATCGCCAGCGCGGCATCGATCAGGGCTGCGGCGTCGGCGTCGGGCCGGCAGACTGCGATGACGTCTTCCAGCGAAACCGGACTGCCGCCTGATTGATCGGTGAGCGCTTTGAAAATCGCCGCCGCCCTGGAACGCGAAGTCCCTGGCAGGGCCGAGAGCGCGACCGCGCGCTGAAGATCCATGACGTTCTCCAGTGCCGCGGCCGTCCGTGGGGAGCCCGAATACAAACGGGGCCCGATCCGCGGCTGCCGCCGGCAGCAACGACCCGACCCCTGTCCTTATTATAGGCGCCGGAGTGTCCTCCGGCAAACGGTGGCGAGTTACGCAACGCGCGCTGATTTACGAAAACCGGTGCAATTTCAGACGATAACCAGCGTTCTTTCGAGTTCCACTACGGTACGGGCATTGCTGGTATAGTGAGCCCGATCCATCATGCGCCGCGCAATCCTCTTCTGCGCTCTGGCCCTGTTCCTGGTTGCGCCGGCGGCACACGCCAGCGCGCGCTCCGACGCAAAGAAGCAGGTCGAATTCGGCATCAAGGTCGCGCAGAACGGCCTCTGGAACGAGGCGCTCTATCGCTGGAAGAAGGCGGTGGAGACCGACCCCACGTATGCGGCGGCCTGGAACAATCTCGCGATCGCGTACGAGCACGACGGCAAGTTCGAGGAAGCGAAGGCGGCGTACGAAAAGGCGCTGCAGCTCGATCCGAAGAACCTGATGATCAAGCAGAACTACGATCTGTTCAACGAAATCAATGAACGCACGAAGAAGCGTCGCGCTAAGTAGCCTGGTGCTCGTCTGCGGGATCGCGCTGGGCTGCACGGGGTTCTACGAAATCCCGATCGAGACGCCCATCCAGCCGAAGATGGACGTCTCGGCATTTCAGCGTGTCCTCGTCGCGGGCTTCATCAGCGGCGGCAGCGAGGACATCGACGCGAATCAGGAAACCGTGCGCCTGCTTCGCAGTCAGCTTCGCACCAAGTCGCCGCTCCGCGTGATCGAAGCCGAGGTACTGCCGCTCGCTGCGGTCGCCGAGGATCAGCTCAAAGAGGCGTCGACGCCGGCGGGCGCTGAAGGCGTCGCGCCCGTTCCCCAGATCCCCACGGCCGATGTGCCACCCAAAGCCTCCGATCCGAAGGCCGGGACCGAGCCGAAGGTGAAGAACGAGAAGGATCTGGAGAAGTACAACAAGATCTTTGCGGACACGGCGTACTGGAAGAAGCTCGGCGAGGAATACCAGAACCCGCTCATCGTCACGGGGACCATCCTGTTCACCCCGAACTCCACGTCCGGGTTCGTCACGCGGCAGCAGGAAATCTACGACTCGTTCGGCCGCCGGCAGGTCGTTCCGGTCCGCATGTATCAGGAGCGGAAGGGATACGTGCTGCAGCCGAAGTTCATCTTCATCGACGGCCGCACGGGCGCAACGATCTACTCCGAGACGTTCCGCGAGGAACGCTTGTATCCCGCACAGCAGACGGTGCCCGCACTCAGCTCGTATTTCGAGCTGATGGACCAGATCATGCCGAGCTTTCTGAGCACGCTGAGTGCGCAGAAAATCCGCGGCACGAGGGTCCTGCTCAAATAGGTTCTCGGGTTCTTGGGTTCTGGGGTTCTCGTGGTTGGGTTTCTCGGGTTCTGGGGTTCTCGTGGTTGGGTTCTCGGTTCTAGCGTTCTCTCGTTTTCGGGTTCTGATCGTCGTGAAGGGACGATCCTGTCGGTTAGTAAGCCCGTCCTCCGACCTTCCCAATTGGATTGTTACCGGCCGCGGTCGAACCGGTGTGGACGACCTCAGCCGCTAACCAACTGAGTCTCGGGAATCTAACTCGGCGGGAGCAACCCGAGAACCCGAGAACCCGAGAGAACCCGAGAACCCGGAGAACCCAACCCGAAAACCCTAAAACCCGAGAACCAGAGAACCAGAGAACCCAAGAACCCTGAGAACCCCCTCTGTGTTATCCTATCGTTTTGCCTCTCCTCCATAAGGAGCCAGCAGCAGTGTTTGCAATCATCCAGAGCGGTGGGCGGCAGGTCAAGGTCGCGCCGGGAGCCGTGGTCGAGGTCGATCGGATCGGCGACGCCAAGGCCGGCGACGAGGTCAGCATCGATCGCGTCCTCTTCCTCGAAAAGGACGGCGGCGAAGTGCTGGCCGGGGCCCCCTTTGTGGCCAACGTCAAGGTCCTCGGCGTCGTGGACGGCGAGTCGCGCGGGCCGAAGATCCGGGTCTTCAAGAAGAAGCGCCGCAAGGGCGAGCGCAATACCAAAGGGCACCGCGCCACCTACACGCGCGTGCGCGTGACCGACATTCAGGTGTAAGAACCATGGCTCACAAGAAGGGACAGGGCAGCTCACGCAACGGCCGCGATTCGAACTCGCAGCGGCTCGGCGTCAAGCGATTCGACGGCAATGTCGTCACGGGCGGGTCGATTCTCGTGCGCCAGCGCGGGCGCCGTTTTCGTCCGGGTCTCAACGTCGGCCTCGGGAAGGACGACACGCTGTTTGCGAAGGTCGACGGCGTGGTGAAATTCACCGATCACGGCGCGCGGGGCCGCGTCATCTCCGTCCTGCCCATCGACTAGTCAGTAGCTCGCCGGGGACCGTTGCCAGTTTCCAGTTACCAGTTCCCTGTTAGTAGTTTTCAGTCGGCCAGTTCGGACTGGGCAGCTCCTGGACCCTGGCAACCGGGAACTGGCAGCTGGGAACTGGAAACCGGCAACTGGCGGCTGTCATGTTCGTCGACGAAGTAGAAATTCACGTCGCAGCGGGCCACGGCGGCCGCGGCGCGCTGAGTTTCCGCCGGGAGAAGTTCATTCCGCGCGGCGGCCCCAACGGCGGCGACGGCGGCCCGGGCGGCAACGTCTATATCGTTGCCAATCCCAATCTCAACACGCTCCTCAACTATCGCTTCCAGAAGAAATTCGAGGCGGCCCGCGGCCAGCATGGCGAAGGCTCGAATCGGACGGGCCGCACGGGCGCGGACGTCACGCTCGAAGTCCCCATCGGCACGCAGGTCTTCGAGCGCCACGCCGGCGGCGAGTACGTGCTGACATACGATCTCACCGTCCCAGGGCAGCCAATCCTCGTCGCGAAAGGCGGGCTGGGCGGGCGCGGGAACGCGCAGTTTGCGACGTCCACCAACCGGGCCCCGCGCCGAACGGAGCCGGGACTGCCGGGGGAAGAAAAAGACCTTCGGCTCCAGTTGAAACTGCTGGCGGACGTCGGTCTCGTAGGCTTCCCCAACGCCGGCAAATCCACGCTGATCTCGCGCATCTCTGCTGCCCGGCCGAAGATTGCCGACTACCCCTTCACCACGCTGGAGCCGAATCTCGGGGTGGTGTCGCTGTCGGGCGACCGCACGTTCGTCGTCGCCGACGTGCCCGGGCTCATCGAGGGGGCGCACGAGGGGCACGGGCTCGGGCACCGGTTCCTGAGCCATCTGGAACGCACAAAAGTGCTCGTCCACCTCGTCGACATCTCGTCGGTCTCCGGACGCGATGCTGTCGAGGATTTCGACGTCATCATGCGCGAGCTGCGGCTGTTCCCGGGACGCGACGCCTCGGGCGAGCGTCTTCAGGACAAGCCGATGATCGCCGCCGCGAACAAGATCGACGCGCTGGACGATCCAGACCGCCTCGAACGGCTGCGCCGCCATTTGCAGCAGACGGGCGTTCCGCTTTACGCTGTGTCCGCGGCGACCGGGGAGGGTGTTCCGGCGCTGCTCGAAGCCATGTGGACCGCCGTCAGCGCCAGGCCGTCGACTGAACTGTCGTCCAACGCGTGATCGAACGCATCGGCATTCTCGGCGGCACCTTCGATCCGATTCACTGCGGACACCTCGACGCCGCGCGCGCCGTCCGACACGCGCTGCGGCTCGATTCGGTGCTGCTGGTCCCCTCCCACATCCCGCCGCATCGCCCCGTCCAGCCCGTCGCCTCCCCGTTCCATCGATTCGCAATGACCGCGCTCGCGGTGAACGGCGTCGACGGCCTGCTCGCCAGCGACGAGGAACTCTGCGCTGATGGTCCCTCGTACACGGCCGAAACCCTCGAACGTCATCATCATCGCGGGCTCGCGCCATGGCAGATTTTCTTCATCACCGGCGTCGACGCGTTCGCGGAAATTGAGACGTGGAGGCGGTATCCGGCTGTGCTCGACATGGCGAACTTCGTCGTGGTGTCTCGGCCGGGGTACGACCCAATGGGCCTGCCCACGCGGCTCCCCTCGCTTGCAGCGCGCATGCAGCCCGCACACGCGTTCGACGCGGCGTCGAAACAACCCTCGATTCTGCTGCTGGATGCACCGACTCATAACGTGTCGTCCAGCGAGGTGCGGGCACGACTGTCCAGCGGCCTCTCGGTCAGCGGCCTCCTGCCTGCGAGCGTGGAGGCGCACATCGGGAAACATCACCTTTATCGTTCGCAGGCGCACGTCACCGCCCGCATTGCACAGGCAGACGAGTTGCATGGCCAAAGCTGAAACACAGAACACAGCGACGAAGCGAAAGCGTTCACCCCGCTTGACGGGCGAGATCGCGAAGGCGGTGCGGGCCGCGCTCGACAAGAAAGCACAGGACATCGTCGTGCTCGACCTCCGGCACACGCCGGCCTTCACCGATTTCTTCCTGGTGTGTTCCGGGCAGACCCAGCGCCAGGTGCACGCGATCGCGGACGCTGTTGAAGAAAGCCTGAAGGCGGCCAAAATCCGCCCGTCACATATTGAGGGCTACGACCGCGCCGAGTGGGTGCTGATGGACTACTTCACGTTCATCGTTCACATCTTCACCCCGCAGACTCGCGCGTTCTACTCGCTCGAGCGCCTCTGGGGAGATGCTACGAAGATAGAAGTGTCTGACGATGGAGTTGCCCGATAGCTGCAAGAGAGTAACTACACAACTTCACAACTACCAACTACTCAAGACGTTGTGGAGTTGGTAGTTGAGTAGTTGCGGAGCCATCGCGCGAGCGGTTGCCGGCACGCGAGCGTTCTCAGATGCTGCGCTCGCACTGTTCATAGCTCCCGTGTGCGCCGCCTGCCGCGAGCCGCTCTCATCTCCAACGCTCGGGGCTGTCTGCGAGCGCTGCTGGTCGTCTATCCATCCGTTCGTGCCGCCCTGCTGCGTGACGTGCGGCGATGCACTGCCGTCGTGGCGAATCATCAGCGTCTCGCAGGCGCTATGCGCCCGCTGCCGCCGCAGCCCGTCATTGATTTCGGCGGCCGCGGCGATCGGTCCTTATGAAGGCACGCTCAAAATCATCCTTCAGGCGCTGAAGTACGACTCGCGCACGAGCCTTGCGCGGCCGCTCGGGGAGCGCCTGCGCGTGTCTGCCGCCCGGGTCCTCCAGCGCGCAGACGCCGTCGTCCCTGTTCCGCTGCATCGCTCGCGTCACCGGAAGAGAGGGTTCAACCAGGCGCGCGAACTGGCGAAGCACCTCGGGCTCCCGGTGCTCGACGCCCTGGTGCGGTCGCGCGCCACGTGTTCACAGGCCGATCTCCCCGCGTCCCGGCGCCACGCGAATGTGCGCGAGGCGTTCGCCGTCCGCCGCGGTGCTGACGTTCGCAGGCTCACGCTGGTGATCGTGGACGATGTGAGTACGACGGGGGCGACGCTGAATGCGTGCGCGCGGCCGCTGCTCGACGCAGGCGCCGCAGAAGTTCGCGCGGTGACCGCGGCGAAGACGTTGACGCCGACGCCCTAGTGGTTCGCCAACGAGATCCGTCGTCGGTCGGGCCTCGGACGGATCACAGCAGCGACGTGACGGCGGCTATCACATCCGCAGACACCAGCGAGCGATCGCGTGCGCCGTCGAGACGGAGCCACTGTTCGCGGGCAGCCTGCCGAAGATAACTATTGCGCACGCGGCCGAGGAGCGCGAGGTCCCGTTCGTATCGATCCCTGTTCGCCGCTTTCCGCCCGGCGGCGGTCTCCGGGACGATGTCGAGCAGGATCGTCAGGTCCGGCTGCGGCAGCAGTCGCTGGATCTCCGCGAGCCACGCCGGATCGAGGCCCTGAGCTTCCCCATACGCGATGCTCGACGCCAGATAACGGTCGCAGACCACGATCGTGCCCGCCCCGAGCGCGGTCTCGACCTGCGGCTTCTTTTCGAAGCGGTTCGCGATGTAGAGCAACTGCATCACGTCGGGCGGGTAGTCGCGGCGGCCCTGCAGCGCTGCGCCGATTTCCCCTCCGATCGGCGTCTCGTAATCGGGAAACGACAGCAGTTCGCAGCCGCGGCCGCCGGCTAGCAGCGCGTCTCTGAGCGCCTCCGCCTGCGTCTGCTTCCCCGACTGGTCAAGCCCTTCGAAGACGATCAGCAGGCCGCGCATTTGGGACTGGGAGTTGGAAGTTGCGAGTTGGGAGTTGACACGCGAGCGTCACAATTCCAGCGCGAGCAGGTCGTCGAGAGTTTGCCGTCGCCGAATGAGCCGAACGGCGCCGTCCTCGACGAGCACTTCCGCGGGCAACAGCCGGCGATTGTAGTTTGACGCCATCACGGCCCCGTAGGCGCCAGTGTCCATGACCGCGTACAAATCGCCCGGTTGCGGATCTCGGACCTGGCGATCCGTTCCGAGCGTATCGCTGCTCTCACACAGAGGCCCGACGATGTCGGCGGCGCGCACCGGCGCCTCGTTCTGTACGATGGGCTCGATCCGGTGGAAGGCGTTGTAGAGCATCGGCCGGATCAGCTCCGTCATGCCGGCGTCCATGACGACAAACGACTTACGCTCGTCCTGCGGCTTGACGTCGATCACGCGCGTGAGCAGTGCGCCCGCCGGGGCCATGATCTGCCGGCCCGGTTCGAGCACGATGGCCAGACCTGAATCGCGGACGACCGGCAGCAGCGCGGAGGCGTAGTCTCGAGCGGACGGAACCGGCGAGCCATCGTAAGACACGCCGAGCCCGCCGCCGAGGTCGAGATGTTCGATCGGGGTACCTTCGTCCCGCAGTTCCCGCGCGAGCTGGACGAGCGCGCGCGCGGCCTCGGTGAGCGGACCGAGATCGGTAATCTGCGATCCGATGTGGATGTGCAGGCCGGCGACGCGTACCGACGCCCGGTCTCGCGCGCCCCGCGCAATGGCCTTGACGCGTTCGAACCGGATGCCGAACTTGTTCGTCTTGAGGCCGGTGGAAATGTGCGAATGCGTGCGGGCGTCGATGTCGGGATTGATCCGCAGCGCAATCGTGACCCGCGCACCACGCGCGGATGCGATCGCCTCGATGCGGTCGATCTCGCCTGCCGATTCGACGTTGATCGCCTTGATCCCGAGCGCGATGGCGTGGGTCAATTCAGCCGGCGTCTTGCCCACGCCGGTGAAGACGATCTGCGATGGCGTGAACCCGGCGCGCAGCGCGACGTCGATCTCGCCGCCGGAGTTCGCGTCGGCGCTGCTGCCGAGGCCGCGGAGCAGCCGCGCAATCGCGAGCGTCGAGTTCGCTTTCAGCGCATAGTGGATGGTGTGCGGGTAGCCCGCGAACGCCTCGTCGATCGCGCGGTAGCGCGAGGTGATCGTCGCAGCGCTGTACACGTACAGCGGCGTGCCGTGCGCGTCGGCGATCGGCGCCAGCGGGACGCCGTCGCAGACGAGCGACGCGTCCTGACGGTAGAAACCGGTCACAGGTGTGGTGAACAAAAGAGTGTAAGATAGCAGATCACGACGCATGTCTGCTGATTCCGCGGCAGCGCCGCAGCCCGCCACGCCCGACACGCTCATCGAACAGTGTCTGGCTGGCAATCAGGCGGCGTGGGAGACGATCGTGCGCCAGAACTGGCGCAAGGTGTTCAACGTCGCCTACAAATTCGTCGGCAAGCATGACGAGGCGGAAGATCTCACGCAGGACATCTTCCTCAAGATCTTCAAGGCGCTGAACACGTTCGATCGCCGCGCGAATTTTCAAACGTGGATCGTCAGCATCAGCCGCAACCTCTGCATCGATCACTATCGCAGCGTGCGGAAAGAGCGGCAGACGGTGGCGCGCGACGTCGACATGTCCGACCTGCAGCCGGCATCCGCCGAGCGTGGACCGTACGCCGTGGCGGAACATCAGGACCTGCGCGC
>Ga0310810_10001096_pt1 | contig 27644 bp, 18 predicted proteins | sample NCmetagenome_FD_207641 | JGI IMG/M metagenome (GOLD analysis project Ga0310810, IMG submission 207641) | Soil microbial communities from experimental microcosm in Duke University, North Carolina, United States - NC | ecosystem: Engineered > Artificial ecosystem > Soil microcosm > Unclassified ...
ACAGCGCTCAGCATCGCAGTAGCCTACCCGAGAATGGGCCGCGGTGATGAGCGGCGGGACGGATGGCGGGTCGCGGGTTGACACTATGTAGAATTTAATCTATATAGAGTTCGTGTCATCGTCCCGCCATAACATCACGTACCCGACGACCCTGGTGCTGCACGCCATCGCGAGCGGCGTCCGCTACGGGTTCGACGTCGCCGACCGCACCGGGCTGCAGACCGGTACCGTATATCCGGCGCTGCGGCGGCTGGATGCGCTCGGGTTCGTCCGCTCGAACTGGGAAAGCGAGAAGACCGCGCGCCGCGAGCAGCGCCCCGCCCGCCGCTACTACGAGATCACGCCCGCGGGCACGGGCGCGCTCGCGCTCGCGATGAAGCGGTTCGAAAACCTCGGCCGCCTGACGCGCGTGCGCAATGCCTGACCTCTCGCGCGCCATCGTCCGCTTCGCGTCGCGGCTCGTGCCGTCGTACCTCCGGCGCGACTTCCGCGACGAGTGGGAAGGGGAGTTGTGGGCCGATGGCCAGCGCCCGCCCGACAATCGCGTGCGCCCGGTGAGGCGAGCGCTGGGGGCGATTCCCGACGCGCTCTTTCTCGCGTCGCGGCAATGGAGTGTCGACATGCTGACGCAGGACGTCCGTTACGCCTTTCGTGTGCTGCTCCAGCGCCGCGCGTACACCGCGCTCGTGGTCCTCACGCTCGCCGTCGGGATCGGAGCGGCCACCGCCGTGTTCAGCGCCATCGACGCCGTGCTCCTGCGTCCGCTGCCGTACCGGGACCCGTCACGTCTCGTGCAGGTCTTCGAGAACGATCGCCTCAACCACAAACCCCGGTATCCGGTCGCGCCAGCCAATTGGGAGGACTGGCGCGCGGGCACGCACGCGTTCGAACACCTCACCGCGTTTTCCGAAGGGGGCGGCAGCCTGTCAGCGGGCGCGGAGCCGTTCCACGCGAACGTCCCTGCCGTCGCCACTGATTTCTTCGACACGCTCGGCGTCCCTCCGCGCCTGGGCCGCACGTTCGTCCGCGCTGACGGCGTGCCGCCGCACCATCGCGTTCTCGTCTTGAGCGATCGCGCCTGGCGTCACCATTTCGGCCAGGATCCGCAGGTCATCGGCCGGAGGGTGGCATTCAACGGGAGCGATTACCAGATCGTCGGCGTGATGCCCGCCGGCTTCGCGTTCCCCACGCGTGAGGTCGACGCGTGGCGACCCGTTGCCGAGACGCCGGATCTCTCTCAAGCCCGCGCGCTGCATTTTCTCGCCATCATAGGGCGCGTCCGCCAGGGCGTTTCGCTGCAGCAGGCCGCGGCCGATCTCGAGTCGGTCGCGGTCGCGGATCAGCACCGGTATCCCGCCACGAATGACCAGCGCGGGACAACGATGGTGTCACTCGGCGAAGCGGTGACCGGTGGCGCGCGTCTGCCGATGCTGCTCATCGGTGCAGCGGTTGCGCTGCTCCTCGCGATCGGGGCGGTGAACGTCGCCAACCTGACGCTGGTGGAAGCGACGGCACGCCGCCGCGAGATCGCCGTGCGGGCAGCGCTCGGCGCCAACCGCCTGCGGATCGTTCGGCAGTTGCTCGTCGAAGGGCTGCTCCTGGCATGTGCGGGCGGCCTGCTCGGGATCGTCATCGCCCGCGTCGCGGTGCAGGCCTTCGCGCGCATTGCCGTCGACTACGTTCCGCGCATCGACCACGTCGCCATTGACGGGCGAGTGCTCGCGTTTGCGGCGCTCGTCTCGCTCGGGACCGGCGTCCTCTTCGGCCTGGTCCCCGCGCTGGCAGCGTCGCGCCCGGACGTGCAGCAGGAACTCCGCGAAGGCGCCCGGGGCGCGGTCCGCCGGTCCCGCGGCATCCGCAGCGTCCTCGTCATCGTCGAATTCGCCGCCGCCGTCGTGCTGGTGATCGGCGCGGGTCTCGTCGCCCGCAGTTTCTGGAACGTGCTGCGCGTGCAGCCGGGGTTTGCGGCATCGCATGTCTTGACAGCCAGCATCGAGCTGCCGCCGCGTTACGAAGACGACGCGCCGATCGTGCAGTTCTATGATCGGGTCATGGCCCGGCTGTCCGCGCGTTCCGGCGTCCGGGCCGTCGGGATCGTCAACAATCTGCCGGTATCGGGGAACGCGTGGACCAGTTGGCTCACCATCGAGAACGCGCCGCGCCCTGCCGGTGAGCCGCCGGAGGTCGGATACCGCACCGCATCACCCGGGTACTTCGCAACGCTCGAGATCCCGGTGATCGAGGGCCGCGGGGTATCTGACGCCGATAATGCCGCCAGCCTCAAAGTGGCGGTCGTGAACCGCGCGCTCGTCCAGCGCTTTTTCCCGAACGGCCATGCGATCGGCGCGCGCATCCGGCTCGGGCCGAACCCGAAGGCTCCGTGGCGGACCATCGTCGGGGTCGTCGGTGACGTTCATCACGACGGGCCGGACAGTCCGGTCGATCCTGAGGCGTTTCTTCCCGCGGAGCAGGACGTCAACAGCGATATGCAGCTCGCGGTACGCGCCGATGGAGACCCGGAGGCACTGGTCGGCGCGATCCGGGAAGCCGTTCACGAGGCGGATCCGACGGTGACGGTCTGGCAGTTCCGAACGATGGATGACATCGTTGACGAGCACCTTGCCCCGCGCCGGCTGGCGATGCTGGTAATCGAAGCCTTCGCGGTGCTTGCGCTGGCGCTCGCGCTCGTCGGGATTTACGGGGTGTTGAGCTACACCGTGTCGCAGCGGGTGCCGGAAATCGGGGTGCGGATGGCGCTCGGGGCACAGCGGACGGAGATCCTGCGCCAGACGATCGGCGACGGGCTGCGGCTCGCGATTCCAGGCGTGGTGATCGGTCTTGCGATTGCCGCCGCCGCATCACGGCTCGTCAGCGCCGTGCTGTTCGGCGTGTCGCCAACCGACCCGCTTGCCTACGGGGTGCTCTCGGCCGGTGTCCTCGTCGTCGCTGCCCTTGCGTGCTACCTGCCGGCTCGGCGGGCGTCCCGGGTCGATCCGCTCACCGCGATTCGCGCCTGAGCGTTTGCGGTTCACGGGTGTTGAACGCCGGAAGGCTGACTAGCGATTGAGGGCCGCCAGGAGCGTCGCCGCCGCGCTGTAAGAGCGCGTTCCCGGCTGCGCCAGCGCGAGCACGCGTCGGTACTGCTCGGCGGCCTTGTCACGCAGCCCTGATTCCTGGTACGCGATTCCCAGATTGAGGTGCGCGTCGACGAACGTGTCGTCTCCCGCGAGCGCGCGTTCGAACCAGGTGATCGCCTCCGCCGCGTTGCCGCGCTGTACGAGCAGCACCCCCATCCCGTTGGCCGCGTCGGCGGATCTCGGGTCGTGCTCGAGCGCGGTTCGATACGCTTCCTCAGCGCCCGCGGCATTGCCCGCATCGCGTCGGGCATTTCCGAGATTCGTCCAGTAGACGGCGTTTGTGGGATCCGCGGTCACCGCCTTCTCGAAGGCGCGCACGGCTTCGTGCGGGTGCCCGTTCGCCGTCTCGACGAGTCCGAGTCCGTTCGCGGCCGATCCGTTGGACGGGTCGAGCGCGAGCGCCGCCTGCTCGGCGCGCGCGGCTTCCGCGCGCTTGCCCGCGGCCGTCGCGGCGACGGCCAGATCGTGATAGAGCGACGCGTCGTCCGGCCATCGCGCGACGGCACGGCGGTAGATGTCGAGCGCATCGCGCACGCGGCCGGTCTCCTTCAGCGCGCGCGCATACGTCGACTGGAAGATTGGCGAATCCGGGTGCGAGCGCGCCAGCTTGCCCAGATCCGGCAGCGCTCTCGCGGCATCGCCCGCGCTCAGCCCGGACAGCACACGCTCGAATGTGTTCCACGCGTAAATCTGGCCGGCCGGGTTCGGCGCGCGATCGTTGTCGGCGGCGGCAGCGGCCGAAGAGGCCACGTACCCGAGCGACTGCAGCCGCTCGCGTGCGTCGTCGGATACTTTCGAGTCCGTGCCCGGTGCCGATGCCGACAGTCGCGCCGCCCGCGACGTAAGCGCCGAGGCGAGCGGCGTCTTGTCCTGAGCGATGTTATGCGTCTCCCCGGGATCGTTCTCCAGATCGTACAGCTCTGTCTCAGAAGACGCGATCACCTTCCAGCGCTGATCGACGAGCGCAGTCAACGCGTGCCATCCTGCCGCGCGCGGGTACTGCGTTTCCGCGTAGATCTCTGCGGCGCCTTCGCTCGTCGATTGCGAACCACCGCGTGCTGAGCGAACAGCGATTGGCTTCCCGGACATGATCGACCAGTGGCGCATCGATTCCGGGATCGCCACTCCCGCGAGATCGCAGAGCGTAGCGGGGAGATCCACCAGCGAAACCGGGGCGTCGACAACCGCCGCGGCGCGTCCCGGCTGCCGGATGACGAGCGGCACGCGCAGCGTCGAATCGTACGCGAGCATGCCGTGCGTGTCTTCTCCGTGATCGCCCAGCCCTTCGCCATGATCGCCGGCGATCGCGACGATCGTTCTTCCGTCTTGCGCTGCGGATTTCAGCCAGTCGAGCACGCGTCCGACCTGCGCGTCGGCGAACATGACCTCGCCGTCGTACGCCCGTCCGTGGGCGCGGCCGAGGTATTCCGGCGGTGGTTCATAGGGCGCATGCGGGTCGTACAAGTGGATCCACGCGAAGAACGGCCGGCTGTCGTTCTGGCGCAGCCAGGCGAGCGCGGCATCGACCACATGATCACCCCGGCGTTCGGCTTCGAGGCGGGGCGCGCCCGACGGATCGCGTTCGACCCGATCGTCGTACGTGTCGAATCCGAGAGACAACCCGAATCGCCGATCGAGCACGTAGGCGCCGACGAACGCACCGGTGCGATAACCCGCGCCGTGCAGCGCTCCGGCGATGGTCGTCTGTGGAGTCCTTGGGACGGTGCCGTTCACGTGTACACCGGTCTGCGCGGGCAAGGCGCCGGTGAGGATTGTGGTGTGCGACGGTTCGGTCAGCGGGACGACGGCACGGGCGTGGACGAACCGTGTGCCGGCCGACGCGAGCGCCGTCACACGCGGCATCGTGTCGGGGTTCAGCCGATCGGCGCGGAGTGTGTCGATGGTGACGAGCAGGACGTTCGGGGGAGTTGCAGGCTGCGGCGGAGGAGACGAGCCGCGGCAGGCGACGAGCAGCAGGGCCGCGGCGACCACGGTGTTTCTCACGAGCACTGTGATTTTAACAACTTGCGCGACAGCCGCTGAGCCTGGCCCCGGCGGACCGCGGACTTCGGAGACTGGGTACAGTCGCCGTCGGCCCGTGCAGCTGACGGTCTGATCCTCCCCTGATGCTTCAATACAGCGCACAAAAAAAGAGCGGCGCCGAAGCGCCGCTCCTTTTCCGACTCTCGACTTCTGACTTCCTGGATCAGAACGAAAAGCGGAACCCGATCTGTCCGACCCGCTGTTCGGGCTGCTGGAAGTCGCCTGAGTAGTTCAGCGGACGCATGAAGTCGGGGTTCGGCGCGCCGCTCGTGAAGAACTGCGACGTCACGAAGCCCGACGGGTTCTTGGAGTTCAACAGATTGAATACTTCGCCAATCGCTTCGATCTGCGAGTTGCCGACGATGTGGAATGCGCGCGAGACGCGGAGGTTCACCTGCGTACGCCAGGCGCCGCGGCCGCAGTTCCAGGTCTTGCACTCGCCGATGTCCTTGATGTCGACGGTGCCGTCGGCGTTGATACCTTGGTACTGAAACGCGCGTACCGGGAGGTCGTTCCGCTCGCTGTTCTGGTTTACGTCGCGGCCGTCAATTGTCGAGACGGGCAGCGGGGACTTGAACAGGAAAATCGGCGCGACGGTGAACCCCCCCTTCAACTGGAAGACGCCTGCCAGCGTGCCCTGATGACGCGCATCCGTACGCGACGTCGGACCGTCGACGCGCGGATCGTCGTAGAGCAGGGTCGCATCCTGCAGGTTGTTGGAGTTCAGTTCGTCTGCCGCGGTGCCGATCACGCTGTGCGCCTTCGCCAGCGTGTAGGTCGCGGTGAAGTCCATTCCGCGGTTCATGCGGCGCTTCAGCGCGAAGATGCCAGCCGTGTACTCGCTCTTGCCCTGGCTGATCGCCGGCCGGGTGCCGAGGGCGTTCGGCGTCAGCCCCGTGAACGCCAGCACGCGGGGCGCCGCCGGCTGACCCACGGGACGAACGTTCAGACGCGGACGGGAGTTGAGATCCCGGCCGTCCGCGCGGACGAAGTCCGCGCTGAACACCATGTTCGAGGCGAACTGGTGCGACCACCCGGCCGTTGTCTGCCGCGTGTACGGCATCTGCAGGCGCGGGTCGACGAACTGGCCGAAGAGCGGAATCGTGCTCGTGTCGGCCTGGTTCTGCGAAATGATGTTCGAGATCGGCTCCCCGATTCGGTAGAAGCTGCCGTCGGGATCCTTGATCCCGGTCTGATCGTCCACGTTCAGGACGGTCCCGAAGCCCTTGCCGGTTGCATCCGACGCCGCGAACAAGACGTTGGCGTTTGTATACGCCATGTCCATGTAGATCCCGAACCCACCGCGGACGACGTCACGACCGTCGCCGCGGACGTCCCACGCGAAGCCCAGACGCGGCTGCCAGTTGTTCGTGTCGCTCTTCGGGCTCTTTCCGAAGTTTTCCAGACCTTTGATGCCCTGGAATGCGCCGGCGGCGCCGAGCGTCTGGAATTTGACGTAGTTGGGATTCTTCGACTGGTCGAATTGGTACCCCGTGATCAGGTCGTAGCGCAGCCCGATGTTCGCCGTGATGCGATCCGTCACGTGCCAGTCATCCTGCACGTACCCGGCGTACTGCTTGAGGGGAATGTTCGCGCTCGCGTCTCCGTCGTTCAGCGTCACGTTCGAGATCGGCCCGTTCAGGTCGTTCGTCAGGTGGGTGTACTGCAGCACGCCCTTGCCCGAGTTGAACGTGATGAACAGCCGCGGTTCGTTGATGAAGTTGGCGCCCGCCTTGAAGTCATGGCCGAGGCCGCCCATACCGGAGACGTGCCACGAGAAGTCATCGCGGAACTGGAACTTGTGCTGCTCGGTCGTCTGCGGGGTGTTGACGCTCTGGCCGACGAAGACGCCGTTGGGGAACGATTCGTACGGGTCGGTGCTCGCCGCGCCGATGTGGTTGCGGAAATCGGCGTACTGGAAGATGAACTCGTTCAGCTTGCCGCCGCCCAGAATCCAGTTGTGATTCAGGTTGATGGAATTGAACGTGTTCGCGCTGTCGCCCCATCCGGTGGGCGCCGTATGCGCGTTCGCGCCGTACGGCTGGCTGTTCGTGTTGCGGCCGTAGCGCACCGCCAGGTACTGCTTGGCGGACATCTGGGACGTGAACTTCGTCGTGAAGAGGTTCTCGCGATACGGCGTCTTGTAGACGCCATCGAGGTTCGGGAACAGGCCGTCGGTGCTCACCGCCTGCGTCGTGTCCTGCTGCGTGCGCTCGTAGGCGACGAAGTAGTGGGCCTTGTCCTTGACGATTGGGCCGCCGAAGCTGCCGCCGAACTGGTTGCGCCGGTAGTCCTGCTTGTCCAGGTCGTTCAGCTTCTCGGTTTCGGTCTGGGCATTCATCGACTTGTCGCGGAACAGCTCGAAGAAGCTGCCGTGCGGGTCGTTCGTGCCGCTCTTCGTGACGATGTTCATCACGCCGCCGTTGCTGCGGCCGTACTCAGCCTTGGAACGCGCGGTGATGAAGGTGAACTCCTGGATTGCCTCGAGAGGGAAGAGCTGCAACAGGCCGCCGACGGTGTCGTCGTTGTTGTCGCCGCCGTCAATCTGGTAATTCAGATTGCGGCCGTTGCCGCCGTTGATCTGCGGCGAGTACTGGGTGCTCTTCGTCGGGTCGCTATGGAAGCCGAGACCGACGCCGGGGATCGTCGCGGCGAGGTTCGCGAACTGCCGGCCGTTGAGCGGCATGTTCTCGATCCGCTTCACGTCGACCACACCGCCCACCGACGAGTTCGTCGTCTGGACCAGCGGCTGTTCGGCGGTGACGCTGACGGCTTCGGTCAAGCCCGCGAGCGCGAGCTCGACGTTCAGGTCGGTGGTCTGCGCGACGTTGACTGTGACGGCCTTGCGCTGGTAGGGCGAAAACCCCGAGATCTCCGCGTGCACGTCGTAGTGGCCGACGGGCAGCGCGTTGAGGACGTACCGGCCTTCGGCGTCGCTGACTTCCGAGCGGGTGAAGCCGGTGTCGGTGTTCTTCGCGGTGACGGTTACACCGGGCACCGCGGCCTTCTGGGCGTCGGTCACGCGCCCTTGGATCGTGCCTGTGGTCTGCTGGGCGTAGCTGGGCGGCGCGACCACGAGCGCGCACACCAGGATCATCGACGAGATGATCGTTTTCATGCGGTCTGTTCCTCCCTAAAGGCGTGGACGAGCGGTCCGCGGGGTGGACATCCGCGGCGCTTGGAGCCGAGCGGGTAGCAAGCGGCAGTCCAGCGGACGTGGGATGGGTAGCCGCTGCAAAGCGATGAAACTACAGGAGTAGGTGACGAATACCGAGCGGCGGTATGCGACTGACCCCATGACCAGATCCAATCAGTTGATTTTGGATGGGGCCAATCTACAAAATTCCGGGCCAAGCGCGGATTGGATACAGAACGTATCCCGACGCCCGCGGGGTCAGACCCCGGTCGCCTGGACGGACGGGGTCAGACCCCGGACGCTCGTTTACACACTTTTCGGGGGGCAGACCCCGGTCGCCGCGCAAACGGGGTCAGACCCCGGACGTTCGCTTACACACTTCAGCGCACCGCCGCGAGCAGACGTTCCACTTCCGGACGCTGCGGCGCATCCGACGGCAGCCGCTTCAAGAGTTCCGACGCTTCCCGCGCGGCCTGCTCCCGCTGTCCCGTCCGCGCGTACGCGATCGCCAGGCCGAATCGCGCCTGATGCAGGTCGGGATCGAGCGTCAGCGCCCGCTCCAGATGTGGAATGGCACCCCTGGGATTGCCGGAATCAGACATCACCAGCCCCAGATTGGCACTCACCACCGGGTTGTCCGGCTCGATCGCTTCGGCCGTGCCGAGCGTCTCGATCGCGGCTTTGGGCTGATGCTGCGCGGTCTGGCACTGCGCCAGCCCGAGGTGCGCGTCGACGCTCGGAAGGTGCGCGTCGATGGCTGTCTGAAAAAGCGGCGCGGCGTCCGCGTATGCGCCGCGGCCGACGAGCACGTACCCGAGACGCACGTTCGCCTGCGGATTGTCAGGATCCTCTTTGAGGATCTCGCGAAGCGCACGTTCGAGCGCCTCGCCGCGCAGCTCTCCCGACGTGACCTCGGCAATCCGCGCTGCGAGCGCGCGGCGGTCTTTCGGATCGGGTCGCCCGCCGCCGGCCGGCGCGGTTCGGCCAGCCCCCGTGTAGCCGAGCGCCTGCAGGCGCGACCGCGATTCGGGATCCGCGGCAACCACGTTCACGTCGAGGCTGCCGTAGCCGCTCACCTTTTGCGCAAGCTGTGACGCGACCGAGCGCTCCTCCGCCACCCGGTTCGCGTCTTCGGCGGGGTCTCGACGAACGTCGTACAGCTCCGGCTTTGGCGCCTCGATGTATTTCCAGCCGTTCGCGCGCACCGTCCGCAGCGGGCTCCAGCCAAAATCGAAGAGCGGCGCGAACGACTCCGCGTAGAGCGTCCGCGCTGGTACCGGCGCTCCCTTGAGAACTGCCGACAAATCAATTCCGTCGCCGCTCATCCCTCCGGCGCCGAGCTGCGCCAGGATCGTCGGCGCGATGTCGACCAGCGACACGGGACCTTCGACGATGGATGCGGCGATGCCGGGACCGGTGATGATGAGCGGAACGCGCAGCGTCGTGTCGTACGTGAAGAGGCTGTGACTGATCTCCCCATGTTCACCGAAGGCCTCGCCGTGATCCGCCGCAGCCACGACGAGCGTGCTGTCGCGCAACGGCCCGAGCGCCTCGATCACGCGTCCGGTCTGCCGGTCCGCTTCCGTGATCTCATCGTCGTATCGCTGAATGGCCGGTCGGCGCGCTTCCGTGGCATCGTCGGGATTCCCATAGGGAGCGTGAGGCTCGAAGAGGTGGACCCACAGGAAGAATCGCTCCCGCCGGTGCGCATCCAGCCACGCAAGCGCCTGGTCCACCACCGTGGATCCCGGACGCTCGTTTGCCGGACGACCGTCTGCGCCGCGCGGCATCTTGTCGCCATACGTCTGAAATCCCTTGATCAGCCCGAACCGACGATCCAGCGGGAAGGCAGCGATGAAGGCAGCGGTGGAGAACCCTTGATGCGCCAGCGTGTCCGCCAGCGTCGGCGTTTCGAGGTTGACGCGCATGCCGTTGTGCCGCGCGCCATGCCCCGGAGGATAGAGGCCCGTGAGGATCGACGCATGCGAGACGAGCGTGATGGGCGCTGCCGCATACGCGCGATCGAAGCGCGTCCCGCGCGCAGCAAGCGCGTCGAGGGTCGGGGTGCGCGCATGACGATACCCATACGCGCCGACGTGATCGGCGCGGAGCGTGTCGATCGTTATGAGAACGACGTTCCGCGCGGTGATCTTCGGCTGTTCCGCCGGCGGCTGCCGGCGTGAACACGCGCCGCACGCAAGCGCTACGATGATGAGAACAAGGGGACGGACGTGCTGCATATCACTAACGGCGATTCTACGCGGATTGGACTCGAGCGCTCGGGGTTGCCCGGCACCTTTCAGCCCTGGCGCGACGTGCTCTACGACGGCCCGGCGCCGGCGCGGCGGCCGGTCGAGGAATTCCGCCGCATTCGGAGCGCGTTCATCGGCTCGAGCGGCGCGTTTGGGAGCGCAGACGAGATCGAACGCGGATACGCACAGGAAGACGCGGCCGTCGCACGCTGGAGCGATCACGACGAGATGGTGCTCTGGTTCGAGCACGATCTCTACGATCAACTCCTGCTCGTTCGCTTGCTCTCGATGCTGCCGCCGGACGCCGGCAGGACAGTGTCGCTGATCTCCACCAACGCGTATTTTGGCGCGCTCGCGCCCGACCAGTTTCCACGGCTGTTCGAGCAGCGTCGGCCGCTTACCGCCGAACAACTCGCGCTCGGCGCGCGCGCATGGGACGCGTTTGGCGCGGATACGCCGCAGCCGCTGATCGAGGTCCTCGATGCGGATACGTCGGCGCTGCCGTATCTCCGGGAAGCCCTTGGCCGTCTGCTCGAGGAATATCCCTCAGATCGTGACGGTCTCGGGCGGAGCGAACGTCAAATCCTGCAGGCGATCGCCCAGGGAGCCCGGACGGGCATCGAGGCGTTCACCGCGTGCGCGCGGATGGAGGCAGCGATCTTCATGGGCGACTCGACGTTCTGGAGCATTGCCGAACGCCTTGCACGCGGTGCCGTTCCTCTCATCACGATCGAAGCCGCGATGCGTGATCCCGTTGCGCTCACGCCCGCCGGCCGCGACGTACTCGATGGCCGCGCAGATTACGTGGCGCTCAACGGGATCGATCGGTGGCTGGGCGGGGTGCGGCTGACCCCTGCGTCTCTGTGGCGTCGGACGTCTGAGGGCGTTCTGCTACGAGCTTCCTGATCTTCATGCGGCGCAGCACGGTGCGCTTCCGGTTGATCTGGTGCCGCGACTTGTCGCCGTTGATTGCTGACATGACGACATTCTACTCCGCGCGGAGGGCGATCATCGGATCCACGCGCGCGGCGCGCCGCGCCGGCACGTAACTCGCCGCGAGCGAGACGGCGGTGAACAGCACCGCCGCGCCGCCGAACGTGACAGGGTCGACCGCGCTGACACCGAGCAGCAGGCTGCGCAGAAACTGCGACGCGACGGCGCCGAGTGCGAGTCCGATGACTGTACCGGCGCCCGCCAGCACGATACCCTGCCGCAGCACCATCCGGAGCACCGTCTGTCGATCGGCGCCGAGCGCTATCCGGACGCCGATCTCTTTCGTCCGGCGGCTCACGGCATAGGACGTCACGCCGTAGATCCCGATCGCCGCGAGGAGAAGTCCGACGACCCCGAGCGAACCGGCGAGCGTCGCCGCAAGGCGCTGCGGCACCAGACCGATGGCCGTCACGTCGGACAGCGGCATCGCGGACGTGACCGGCAGGCCGGGATTCATCTGCCGGACGAGCGCCCGCACCTGCGGGATCGCGCTCGCGCCCGCCGTCTTCACCAGAAGGGCAATCCGCGGGTGATAGAGCTGTGCCAGCGGCACGTAGACGTAGGGATCGATCGGGCCGGTGAGATCGACGACGTGCGTGTCGGCCGCGACACCGACGACCGTGTAGACGTCCACCTGCTTTGCGTCCGGTGTGCCGACGTCGAACGTGCGCCCGAGCGCATCCTCGGTCCCAAACAGCCGGCGGGCGAGCGATTCGTTGACGATCGCCACCTTCGGCGCGTCGACACTGTCCGCGTCGGTGAAATCGCGTCCGCGGACGAGATGCTCCCCGAGCGTCGCAAAAGTTCCGGGGGACACGAGGTTCCAATCCACCGGCGCCGACGTGCGATGCCGGATGTTCGGGTCCTCGCCCGGAATCCGCAGGTCGCCGAACCCCATTCGATCGCCGTCGAGCGGCAGGTCGACCGCGATCGCGGCATGCTGCACGCCTGGCAGCGCTCGCACACGCGTCAGGAGCTGCTGCGCGAACTGCCGCCCCTCCGCGTCCTTGAAGCCGGCAAGCGACAGATCGAGCGAAACCACGTCGACGTGCGTCTGATCGAACCCGGGAGCGATCCGCAGCGCGTGATCGAGCGCCCGCAGGAAGAGCCCGCCGGCGATAACGAGCAGCAGCGCGAGTGTGACCTGACTGACGAGAAATGCGTTGCGCAGCCGCAGCCGCGCGGGGCCGCCGTCGAGCCCTTGCGCCTTGAGCGATGGCACGAGATCCGGGCGGGACGCCTGCAGCGCCGGCGCGATGCCGCACAGGATTGCCGCGACGAGCGACAACACCATCGTAAACGTCAGCACGCGCCAGTCCGTCGCGATCGTGACACCCACGGGCAGCGGAAGTTCGGGGAGGATCGACAGCAGCACCGCTTCGAGCCAGCGGCTGAGCACGAGGCCCGCGATGCACCCGCCGCCGAACAAGACGATGGATTCGGTCAGCATCTGACGAACGAGCCGGCCGCGGCCTGCCCCGATAGCGAGGCGGACGGCGATCTCGCGACGCCGTCCCGCGGCGCGCGCGAGCAGCATGCCCGCGAGGTTCACGCACGCGATCAGCAGGATGAGACCGACGAGCGCCATCAGCACCCCGATGAAGCCGCTGATGATTGAAATGCGTCCTGGAAACACGGAGGAAGCCGCGACCGTGAAGCCCCGGCCCTCGTTCTCTTTTGGATATTCCCGCTCGAGCGAGGCGCCGATGGCGCGGAGTTCTGCATCCGCCTGACGGACCGTCACGCCGGGTTTCAAACGTCCACCCATCATCAGCCACGCCACGGCGCGGCTCGTCAGCATGTTGCCCCCCGGCCCGGAGGGGTGATTCGAGAGCGGCAGCCACAAATCGCCCTGAAGCACCGTCGTCCCCTGGAAGCCGCGGGGAGCGACGCCGATGACGGCGTAGGGCTTGTTCGTGATCGTCACGGCGCGGCCGAGGATTTCCGGGTCGGCGCCAAAGCGCGTGCGCCACAAGCGATCGCTGATGACGGTGACCGCGTTGTGTCCGGGTTTGTCGTCTGCGTCGGTGAAGAGGCGGCCGATTTGCGCCTGCGTGCCGAGCACCGTGAAGAAATTGCCGGTCACCATCAGCCCGTAGACGCGCTCGGCGCCGTCAGGTCCGCTCAGGCTCATCGGCAGCGGTTCGATGCGATACGCGTACACGTCGGACAGCGTCGTCGTTTTCGCGCGGACGTCGAGATAGTTCGGGTAGTTCGTCGTGTCGAACCCGCGTCCGGCCTGGGTGCGGCCGATATCGACGAGACGGCCGGGATCGGCGAGGCCCGGGAGGGGCCGGAACAGGAGCGCGTTGGCAAGGGAGAAAATGGCGGTATTTGCGCCGATGCCGATTGCGAGCGACAGCACCGCAACCGTGGTGAATCCGGGGCTGCGCCGGAGCATGCGCAGTGCGTACCGGGCGTCCTGAGCGAGGGCGTCGACCAATGGACCTCCTACGAAACGCTTCGTAATACGTCCCGCGCCTGGCGCAGGTTCAAAAAAAGGGGACAACCGCCATTTTTCGCAAAAAAAGGGGACAGCCGCCTTTTTTCGCGAAAAAAGGGGACAACCGCGTTTATTCGCAAAAAAAGGGGACAGCCGGCATTCTCGTTGATGCGCCGCCGAGCGTCATAATTCTGTTGCCCCTCATGCCCGAAACCCAGACGCTCCCGATCGATCCCGTCTGCGGGATGGAAGTCGACCCTGATACCGACCTGACAACCGAGTACCACGGGAAGACCTACTCCTTCTGCAATCCGATCTGCCTCGAGCGCTTTCAGGCCGATCCCGAAGGCGTGCTCCACCCGTCGCAGGCCCCGCCGGCGGATCTCGACGCCATCTATACCTGCCCGATGCACCCCGAAATACGGCAGGTTGGTCCCGGCAGTTGTCCGATCTGCGGCATGGCGCTCGAGCCGGCAACCGTCACGCTCGACGAAGGGCCGAACGTCGAGCTGATCGACATGACGCGGCGGTTCCGGGTGGCGGTCGCGCTCGGGTTGCCGGTGATGATCTTCGCGATGACGGAGATGATCGCCCCCGCGTTCGTGCACGCGCGGGTCAATCTGCGCGCCGCCGACTGGACGCAGCTCGTGCTCTCGGCTCCTGTCGTCTTCTGGTGCGGCTGGCCGTTCTTCGAACGCGCGTGGGCATCGCTCCTCAATCGCAGTCCGAACATGTTCACGCTCATCGGCATGGGCGTCGGCGCCGCGTTCGCCTACAGCGCCGCGGCGACGATTGCGCCGGGCGTCTTCCCCGTCGGCTTTCAGACGCACGGACGCGTCGAACCGTATTTCGACACGGCGGTCGTGATCACGGCGCTCGTGCTGCTCGGGCAGGTTCTCGAAATACGCGCGCGCAGCCGGACGTCCGCGGCGCTCAAAGGCCTGCTCGGCCTTGCGCCGGCGACGGCGCGACGGCTGACCCCCGCTGGTGACGAAGAGATCGCGCTGATCCACGTGCACCCCGGTGACGACCTGCGCGTCCGGCCCGGCGACAAGGTGCCAGTGGACGGCGTCGTCGTCGACGGAACCACGACCATCGACGAATCGATGGTGACGGGGGAGTCCGTGCCCGTCGTCAAGGCGCCAGGCGATCGCGTCACCGGAGGCACGGTGAACGGGACCGGCTCGTTCGTGATGCGCGCCGAACACGTCGGCCGCGATACGCTGCTGGCGCGCATCGTTCAGATGGTGTCTGAGGCGCAGCGCACGCGGGCGCCCATCCAGCGGCTGGCGGACCAGGTCGCATCGTATTTCGTTCCGGCAGTCGTGGCGGTCGCGATTCTCGCGGCGATCGGGTGGGGCGTCTGGGGACCGCCGCCGGCGCTCGCACATGCCATCGTCAGCGCAGTCGCAGTGTTGATCATCGCGTGTCCGTGCGCGCTCGGCCTCGCGACGCCGATGGCCATCATGGTCGGAAGCGGGCGCGGCGCCGCGGCCGGCGTCCTCGTGCGCAACGCGGAGGCGCTCGAGCGGCTCGAGTCCGTCGACACGCTGGTCTTCGACAAGACGGGCACGCTCACCGAAGGCCGGCCTCGCGTGGTTGCCGTGCAGGCGTTCGGCGTGCCCGAGACCGACGTGCTCCGGCGCGCCGCCGCCCTGGAGCAGTCGAGCGAACATCCGCTTGCCGCGGCCGTTGTCGCGGCAGCGAAGGACCGCGGCCTGGCCTGGCCGTCGCACATCCCGTTCAACAGCCACACGGGGAAGGGCGTCACCGGCACGATCGACGGCGACGTCGCGATCGGCAGCGAACTGATGATGAAGGACGCCGGCGTCGACGTCGGCGTCGCGAAGGACACCATCGAGCGAATGCGTGCCCTGGGGCAGACCGTGCTGTTTGTCGCGCGCGACAGGCGGCTGGAGGGCGTGCTCGCGGTGGAAGATCCCATCAAGAGCACGACGCCCGAGGCGCTGCGCGATCTCCGTGCCGACGGCATTCGTCTGATCATGCTGACCGGCGATGCGCGCGCGACGGCGCACGCTGTGGCATCGCGGCTCGGGATCCCCGACGCGGACGTCCACGCCGAGGTGCTGCCGGATCGTAAACGTGAACTCGTCGAGGAACTGGTGCACAGCGGGCGTCGCGTCGCGATGGCAGGCGACGGCATCAACGACGCGCCCGCCCTCGCCGCGGCAGATGTGGGGATTGCGATGGGCACCGGCACCGATGTGGCGATGGAGAGCGCCGGGATGACCCTGGTAAAGGGCGATCTCCGCGCGCTCGTCCGCGCGCGTCGCCTGAGCCGCGCGACCATGCGGAACATTCGACAGAATCTGTTCCTCGCGTTCGTCTACAACGCCGTCGGCGTACCGGTGGCCGCCGGCGCGCTGTATCCATTCATCGGGCTGATCATCAGCCCTGTCTGGGCGAGCGCGGCGATGACCTTCAGTTCGGTGTCCGTCATCGCGAACGCGCTGAGGCTGCGTCACGCGCGATTGTGATCCTCGTGAACTAAGCTTTACGGATGCTCATCCGCATCTGGGCGCTCATGGCCGTTGTCGGCCTCGCGATATCTCCATCCCGCAGCCAGCCGACATCGCACGATCTCGCGTCGCCGCTGACGACGACGGCCGGCTATGACGCGTGGGCGACACTCGCGCCAGACGGCACGATCGCTTTCACGAGCGTGCGCGACGGCGACATGGAGATCTACACCATGCGCGGGGATGGTTCGGATGTCCGCCGGCTCACGCGCCGGCCGGGGCCTGACGGCGGCCCGTTCTTCTCGTGGGACGGCAAGCAGATCGCGTATCGCGGGCATCCGCTGCAGCCGGGGCAGGAGTACGACGATTATCTCGCGCTTTTCGAGCAGCACCTCTGGCGGCCCACGAAACGCGAGATCTATGTCATGGATCTCGCAGGGTGCCAATGCACCACGACGATCGCCGCACAAGCCGAGGAAATGAGGCCGGCGCCCGTCATTCACCTCGAGCGCTTTGATTTCGCCGACCTGTTGAGCGAGATGGCCTCGCGTACGAGCGCTGTGAACGCGGACGCGTCGATGTCCTCTCCCTCGTGGATGTCGATCGCGCGGCGGACGTGGCCGTCGAGGCTCGCGTTGAAGAGATGCGCCGGGTCTTTCAGCGACGCGCCTTTGGCGAACGTCAGCTTCACCGCGCTCTTGTAGGCTTCGCCCGTGCAGATGATCCCGTCATGCGACCAGACGGGAGTGCCTGGATTCGTCGCCTTCACCCATTTCCACTCCTCGACGACGTCGGGGTCAGCCTCTTTGATGAGCGCGCGGATCTTGCGAAGGGTCCTGCCGCGCCAGCCGCCGAGTTCGGCGATACGATCCGAAATGCGCTGTGAGGCCGATGGAGTCTGATTCGTCGCTGCCTTTTTCATCATTCCATCGTAGCCCCGGTGCAGCTGCGTCTCTTCCTCGCTCTTTCCCGCGATACGCCCCTCCTCGGACAGCTCCACCTTTCGCGCCAGCGCTCGACGTATGAGCGCGGTGCGCACATCGGCGGTGGTATTGGCTGCCTGCGCCTCATGGGCCATCTATGCCGCCGGCAACACCTGGCTGCTACAGCGTGCAATCGCGCTGCGGGCGGCCGGCAACGCTGCAGGCGCTCGGCCTGCCCATGCATACTGCCAATCAGTGCGTTATTATACTGAACCAGATGGTTCAGTATAGAGGGACCCGCCTCGACGCCTCGTTTGCCGCCCTCTCGGACGCCACCCGACGCGGCGTTCTCGAGCAGCTCGGACGCGCAGACGCGTCGATCTCAGACCTTGCCGCGAAGTTCGACATGACCCTCACGGGCATGAAAAAACACGTCGGCGTCCTGGAGCAGGCCGGGCTCGTCACCACCGAGAAGGTCGGGCGCGTGCGGACCTGCAAGCTCGGTCTGCGCCGGCTGGAGGAAGAGATGGCCTGGATCAAGAGGTATCGCCAGCTCTGGGGCGCGCGCTTCGACGAGTTGGACACGGTTGTCGAGGAATTGAAACGGAAGGAGAAGGTCGATGGACGCAAGAAGAGAAAGTGAGGCCATACCCATGAAGAACCCCACGACGACGGAACGCACGTCCGACCGTGAGCTTGTCGTTACGCGAACCATCAACGGTCCGGCGCGCATCGTCTTCGAGGCGTGGACCAGGCCCGAGCTGTTCAAGCGGTGGTGGGTACCGAAGTCCACCGGCATGTCCCTGCTTTCCTGCGAGATGGATGTTCGTGTCGGCGGCACATACCGCTTGGTGTTCCGCCACGATGCGTTCCCAGAGCCGATGGCGTTTTTCGGTAGATACCTCGAAGTGACACCGCACTCGCGCCTCGTCTGGACGAATGAAGAAGGTGGCGAAGTTGGGGTTGTTACCACGGTGACATTCGAAGAGCGGGGTGCCGAGACTCTGGTCGTCGTGCACGACCTTTATCCCTCGAAGGAAGCGCTCGACGGCGCCATCGCCTCCGAGAGTACAGGCGGCTTCAGCGAGCAGTTCGAGCAGTTGGACGAGCTTCTCGCCACCTTGGGCGCGAGCGCCGAACCCTGAGCCCACGTGCAGGGCCGCCGGTCGCTGTGTCTGTCGGCGTTACGGCAGCAGCATGAGCGCGCGTAGATGCTGCGGCGGCGACCGGATCGATCGCCACGCTGCGCAAGTAGCCCACCTCGAGACCGGTGCTCGGCGAACTGCGCGCGGTCGATGAGGAGGCGCTGGGCTGGCCAATCGGTCGGCCCGTGGGTTCGGACCGGGCCAGATCCCGATCGATTCAAGAAGTTGGCGGAAGGGGGCTCAGGCTGTCACCCCGGTGTCACCCCGGAACTCGGAAAGTGGTCGGGGCGACTGGATTCGAACCAGCGACCCCCTGCGCCCAAGGCAGGTGCGCTACCAGGCTGCGCTACGCCCCGACAGCCACGATCCTACCGCGGTTCCTTGGATTTGTTCACAGGCATCGGCGCCGGGTGAGGGTCAGGCGCGAATTCGAACGCCTCACGCCGTCACCGCGGGCTGCTTCCGGAAGCTCACGCCGTGATTCTCCGGCCCGAGTGATATCACGATAATGGCGGCAATGAACACAACCGTCATGAGGCCGCCCATCGACTGCCGGTAGGTGAACATCTCGCCCAGCCACGCTTCCAGCGTGGGGATGCTCGACGCGCAGAGCACGCCCAGCTGATACGCGAAGCCGGGCAGGAACCCTCGGAACGTCCCGGGCGACAGTTCGTTGATGTGCGCCGGGATCACGCCCCACGCACCCTGCACGAAGAACTGCATCAGGAACACACCGACGATCGTCGCGAGCGGACTGATGCCCATGATCCAGAGCGGCAGCACGATCAGCCCGGAGATCGCGGCACTCACCATCGCGCGGCGGCGCCCCGACCGGTCGGAGTAGTAGCCGAACGCGAGCCCGCCGACCACGGCCCCAACCATCGAAAGGATCGTGATGTCCGCAATCCGCGCGCGGCTGTAGCCCTGAATCGCGAGCAGCGTCGGATACATGTCCTGCGTGCCGTGCGACATGAAGTTCATCACCGCCATCAACAGCACGAGATACAGAAAACGACGCCAGTGGCGGACGATGCTGGTTCGATACGTGAACCAGTCGGTCCGGTGTTCATGCCAGGCTTCGCTCTCTTTCACGCGCGCGCGGATGAAGAGCGACAGGAGCGCGGGGATCCCGCCGATGAAGAACATGACGCGCCAGCCGTTGCCCGGATAGTGCGCGTTCGCGATCGGATACACCGTGCGGAAGACGATCGCCGCCAGCATGTTGCCAATCGCGTAACCTTCCTGCAGCAGCCCGGAAAGCAGCCCCCGCAGCCGCGGCGACGCCGATTCGAGCGCGAGCGACGCCCCGACCCCCCATTCGCCGCCCATGCCGATCCCGAACAGCATCCGCAGCGTGATGAATGCGCCATACGTGGGGGCGATGCCGCACAGCACCGAGATGATGGCGTAAAAGATCACGTTCAGCATCAGCGGCAGCCGGCGCCCCCAGCGGTCCGCCATCAAACCGAAGATGACGGCCCCGACGGGCCGCATCGCCAGCGTCAGCGTGATCGCGAGCGCCACCTGCGTACGGCTCTTCCCGAACGCATGCGCCACGTCATCGAGGACGAGCGTGAGGATGAAAAAATCGAACGCGTCGAGCGTCCAGCCGAGAAATCCGGCGAGAACCGCGTTGCGCTGATTGGCGCGATCTGCTGCGGACACGGGGGAGAACTATAACAACTCCCAACTCCCAACTCCCAACGAATCCCGAATCCCCAATCGAACTCCCGAACTGGTCTCTTGTGAGTTGGGAATTGGGAATTGGGAGTTAATGCGGGACCGTCAGAAGGAGAAGCCGGTCCCGAACTGTACTCGTGTCCCCCGGCCGTCGAGCGAGTGCGCGACGTCAAGATTGAGCCGGACGACGGCGGCCACGAGGAATAGACCGGCGCCAGCGCCGCGCTCGACCGGCGCGTGCCGCAGCGACGCGCCGAACGGCGCGACCGCGCCGCCATCGATGAACGCGACGACTCCGGTGCGCGCGCTGCTCAAGGGCGTCGTGAACGGCACGCGCAGTTCGCCGCTCCAGAAAAGACGCCGGTCACCGGCCAGCAGGCCGGCGCGGGTGCCGCGCAGCTGCCAGCCCCCAAGCAGGTACTGTTCATCGCGCGGCAGCGGGGCCGACGCGGTGTCGTACTCGGCACGCGCGGCGAACACGATCGTGCGGTAGAGCCGCTTGTACCCGCGCGCGTCGAGTTCGTACCGGTTGGTTCCGTCGACGCCGCCGAGCGCGGCGTCGACGCCATTCAGGCGTGCCCAGCGCGCCCGGAGCAGCACGGCATCGGACGGATACGCCGGATCGTTGCGCGTGTCGAAGGCCGCGTCCGCCGCCAGCGTCCAGCGATCGTCGCCGATGCCGCCGAAGGTCACGTGACCTGCCGTCGCGTCCGCTCCAAGAATCACGCGTTCGACGAGCCGCCGTTCGGCCCGGACCTTCCCCTCGACCCGCCGATCCGCGACGTTGAAATGGGGATTGTCGCGCTGCGCGATGCCGTACGATCCCGTCAGACGCGTGAGGGGGCCGGCATCGAAGGTCCGCTCGACCTCCACAGCGGCACGGCGCGTCCCGCCCCACGACAGTGGCGCGGACACCCGCAGCGGCGATCCGGGCTCCCCGACGACGCTGGTGCGGAGACCGTAGGTCCAGCCGTACCCGTCGTCGTAACGCAGGATAGGGAAGAACATCGTCTGGCGGCGGAGCCGTCCGAGCATGGTCGGCGGCGTTCCGTCAGGTGCGGTTCCGGGCTTTTCGTGCACGACGAGAACCAGCGCCGCCTCCGACATGTCAAGCGTGCGATAGCGGGTACGCACGTCGACGTCGTCGAAGCGGCCGCTCGCCTTCAGGCGGCGGGCGACCGCGTCCGCCGTGTCGGCGGTCAGCGGCGAACCGACGGAGATGCCCGCGAGGTTCACGACGTCGGCGTCGCTCAGCGTGACGTTGCCGTGGACGCGGATTTCGCGGATCGTCGCGGCCGTGCCCTGTTGTCCGTCGATTGATGTTCGAAGTTCGTCGAGCGTCGGTCCAGGGAGGTTCGCCGTCCCGGAGGCAGTCCACGGAAGCGCGATCATCGCGGCGAGGAACGGCGCGATCATCGGCCGCCCTTCGGGATGCGGACGCGTGTCGTGACGTCAGCCTTGCGATAATTGGTGAAATCCCGGCGGTAGTCGACGCCGAAGCTGCCCGGCGCGGCCGTGACCTCGCCGTTGACGGAAATATTGCGCGGCAGCCACACCCCCGGAAACGGCTGTTCCATTTCCATCGATGCGTGGAGGCCGTCGACTCTCACCAGCCACTTCGCGGGAAGGAAATCCATCCACACGTTCTCGAACGTGTATTTCACAATCTGCGCTGAGGCGGGGTCCACCCACAGCGTGACGAGCGCCGTCTTGTTCATCTTGCGCTCGATGTCCTGCTCGCCGGCGTCGTCTTTTCGCGCCTTGTTCGCGGTCTTGCTGCTGCGATTGTCTGAACGCGCGGCATCGTCCTCCTGCCGCTTGTTGTCCTCGTCGAAAAGTTTCGTGGGGTAGTAATCGATTTTCAGCACGTCGCGGCCGTCAACGGTATCGTGGCCGGCGAGGTAGTAGTTGCCGGGTTCGAATTTGAAGTCGAGGAAGTAGGCTTCCGAAACGAATCGAGGCTCGGTGGGCGGTCCCGTAAAGGCGGAGGGCTTTCCTGTTTTTTCGCGCTCCGCCGCTTGTTCGGTCCGACGCTTCTGTCGCGACTGCTCGCGCCGCAACCAGTCCCTTTCGTATTTCTGACGCTCGTCTTCAGAAATCGGAACGCCGTCGAACTTCAGCGGGCTGCGCACGTGGATGCCGTCGCGCACGTACCAGGTGTATTGGCGCCGCGACCGCTGGAGCGGCGTCTGGCCTGGACCGACGACGGCAAAGCTTTCGACTTCGTCCAGGACGTAGTCGCTGAGCACCCGTCGATCGATGTCCCGACGCTGAAGCGCGCGTTCCATCAAGCGGTCGAGGTCAGTCGAGCTGGACTGGGAACCGGACGGTGACTGTCCTCCGGACATGCCGGGACAGAGCATCGTGGCGAAGACGATTACGCAAAATGAATGTCGCAACGGACCTCCGGGCGGGCGCAGGACGGGCTTACAAAGAGACGCAGCGACAGGCCGGCGAGTTCCGCGGCAGCGAAACGGAACGGAACGTTCGTTGCAGCCTCCACGTTGCTATCGATCTGGAGGCTCGGATGATCCGCATCTCAGCCTGCCTGCTCGCCGCGACGGCCCTCGTGGCCGGCTCCGCCGCAACCGCTTCCGCGCAGGTGGGATACTTCGGTCAGAACAAGGTCCAGTACCGGAATTTCAAATTCCAGGTTCTCAAGACACCGCACTTCGACATCTATTACTACCCCGAGGAGGAGGGCGCGGCGCGGATGGCCGCGCGGATGGCCGAGCGCTGGTATTTGCGACTGTCGACCCTGATGGATCACGAGCTGCGGGGCCGTCAGGCGGTGATCCTCTACGGGAGCGGCTCGCAGTTTCGCCAGACGAACGTGATCGAAGGGGATCTTGGCGAGGGGACGGGCGGCGTAACCGAGGCGTACAAGCGGCGTATCGTCCTGCCGTTCGCGGGCCCGATTCAGTCGACCGACCACGTGCTGGGCCACGAGCTCGTCCACGCTTTTCAGTACGACATGACGAACACGAGCGCGACCGCTGCTGGGGCGGGTTCGCCCGGCGCGATGTCGCTCCCGCTGTGGTTCATCGAGGGGATGGCGGAATATCTGTCGCTGGGCCCGCTCGATCCGAATACCGCCATGTGGATGCGTGAGTCGGTGCGCCGCGAAAAGATGCCGACGATCGATCAGCTCGATAACCCCAAGTACTTTCCGTATCGCTATGGGCAGGCGCTGTGGGCGTTCATCGGGGGCAAATACGGCGATCGCGTGATTCCGAAGCTGCTGATCACGGCGATTGGCCGCGACGGTTACAAGGGCGCATTTCAGCGGGTGCTCGGGGTGACGTCGAAGGAGTTATCGCAGGAATGGCAGGACGCCACAGCGGCGGCGTTTCGGCCCGTTGCGGAAACGACGAAGATCGCGAGCAGCTTCGCCCGTCCGCTCATCACGAATCCGGAGAACAAGGGCGGTTACAACACCAGCCCGGAGTTGAGCCCCGACGGCTCGAAGATCGCGTTCTTCTCGTCGCGCGATCTCTTCTCGATCGACCTGTACATCGCTGACGCGCAGACCGGCAAGATTCTGCGAAAGGTGACCGACACTGCGACGGACGCGCATCTCGACAGCATCGAATTCATCGATTCGGCGGGTTCGTGGTCGCGCGACGGGAAGCGGTTTGCCTTTCCGGGACTCTCAGGCGGTAATCCGATTCTCACCATCGTGAATGCGGACAACGGCGACAAGGAAGCCGAAATTCCGTTCAAAACGCTCGACGAAGTCATGACCCCGACGTGGTCTCCCGACGGGCGGCAGATCGCGTTCACCGGGATGGCTGGCGGCTACGACGACCTGTTCATCTATGATCTCGAATCGAAGTCGCTGCACCGCGTGACCAACGACGCGTTCACCGAGCTTCAACCGGCGTGGTCTCCCGATGGCAAGACGATCGCCTTCAGTACGGACCGGTTCGGGACGAACCTCGAACGGCTGAGTCCGGGCAACCTCAGGCTCGCGTTCCTCGACGTCGCCAGCGGGCAGATCCGTCAGGCCGGCGGCTTCGACGATGCGAAGAACATCAACCCCGTGTGGGCAGCCGACGGGTCGCTGTTTTTCATCTCGGACCGCCTGGGCATCTCGAACGTGTACCGACTTCCGTCGGGCGGAGAGAGCCCGACGGAGGTCACCAACCTGCTCACCGGCGCCAGCGGTATTACCGACCTGAGCCCGGCGCTCTCCGTCGCGGCTTCACGCCTGGTGTTCAGCGTCTACGAAACCGACGGGTTCAACATCTACGCACTCGATACGCCGGAGTTGATGGCGGGCGGACCGCTCTGGCAGGGTGTCGACCGGAACGCGGGGCTGCTGCCGCCGCGGAAAACAGGTGAGGGCGTCGTCTATGCCTACCTGCACAACGATGCGGCCGGCCTGCCGGTGAACGCGAATTTCGAGTCGCAGCCCTACAAGCCGAAGCTGTCGCTGGATTTCCTCGGGCAGCCGGTCGTGGGCGTCGGCGTGGACAGCTTCGGCACGTACGTGGGCGGCGGGATCTCGGCGATGTTCAGCGATACGCTGGGCAACCACGTGCTCGGCGTCGGGGGACAGGTGACGAACCGGTTCGACGAGGCGGGCGGCACGATCGTCTATCTCAATCGCACGCACCGCTGGAACTGGGGCGCATCGCTCGATCAGACGCCGTATGTCGTGCGCGGGTTCACACAAGGGCTCGTGCAGGACACCTCGGGCAACCTGCTGGTCGAACAGGACGAGTTCCGGCAGATTCAGACCGACCGCGGACTATCGGGGGTCGTGGTGTATCCGTTCAGCCGCGCCGAACGCGTCGAAGTCTCGACCGGGCTGCGGCAGATCACCGGCAAGACCGATGTGACGACGCGTCTCTTCGACTACGCGTCGGGCCAGCAGCTCTCGCAGGACACGACGCGCCTCGCGACGTTCCCGACGCTGAACCTCGGCATCGCGTCGACGGCGTTCGTGCACGATACGTCGATCTTCGGCGCGACGAGTCCGATTCGGGGGTCTCGACTACGTCTCGAGTACGACCAGACATACGACATCGGCGGCACGCCGAGCTCGCCGACGCTGACGGGCGGCACGACGGATTCGCTCACGTACGGGGCGACGCTCGGAGATTTCCGGACGTACCTGATGCCGGTGCGGCCGTTCACGATCGCGCTGCGCGGCCTGTACTACGCGCGGCATGGCGCGGGCGCGGAGAGCAATCTGTTGACGCCCGTCTTCATCGGCTATCCGGATCTGGTGCGCGGCTACGACTACGGGTCGTTCACGGCGGCGGAGTGCGGGACGGCGGCCAACGGCTCGTGTCCCGCGTTCGATCGGCTGATCGGCTCCCGGATGCTCGTCGCCAACGCGGAACTGCGGTTCCCGCCGTGGGGCGCGTTCGGCGGCAGCAACTTCTACGGGCCGTTGCCGCTCGAACTCGGCGTGTTCCTGGACGGCGGCGCGGCGTGGGACAGCAGCACGTCCATCCATCTCAGCGGAGCGGATCAGAACTTCGTCAAGAGCTGGGGCGCGGTCGCGCGGGTGAACGTGCTCGGGTTCGCGATCGCGGAGATCGACTACGTGCGGCCGCTCGACCGGCTCGGCCGCGGCTGGATGTGGGAATTCAACCTGCGGCCGGGATTCTGAAGTTTGGTGCTCGGTGCCCGGTGCTTCGGTGCTCGGTGCTCGATAGACGATGCTCGATGCACGATGTGCGATAGCCGTTGGTTCGAAGGCCGCAGCGCAGGCCTTCAGGGCCCGGCTATTTGATGCGCTCTAATTGGGCCAGATGGTGCAGGTCGTGTCCCGCGAGCTGGGAGGCGACCCACTCCGGCGTCAGTTCGCCGTACTCCGGGTGCTCGAACGTCCTGCGGCGCTGCTCGGACGTCAGCCCGCGAAACAGCAGCACGTTGAGCCGACGCAGCGCGAGGTACGCGTCGAGCGCCACCCTCCCGTCGCTGCCCGCTTCGTTGGCCATCCAGGCATCCTGCGAGAACGGCTGCGCCCGATAGTGCTCCTCGCTGAGCGCGAATCGCACGCGCGTGGTGAGCGCGAGCTCCGTCTGTGCGAGGTGCACGAGGATCTCGCGCCCCGTCCACTTGCCGGGCGCGTACGATCCGTTCCACTGCGCGTCACTCCAGCGCGACACGACGTCACGAATCTTCTCCGGCGTTTCTCCAAGCGCCTGCAACGGGTCGCGGCGCCCGAGCGGCTCGGCGTACGGGTTTTTCTGCATAGTCAGTAGCGTACATGCGTTTACCGGTCCCGGAAGGGCCACGCCGCGATTGGCGTCCCAGGGGCGAGGCGTACAATCCGCTATCTCGACCTGCACAAAAACGGCTGTCTCGCGCGTCTTTAGCTTCGAAACCATGGCGGAGGCCGGTCGTGGCGCTGTCGCCGATCGCGGCGCGCTCGTCGCGGCGCTCTATGCGGAGCACGGCGCCGCGCTGTATCGGTACGCGCTGATGATTCTCGCGAATGCGGGAGACGCCGAGGACGTGGTCCATCAGGTATTCGCAACGGTCGTCAGTGATGGGCGCCACGTGCCCACCCGTCCGTGGGAATACCTCCGGACTGCGGTGCGGAACGCCGTGTATTCGCTGCTGCGCCATCGGCGCGTCGTTCGTGACGCGGGCATTTTCATCCTCCAGCCAGCATCGGCGGACTGCTCGCCGGCTGAACGACTGGCCCTGGAGCAGGCGCTGGGAGAGCTTGCGCCTGAGCAGCGCGAGATCGTGCACCTGCACGTGTACGAGGGGCTGACGTTCAAGGAAGCGGCCGCGGCGACGGGGGAGTCGATCAACACCGTGGCCGCGCGGTATCGCTACGCGTTGGAGAAGCTGCGGAAGGTGTTGGGATAGTCATGGACGATAGAGATGTAGAGCAACTGTTGACGCGCTATCGGCCGGCCGGTCCGTCCTCCTCACTCGATGGACGAATTGGCCACCTGGCGGCCATGCCGCCACGGCAGTCGCCGCGCGTGTGGCCGTGGGCCGCCGCCGCGGCGGCTCTGCTGGCCCTGACGGCCGGATTCCACTCGCCTGCTCGTACGTCGGCCTCCGATTCCTTGAACACGGATCCGATTTTCCGCGATGCGGTGTCCGCCCTCTCGACACAACTCGGCGGAGATGCCACAGCGAGAATGCTCGCCGACACGATGCTCCGGCAAGAGGCGGCCGAACGGGAGCAACAGCAGGCCGCGAGCGGACGATGGTGAGGCAAGGAGTGCCCGGCGTCGAGCGCGGCCGTCCGCGAGTGCGAGGCGCGCTTGTCGTTGCAGTCATCGTCCTGATCCCTCTGGCGCTGCAGGCGGTCTGGGATCAGGTTGAAGCGTCACTGCTCGCGCGAGCGGTTCGCGATCTGGAACGCCGGGGTGAGCCGATCAATCTGAAGCCGCTGCGCGCGACGCTGCCGGCGGCCGACGAACGAAAGGCCG
>Ga0310810_10001097_pt1 | contig 27642 bp, 27 predicted proteins | sample NCmetagenome_FD_207641 | JGI IMG/M metagenome (GOLD analysis project Ga0310810, IMG submission 207641) | Soil microbial communities from experimental microcosm in Duke University, North Carolina, United States - NC | ecosystem: Engineered > Artificial ecosystem > Soil microcosm > Unclassified ...
GCCTCCGGTGACGAGGGCGGTGACGAGACCGAAGGGCCAGAGCATCGGCATCGCCAGCACGTCGCGCATCGACGCGGCGATGGTGCCGGCCGCCCGCGTAGCCGAGCCCCATGTCCACGATGAACGTGGGAATCAGCGGGGCGAAGCCGACCCGATGAACGTGGGTCTGCATGAACCCGAGCACGCACCCCGCGAGGATGGCCCAGCGATAGGGCCGGGCCTCCGCGGTCATCGCGCCCGGGGCGGCGCGCCCCCGGGCAGCAGCGAGAGTGCAACGGCGAGCGCGCACACCGCCCCCGCCGCGAGGAACGCGGCGTGGAACGCGGGCAGGAAGCCGTCGCGACCGAGGCGCGCGTCGAACAGCGCGGCGGTCACCTGCACGCCCACCGCGCTGCCGAGGGTGCGGCTCAGGAAGGCGAGGCCGCCCGCCACGCCCTGCTGGGCCGGCGGGAAGGACGCCATCATCAGGGCCAGGTTCGGCACCTGGAAGAGCCCCACGCCCAGGCCCACCAGCGCCATCGCGACGCCGACCAGGACGAGCGAGGGAGCGCCGGAGAGCGTCCCGATGGTGAGGAGCCCCGCCACCTCGAGCGCGAGGCCGCACGCGAGCGGGCCGCGCGGCCCGACGCGGTCGGTGGCCCAGCCGCCGAGCGGCGCCACCAGCGCGTTGGCGAGCGGGGTGAGCGCGAACACGAGCCCGCCCACGGTGGGCGTGAGGCCGAGAGGGCCCACCAGGAAGAACGGCATGAGCAGCCACACCGAGAACTGGGCGTGGTTCGACAGGAACGCGAGCAGCGCGGCCCGCAGGACGGGCAGGCGCAGGAGATCCGCGAGCGCGACGCGGCGCCGGACCGGCGCGGCGCCGCCCAGGCGCCGGATCCGGGTCTGGGCCAGCACGCCGAGCGCCAGGAAGAGCGGCGCGCGGAAGACGAACGCGGCCGACCAGCCGAAGCCGTCGAGCAGTGCGCCGCCCACCAGCGGCCCGATCCCGAGCCCCACGCCCAGCCCCAGGCTCATGAGCCCGAGCCCGCGGCCGTGACGCTCGCGCGGCAGCGACAGGGTCACCAGCGCGGGCGCGGTGCCGTAGACGAGCCCGCCCCCCAGTCCCTGCGCCACCCGCAGCAGCAGCACGGTCCCGTAGGTGTGCGCGAGGGCGTAGCCCACGAACGCGACGGCGGAGAGCCACAGCCCGACGGTGAACACGGGGCCCGGCCCGAGGCGATCGGCGAGCACGCCGGCCACGAACGCGGTGAGCGCGTAGGTGAGCACGTAGCAGATGATCACCCAGCGGATCGCGGCGGGGCCCACCCCGAACGCGGCGGCCATCGCGGGCAGCACGATGTTGATCGCGGAGTCGAGCGACATGAGCAGCGCGCCGAGCGCGGCCAGGAACACGGGCATTCGCCGAGTATAGTGCCCGCCGGCGCGGTTGACGTGGTTCGACGATCGGGGTAAGAAGAAGCCGCCATGGCGCTCGCCCCGGGACTGACCGCCGAAGTGCAGCGCGTGGTCACGCGCGACCTCACCGCCGACGTGCTGGGCAATCCGGGAGTCACCGTGCTCGCGACGCCCTTCGTGCTCACGCTGCTGGAGAACGCGGCCCACGCGGTGATGGTGCCCCACCTGCCGCCGGGGGGCGCCTCGGTCGGGACCGCGGTGGACATGAAGCACCTGGCCGCCACCCCGATCGGCATGACGGTGCGGGCGAAGGCGGTGCTACTCGAGACCGACGGGCGCCGGTGTCTCTTCGACGTGCAGGCCTGGGACGAGGTGGAGAAGATCGCGGAGGGACGGCACGAGCGCTACGTGGTGGCGGACCTCGACCGCTTCCTCGCGCGGGCCGGCGCCAAAGGGCGGACCCCGGACCAGGCGGGCTGAGCAGACGACGATGGCGCGCGGCGAGCCGAGCATCGGAAGGGCGTGCGGGTGGTCACCCGGCGGGCGGCCGTGACCCCGCCGTCACGCGGGTAGCGCGCTGCCCGACGCGTGACCGCCGTTGCCCGGCCGCGCGAGGAAGTCCCGCACCGCCGCCACCGTGGAGGGGAAGGCGAGCTCCTCCCAGGGGATCTCCGCGGGGCGGACCCACTCGAGCCGGTCGTTCTCGTGGCAGAGCGTGAGCGTGCCGCCCAGCACCCGCGCCTCGTAGACGACGATGACCACCGGCGCGTTGGGGTAGGAGTAGACTCCGACCAGCCCGCCCAGGTCCACGGTGAGGCCGGTCTCCTCCCAGGTCTCCCGGAGCGCGGCCGCGTCCACCGTCTCGCCCCAGTCCACGTAGCCGCCGGGGAACGTCCACTTGCCGAGGGCGGGATTGATCGCCCGCCGGGTGAGCAGGAGACGGCCCTCCTGCCACGGGATCGTGCCGGCCACCACCTTCTGGTTCACGTAGAACACGAAGTCGCAGGCCGAGCAGACCATCTCCGGGCGCTTCTCGGGGCCGACCGGCCGGAGCTCGAGCCCGGCCCCGCAGAGCGCGCAGAAGCGGATCGTCTCCGGCGTGAGGTGGCGATGCGGCGGGTGCGGCGCGTCGGCCATGGCGCCGATCAGTCTAGCACGCGGGCGCGCGCCGTCTTGACACCCGGGGGCCCGCCACGAGAGGCTCGGGGCCCCGGGGAGGTCCGGCGCGCATGAAGTGGGTCACGCCCAAGCACGGCTTCGACGAGGTCTTCGACGCGCGCGGACGGGCCCGACCGCACTACGCGGCGCTGATCTCGATCCTGGAGTCGTTCACCAAGGAGGACGTGGAGCGCCGGGAGCGCCTGCAGCAGCTCACCCTGCGCAACCAGGGCATCACCTTCACGGTGTACGGCGAGAAGGACGGGCTCGAGCGGATCTTCCCGTTCGACTTCGTCCCCCGCATCATCCCCGCCGCGGAGTGGAAGGGGATCCAGGACGGGCTGATCCAGCGCATCACGACGCTGAACCTCTTCCTCTCCGACGTCTACCAGGATCAGAAGTGCCTGAAGGACGGGGTCATCCCCGCCGAGCTGATCCTCTCGCGCAAGGAGTACAAGCGGGCCCTGCTGGGCCTGATCCCGCCCCGCAAGATCTACACCCACGTGGTGGGCACCGACATCATCCGCGACGATCGCGGCGAGTACCTCGTCCTGGAGGACAACTGCCGGGTGCCGAGCGGCGTCTCCTACGTGCTCGAGAACCGCAACCTCCTGAGCCGGGTGTTCCCCGAGTTCCTCGGCGCCTACCCGGTGCGCCCGATCAAGGACTACCCGACGCTGCTGCTCGAGACCCTGCGGTTCGTGGCCCCCCGGCGCGGGCAGAACCCGGTGGTGGTGATCCTGAGCCCGGGCATCCACAACTCGGCCTACTTCGAGCACTCCTTCCTCGCCCGCGAGATGGGCGTGCCGCTCGTGGAGGGGCGCGATCTCCTGGTCGAGGGCAACCACCTCTTCATGCGGCGCACCCACGGCAAGCGCCAGGTCGACGTCATCTATCGACGAATCGACGACGACTTCCTCGATCCCCTCGCCTTCCGGCGCGACAGCATGCTCGGGGTGCCCGGGCTGCTCAACGTCTACCGCGAGGGGAACGTGGCGCTCGCCAACGCCCCGGGCGCGGGGGTGGCCGACGACAAGTCGGTCTACGCCTACATGCCTCGCCTCATCAAGTACTACCTCGGCGAGGAGCCGCTGCTGCCGCAGGTGCCCACCTATCTCGGGCACAAGAAGGACGACTTCAAGTACATCGCCGAGCACCTGGACCGGCTCGTGGTGAAGACCACCGGGGACGCGGGCGGCTACGGCATGCTGATGGGGCCGTTCGCCTCGGCCAAGGAGCGCGAGAGCTACCTGGCCGCGATGAGGAAGAACCCGGGCAACTACATCGCGCAGCCGCTGGTGGAGCTGTCGACGCACCCCACCCACATCGGGGGCCAGTTCGAGCCCCGCCGGGTGGACCTCCGCCCGTTCATCCTCTACGGCGACCGCATCCGGGTGCTGCCCGGCGGGCTCACCCGCGTGGCGCTGCGGGCAGGCTCCTACGTGGTCAACTCCTCCCAGGGCGGCGGCAGCAAGGACACCTGGGTGCTGGCCCCGCGCGACGCATGATCCTCTCCCGCGTCGCCGACGGGCTGTACTGGATGGGACGCTACCTGGAGCGCGCCGAGAACACCACCCGTCTGCTGCTGGTGACCGAGGAGCTCTCCACCGAGGTGCTCGGGCTCGACGAGGCCCTGGCCCGGGCCGCGTGGCAGGACCTGCGGGCCATCTTCCCCGGCTTTCCGGAGAGCGAGGCGCCGGCCCGGCAGCTCGCCGCGTTCGCCTCCGCCTCGCTGCTGGGCCTCTCCATCGACCAGGAGAACCGCTTCTCGGTCTTCCACTCGCTCAAGAAGGCGCGCGACAACGCCCGCTCGGTGCGCGAGGCGCTCACCCTCGAGGTGTTCATCAACCTGAACGAGACCTACCGGGAGCTCGAGGGCATGAGCCGCCGGCACCTCGCGGACCCCGCCACCTTCCGCAGCGCGATGCAGTCCACCCACCGCGGGCTCATGAGCACGGTGGGGGCCATCGAGCACACCCTGCCCCGCGACGCGGGCTGGCTCTTCCTCAAGCTGGGCGAGTCGCTCGAGCGGGTGTCTCGCACCGTGATCATCCTCCGCACCAAGCTGCCGGCGCTCGTGTCGGCCGAGCCCAAGGTCGACCTGCCGCTCTTCTACAGCCAGTGGCGCAGTCTGCTCCGCGGCCTCTCCTGCCTCGAGAACTACCGCAAGGTCTTCGGGGCCCGCCTCGAGCCGATCGACGTGCTGCAGTTCCTGCTCTTCGACCCGCTCAGCCCGCGCTCGGTGCGCTACGGGGCGAGCGCGGTCAAGGAGCACCTCGACCGCATCTCGAGCGCGAGCGAGCTGAGCCAGCCCGCGCGCATCGTGGGCAAGCTGGCCGCCGAGCTCTCCTATCAGGGCCACGACCTGATCCGCGACGGGCAGATCCTGCCCTTCCTCGACCACGTGATGACCGAGCTGGGGCGCGCGCACGACGCGCTCTCCACCGTGTACTTCGGGAGCTGAGCGGCCGTGTTCCTCGAGATCGAGCACACCCTGTCGGTCGGCTACGACGCCTTCATCCGCGAGTCGTTCCTCGAGCTGCGGATGCAGCCCAAGACCACCGCGGACCAGACGCTGTCGTCCTTCGTGCTCGCGGTGGGGCCGCCCACCAAGATCTCCCGCTATCGCGACTGGAACGGCAACGCGGTGCACCACTTCACGATCGTGCACTTCCACGACCGCATCGAGGTGGTGGCCCGCTCCGCGGTGAGCACGCACCCGGTCGCGCCCGGCCTGGACGCGGTGACCGACGTCCGCCCCTTCCCGGAGCCGCCCTATCCGCTGCTCGACTTCCTCGCCTTCGACGGTCCGGTGCGCCCGGGCGCGGCGATGCGGAAGTTCTCCCAGGGCGTGGTCGTGGCCTCGACCGCGCCCCTCGGCGAGGTCGTGCGCGCGTGCGGGCGGCACATCCGGACCCACTTCACCTACCGCAAGAACGTCACCCGCTACGACTCGACGACCGACGACTTCCTCGCGCTAGGCGCCGGGGTCTGCCAGGACTTCACCCACCTGATGCTCGGCCTGCTGCGCCTCCGCCAGATTCCCTGTCGCTACGTGAGCGGCTACCTCCACGTCCTGCCGCGCGACGGGGAGGCGGCGCAGAGCCACGCCTGGATCGAGTTCTACTCGCCGACCGCGGGCTGGGTGCCCTTCGATCCCACCCACAACCGCGAGGTGAGCGATCGCTACGTGGTGGTCGCCCACGGCCGCCACTACGACGACGTGCCCCCCAACAAGGGCATCTACCGGGGCAACGCCGACGAGACCCTGCGGACCGAGGTGCGGACCCAGGAGGCGACGCCCAAGGACATCTCGGCCCTGCACGAGGAGATGGAGCAGATCGACGTGCCGGTCTACCAGGAGGTCCCGGAGCGCCGCGGAGACCGGCTCCGGCAGGCCGCCGAGGAGAACGCGGCCCAGGACCAGCAGCAATGATCCGCCGCCCGTTGACACCGCCACGCGCGCGGTGCTAGAACTGCCGAGCCACCCCCACTTCCGAGGAGGAGCCCTCATGTCGCAGCACCGCGCGCGCCTGATCGCCATCGTGCTACTCGTCGCCGTCACCCTGGTCTCGGCCGCCCTGATCCGGGGCAGCGAGGGCCAGGCCCTCCAGGGAGAGTACAAGATCGGCGTGCTCGAGCCGCTGACCGGCCCGCTCGCCTTCGAAGGCAAGCGGCACCTCGAGGGCTACGAGGTCATGCGCGACATGATCAACGAGCGCGGCGGGGTCATGGGCAAGAAGCTCGTCTTCGTGGTGGGGGACGCGGTGGATCCGACCGCGGCGGCCAGCGAGGCCAACCGCCTCATCACCCGGGAAGGCGTCAAGATCATCACCGGGACCTACTCCTCCACCCTGTGCGGCGCGGCGAGCGAGGCGGCCTCGCGGCAGAACGTGATCTACTGGGAGTCCTCCTGCGTGGACCCGCGGTACGCGAAGCGGGGGCTCAAGAACGTGTTCCGCACCGAGATCGACGGCACCGGCTTCGGCTGGTACAACATCGAGTTCATCGCAAAGCACCTGGCCCCGCGCTTCAACCTGAAGCCGAACCAGATCAAGATCGCGTTCCTCTCCGAGGACTCCTCCTACGGCCAGGGGGTCACCGAGGCCGCGCGCGAGCGGGCCAAGAAGGACTTCGGGATGCAGGAGGTGGCGATGGAGTACTACGCCTTCGCCTCCACCAACGACTTCTCCCCGATCGTGGCCAAGCTCAAGCAGCTCAACCCCGACGTGGTCCACCACATCGCCCGGGGCAACGACGCGGTGCTCTTCTGGCGACAGTCGCGCGAGCAGAACTTCATGTTCAAGGCCCTGGTGCACGCGGGGGCCACCGGGTACGGCTCCCCCGACTTCGGCAAGGCCCTGGGCCCGGAGGGCAACGGCCCCTTCGTGCTCGCCGAGCCCAGCACCGGCCTGCGCCTCGAGGCCTTCCGTCCCGAGGCCCAGAAGCTCGAGCGCGACTTCACGGAGGCGGTGAAGAAGCGGGCCGGCAACGAGCCCTACGCGAGCCACCGCCTGGCCGGGGCGGGCCTCTGGCTGCTCAAGCTGGTGCTCGACCAGGCCAAGACCGACGAGCTGGAGAAGTTCCGCTCCGCGGTCATGTCGATGGACCTCCCGGTGGGCAGCATGCTGAACGGCTGGGGCGTGAAGTTCGCCGAGAACGGGCAGAATGCCAACGAGCGCGTGCAGCACTACATGCTGCAGTGGCAGAACGGCCAGATGGTGACGGTGTGGCCCGAGGAGTTCTCCACGCAGCGGGCCAAGTGGATGCCGCTCGGCCCCTGGGACCAGCGCAAGTAGCGGGCCCCGCGCCCGGTGGGCGCCGTCCCGCAGCTCGTCGTCTCGACCGTGCTCCTGGGGGGCGTCTACGCCCTCATCGCGGTCGGCCTGACCCTGATCTTCGGCATCATGCGGGTGATCAACTTCGCCCACGGCGAGTTCCTGATGCTGGGGATGTACCTCGCCTTCTGGTCGTTCACCCTGTGGGGGCTCGACCCCTACGTGATCCTGCTGGGCGCGGTGCCCATCTTCTTCGTCATCGGTCTCCTCACCTACGCCCTCGTCATGCGCGGGGTCATCAAGGCCAGCCACAACGTCCAGATCTTCACCACCGTGGGGCTGTCGACCGCGCTCCAGAACGCGGCCCTGGTGGCCTGGACCGGCGACTTCCGCTTCGTGCGGCCGTGGCACTCCGCGGTGGTGATCCGGATCGGCGAGGCCGCCTTCAACCTCTCCCAGGTGGTGGCGTTCCTGGTGGCGGTGCTCTTCACCGCCGCGCTGGTGGCCTTCATGAAGTGGACGCGGGCCGGGCGCATCATGCGGGCGACCGCGCAGGACGTGGAGGCGGCGACCCTGATGGGCATCGACACCGACCGGGTCTACCGGCTCGCGTGGTCCATCGGCCTGGTGTGCGTGGGCATCGCGGGGGTCCTGATGTCGCCGCTCTACTCGGTGTATCCCACCGCCGGGCTCCAGTTCGTGCTGCTCGCCTACGTGGTGGTGGTGCTGGGCGGCCTGGGCGACATGATCGGCGCCCTGCTCGGCAGCCTGATCGTGGCCGGCGTCGAGGTGCTCGGCTCCTACTACCTGGGCAGCGCCTGGAAGGAAGTGATCTACTTCGTGCTGTTCATCGCGGTCCTCGTGTTCCGCCCCGCCGGCCTCTTCGGCCAGCGCGGGGCCGAGAATTTGGGGGCGTGAGCCCTTGAAGCGCGACGTCCCCGCCCTCGTCCTCTTCGGCGCCGCCGCCCTGGCCCCGGTGGTGACCCGCGACGGCTTCCTGCTCGACAGCCTGATCCTGATCCTCCTCTGGGGCGCGGTCTCGGGCGCCTGGAACGTGGCCGGCGGCTACGCGGGCCAGGTCTCGCTCGGCCACTCCGCCTTCTTCGGGCTCGGCGCCTACTCGGCCGCCCTGCTCGCCACCCGGTGGAACCAGTCGCCCTGGCTCGGCCTGCTGGTGGGCGCGCTGCTCGCCACCGTGGCCGGTCTGGTCATCGGCTATCTCGCGAACCGCCTCAAGGGCCCCTACTTCGGCCTCGCCACCATCGCGTTCTCCCAGGTCCTGCTGATCCTGGCCAGCCGCTGGCGCGCGGTCACCTCGGGCTCGGAGGGCATCCCGGTGCCGTTCCGCCCCGGCTTCGCGACCCTCGGCTTCCAGTCCAAGGTGCCGTGGGTCTACCTGGTCCTCTCCCTCGCGGTGGGCATCTACCTGGTGGCGCGCTATCTCGAGACCTCGCGACCCGGCTACCAGCTGGCCGGGGTGCGCGAGGACGAGGACGCGGCGGAGGCGCTCGGCATCCCGTGCCGGCGCCTCAAGGTCGCGGCGGTCGCGGCGAGCGCCGCGCTCACCTCGGTGTGCGGCGGCCTCTGGGCCCAGTACGTGGGCTTCGTCGACCCCTTCTACGTCTTCTCGGTCGACCTCTCGGTGCGCTTCGCGCTCAACAGCATCATCGGGGGCATCGGGACCGCGATCGGCCCTTTCGTGGGCTCGCTGCTCATCACCTCGCTCGAGACCTACCTGCGCGCGACGTTCAGCGACTTCAAGGCCGGGCTCATCGGCATCTACCTGATCATCTACGGCTGCCTGCTCATCGTGGTCGTGCGCTTCGTCCCCCAGGGCCTGGTGGGCTTCCTCGGGGAGCGGCTGCGCGCGATGGGACGCTATGCTCGAGCTTGAGGCGGTCACCAAGCGCTTCGGCGGCCTCACCGCGGTCAAGGACGTCAGCTTGCGCGCGGCGCCCGGGGAGATCCTCGGCATCATCGGGCCCAACGGAGCGGGCAAGACCACGCTCTTCAACGTCATCTCCGGCTTCTACGCCCCCAACGCCGGCACCGTCCGCCTCGACGGCCGCGACATCGCCGGCCTGGCTCCCCATCACGTCTGCGCCCTCGGGCTCACCCGCACCTTCCAGCTCGTGAAGCCGTTCGGCAACCTCTCGGTGCTCGACAACGTGATGATCGGGGCCCTGACCCGCGTGCACGCGGTCGGCGCGGCGCGGGAGGCGGCGCGCCGGGTGATCGCGACGTGCCGGCTCGAGGCCTTCGCGGAGAGCCGGGCCCGGTCGCTCCCGATCGGCCTGCGCAAGCGCCTCGAGGTGGCGCGGGCCCTCGCCACCCAGCCCCGTCTCCTGCTGCTCGACGAGGTCATGTCCGGCCTCAACCCCACCGAGCTGGTCGAGATGATCGAGATCCTGCGCCGGCTGCACGCCGACGGCCTCGGCCTCATCGTGATCGAGCACATCATGGCCGCCATGATGCGCCTCGCGCAGCGGATCGTGGTCCTTCATCACGGCGAGAAGATTGCGGAGGGCCCGCCCCAGGCGATCAGCCGCGACCCGCGCGTGGTCGACGCCTACCTCGGCGAGGAGTTCGTGCTTGCTGACGCTTGAGGGCGTGGACGCCTTCTACGGCGATCTCCAGGCGCTGCACGCCGTCAGCCTGGAGGTGCGCGCGGGCGAGTTGATGGCCCTGGTGGGGGCCAACGCGGCGGGCAAGACCACGACCCTGCGGGTGATCTCGGGCACCCTGCCGGCCCGCGCCGGCCGCGTGCTCTTCGAGGGCCAGGACCTCGCCGCGATGCCCGCCCACCTGCGCGTGGCCCAGGGGATCGTCCAGGTGCCGGAGGGCCGCCGCCTCTTCCCGTTCATGACCGTGAGCGAGAACCTGCTGCTGGGCGCGCACGCCCCCCAGGCCCGCGCGCAGCAGGAGGCCTCGCTCGACTACGTGCTGCGCCTCTTCCCGGTGCTCAAGGACCGCGCCACCCAGCTCGCCGGGTCGCTGTCGGGCGGCGAGCAGCAGATGTGCGCGATCGGCCGCGCCCTCATGGCCCGGCCCCGCCTGCTCATGCTGGACGAGCCCACCCTCGGCATCGCCCCGGTGCTCGTGCAGCGGATCTTCGAGACGGTGGCCGCGATCAACCGCGACGGGGTGACCATCCTGCTCGTGGAGCAGAATGTTCGCCGCGCCCTGGCCCTGGCGCATCGGGCGGTGGCCCTCGAGAATGGGCGCGTCGTCCTGGCCGGGCCGGCGCGCGAGCTCCTGGTCGACGAGCGGCTCAAGAAAGCCTACCTCGGGCTGTGAGGAGGGAGCCGATGCGGATCAATCGTGCCCGCCTGGCGGAGAGCATGGAGGTTCTCGGCAAGATCGGCGAGACCGCGCGCGGCGGCCTCCACCGGGTGGCCCTCACCGACGACGACCGGCGCGGCCGCGACCTTCTGGTGCGGTGGATGAACGAGGCCGGTCTCACGGTCACGGTGGACCAGATGGGCAACCTCTTCGGGATCCGCCCCGGCACGGAGACGCGGCCGCCGGTCTTCATGGGCTCCCACGCGGACTCGGTGCCGAGCGGCGGCAAGTACGACGGGCAGCTCGGGGTGCTGTGCGCGCTCGAGACCCTCCGCAGCCTGAACGACCGGAAGGCGCGCACCCGGCACCCGGTCGGCATGATCGTGTTCACCAACGAGGAGGGTGCGCGCTTCCAGCCCGCGATGATCGCCTCGGGGGTCATGGCCGGCAAGATCCCGCTCGAGGACGCCTACAACGCGCGCGACCGCGACGGGCTGCGCCTGGTCGACGAGCTCCAGCGCATCGGGTACCTGGGCCCCGAGCCGTGCGTGCCCCGGCCGATGCGCGCCTATCTGGAGCTGCACATCGAGCAGGGGCCGCATCTCGAGGAAGAAGGCCTGCCGCTGGGCGTGGTCGAGGGCATCGTGGCCATCGCCTGGTCGCGGGTCACGCTGCACGGGGTGCAGGATCACGCGGGCCCGACGCCGATGCGCCTGCGCCACGACGCGCTGGTGGCCGCGGCCGAGATCGTCACCGGGGTGCGCGGCATCGCCCGGCACATCGCGGGAGACATGGTGGCCACGGTGGGCCGCCTCGACGTGACGCCCAACATCCCCAACGCGATCCCCGGGCGGGTCGGCCTGTCGGTCGACTTCCGGGATCCCGCCGAGTCGAACCTGGACCGGGCGCTGGTCATGCTGGACCAGGTGGTGCGCGGGTCCGCCCGCCACGAAGGCGTCCGCGCGGAGGTCGACCACTACTGGCGGGTGCCGCGCACCCCGTTCGATCGCGAGGTGGTGGACGTGGTGGAGGCCGCCGCGACCGAGCTCGGCTGCGGCCACCGCCGCATCCTCTCGGGGGCCGGCCACGACGCGCAGTACATGGCCGCGATCTGCCCCACCGGGATGATCTTCGTCCCCTCGCGGGGCGGCCGCAGCCACTGCGAGGAGGAGTTCACCGAGCTCGACGACGTCGAGCACGGCGCCAACGCGCTCCTCCTGGCCTGTGCCCGCCTCGCGGGCGCGGGGTAGGGCTACTCGCGCGCCTTCAGCCGGCGGACGAGCTCCTCGTAGGACGAGGTACGGATCACCCGGTCGAACTGAGAGCGGTAGCTCGCCACCAGGCTGACGTTCTCGATCAGCACGTCGTACATCCGCCAGCGGTCCTCCCGGCGGAGCACCCGCGCCTCCACCGGCACCTGGGTGCCCTTCTGGGTGACGATGAGGGCCCGCACCGTCGCGTGGTCGCCCTCGACCCGCTCGCCGACGTACTGCACGCGCTCGCCCCCGTACTCGCCGATGCGGGAGAGGTAGCCGCGCTCGAGGAGACCCTGGAAGAGGCCGATGAACTCTTCGCGCTCGGCCGGGCTGCGCTTCGGCCAGTGGGGGCCGAGGGCCCGGCGAGCCGCCTCCGCGACGTCGAAGGCCTCGAGCGCGATGGCCCGGATCTCGGCGCGGCGCTGGCTCGTGTTGAGCGCGGGATCCTCGAGGGCCTTCACCACGCGGTCGGTGAGCACCCGGAGCTGCTCGGTGGGAGGCCCGGCCCACGCGGAGCCGGCGAGGAGGAGGACCAGCAGGAGCGCCGGCGCGAGCCGGCGCGTCAGGCGATGACCTTGATCAGGGCGTGACGGAGCGCCCGGCCGGTGAAGGGCTTCTCCAGCACGTGGGCGCGGATCTTCGCCAGGAACCGCCAGGGCTCCGGGTCGTCCATGTTCCCGGTGATGAACAGGAAGCGATTGGCCAGGTCCGGGCGCCGGGTGGTGGCCGCGTAGTAGACCGCCGGCCCACCCCCATCCGGCATGCACACGTCGCAGACCACCAGGTCGTAAGGCACGCCGCGCACGTGCTCGAGCGCCGCGTCCACCGTGTTCGCCACGTCCACCGTCCAGCCCGTCCGGCGCAGGAGCGCGGTCACCACGTCGGCCACGACCATCGAGTCGTCGACCACCAGGGCCCGCGAGGGCAGGCGCGACGGGCCGGCCTCGGCGGCCGGCTGGGCCACGGAGGCCGCCTCCGATGGCTCGACCAGGATGTCCTTCTCCCGCTCCGAGGGCTCGACTTCCATGATGAAGGAGGAGAGCAAGGCGCTTGCCAGCCCGAAACAGCCCAGAAGTGACGGAGAACATTGAGCGATCTCCTAACTCTGCAAGATTGGACGGCGCGGTGCCGGTACAAAGCGCGGCACCGATCGGCAACAAAGCGTCGGTAGTCATGTGAGCCAGTGCAGCAGCAAGGTGGCGAGCGACAGGAAGATGGTCACGCCGAGGACGTCCTGGAACGCGGTCTCGAACGGACCCGCAGTCAGCGCGGGATCGAAGCCCAGGCGCTTCGACAGCATGGGGATCAAGGTGCCCGCGGTGCCCGAGAGGTTCACCGAGATGAACATCGACACCGAGACCACGAGGGCGAACGCGGGGGAGTGCCACAGCCACCCGACGCACCCGACCACCACCGCGCACACCGCGCCCAGGATGCTCGAGGTCTGCGCCTGGCGCCGCAGCGGCTCCCACCAGCGCGCGAGCTGGACCTGCCCGGTGGCGAGCCCGCGCACCACCATGGTCACCGACTGCAGCCCGGTGTTGCCCGAGATGGCCTGGATGACCGGCATGAACGACGCGAGCAGGATCACCTGCCCGAGCGTGCGGTCGAAGTAGTGGATGACCAGGCCGGCCAGCAGCTCGATGAGCAGCGTGCTCAGCACCCACGGCAGGCGCAGCAGCGCCACCTGGTACGGGGTGCGCCGCTCGAGCTCGGCCGCGTCGGAGCCGGCGATGCGGAAGATGTCCTCCGAGGCCTCCTCCTGCATGATGTCGATCACGTCGTCGACGGTGATGGTGCCGAGCAGCCGGTTCTGCTCGTCGACGACCGGCAGACTGACCAGGTCGTACTTGGCCACGAGCCGGGCCACGTCCTCGCGGTCCATCTCCGGCCGCACGCTCACGAGCTCCTCGTCGAGGAGAGCGGATAGCGGGGTGCGGGGCGACGCGATGAGGAGGCGACGCAGCGGGACCCGCCCGACCAGGTGCTGGTGGTCGTCCACCACGTAGAGCTCGAAGGGACGCTCCTGGGTGATCGAGCGGCGGATGTGCTGGATCGCCTCCTCCACCGTGGCCGCCTCGGGCCGCGCGACGAAGTCCGGGGACATGAGGCGCCCGGCCGACTGCTCCGGGAACTCGAGGATGCCCTGGACCTCCTCCGACTTCTGCTCCTCCATGAGGTCGAGGATCTTCTCGGCCTGCTCGGTGGGCAGCTCGTCCACCACGTCGGCGGCGTGCTCGGCCGGCATCTGCTCGAGGATGCGGGAGAGCTCGACGTCGTCGAGCCCGCGGATGAGCTCGAGCAGGGTGTGGTCCTCCATCTCGGAGAGCACGTCGCCGGCCCGGTCGCGCCCGAGCGAGCCGAAGACGGCGTGGCGCTCCTCGGGAGCGAGCTGCTGGAGCACGTGGGCCAGGTCGGCGGGATGCGCCTCCCGTACCAGCTCCAGATCCGCGGCGTCGGCCTCGCTGCCGACCAGCCGCTGGGCCGCGTGCAGGAGCCGCTCGGTATCCGCCACGGGCCGGCCGGGAGGCGCGGCGGATCAGCCGCGCGTGGGCGCCATCCGCAGGCGGGCCACCACCGGGAGGTGGTCCGAGGCCACGCGGGCGAGACGGCTCCGGTGCACGTGGAAGCCGTCGGCGGCGAGATCTCGATCCCAGTAGATGCGATCCAGCGGAAACAGGGGGAGCGGGGCCGGATGGGTCCGCCGGATCCGCGGGCCGTGCAGCTCCCGGCGCAGGGTCCGCCCGACCGCGCCCGGGAACCACTCGTTGAGGTCGCCCACGACCACGCGCGGCCCGGTCAGCTCGTCGTGGAGGATGTGCTCGCGCACCAGCATCCGCACCTGCGCGGCCCGCTCGCGGATCTGCAGCCCGAAGTGGACGTTGAAGACGTGCAGGAGCCCCGCCGGCATGCGCAGATCTAGCCGGATGCCGCCGCGCGGCTCGCGGTCGGGGCGCGAGAGGTCGAAGGTGCGGCTGCTGCGGATGGTCAGGCGCGTGAGGACCGCGTTGCCGTAGGGCTGCCCGTCGCGCTCCCGGGTCGGTCCCATGGCCACCTGGACGCCCAGGCGCTCGGCCAGGCCCAGGGCCTGTGGCCGGAACACTTCCTGCAAGCCGATCAGGTCGGCGTCGATCTCGCGGATCACGTCCGCGATGCGGTCGAGGTCCACGCGGCCGTCCAGGCCCGCGCACTTGTGGATGTTGTAGCTGGCGATGGTGAAGTTCATGCCTCCAGCATACCGGTCCGGACGACCTGCGTCCAAGAAACGAGCGGCCGAGCCTTGCAATGGGCGCGCGGGCTTTGCTAGTCTCGACGCAGCAGCCGAGCGATCATCGCGAGGTCCGTCCCCGTGAGTCCAGCCGCAGCCCGCGTCCCCGCCATCGTGGAAGCCGTCCGCGAGTTCGTCGAGCGGGACGTCCGACCCGCGGCCCCCGCCCTGGAGCACGCCGACCGGTACCCGCGGGAGATGGTCGAGCGCATGAAGCGGATGGGGCTCTTCGGGGCCCTGGTGCCCGCCGAGTACGGCGGCCTCGGTCTCGACGTCAGCACCTACGCCCGGATCATCGAGGAGCTGTGCCGCGGCTTCATGTCGCTGGCCGGGGTCATCAACAGCCACACGATGGCCGCGCTCATCGTCCACCAGCACGGCACCGAGGAGCAGCGCCTCCGCCTCCTGCCTCGCTTCGCGAGCGGCCAGGCCCGCGGCGGGCTCTGCCTCACCGAGCCCCACGCCGGGTCGGACGTGCAGGCCATCCGCACGGTGGCCCGCCGGGACGGCGACCGGTACCTCATCTCCGGCTCCAAGATGTTCGTGACCAACGGCCGCGAGGGCAACACCTTCGCGCTGCTCGCGCTCACCGAGCCGGACGCCCGGCCGCGCCACCGCGGCATGTCCTGCTTCATCGTCGAGAAGGGCGCCCCCGGGCTCGAGGTCGTCAAGTCCATCGCCAAGCTCGGCTACAAGGGCGTGGACACCGCGGAGCTGGTCTTCGACGGCTTCCCCTGCCCGGCCACCAACCTGGTGGGTGGAGTCGAGGGCCGCGGCTTCAAGCACGTGATGTCGGGGCTCGAGACCGGCCGGATCAACATCGCGGCGCGCGCGGTCGGGGTGGCCCAGGCCGGCCTCGACGAGGCGGTGCGGGTGGCTCGGGCCCTGCCGGAGCCGCCGGCGGCCCTGGCCGACATCGCGACCCGGGTGGAGTCGGCGCGCCTGGTCACCTACTGGGCCGCCGCCATGAAGGACCGGGGCGACCGCTGCGACCTGGAGGCCGGCATGGCCAAGCTCCACGCCTCCGAGGCCGCCCAGGAGGTGGCCGTCGAGGCCATGCGGATCCAGGGGGCCCGCGGCCAGCTCGCCTCCGGCCTGGCCGAGCGGCTCTACCGGGATGCCCCCCTCATGATCATCGGCGAGGGCACCAACGAGATCCAGCGGCTCATCATCTGCCGCAACCTGCTCGAGCGCTACGGCGAGCGGCCGGGGGCGCTGACCAGCCGGGACGATCTCCCCGAGGAGCAGCGCCTGCTGGTGCTGGCGGTGCGGCAGGCGGTGGAGAAGGACGTCGCCCCGGTGATCCACGACTACGACAGGGGCCGGCGGGATCTGGAGCCGCTGGTGGGTCACCTGGGCGAGCTCGGCATCTTCGGCGCGCTCGCCGAGCCCGAGCACGGCGGCCTCGGCCTCTCGCTCGCCACCACCGCGATGATCGTGGAGGAGGTCGCCCGTGGCTCGGCGACGCTGGCCACGTGGCTCGCGGCCCAGCTCGCGGCCACCCTGGCCATCGCCCGCCACGCCCCGCGCGAGGTCCGCGAGCGGCTGATCCCCCCGATGACCCGGGGCGAGCGCTGGACCGCCCCGGTCGTCGGCCCGTCGATCGGGGCGCGGCGCGCCGGCCCGGACTGGGTCCTGACCGGCCCCGCGCCGGTGGTGGCCAACGCGTCCCGGGCCAAGCTCTTCCTCGTCAACGCCGCGCTCGAGGACGGCCGGAGCCGCTGCTTCGTGGTGGAGGCCGGGCGCGCCGGCCTCACGGTGGGCCTGGCCGCCGACACGGTCGGCCTGCGCGGCCTGGGCGCGGCGGACGTGGTCCTGGTCGGCGCCCGCCTGAGCGCGGCTGCCGCGCTCCGCGAGGGCGCCGAGACCCTCCTCGAGGCGGTGAGCAGCGTGGGCGCCGCCGCCACCGCGGTCGGGCTCGCCCAGGCCGCTTTCGAAGCCGCACTCCGCTACTCGCAGCAGCGCTCGACCTTCGGGCAGCCCATCTGCCAGCACCAGGCCATCCAGCTCAAGCTGGCCGACATGGCGACTCATATCACCGCCGCGCGCCTGCTCACCGGCCGCGCGGCCACGCGGCTCGACGTGGACTCGCGCGACGACGCGGGCGCCACGATGGCCCGGCTCGCCGCCGCCGAGACCGCCTACACGGTGAGCCTCGAGGCGATGCGCATCCACGGCGGCTACGGCTACACCAGCGAGTTCCCGGTCGAGCGCTACTATCGCGACGCGGCCGCGCTCCTGCTGGGGCCGCGGGAGCCGGCGGCCGAGCGGCGCCGGCTCGCGGCCCGCTGGCTCGCCACGCAGGCCCCATGAGCTACGGGCGCTACTACGAGGAGTTCAGCGCGGGCCAGGAGTTCACCCACTGGCCGGGGCGCACCATCACCGAGGCGGACTGCACCTGGTTCGCCCTCCTCACGATGAACCAGCATCCTCTCCACTCCGACGCCCACTATGCGCAGACCCACACCCAGCACAAGCAGCGGGTGGTGATGGGTCCGCTCGTCTACAGCGTGGTGATCGGCATGACGGTGGCCGACATCTCGGGGCGCGCCATCGCCAACCTCGAGGTCAACGCGCTCAAGCACGAGAAGCCCACCTTCATCGGCGACACCCTCTACGCGCGCACCCGCGTGCTCGAGCTGCGGGAGTCGAGCCGGGGCGATCGCGGCATCGTCACCGTCGCCACCGAGGGCTTCAACCAGCGGGGCGAGATCGTCTGCTCGTACACCCGCAAGGTCCTGGTGCCGAAGAAGAGCCACGCCACCCTCGGCGAGGGCCGGCTGCCCTACTGACATGGCCCGCCCGCCGCTCGACGGGGTCCGCGTCCTCGCGGTATCGCAGTTCGGCGCCGGGCCCTTCGGCACCCAGATGCTCGCCGACCTGGGGGCGGACATCATCAAGGTCGAGGATCCCGGGGTCGGGGGCGACAGCGCGCGCTACGTCCCGCCGTTCCAGGGCGAGGCCGACTCCCCCTACTTCCAGTCCTTCAACCGCGGCAAGCGGTCGGTCTCGCTCAACCTGCGCCACCCGGACGGCCAGGGGGTCTTCCGCGACCTGGTGCGCGTCTCCGACGCGGTCTTCAACAACGCGCGCGGCGACCTGCCCGACAAGCTCGGGCTCACCTACGACGCGCTCCGCGATGCCAACCCGCGAATCGTCTGCTGCTCGCTCACCGGCTACGGCCGCACCGGTCCGCGCGCGGGCGAGCCCGCCTTCGACTACCTCGTGCAGGGCTACGCCGGGTACATGTCGGTGACCGGGGAACCCGACGGGCCGCCCGGCAAGTGCGGGGTCTCGGTGATCGACTTCGCGGGCGGCTACGCCGGGATGGTGGGGCTGATGGTCGGGCTCTTCGACGCCCAGCGCACCGGGATCGGCCGCGACGTGGACATTTCGCTCCTCGACACCGCCGTCAGCATGCTCTCCTACTTCGCGATCTGGACCCTCAACCGGGACTGGATCGCGGAGCGCACCCGCGACTCGGCCCACCAGACCCTGGTTCCGGCCCAGAACTTCCCCACCCGCGACGGCTGGATCGTGGTGTTCTGCAACAAGGACAAGTTCTGGCGGGACCTGGTGGAGACCCTCGGCGTCCCAGAGCTGGCCGAGGACGCGCGCTTCGCCACCTTCGCGGACCGCTTCGACCACCGCGAGACGCTGCTGCCGCTGCTGCGCGCGCGCTTCGAGACCCGCACCACTGCGGAGTGGCTCGACCGCCTCCGCGGGCGCGTGCCGTGCGCGCCGGTCAACGACGTGCGCCAGGCCCTGGCCGACCCGCAGGTGCTGGCCCGCGACATGATCGTCGAGGTGGAGCACCCCGAGTTCGGGACCCTGCGGGAGGTGCGGAGCCCGGTGCGCACCGAGGGGGAGATCCGCCAGCCGCGGCGCGCCCCGCGCCTGGGCGAGCACACCGACTCCATCCTGCGCGACGTGCTGGGCTACAGCGACGGCACGATCGCCCGCCTCCGCTCGGCCGGAGTCATCGGATAGCGGCGCTCGGGCATGGCCTACTCGATCACCTGATCCGCCCGCTGCAGGAGCGACGGCGGGATCGTCAGCCCGAGGGCCTGGGCGGTGGGTCGGCTGCTCGATGGGCGGGTCGCCGGGCTTGGCGCCCTTCAGGATCACCGGCGGAACAAGTCGCGGAAATCCGCCCCGTATGACATGCGGCCTCCGGCGCCGACCACGAACCCGCTTTGGTCTGCACCTCCGCAAATGCGGGGGAGAAATTGTCGGGCCGTTCTATCTTCAGCGCCTGAAGCCGCACGCCGAGGGATCGCGCCGCCGCGTTCGCTGCTCCCGAAGGTGTCTCGGCCGGCGGTTCTGTTTCAGCGGGCCTACGACGGCGGCGTCCAGCTCAGAGCCGAGGCTATTGCTCCTTGGCTGCTCCCGACGATGACGTCCACCTTGAGGCGGACGAGGTCAGGGCTCCCGGCGGATCGCCAGCTCGACCTTCTTCCCCACCCTCGGCCTTCCTAGCCGCTTCCCCTGCGCCCTGGCGCGGCGTAGGCCGGCCTGGACGCGGTCCACGTCGAACAGCGCTCGTCCCTGGCGTGCCGGTGTCAATGCCCTGCTGGTGTGCAGGTAGGGCTCGGGCGCCGGTCGGAGCCTCGTGCTACGCTGTCTCTCCAACCGAGACGACGCGAGCGCCCCCGCACCCCCTGGCCCGTGAGGAGCAGGCTCCGATGGCGGCACCCGACGCAACCACGACGCAACCCGAGGTGCTCCCCGAGGACGTCACCGATGAGCAAACCGCAGTTGCGCCCCCATGGATGACGATCCTCCACAACTGCGACTGCCACACCTTCGAGCAGGTGGTCCGGCAGCTCATGAAGGCCATCGGCTGCTCGGAGGACCGCGGGTGGGAGCTCGCGTGGGAGGTGCACAACACCGGTCGCGCGGTGGTCAAGGTGGGCGCCGAGACCGAGTGCGTGCGCGTCGGCAACATCCTGGCCGCGATCGGGCTCGTGGTGACCGTCACGCAGTCCTGAGGGGACCGCCCCTCACCTTGTCCGCTCCCCTCAGGGAAGAGGAGAGCGAGCCGAAAGGGAGCGGACGATGGCGTCGACGTCGTAGACGCAGCCGCCCCAGGCGCCGCCGCCCGCCTGCTGCAGCGCGGCCCAGAGGCGCGTATCGTCGGGCAGGCCCGGATCGGGCGCGAGGTCGGGCCGCGGCGGCCGGCCCGCGAGCACGCGCGCTCCCTCCTCGGGGCCGAAGGTGACGCCATCGGCTCCGACCAGGTCCACCCGGCCCTCGAGCCCGAGCCGATCGACCACGATCTGCACCAGGTCACCATCGCGCAGCCGGCCGATCGGCCCGCCCGCGAGCGCCTCCGGCCCGATGTGGCCGATGCAGGCCCCGGTGGAGACGCCGGAGAAGCGCGCGTCGGTGAGCACCGCCACCTGCTTGCCCCAGGAGAGATGCTTGAGCGCGGACGTGATCTGGTAGATCTCCTCCATGCCCGCCCCCAGGGGTCCGCGGCAGATCAGCACCATCACGTCGCCCGGCCTGACGCGCGCCGGCCCGCTGCTCTTGATGGCGGCGATCGCGGCGCGCTCGGTGGTGAACACGCGGGCCGGCCCCGTCTTGCGGTAGACCCCGTCCGCGTCGACCACCGAGGGATCGATCGCGGTGGACTTGATCACCGCGCCCTCGGGGGCCAGGTTGCCGCGCGGGAAGGTGACGGTGCTCGTGAGCCCGCGCGCACGGGCGCGGTCCGGGTCCATGATCACGTCGTCCGGATCGACGCCGTCCTGCGCGCGCAGCCGGTCGCGAAGCGCGCGGCGCCGCTCGGAGCTTTCCCACCAGTCGAGCACGCGGCCGAGCGTCGCCCCCGATACCGTGAGACAGCGCTCGTCGAGCAGCCCGCCCCGTCGCAGGTGGAGCATCACCTCGGGCACTCCGCCGGCCAGGAACACCCGGACGGTCGGGTGATTGCGCGGCCCGTTCGGCAGCACGTCGACCAGGCGCGGGACGCGGCGGTTGACGTCCATCCAATCCTCCACCACCGGGCGCCGGAGGCCGGCGGCGTGGGCCACCGCGGTCAGGTGCAGCAGGAGATTCGTCGAGCCGCCGAAGGCGGCGTGGACCATCATCGCATTGCGGATTGCGGCGTCGGTGACGACGTCGCGCGTGGCCAGGCCCCGGGCCTCGAGCGAGACCAGCGCCCGCGCCGAGCGTCGCGCCATGTCGAGCCAGATCGGCTGGCCGGAGGGCGCCAGCGCGCTGTGCGGCAGCGAGAGACCGAGGGCCTCGCCCACCACCTGCGCGGTGGCCGCGGTGCCGAGGAACTGGCAGCCGCCGCCGGGCGAGCCGCAGGCGCGGCAGCCCAGCTCGGCGGCCCGCTCGAGCGTCAGCTCGCCGTGGGCGAAGCGCGCCCCGATGGCCTGCACCGTGCCCGCGTCCTCGCCCTCCTGGGGCGGCAGCGTGACGCCGCCCGGCACCAGCACGCACGCCAGGTCGCGCAGCGCGGCCAGCGCCATCATCATGGCCGGCAGGCCCTTGTCGCAGGTGGCCACGCCCAGCACGCCCTTGCGGGTCGGCAGCGAGCGGGCCAGCCGCCGCAGCACCACCGCGGCGTCGTTGCGATAGGCGAGGCTGTCCATCATGCCGGGCGTGCCCTGGGTGCGCCCGTCGCACGGGTCCGAGCAGAAGCCGGCGAAGGGTAGGCCGCCGAGCGCGACCAGCTCCTGCGCGGCCGCCTGCATGAGCAGGCCGATCTCCCAGTGTCCGGTGTGGTAGCCGAGCGCGACGGGGCGTCCGTCGGCGGCGCGGATGCCACCCTGGGTGGACAGCATGAGAAACTGCGGCCGGCCCAGCTCGCGCGGATCCCAGCCCATGCCTGCGTTCTGGGTCATGCCGAAGATGTCGCCGCTGGGGCGCTCGAGCAGCATTTCCGCGGTCAGGGGCAGGCTTCCCTGCGGGCCCGGCCCGGCGGTCTGGATCTCCCAGGCCGACGGCTCGGAGGAGACGATCTCGCCGAAGCCGATCTCGCTGAGCCTTCTCGCCGTCATGCCGACTCTCCTGGCATCGAACTCCCCATTTTGGTCCTCGGATCTTCCTGTTTTGGCCCGCCGAGTCGCCACCAGCGGTCAGGCCCCTCAACAATTCAACCACTTGCAGCACTCAGGCCACTGGCACCGGAGTTGCTCCCACCAGGCCGCATGCTGAAGCGACTGGGTCTTCGCCTCCTCGATCTGATCGATACGATCCCGCTCGGGTGGCTCGAGCCGTCCCGCAAGCCGGTGCCGGTACCGGTCCGCCGTTTCCGCCACCACCTCGCTCGGTAGCCGAAGCGCCGTGAGCCCCGGAGGACATCTCGTCACCACCGCTGCGGCCTGCACGGCCGTCTACGCGGGCACCGGCAGCGTGGAGCTGGTCGCCGGCCTCGCCGCGGGCGGCTTTCTCATCGACGTCGACCACGCGGTCGACTACGTTCTCTTCGAGCGCCAGCGCGACCTGCGCCCGGCCGCGTTCCTCCGGTACTACCTCGGCGGGCGCGTCGAGCGGGTCGTGCTCGTGCTGCACTCCTACGAGCTGCTGGCCATCCTGGCCGCGCTGGCGTGGCTCACCCAGGTCGAATGGCTCTGGGGCTGGGTCTTCGGCATGCTACTGCATCTGCCGCTCGACATCATCTTCAACGGCAAGTTCGCCTCGGGTGGGCTCGTCCCCTTCTACAGCTTCATCGTGCGCGCCCGCGCCGGCTTCCGCGCCGCGCGCTTCGCGGACCGCCGCATGAAGCCGGTGCCCGCCGACCAGTTCTGGACTCCGTTCTTCGTGGGGGGCCGGCTCGCCGACGAGCCAGTCGAGCGCGCCGCGCCGCCCGCGCCCCGCTCCGTCGCCGTCCGCGGCTAGCCGCCGGCCGGCGGCTCGCTGATCAGCGCCCAGTCGTCGACCCCGTCCACCGCGGGAGGCGCCGCGCTGGGCGTCGTGACCGTCCGTCCCTTGCTCGGCGAGAACCAGACGAACTCGGTGGTGTCCCCGTTGACGGGCTCGGGCCCCTCGCCCATCTCGGGCCCGGTGGCGCCGGTCTCGCGCCGCTCCGCCTTCCGCGCGCGCTTGGCCTCCTGCTTGGCCTTGCGCTGATCTTCCTTGCGGCGCCGGTCGCCGCGATACATTCCCGGGTTCCCTGGCATTCGTGCCGCGCCCCCCGCCGCGTCGCGGTCTCCTTACCGCGTTACCGTCCCTGTCTGTCTTGCTCTCGATGGTCTACTTCCTTACTTCTTTTCTGGTTTGCGCTCGGCTCGCCTTCGGCTGCGCCTCGCCCTGCTAGAGGACCGGCCCGATGATCCAGGGCGCGAACTCCTCCTCGCCGACGCCGGAGAGCTCGCTCTTGCTCCGCTTGCCGGAGGCGACGGCCACGATCTCCTCGAAGATCTGGCGGCCGACCTCGGGCAGCGGCGTCCCCTCGAGGATCACCCCGCAGTTGATGTCCATGTCCTCGGACATGTGCCGGTACATGAGGCTGTTGGTGGCGAGCTTGATCGAGGGCACCGGCTTGCAGCCGAAGACGGACCCGCGGCCGGTGGTGAAGCAGATCACGTTGCAGCCGCCCGCCACGAGGCCGGTGATCGACACCGGGTCGTGCCCGGGGGTGTCCATGAACACGAAGCCGCGGGTGGTGATCGGCTCGCCGTACTGGAACACGTCCATCATCGGGGTGGTGCCGCCCTTGGTGACGCCGCCGAGGGACTTCTCGAAGACGGTGGTGATCCCACCCGCCTTGTTTCCGGGCGCCGGGTTGTTGTCCATGGCCTCGATGCCGCGGCAGTACCACTCCCACCACTTGTAGCGGTCGATCAGCTTCTTGGCCACGCCCTCGTCGATCGCGCGCCGGATCAGGAGGTGCTCGGCCCCGTAGATCTCGGGGGTCTCCGCGAGCACCCCGGTGCCCCCGTAGCGCACCAGCTCGTCGACGGCCCAGCCGAGCGCGGGATTCGCGGTGATGCCGGAGGCCCCGTCGGAGCCGCCGCAGTTGGTGGCGAGCGTGATCTCGGACACCGGCTGCTTCGTGCGCTTCGCCTCGTTGGCCAGCGGCAGCAGCTTGGCCACCTCGCGGACCGCGGCCTCGACCGTCTTGCGGATGCCGCCCGCCTCCTGGATATTGACCAGGAAGGGCTTCCGCTCGGGATGGCCGGGCGCGGCCATGCGCTGCTTGTCGACCATGACCGCGGCCTGGTTCACCTCGCAGCCGAGCCCGATCAGGATGTAGGCCGCGATGTTGGGATGCTTGGCGTAGCCGGCCAGCACCCGCTGCAGCGCCATGTGGTCCTCGCCGAACAGCTTGGTGCCGCAGCCGGACTTGTGGGTGATCGCGAGCACCCCGTCGATGTTCGGGTAGTCGCGCGTGACGTCGCGGAACTTGTCCTTCACGAACTGGCTCACGCTCGCCGAGCAGTTCACCCCCGAGATCACCGCCACGTAGTTGCGGGTGCCGACGCGGCCGTCTTCTCGAAGGTAGCCGTCGAAGTGGCGCATCCGGTCCGGCGGGTAGAAGTCCACCGGCCGCACGTCGGTGCCGACCTCGTACTGCTGCTTGAGGGCGCCCACCGCGACGTTCTGGGTGTGCACGTGGTCGCCGACCGCGATGTCCGCGGTCGCGAAGCCGATGGGCTGCCCGTAGCGGCGCACCGTCTCGCCGGCCCGGCGGGCCCGCCGCGCCAGCTTGTGGCCCGGCTTGATGTCCTGCCGCACCTCGATGCGGCCTCCCGCGTCCTCGAGGACGGTGCCGGCCGGGATCTCCTTCTTGGCGATCGCCACGTCGTCCTCCGGCTTCAGGATGATCGCCACGTCCGTGATCGCGTGCGTCGCCATGTCTGGTCTCTCTTCCCCCTCTCCCCTCGGGGGAGAGGGCGGGGTGAGGGGTAGCGGGTAGCCCACTCTAACGTCCCGGCTCGCAAGTAGGCAAGCTGCACCGAATTTGACCGCCCTCCTGCTCCGGACTAGACTGTCCGTCATGTCCTTCACCGAGCGCACCGTCCGGGTCAACGGCGTCACGCTGCACTATCTCGACTGGGGGCCGGCCGAGGCCCCGCCGGTGGTGCTGCTGCACGGCATCACCGGGCACGCGCGGGTGTGGGACCACCTGGCCGAGCGGCTCCTGCCGGGCCGCCGAGTCCTCGCCCTCGACCAGCGCGGCCACGGCGACAGCGACCCCGCGCCCGACGACGACTACCGGGTCGGCGCGATGGCCGACGACGTGGCCGCCTTCGCGGGGAGCCTGCGGCTCTCGCGCTTCGCCCTGGTCGGGCACTCGATGGGCGGGCGGATCGCGATCAAGTACGCGGGCGACCACGCGGCCCGGCTCGAGCGGCTCGTGATCATCGACATCGGTCCCGACATCAACCTGGCCGGGCTCCAGCGGGTGCGCGACATGATGGCGAATGCGCCCGAGCGCATCGAGAGCGAGGAGTGGGCGGTCGAGTACATCCGAAGCGCCAACCCGCTCCAGAACGTCGACATGCTCCGCGAGCGCGTCCGTCATGGGCTCAAGCGGCAGCCCGACGGCGAGCTCACCTGGAAGTACGCCAAGGGGCTGCGCGACATGATGCGCGAGGGCCGGCGCGACGCGGTGGATCTCTGGGAGCCGCTGCCGCGCATCCCCTGCCCGACCCTGATCGTCCGCGGCGCCGAGAGCGACATCCTCGCTCCCGAGGTGGCCAAGAAGATGGCGGAGCGGCTGCCCGACGGGCGGGTGGTCGAGATCGAGGGCGCGGGCCACACCGTGCCCGCGGACCGCCCGGAGGAGTTCGTCCGGGAGATCCGCGCGTTCCTGGGAGCCTAGCGACCCCTCAGCCGGCGGGCGGCCTCGGCCCGCATCGTCTGCATCGCGCGGGTCTCCTGGTCGGAGTATCGCTCCTCCGCCCACGGATCGGCGTGCATGTGGTAGCCGTTGACCTCCCAGAAACCGGGCGGATTCACGTCGAGGAACTCGAAGCCGCGCACCCACTTCGCGCTCTTCCAGAAGTAGAGCTTGGGCACCACCAGGCGCACCGGTCCGCCGTGATCCGGGGTGAGGTCTCGCCCGTCGTGCTTGAGGGCCAGCAGCACGTCGTCGTCGAGCAGGTCCTCCAGCGCCAGGTTCGTGGTGTAGTCGGGATCGGCGTGGACCATGACGTGCCGGGCCTCGGGCGTCGGGCGGACCCGCTTCATGATCTCCTGGATATGCACGCCCTCGAAGCGGTTGTCGAGCCGGGACCAGCGGGTGACGCAGTGGATGTCGCAGGTCACCTCGGTGCGCGGCAGGGACTGGAACTCCTCCCAGGTCCAGCGCACCTCCTGCTCGACCAGGCCGAAGCAGCGAAACGACCACTTCTTCCGATCGAAGCGCGGGGTGAGACCGTAGGTGAGCACCGGCCACTTCGTGGTCAGCACCTGGCCGGGCGGGGTGCGTCGGGCCGGGTCCTGCGCGGGATCGCTCATGGCTGGCTCCTCATGCTCGGGATCCTTTCACGTGACGAAGCGGTAGCCCTGACCGTGCGCGGTGAGGATGTGCGCCGGCCGCTCCGGATCGTCCTCGAACTTCTGCCGCAGCCTCAGGATGTGCGTGTCCACCGTGCGGGTGGTCGGGAACTGCTCGTAGCCCCAGACCTCGTCGAGGAGCCGGTCGCGCGTGATGACCTCGCCCGGGTGCTCCACCAGGTAGCGCAGGAGGTCGAACTCCTTGCGGGTCAGCCGCACCTCCCGCCCGGACTTGAACGCCTGCCGCGCGCGCAGGTGCACTCGCACGTCGCCGAACGCGAGCTCCTCGAACTTCTGCCGCGGCCCGGGCCGGCGGAGCACGGCCCGGATGCGGGCCATCAGCTCGCGCAGGCTGAACGGCTTGGTGACGTAGTCGTCCGCCCCCAGCTCGAGCCCGAGCACCCGGTCCACCTCCTCGCCGCGCGCGGTCAGCATGATGACCGGGATGTCGAGCCCGCGCTGCCGCAGCTCGCGGCAGAGATCCCAGCCGCTCATCCCCGGCATCATCACGTCGAGCAGGATCAGGTCCGGCGCCTCCGACAGGGCCAGGGCCAGCCCCCGTCGGCCGTCGGGCGCCGCGACGGTCTGGTACCCCTCGAAGCGCAGGTTGTCCTCCAGTCCGCGCACCATCTCGGGCTCGTCGTCGACGATCAGGATGCGCGGCACGATCTCACGCCCCGGGCAGGTGCAGGGTGAACCGGCTGCCCTCGCCGGGCCCCCCGTCGACCGTCACGCGGCCGCGGTGGGCCTCCACGATGTGCTTCACCAGCGCCAGCCCCACCCCGCTCCCGCGCCGGCCCTGGGTCTCACTCCGTCCGATGCGATAGAACTTCTCGAAGATTCGCTCGCGCTCGAAGATCGGGATCCCGATCCCTTCGTCGGCCACCTCCACCGCCACCCCGCCGTCCTCGCGCCGGGCGGCGACCCGGATCTTCCGCCGATCGGCCGAATACTTCATGGCGTTGTCGAGCAGGTTGGCGAGGGCCTGCTTGAGCGCCTCGGCGTCGAGCGGCACGTCGGGCAGGTCGGGAGCGATCGAGAC
>Ga0310810_10001099_pt1 | contig 27615 bp, 22 predicted proteins | sample NCmetagenome_FD_207641 | JGI IMG/M metagenome (GOLD analysis project Ga0310810, IMG submission 207641) | Soil microbial communities from experimental microcosm in Duke University, North Carolina, United States - NC | ecosystem: Engineered > Artificial ecosystem > Soil microcosm > Unclassified ...
AAGCCCGCCAGATCGCCGGTCGCGCGGCGGGAGCCGGTTTCGACTGGAGCGACGTCGACCAGGTGCTCGAAAAACTCAAGGAAGAGTTAGCCGAGCTGGACGCCGCCCGCCAAACAGCAACTCCGGAAGGTCTGCAAGACGAAATCGGCGATCTGCTGTTCGTGATCGTGAACATCGCCCGATTCCTCAAAGTGGATCCGGAACAGGCGCTACGCGGGACCAACTCCAAGTTTCGGCGACGGTTCGAACACGTCGAAAAGGGCCTGGAGGCGCAGGGCAAGTCGCCGCGCGAAGCCACCATCGAAGAAATGGAAGGGCTTTGGCAAGAGGCCAAGCGCCTGGGTTTATGATCGTCCGGGCGCTGGCCGATCACGACGAATTCGCCGAGGCGGTCCGGCTCCAACAGCTCATCTGGGGCTTCGAGGATCTGGAGCTGCTGCCGGTGCGCTTCTTCGTGGTGGCTTCGCGGATCGGCGGCCAGACGCTGGGCGCGTTTGACGGCGGGCGGATGGCCGGATTCCTGCTCGCGATTCCCGGAATTAAGCCCGGCTTGAAAAAAGACGGCGGGATGCAGTACCTTCACAGCCACATGCTGGGCGTTCTGCCCGACTATCGCGACGCCGGTGTGGGCCGAATGCTCAAGCTCGCTCAACGGGACGATGCCGTGGCCCGCGGGATTCAAGTGATCGAGTGGACGTTCGACCCGTTCGAGGCCAAAAACGCCTATTTCAATCTCGAGCGGCTGGGCGCGATCGTGCGGACCTACATTCCCAACATGTACGGCATCCGGGAGAACCCCATGGATCGCGGCATGCCTACGGACAGGTGTGTAGCGGAGTGGTGGATTGCCGAGACGCACGCCAAAGCTCCGGTAGCCGCGCGGGTTTCCCTGTCCCCGCAAAAAACTCTCGAATCGCAACGGGCGCTGGCGGACGAGTTGCGGCGATACTTTAGTGAAGGACTCGCCATTACCGGATTCGAGCGGTCGGAGAACGGCGGTACCTTTTTGTTATCGCCATGGCCATCCACATAGAAAAAATCGTCCTGCGGGAGATCGCCATGCCGCTGGTGCACTACTTCGAAACCAGCTTTGGCCGGACCACGCACCGCAGGATCATTTTGGTGGAAGTCGTCAGCCAGAGCGTTTCGGGCTGGGGCGAGGTCACCTGCGGCGAGAATCCGTTCTACAACGAAGAGTGGACTGACGCGGCCTGGCTGATCGTGCGCGAGTACGTGGGACCAAAGATATTGCGCGCCACTTTCGCGAGCGCATCCGAAGTTGCGGACCGCAGCGCACATCTTCGCGGCCACTACATGGCCCGCGGCGGCGTGGAAGCCGCGGTTTGGGATCTGGAAGCGCGGATGAACGGTGTTCCTCTGTGGGAACAAATCGGCGGAGGCTGGTTCAAAGAGATCGCCTGCGGCGTGTCCATCGGCATTCAGAACACGCTCACCGACCTGCTGAAGACCATCGAGAAAGAAGTCGCCTCCGGTTACCAGCGCATCAAGATCAAGATCAAGCCCGGTTGGGACGTCGACGTGGTCCGCGAAGTCCGCAGGACGTTTCCTTCGATCCGCCTGATGGCCGACGCGAACTCCGCCTACACGCTCGCCGATGCGGACCATCTGAAGCGCTTGGACGAATTCCGCCTCATGATGATCGAGCAGCCGCTGGCGCACGACGAGATTGTGGATCATGCGGTCCTGCAAAACCAGCTCGACACGCCCATCTGCCTCGATGAATGCATCCGTACGGTGCATCACGCCGAACAGGCCATCCGGCTCCAAGCCTGCGGGATTCTCAACATCAAGCTGGGACGCGTGGGCGGATTCCGGGAAGCTCTCCGCATCCATGATCTGGCGCAAGCGCACAGCATTCCGGTGTGGTGCGGCGGCATGCTCGAATCGGGCGTCGGGCGGGCGCACAATATTGCGCTATCCACGCTGCCGAACTTCGTCCTGCCGGGCGATGTTTCGGCCAGCCTGCGCTACTGGGCGCGCGACATTATTACCCCACCCATAGAGGTTTCACCGCAGGGAACCATCACCGTGTCCGAAGCCTCCGGCTTCGGTTATGAGGTGGACCGCGATTATCTGCATCACGTGACGGTGCGGGAGGAGACCGTCGCGTGAGCGGCTTCGCGGCTCTGCTGCGCTCCAACCGGAATTACCGCTTCACCTGGATCGGACAAGTGGTCAGCGAGGTCGGCGATCACTATAACAACATCGCGGTGTTTAGCCTGGTGCTGGCCAACACCGGATCCGGCCTGGTGGTGGCGGGAATCCTGCTGGCGCGCGGGTGCGCGGTGATGCTGGGCGGGCCGATCGCGGGGGTGCTGTTGGACCGCATGGACCGCAAGCGCCTGATGATCGCGAGCGACCTGGTGCGCGCGGTGATCGCGCTGTTGTTCATCATCGGTATCCCGGCGGGACGCACCTGGCTGCTGTATCTCCTCAGCGGATGCCTGATGTTCGCGTCGCCGTTCTTCACCAGCGGACGGGCCGCCATTCTCCCAACCATCGCCAGCAAGGACGAGCTGCACACGGCGAATTCGCTGACGCAACTCACGCAATGGAGCACGCTGGTGATTGGGGCGTTCCTGGGCGGCACTTCGGTCGCGGGCTTCGGCTACACGCTCGCTTTCGCGTTCAACGCATTTTCGTTTTTGTTTTCGGCGCTGTGTATCTCGCGGCTGCATGGCTCGCGCGGTTTCCGGTCTGACCGCAGCGCGATCACGGAGAGCAGGGTTGTCCGACCCTGGCACGAGTACACCGAAGGCTTACGCTACATGCGCGCGACGCCGCTGATTCTGGGAGTCGGACTGGTAGGCGTCGGCTGGGCCACCGGCGGCGGCGCGGCGCAGATTCTGTTCAGCATTTTTGGCGAAGTGGTGTTCCAGCGCGGCCCGACGGGGATCGGCATCATCTGGGGGTGCGCGGGCATCGGACTGGTGTGCGGGGCACTCTTTGCCAACTACATTGGCAAGCGTATTCGGTTCGACACGTACAAACGTGTGATCTCGATATGCTACGTGGTGCACGGCGGCTCCTACGTTCTGTTCAGCCAGGCGCCGACATTCGCGGGCGCTCTGTTTTTTATCGCACTGTCCCGGGCGGCCGTAGCGGTGAGTTCGGTGCTGAACACGGGTCAGCTTCTGCGGCATGTTTCGAACGATTACCGCGGTCGGGTGTTCTCCACTATCGAGACCTGGACCTGGGCCACTATGATGGTGTCCATGGCGATCGCCGGCCTGCTATCGGATCACGTGAGCCCGCGAACCATCGGTCTGGGCGCGGGCGTCCTCAGTTCGACCACGGCGATCTTCTGGGGCTGGGGCAATCTCAGCGGCCGGCTGCCGGAGCCGGCTTTGGCCGGGGTCGAGCCGCAAGAAGTGGAAGTCCACGGAGATCCGACGGTTTGAGATCCATATGATGCAGCCTCTTCGCGGACGGGTGGTTCTGGTAACGGGAGCGGCCAAGCGCATCGGCCGGGGAATCGCGCTGAGGCTGGCGCGCGAGGGTGCGCGCGTGGCGATTCACTATTCGAGCTCGGAGGCGGAAGCGCGGGCGACGGCAGCGGAATGTGGAAATGCGCCCCTGTTTCGGGCGAATCTTGAGAAATTGGGGGAGATCGAGCGCCTGTTTTCCGACGTGCAGCAACATTTCGGAAAGCTGGACGGGCTGGTGAACAATGCGGCGCGATTTACGCGTAAAGATCCGCTCGAAATCACCGAATCCGACTGGGATTTCGTGCATTCCGTTAATCTCAAGGCAACTTTCTTCTGCTGCCAGCAAGCCGCACGCCGCATGCTGGCCGGCGAGGGTGGAAAAATCGTAAACATCAGCTCGCTGGGCGGTCTGCGCGCGTGGCCTGAGAACGCTCACTATTGCGCATCGAAAGCCGGCGTGATTCATTTGACACGGGCGTTGGCCCAAGCCTGGGCGCCTAAGATCACGGTGAACTCGGTAGCGCCGGGGGTGATCCCGTTCGGAGAGCCGGACGAACGGGTAAAGCGGCTGATCGCCAAGACGCCCGCCGGCCGCGCTGGTACGGCCGATGAGATCGCCGATGCAGTGGTGTTTTTCCTGACCGCGTCGGATTTCATCACCGGGCAGGTGCTGGCGGTCGACGGGGGATTGAGCCAGAAATAACAAATCCTGCACAGGCTGAAGGCCCGAGCCACTTCATTTGTACATGTCGGGGTAGGCGCGGCGCTGCTCCTCGGCGATCTCCATAGCCGTCCCGATCTGGATCAGCGGGCCTTTTCCAATACCTGGGCAATACCTGGCCGTTCGATTCCATTCACGTTTGCTCTCGACCAGCTCCGGCCAGAACGGAAACGTGCGGCACTGGGTCGGCTTGGCGGGGTGAATCGAGCAGCCGCGGCCTTCCAGGAACGGGCACTGCTTTTGAGGCGGCTTACGAAACCGCATCTGGTGGCGGGTCTTGTAGATATACTTCGCGGCGAAGGCACGCGCCGACATGCCCACGAATTTCGCGGCGCGCTTGAGATCGGGTTCCGTCAGGTACACGAAACCCTCCTGGTCGCAGCAGTTGATGCACCCACGCTGACAGGTAAAGCGGAGGGAATCCAAGCCCTGATCGTACCGCGTTTCAGGAGGTACCTAGTACTTTGGTTTTCAAGTCTGGTCGACCGGCGGCTAGTACGAACCCCCAACGGAGCCCAATACTTACACCAAACAAGCTGGGCTATAATCGTACAACCTGCAGGCCCTGACCTTAGGATGTTTCGGAGGGAATATGAACTTTAGAAAGCGCGCAGTGTTCGCGCTTTTTGCGATCGTTTCTGTTAGTGGAGTAGCCTGCGCTGCCACCTTCGGGAACAGCGTTGCGATCCGCGGAACGGTTTCCGACTTGGCCCTGGATGAGGGTAGGGGCCGGCTCTACATCGCGAACTTCAGTGCCGGGCGCATCGAAGTGATGGACACTGCGAGCCGCGCCCTGCAGAGCCCGCTGATCGTCCCCCTCCCTCCCAGCGCAGTGTCTCTGTCTCCCGGCGGCGGCTACCTGGTGACGGGGGAATACAACAACTTCGAGCCAGCTTCCGCAAAAGGCGGGTTGTCCATCTTCAACCTGGATGCGGGAACCAAAGTGGACGTGGCGGTCCCCGATCCGGTGCTGGCGGTGGCCTTCGGCGGGGGCACTCAGGCACTGGTGGTTACCACTAAGCAGTTCCTGCTGCTGGACCCGGCGAGTGGCACCACTTCGGCGCTCCCGTCTCCCACGCCTCTCGATGGGAAACCGCTGCCGGTTCCCTTCAACACCTTCCCTGCCAACATTCTCCAGGCATCCACGGGTGTTTCCTCCGACGGCCAGACCATCGTGATCCTGGCGCAGATTGACGCTACCAACAAGGCGGCGGTGCTGGTGTACCACGTGGGCCAGATCCAAGTGGGCGTCATCGACATCATTTCGGCTCCGCCTCTGGGCCCCCGTTCCGTCAGCGTGAACCAGGACGGTTCCAAATTCCTTATCGGCTGGGTTCTGATGAGCCCCGGCCCGATCCTGTGGGCCGATATCCCGTACCCAACCGGCGATTTCCGGTTTGGCGGACATGCCTGGGATTCCCTCCGTGACCGCCTCTATGTGGACGCGCCCGTTACCGTGGGCGAGGCGCCGGTGATGCACATCATGGATACCGACAACCTGACGGTCCGGGAGCGGATCCAGTTGCCGCAGACCATGTCGGGACGCACCGTGATTTCGAGCGATAACGAAACGGTATTTGCCGTCTCCGAAGGCGGCGTCCTGGTTCTCCCCGTGGGCAGGCTGAGCAGGACCGCCCCGCGCGTGACTGCCCGCCAGGAGGACCTGGTGTTCCTGGGGGATGGGTGCAACCGCCAGGTCATCTCCCAGTTTATGAACGTCGTCGATCTGGGCGGCGGGAGCACCGATTTCAAGCTGTCGTTGCCGGCCGGCACCGCCGGCGTGCGGCTGAGCCAGACCAGCGGCACTACACCGGCCCAAGTCCGCGTCGACGTGGATCCCGCGTTTTATCAGAACACCCGCGGTACGACCACGATTCCGTTGACCATCACGTCGGCCGGCGCCGTGAATATTCCCTTTCCGGTGCGCCTGCTGATCAACACCCGGGATGTGGACCAGACCGGCAAGATTGTGAATGTGCCCGGCAAGATCGTGGACATCGTGGCGGACCGCTTCCGCAACCGCTTCTATATGCTGCGGCAAGACAGGAACCTGGTGCTGGTTTACGACACCAACACGCTGAAGGAAGTGGGCCGCATGCGCACCGGCAACACGCCGGTATCGATGGCCATTACCGACGACCAGCAATTCCTGATCGTGGGTAACGATCGATCCCACCTGGCCAGCGTATTTAATCTGGATTCCTTGCAACCCGACGTCCCGATCCTGTTCCAGGACGGGTACCCACGCTCGATTGCGGTGGCGCACGGCGGCATTTGGGCCACGGTTCGCGTAGTGACGCCGCCGACGATCGCCACCTGTACTGGGGGCGGCAATAATCCGCTGTATAAGATCGATTTCGCCAACCGTTCGGCGAGCGCGCCGGCCACCCTGGGCATCTACTGCAACCAGGTCCCCCCCGACTCGGCCCTGGCCTCCACTCCTTCTGAAGACTACGTACTGGTGGCGATGCCGGACGGCAACTCGGCGATGTGGGACGCCACAATGAATACCTGGGTAATTTCGCGCAGCAATCCCGCCGCAACGGGCGGCACATTCGGCGCGTTTAACGACAACCTGTTTGTGATCGGCAGCAACGTGCTGGATCCGGGTCTGTTTCCGATCGCCGCGCTGCAATCCACCACCGGAACCTCCTCCGGCGTAGGTGCGCTGGGCGGGGCGGGGCTTCGCACTACGGCGGTTTCTGCTTCGGGCCCGGGGACGATTGAACGAATCGATCTGAACACTTTGCAGCCGTTCCACGGCAAATCGATCGCCGAGGCGCCCCTGCTGGCCGCTAGCATGAACACGCCGCCCATCGGACAAATCGGCGAAACCATCCTCCCGTTTACCCGCACGCTGGCGGTCACCGCCGAAGGGCAGTCGATTCTGCTCCTGACACAGTCCGGGCTCACGGTGCTGGCTGCGAATTTCGATGCGCCGACGCCCATCCCCACGGTCACCGGGATCGTGAATGGCGCGGACGGGGGCTCGGGCATCGCGCCTTTAGGTCTGGCTCTGGTGCAGGGCTTCGGACTGGCTCCGCGGTCGGAATCCGCGATCGGCCTGCCGCTACCTTCAACACTCGGAGACGCCTGCGTGACGGTGGGAAATATCGCATTGCCGCTGTTCCGCGTTTCCGCCACCGAAGTGCTGGCCCAGCTGCCCCCGGGGCTCACCGGCGATGTGCCGCTGGTGGTGCGCAACCCGGGCGGCGTCAGCAACCCGTTTACCGCGCATATCCAGACCTTCGCCCCGGCCATCTTCCGCACCGGCCAAGCGGGCGATCAGACCGGACTGGCCACCGTGATCCGGCAGAAAAACAATGACTTCGCGGACTTCACGAACCCTATTCATCCGGATGATGTTCTTGCGATTTATCTGACCGGTCTCAGCCAGACATCGCCGGCGGCTCCCTTCGGCGATGGCGCGCCTTCCGATCCGCTGGCGATCACGGCGACCACACCGACGGTGACGCTGGGCAATTCGAACCTATCGGTGATCTTCTCAGGCCTGGTACCGGGCGAAGTGGCGGTTTACGTTATCAATGTTTTCGTGCCGCACGGGGTGGCGAGCGCCTCGCAGACTCCTCTCACCATCAAGCAGGGCGATTTCTCCACGACGCTCCAGGTTCGAGTCGTTAACCCGTAACACACGTACGAAAGAGCGAGAAGAGGACAAAGGACAACACATGCTGAAGAAACTTGCTTTGACCGGCTTGCTGGCAGCGGGATTGGCCAGCGCGCAGGAATGGGAAATCGGCGCGATCGGAGGCTATGGGTACTCCCCGCATCTGACCGTCAGCCGGAGCAACTCCAGCGCCGATACCGGAATCCGCCACGGCGGCGTGGTGGGGGTATTCGCCGGCGAGGACATGTACAACTACTGGAGCGGCGAGGTGCGCTACCTGTACCGTTTCGACGACCTGAAGCTGTCCTCGGGAAACATCAAGGCCGCCAATTTCAGCGCGCACTCGCACCTGATCACGGCCGACTTCCTGGGGCACTTTCGTCCGAGAGGGTCGCGCATGCGGCCGTTCATCGCGTTCGGCGGCGGCGCCAGGGTGATGGTGGGAACAGGAATCGAGAATGCCGGCCAGCTGCTGGGCAATTACGCCGCGCTGACAGCCACGCATGAGATCCTTCCGACGGCCGATGTCGGGGCGGGGTTCAAAATGGACCTGCGCAAGAATCTGCGCTTTCGGGTGGAGATGCGCGACTTTATCAGTCCGGCGCCGAATAAGGTGATCGCGCCCGCGCCCGGCGCGAGCCTGGGCGGAGTGATGAACGACATCCAGGGCATGATCGGCCTCAGCCTGACGTGGTAAATTTCGGCTCGGACGCGTTACTCGACGCGAATCGCGTAATCCGTCCAGCAATACGTGTCTTCGGTGCCGCTGAGCGGCAGGATAGCCGCCGGTGCCGGTGTCGGATTGGCCTGCTGATATTTCGGATCCAGAATCTTGGCGATCTGATCGCGCAGATCTTCCAGATGCAGCCGCGTGTCGCGATCGGTAGTGCGCGCCAGGGCCGCGCCGGCATCCGCCGCGATGGTCTTCAGCTCCCCGCGGAACATGGGACGCTGGTCGTCATTGGCGCGCTGCGCACCGTTCAGGCGGGTCGAAATCAAGTCGAGATACGCGCGCTGCAGATTGCGGCGGTAGGCGTCGATCTTGACTGAAGGGCCGTATATCTCGCCGAAGATGCCCTTGCGGAGGTCGGCCAGAAACTCCGAAGGACGGTATGCCGCGGGGCCGTCGATGGCTTCCTGTTCGACCAGACGGCCGAATCGCTGGGTGGTCAGGAGCGAATTCAAGACCTGCAACTGCGCCGTGCGGATGCGGGTCAACGCGCCGGCCGGCTCGATGCGCCGCAAGACTTCCGGCCGCAGCAGCATGGTGGGCGTCGCAAACGCGTTTTCGTTCAGAAATTTCACCGCGGCGATCTGGCGCGCCTTGGGAACCAGGTTGAAGCGCACGCCGTCCTGGCCGCCGTGTTTCTCGAAGGAATCGAAAGCTCCGACGATCTGGGTCACGTGGCCCATTTCGTTGGCCCACTGGCCGACCACGCGGCCGTAGACGGTTCGCAGGTCGTCCCAGTCCTGGCCCTCGTGCGTGGTGGCAGCCAGCAGATTGTCCATCACCCGCTGGAGGTTCTTCAGACCGAGGCCGGTAGAGTACACCGCGTCGGCATCGCCCACTGCCTCGGTATTCTCACCGGAATCGGCGCCCTGGGCGCGATCGGTATTAAAGCGGAGCCACGGCGTTTTCTCCTGCTCCCGCGCCCAAGCGTCCAGTGTTTTGTTTTCGTCGTCCGACATCTTGACGCCGCTTATGGGCGCGTAGGCCCAGTGGATGGCCCACTTGTCGTACGGGCCGATCCCGGGGATCAGCAGCTTGGGATCGATCTTATCCTCCGGCTGCACCACATAGTTGAAGCGCGAATAATCCATGATGGAGGGCGTGTGGCTCATGGTCTGGAGCCATTCCGGATCGCGCAGTTTCTCCGCCGGATACATGGAACTGGCCTTCATATTGTGCTGCAGGCCCAGGGTGTGGCCGACTTCGTGCGCCACCACGAAAGCCAGCAGATCACCCATTAAATCGTCCGGCAAAGGAAGCTTAGCCGCGCGCGGATCCAGCGGCCCTACCTGCACGAAATACCAATCTTCCACCAGTTGCTGGACGTTGTGATAGAACTGGATGTCCGCATTCAGGATCTCGCCCGTGCGCGGGTCGGAAATATGCGGACCGCTCGCGTTTTCGGTGGTGGAAGGGAGCCAGCGCACCACCGAATGGCGCACATCGTCGGGACTCCAGGTAGGATCTTCTTGCGGCGTGGGCGCTTCCTTGGCGATGATCGCGCGCTTAAATCCCGCGGCTTCAAAGGCCGGCTGCCAGCTCTCGATGCCCTTCTTCAAATACGGCACCCACCTTTTGGGCGTCGCCGGATCGATGTAATAAACGATCGGTTTGACCGGCTCGGAAACCGCGGCGGCGGGATCTTTCTTCTCCAGGCGCCAGCGGGCCACGAACTCGCGGCGCTCGGCGCGATGCTCGGGACGGCTGTAATCCATCGTAGACGTGGTGAAGTATCCGACGCGCGCGTCCGCGAGCCTGGGCATCATGGCCTTTTCGGGAAGCTTCACCATGCTGAAGTGCACCAGCACGGTGCCCGAGCTGGAGCGCATTCCGCCGCGTCCGCCGGGGCCGTCGGGTCCGCCGCGTCCGCCGGCTTGCTGATCGGGTGGAGCGGACGTATACGTGTGCGTGGCCTCGGTTTCGATATTTTCCGGAAACGCCGAGACGCGCTCGATGAAGCTGCGGCTGACATCCATGCCGCGGGCGCGCAGGCGGGCGCGCACACTCATCTCGGGCACATCGCTGAGGAACAGCCGCGTGACGTCGATCACCGGCGCTTCACCCGGACCGAATGCCGCAATGGGGAACGACATCACAATGGATGGATTGTTGGCGGCCTGCACTGCCTTTGCGATCGGTTCGCCCGGATCGGCTGTGATGTCGTAGGTAATCTCGCGCAGGAATACGCGATTCTCGCGCCGTTCCCAACGGCCCACCAGCTCATTGACCGTCTGCCCCCCGTAGCCGGCGCCGATCGTGTTTTGGGCAATCTGAGCGACGAACAGAAAATCCTTGCCGAGCTCGGACGGCGGGATCTCGTAGTAGTACACCTCCGTTCCGCGCTCGCGAACCTTGTGAACCTTGAAGATGCCCTCGGAGGTCTTGGCATCCTTGGTGATCACGCGGTCGTAGGGACGGGGCTCATTGGCGGCCGCGCCGCCGCGTCCTCCGCCCGCCGGGGGCGCCGCGGGAGCCGCCACGGGTGTTTCGGCCGGCGGAGCTGGAGCGGGCTCATCCTGGGCTTGAAGAAACGGGATGGCGAAACAAAAACCACCGACAATGATTAAACGCTTCATTGAGATCCCTCCCACTGGGTCCTTCCGACGGGGATATTCTACCAAGTTGTTACAGTAGATACTTATGACACGCCTCAGCGTAGCCGGGGTTACGGCCATGCTGCTGTTCGCAAGCATGTCCGGGCAGACGTCCGGCCAAACTCGAACGGTCACCGACGCCGAGGTGATGCGCGTGCACCGCTCGACTCTGCTCATCGATACCCACAACGACGTTCCCAGCCGCACCGTGGAAGGGTTCGACATCGGAGCACGCGGAAACACGACCGGGCACACCGATATCGCCCGGCTCAAGGAAGGCGGCGTAGGGGCGCAATTCTTCGCGGTGTATGTGGCGGCTTCTTATGTGAACGGCAACCGGTCGGCTAATCGAACGCTGCAGATGATCGATACCGTCCGGCACGACATCGTCGGACGCTATTCCAACGACTTCATGCTGGCCACCAGCGCCAAGGATATAGAGGAAGCGCACCGGCGGGGGAAAATCGCAGCGCTGATGGGCATTGAAGGCGGGCACGCGATCGAAGACAGTCTCCGGCTGCTGCGCGACTATTACGATCTGGGTGTGCGCTACATGACGCTCACGCACTCCAACACCAACAACTGGGCCGATTCCTCCGGCGACATCGACGACGCCAAGGTCAAGCATCACAACGGCCTGACGGATTTCGGCAAACAGGTGGTCCGGGAGATGAACCGCCTAGGCATGATGGTGGACATCTCGCACGTGGCCGACAAGACCTTCTGGGATGCGCTGGAGGTCAGCCGCGCGCCCATCTTCGCGTCGCATTCGTCGAGCCGGGCGCTGGCGAATCACGCGCGCAACATGACCGACGAGATGATCGTGGCCTTGGCCAAAAAGGGCGGCGTGGTCCAGGTGAACTTCTACTGCGGCTTCATCTCGCAGAAATTCCGCGATAACGACGCCGCCGACACGCGCGCGCTGGATGCCCGCATGGCCAAAGAAACCGCCGGGAAGAACCTGAGCGAGCCGGATCGCCAGATCCTGTCGGAGAAACTTCGCAAGGAAATGAATCTGTCGCGAGCGAGTCTGGCGGACGTGGTGGATCACATTGAGCATATCCGCAAAATTGCCGGGATTGACGCCATCGGCCTGGGTGGAGATTTCGACGGCGTGAGTTGCACCCCCGCCGGATTGGATGACGTTTCGAAGTACCCGAATCTGACTCGCGCGCTGCTCGAGAAGGGGTACTCGGCGGAAGATATCCGCAAGATCTACGGCGGAAATTTCCTGCGAGTGATGCGGGCGGTAGAAACGGCGGCCGGCAAATGAAGACAACCTGGCTGTTGATCGTGACGCTGACGCTGGCGGGGTGCGTCAAGACTCCGCCGGGCCCCAAAATCGATCCGGCGCTGGCGTCGCTGATTCCTCCCGATACAATCCTTCTAGCGGGCGCACGTTTGGACCAGCTCCAGAAAACTTCGCTGTACCAAAAGTACCTGGCCAACCGCCCGGTTCCGCTAATCGACGACTTCCCCAAACAAATCGGCTTGCAGGTTCGCCGCGAGGATCTTTGGGAGCTGCTGCTGATCTCCGACGGCAAGCAGAGCGTGATACTGGGACACGGTAAGTTCGCCAACGAAGCTGAGCCGCGTATCGAACGCCGCGGTGCGACGCGCTTCAATTACAAGGGATACAACCTGGTGGGCGACGAGCGCGAGGCGGTCCTGCTGGTGAGCCCTTCGGTTATCGGCATGGGCCCCACACCGGCGCTCCGCTCGCTGATCGACAGCAAGGAAAAGAGCAATGGTCCGCCCGCCGCTCTGGCCGAGGAGCTCAAGCAGATGCCCGCCGAGGCGATGTTCTGGGCGGCCTATGGCGGGGGCGTCAGGGCTCTGCCGTTCGACCTGCCCGGAGACATGGCCAACATCAACAAGATCATCGCGTCCATTCAGTCGGGCTCGGTGTATCTGGACCTGCGCGGCGGCGTGAACGGCCTGGCCACCGGAACGTGCGGCAGCGAGCAGGACGCCAAAAGCCTGTACGACGCGCTGCGGGCGTTGGTGGGTTTAGGTCGGCTGGCGGTACCCAAGGATCAGCCTGAAAAGGGCCGGATTTTCGACGGGCTGCGCATTACCCAGGAATCGCGTAAGGTCAATATCCACATCGAAGAACCCGAGGAGCTGGTGAACACACTCCTCGATGTGTGGCTGGGGCCGGCGCGCTAGCACCGGCCCGCCATGTTGACTTAGGGCGCCACTCCCGGAAGTGTCTTGGGATCGCCGTCGGCTGCGGTGCAACTCGGGTGCCCGAAGCCGCCCGAGCTTTTGCCCGTGCCGGGATTGAGATCGAAGACGATGTTATCCGGACGATCGGCGTCGCCGGACACGCCCCCCACTCCTTTCAGGTGATCCAGGGCCAAATTGTGGCGCACGAGCCATCCGATCCGGTGGTCGGCACAAGAAGTGTCGCCGCTCACGCCGACGGCCCCGACGATGGTCCTGCCGGCCGCGTAGAGCGCGAAGCCGCCGCCGAACACGTTGACCCCGCCGATTCTGCCACCCACCATCGGATCGATGGACGATCCGAAATTAATGGCATTGCCTCCGTAGGCCACATCAGTGTTCACCGGGTTGCTTTCCTGAAGACCAAAGAGGCTCCCGCCCGGCTGCACCGCCGAATACAGATTGGCGGTCGAAAGCGCCAGCCCGGTTTTTGCCGCGCCGCTGGCCGCGGAACTGTCCAAGCTAAATGAATTGGCTGTATTGGCCTTCTGCGCCGAGATCACCCGGCTTCCCGGCCACTGCGCGCCGCGATCCGTGCCCGAGAACGCGACCGCGCAAACGATGCCGTCACGGTCCACGATGGTAGCCCACATGTTCAAGTCCAGGCCCGACGATTCCGTGGTTACGGCCGCCACCAGCGCCGCCTTAAGAGCGGCCTGGTTAGGCAGGCTCGCACAATCGGCCCAGGCGTTGGTCATTCCCGCAAATGCAGAAACCAGAACTATCGCGATCTTTGCAGTCTTCTTCATTTTCCTCTCCTTAACGATCTGAATCGCAGCCGAGGCACGCATGGCGCTGGCCGCCTCCTCAAGGGATTATATACCGCGCGAGATTGTTTCTGAATTTGAGGGAGAATGTACCTATGCTCAGGATCGTCCCGCGCTTGGCGCTGTTGTTAGCGACCGCCGGCTCGCTCTTGGGGATCGATCTTCGCTACTGGATCGAACCCTGCACGCGGCCGGAGACGGCGTGCCAGAAGGCCGACGTCCAACTGGCGGAATGGGCCGTCCAAGCCTGGCAGGCGGCTTCCGACGGAAAGCTGCATCTTGAAAAAACCGAACAGATGTCGCGGGCCAACATCCGGCTGCACTGGGCGGATTCCGAGCAGGGCCAATATGGCGAAACCCGCGCCTTTGTCGCCGACGGCATGCGCGGAGCCGAGGTCTTCGTCCGGCCGGACTTGCGGGCCATGGGGCCCGACATCTTCGCTGCCGCATCTCAGGACGCTCTATTGCGGGATACAATCGTGTATCTCACCTGCCTGCACGAGACGGGCCACGCGCTGGGGTTGTCGCATACCGCCGACTTCCTCGACATCATGTATTTCTTCGGATACGACAAAGGCGACGTGCGCGAGTATTTCGGCCGGTACCGGCGCCAGCTGGGCGGGCGGCCGGATATCGTGAAGAACTCAGGGATCTCGCCGCAGGACCGGGCCCGTCTTATTCAGTTACTGAAGTAACAGTATTCTTGGGGGGCGGGCCCGGGGTGGTTTTAGGAGGTGGGATCGCGTCGCCCAGATTCATGGATCCGCCGCCTTCGCTCACGTAATTGCGGTTCCAGGCCGGCATATCCACAGTGATGTCGCCCTTGATCACAGCCTGGCACCCCAGGCGCGAATTGAGCTGGAGATCGGCGGCCATATCCAGACGATCCAATTCGTCATCGTCAGCGGGCGATAGATTCGCCTCGCCGGATTTGACGTGCACGTGACAGGTGGTGCACGCGCACACGCCGCCGCAGGCGTGTTCGAGCTGGATGCCGAAATTCAGCGCCACATCCAGGATCGACTCAGGCTTTCCGTGTTCGTGGTAGGGAAGCTTACCCGACTCGAACTCGACCGTCTTGCCGATATTGGCGAACGTCACCTTAGGCACGCTCCCATTCTAGCCTGTCGCTGCTGGCATACTGGTTTTTCATGTTTCATTTCCTGGAAAAACGGATTGCGGAAGCGTTTGCCGCGAAGATCAGCACGCTCTACAGCGTGAATGGCCCGATTCAGACGGAACAGCCCAAACAGGCCTCTTTCGGAGAGATCGCCGTACCGGCTGCGTTCCAGCTTGCGCGGACTTTGAAAAAGGCTCCCAAGGCGATTGCGGCCGAGCTGTTGGAGGCCGTGGGCACGATCGAAGGTGTTTCTGGGATCGAGATCGCCGGCAACGGGTACATGAATGTTCGGCTCGACCGGGGATACTACGGCGATTCCCTGCTCCGAGGCGATGCCGTGGTTCCGAGCGCCGCGACGGACAAGACGATTATCGAGCACACGAATATCAATCCCAACAAGGCCGCGCACATCGGGCACCTGCGCAACGCCATCCTGGGCGATACCTTCGTCCGCATGCTGCGCGCCGCCGGCCGCAACGTCGAGGTGCAGAACTACATCGACAATACTGGCGTGCAGGTGGCCGACGTAGTCGTCGCATTCGAGCAGCTTGAGAAGAAATCGCCAGCCGAGGTCGCGAAGCTGATCGAAACGACGCGGTTCGATTACGTTTGCTGGGATCTTTACGCGCGGATGTCGAGCTATTACGCGGACCATCCCGAGGCGCTCGAATGGCGTAAAGCGACTTTGCATGCGATCGAGTCGGACGCAGGAGCCACCTCCGAGGTGGCGCACCTGATTTCCGATGCCATCGTCCGCGCACATCTGGCGACCATGTATCGCCTGAATATCGAGTACGACGTGTTACCGCGAGAAAGCGAGATCCTGCGTCTAAAGTTCTGGGCTCAGGCATTCGAGCTGTTGAAAGAACGGAAGGCGATCTATTTCGAGAACGACGGCAAGAACAAAGGCTGCTGGGTAATGCCGGCGTCGGCCTTCAAGACCTCAGACGACGAAGAAGACAGCAAAGTTATCGTGCGGTCGAACGGCACCGTTACTTACGTCGGCAAGGACATCGCCTATCAGCTCTGGAAGTTCGGGCTGCTGGGCAAGGACTTTTACTACCACAAGTGGCAGACCTACCCGGATGGACACGAAGTGTGGGCGTCGGCCTCGGAACCTCACGCAGGCTCGCCGCCCTTTGGCCGCGGCGCGCGCGTATACAACGTCATCGATTCGCGCCAGTCGTATTTGCAGGACGTGGTGGTCGCCGGGCTGCGCGCGCTCGGTTTCGACAAACAGGCCGATGCCAGTATTCACTTTTCCTACGAGATGGTCGCGCTTTCGCCGCGCACTTGCATCGAAATGGGAATCGAACTATCCGAGGAGGACAAGAAAAAACCTTACGTCGAGGTCTCCGGCCGTAAAGGCTTGGGCGTCAAGGCTGACGATCTCATTGACAAGCTGATCGAAAAAGCGCTGGAAGAAGTGACCTCGCGGCACGCGGAAGATCCGGAAGATCAGCGCCGACGTGTCGCGGAAAAGATTGCCATAGGCGCGCTGCGCTATTTCATGCTGAAGTACACCCGCAATTCGGTGATTGCTTTCGATTTCGCCGAAGCCCTCAGCTTCACCGGCGAGACCGGTGTCTACGTGCAGTATGCCGCGGTCCGCGCCGGCAAGATTCTGGGGAAACTGGAGGAGCGCGGGGAAACGGTTCCTGATTTCCGGGCGACGCTGGGCCGCGAAGCAATGGTCCGGCAGCTCGCGGATGAACGACTTTGGCAAGCCGTCTTGACGGCGTCGAAAGCGGATGCGGCTATCGAGCAGGCAGTTACCAGCGGCGAGCCCGCGCACGTAGCGCGTTACGCCTTCCAGCTCGCGCAGGCGTTCAGCACGTTTTACCAGGATTTTCCTGTGGTCACCGAGACCGATGCGGAAAAGAAAACTTTCCTGCTGTGGATGACGGCATACTTCCGCGCGCAACTGGAACACACCCTTCGCGTGCTGGGAATCGACGTGCCGGAATACATGTAATCGCGCCGGCACGATAAAATAGAGATATCCATGACAAGTCAGAATTCCTTTGGCGCCGCGGGCAAGCTGCAAGCCGGCGGACGGGAGTACGAGATATTTCGCCTTGCGGCGCTGGAGAAAGCCGGAGTTGCGAAACTCTCCCGGGTCCCCTACTCCATCAAGATTCTGCTCGAGAACCTGCTGCGCTTTGAGGACGGCACCACCGTCACGCGCTCCGATATCGAATACGTGGCGAAGTGGGATCCCGCGGCTCCCGCGAAGGAGATCAACTTCCGCCCGGCGCGCGTGCTGCTCCAGGATTTCACCGGCGTGCCCTGTGTCGTCGACCTCGCTGCGATGCGCGACGCGCTGACCAAAATGGGCGCCGATCCGAAGAAAGCCAATCCGCTGATCCCCGTGGACCTGGTGATCGACCATTCCGTGCAGGTCGACCAATTTGGCTCGAGCGGCGCTTTTGCGGCAAATGCCCTGTTCGAATATCAGCGCAACCACGAACGCTACGCGTTTCTGCGCTGGGGACAATCGGCGTTTCGTAATTTTCGCGCGGTGCCGCCCGATACGGGCATCGTGCACCAGGTGAATCTCGAATACCTGGCTCCGGTGATCTTCCACGACAATGGCCGTGCGTATCCCGATACCGTGGTCGGTACGGATTCGCACACCACCATGATCAACGGGCTGGGCGTGGTCGGATGGGGCGTGGGTGGGATCGAAGCGGAGGCCTGCATGCTCGGCCAACCTGCTACCATGCTGCTGCCCGCCGTGGTCGGGTTCAAGCTGCACGGGAAAATGCCCGAGGGCGCGACCGCCACCGACCTGGTTCTGACCGTCACGCAGATGCTGCGCAAGAAAGGCGTGGTCGGGAAGTTCGTAGAATTCTATGGCGACGGCGTAGGCGCTCTGAGCCTGGCGGATCGCGCGACCATCTCCAACATGGCGCCCGAATATGGCGCAACCATCGGTGTTTTTCCCATCGACGACGCTTCGATCGAGTACCTGCGCATGACCAATCGCGCTCCGGAGCAGATCGAGCTGGTGGAGGCTTACGCGCGCGAGCAGGGATTGTTCCGCGTGGACGGCGCCCCGGACCCGGTGTACTCGGACACGCTGTCGCTGGATCTTTCGACTGTGGTGCCGTCGCTGGCGGGTCCCAAGCGCCCGCAGGATCGCATCAACCTCCCCGATGTAAAGGCGAACTTCCTGGCGAGCCTGGGTACCGCGCCCAAAACGAACGGGATCGTCCAGGATGGCAGCGTCGTCATCGCCGCCATCACCAGTTGCACCAACACTTCGAACCCGACCGTTCTGATAGCCGCGGGCCTTCTCGCCAAGAAGGCTGTGGAGCGAGGGTTGAGGTCTAAGCCCTGGGTTAAGACTAGCCTAGCGCCAGGATCTAAAGTAGTAATTGACTACTTGGCCGATGCCGGATTGCTGCCCTATCTCGAAGAGCTGAAGTTCCATCTGGTGGGCTTTGGCTGCACCACCTGTATCGGCAACAGCGGCCCCCTGCCGGACGACGTCGCCGCGGCGGTGACCAAGGAGAAGCTGACGGTGGCCGCCGTGCTTTCCGGCAATCGTAACTTCGAAGGACGCGTGAACCCCCTGGTGCGTGCCAACTATCTGGCCTCGCCACCGCTGGTGGTGGCCTACGCTTTGGCCGGCCGCGTCGACACGGACCTGGTACATGAACCGCTCGGCAAGGATAAAAACGGCAAAGCCGTATTCCTGCGCGATATCTGGCCTACGGACCAAGAAGTACAAGCTGCCGTTAAGAAATCCGTTAAGCGCGAGATGTTCGCCAAGCAGTATTCGCAGGTCTTCGAAGGCGACGCGCAATGGAAAGCCATCAAAGTTCCGGCGGGCGACCGCTACCAGTGGGACGAAAAGTCCACTTACATCAAACGCGCTCCGTACTTCGACGATCTGGTCAATCCGGCGACGCACGTCAAGGATTTCAGCGGCGTGAGGGCGCTGGCGGTGCTGGGAGACTCCATCACCACGGACCATATTTCGCCCGCCGGCAACATCGCCAAGGACAGCCCTGCCGGCCACTATCTGATTTCGCTGGGCGTGAAGCCGGGCGATTTCAACTCCTACGGCTCACGGCGCGGCAACCACGAGGTGATGGTCCGCGGAACGCTGGCGAACATCCGTCTGCGGAATCAGATGGCTCCGGGAACCGAAGGCGGCTGGACCACGCACGTGCCTTCCAAGGAGCAGATGTTCATCTACGACGCCTCGGTGAAGTACCAGAAAGACGGCGTGCCTCTGCTCATCATCGCCGGGAAAGAATACGGATCGGGCTCCTCGCGCGATTGGGCCGCGAAGGGCGTTTTGCTGCTGGGCGTCAAAGCCGTGATCGCCGAGAGCTTCGAGCGCATTCATCGTTCCAACCTGGTAGGCATGGGCGTACTGCCACTCGAGTTCGTGGACGGGCAGAACCGGGAATCGCTGGGCTTGACGGGCTTCGAAACGTTCTCGATCGGAGGCGTTACGGCTGCCGTCGATTCCTGCGGGAAGTCGCGCGTGAAGGTGACGGCTGACGGGAAAACGTTTGACGCGAAAACATTTGAAGCCGTTGCCCGGGTCGACACGCCGGTGGAGGCCGAATATTATCGCAACGGCGGGATTCTGCCGTACGTGCTGAAGCAGCTCGCGGCGCGCTAGACCTCCGGCGAGCGTGCGGCGATTTCCCGCAAGATCTCCGCGAGTTTCTTTTCGTTCACTGGGCGCGACAGCAGAAATCCGCCGCGCGGTCCCAAGTTCCGCGCCAGCTCATGATCGTAACTGTTACTGATCAGCACAAACGACGGGATAGAAGCGCGGAACCGGTCGTGAAACTCGCTCCAACCGCCGCCGCCCGCGTGAACCGCCCACAGGACCGCGTCGAAGCGCAGGCGCTGCACAATATCGGCCGCGCTCTCCGCGCTGGACGGCACCACCCGGTGACGCTTCGATCCCAGTAAAGTCACCAACTCGCGCTGCGCGGGAATGTCGGGATCCACCAGCATGAGCGTCAATGGGCGAGTAGGCTGGAGGGGGCCACTGGGCGGACGAGCCGGTTCGACCGACGCTGGCGCCAGCGGCAGTTCAATTTCAAATCCGGACAGTCCAGGACGGCGCCGCAGCCGTGCGTCTCCTCCGTGGTTTCGCAGGATTCCCAGGCAGACTTCGAGACTCGGCGTGCCCGGCGCTCCCTCCCTGGTCGACTCCGCGAACGGATCGGGCTCCGCATCGGGGCTCTGCGGCGGAGAGTAATCGATCTCCACCAGCGCCCGGCCCGCCAGGATGCTGGTCTTGATGGCGATGGTCTTGGCCAGGGATTCGGCGGCGCGCTGCTCGGCATACACCAGCAGGTTCAGACAGACTTGTTCGATCTGACTCTCGACTCCCGCGACCTCGGCCACTTCCGGACTCATTTGCGTCTGATGGCGCAAGGCGAGCACGCGCCACTCCGGTTCGCGGAATCGAGCCAGACCGGCCATCAGCCCGTTCAAATCCACGCGCTGCGGCGTGGATTGGTCCTGGCGCGCAAAGGAGACCAGCCGCCACATAATCTCGGAAGCGCGATTGGCTTCGGCGGATAAGCGCTGCAGGTCCGTTTCCTGGGCGGGCGCTCCGGCCGACGCCGCCAGGGATTCCGCTAATTGCACGATGCTATCCAGGGGAGCTCGCAGATCGCTGGCGACGCCCGAGATCAGTTGCCCGGTAACAGCCAGTTTCTCGGTGCGGAAGAGCTGTTCCCGCATGGCCTGCTGTTCCTGGAGCTTCAGCGAGGCCGCGGCCTGGTTGGCGAGGTGATGCACTGCAGCCTGTTCCTCCGGTTTGAAGTAGCCCAGCTTGCGTTCATTATGGACCTCCAGGACTCCCAGCACCTCGTTTTGGGCGATGAGCGGCGTGAACAGGGCCGCGCGCGGGAGGCTCATTTTCGGCCCTACTTTGACCAGCGGGCTGCGCCGCACGTCCGGGATATTGAGCTGGGTGCGGTTGCGGAAACAAACGACGGCAGCGCTGGCAAGACCCTCCGGAGGAGACTCGACGGGCGCCGCCATCGGTTCCGGCTCAGCCGCCGTGGCTACCCGTTCCAGGGCTTTGCTGCGGCGGTTGAACAAGTAGAGCGTGATGGACGTCGCGCGTGTGGCTTCGGGCAGACGGGCCGCCAGGATCTCGGCGATCTCGGCCGGCGAGGAGGCTGCAATAATGTCCTCGCTCAAGGCGTGCAGAGCCCGCATCGAGCGTCGCTGGGCGCCGAGCCGGCGCTCCCGAATCCACCACCCGCAGGCGAGCAGACCTAGTATGCCTACTATGCCCAGGAGCAGCGGAGCCGGCAGAATGGAGCCGTCTCCCACGTAGTTTCTATCGGGATAGCAGCACTATCCCGTAATACCTCCGAATTGAAAAGCAGCATAGCACGGATGCAACGACCAAGCGCACATGAGAACTTACTGAAACCAAAGAGCTGTCGGCTCACCTGCGAGGCGGAGGCGTGGTTTGGGTTCCTCCGGTGTCATTCGGCGTCCCCTGGAGAAAGTCGTCGAAATTGGTGCCGGCGGGCGGCGGCGCGGCGACGGCGGCTCGAGTGGTTGTGAAGCCGATTAAACGACCCATACAAATGATGCCGATCCACATCGCGAGCGACAGCGCCGCCACGGCTTTACCCGCACGAGGCGCTGAAGGAGCACGGTCCCAGCCATGAATCGTCCGGCCGGCGGTCAGCTCAAAGAAGAGCATGTTGATACCCGTGAGAGCGAGCAGCAGCATCTTCATCCGGAAAAAGAAATTGTGATAGTACACGGTTGCGTTGGTGATGAACATCAGCGACCCGGTCAGCGCCGTCAACGCAAACGCGCCCCACGTCCACTTCAGAATGTCTGACGCCATCCTGTGGAAGGAGCGCTGGGTGGATGCAATTCCCAACAGGCGCAGGTCGATGACCGCAATCGTGCCGAAGACCAGAGCCAGGCCAATGACGTGAGTCGATTCGATCATGGGAAACAGAAAGACCGAATCGCGAATTCTCGCGGCCAGCCCGGACGCTTCGAGAAATTTTAGAAGCGCGTCAATATCCATTCGTATCAGGCCTTCGTTGCAGGCGACCAGGAACCCCAGATGTGGTCGTAGGCGATCAGGCGTCCCAGGATGATAATGCACACCCAAATCAGGAACGTCACGATCGCCAGCCCCTTGATGGATCCGCGCTGGACCAGGGTGTCTTCCCACCGTTGTTCGTGTTTCCGCAGCGAACTTTGGAAGATGGTGACGACCACGGTACTGACAGCCACCAGAAACATTTTCAACCAGAACGAGAAGGTCACCAGTTCACGGACTGGCTCTCCGATGACCATCAGGATTCCCGTTACCAACATCAGCCACAACCCGCCTGTCAGCCACGGCCCGAACCGGCTGGTGGTTTGCCGCAGAGTCTGGTCCATCCCGGCCCATCCCAGGATGCGCAGACAGATCATGAATACGGATCCGAAGACCGCTGCGATGCCCACAATGTGAATGGATTGAATGGTTGGGATCACCCAACCGTTATGGTTTTGGATGAAGACGCTGGAAGATGTTGTGGAGAGCCACTCGGCAAATTGCTTCACAGCCCGTTAGAACGCGTTTGCACCGAGAATCTCGGCGCCCTTCACGGTATCGCAGGTCTTACCTGCAGCGGGCGGCGTTTTCCACGGACATTTGGCGATGGCGCCTACACGCGATCCGAAATTACTGCCGTCGCGGAGAGGATTCAACTTGACGCTGAAGATCGTGCCCACGGGGAACGACGCCGCAGTAATGCCTTGCGCCGCCACGGCCGCCGCGCCCGCCATTTCGACGCCCCAATCGGCGTTCTTCCCGTCCTTGTCCTTGACGAGTTTGCCGTCGGGTCCGATCAGATAGAAGTGGATCTCAGCATGGTTGGCCTGCGCCACGAACTGGTAGGCAACGCCCGTTAGCACGTCGGTCTTGGTCTGATCGTACATGGCGAAGGAGTGGTGCGCCAAAGCTGGCGTAACGTACAAAGTTACAAATGCGAGGAGTCCCGCGATCATCCAGTTGGTGAGTAGTTTTTTCATGATTCCCTTCCTGCTCTATTTGAAAAGGTCGAGTATGTCCTGCGGCAACGTTTCCTGCGGCTTATCCCAGCCGACTTCGAAATACTTTTCCCAGTTCTGGGCCCACGGCCGGCCGTAGTAATCGATATATCGAGGGTCGGCCTTGGTCAATTGCGTCGGCCTGCCGTCCGTATTCCGAAGATTGCTCAGACACTCGATGTAAGTGTATCGCTGGGTCGGATTGTCGGGTGTCGCTCGCCGCGCATATCGATAGGTGGCGCGCAGCGGCTGCACGAACGCGACGGGATCGTAAAAAACGGTTTCGTGATCCAGTCCCACGAACTTGCCGCTCGCGTCGTTTACAGGCTTGAAGATTTCTACCGTTTCCATCTGGTCGCTAAATTCGAACATGGAGTGCGACAGGGTCCAGCCTTGCACATTTGCGGTCCAGGTAATCAGAGTCGTTCCATCCCAGAATCCGATCGTTTCGCCGTACCACTGCGGGACCTTCTGAACATGCTCTTTTCCGATCAAAACTTGGCGCAGGAAGTTGGCGGCGATGCCTGACAGGAACTGAACCTGCCACGGAGTCATCGTAAGCTGAAAATTTCCGCCTTGCGAGGCTTGCGCCCACCAGCGCAAGAAGCCTTCCGGATAACAGAAGGAGGCTTCCCATTGCGGCGCATTGTCCACCGCCTCGTGATAGTTGATCTGGACCATGCGCTTTTGATATTCCGGAGTGAGCAAAGACAGGATGGTGGGGACCTGGTTGACGGTCCCCCAAATCCACTCGGCTCCATGATCCGCTTGCTGGTCCCGTGAATAGTACCCGTCCCAATCCGGCGTGGTCGCCTTGGTATAAACCGTGGGGCCGCCCTTGGCCTTGACTGCCGCCAGCAAGGCCTCATAGTGTTCCTTGGCCGTCTTATAACGGTACGGGCTGACAATCTTTTCCCGCGGATAATCGATGCTGCAGTCGCTCCAGGCAGCCGACGTTGGCGGCTTATCGCCAATGCGGCGCGAAGTCCAGATGTCGGTTAGCTGGCGGGGTGTATTGCACCGGAAATAGCGCTGGTCCGACCAAAGCTTCTGGTCTTTATAGAAGTTCTTCGACGAAAACAAATCCAGCGGCAACGCCTGCATTCCCGCGGGCGGCCCGGGAAATGTCGGCGTATTCCCACGTCCGAAACCGGCTCCGCCTTGTTTACCTTGCCCCTGTCCGCGCCCCCCGGGTTGCGTGGCCGGCTGCTGCGCCGTCTGCTGCTGAGCAAAGACCGTGGTCGATATCGGCGCGGTGGGCAGCAACATGGAGCTGAGTGCGATCAGCACCGCGGAGGCGAACAGAATGAACGGCCTGGCTCTCACGTGCGTTTACTCCCTCACGTTCGCTGTCAATCTAACCTCTAGTTTACGGGAGACCCCCAGAATAATACACTGGCCCACCCATTCCCGGCAAGCTGTCGGCCGGAAAATCAGGCACGTGACAGCCCCGTTAGAGTAAAATCGTTCCCAATCATGCCTTTGGCGGCTGGCGACAAACTTGGCCCCTACCAGATCATCGCGCTGATCGGCAAAGGCGGGATGGGCGAGGTCTACAGCGCACACGACCCGCGCACCGGCCGCGACGTGGCCATCAAGGTCTCGGCCGAGCGCTTTAATGAGCGCTTCGACCGCGAAGTGCGCGCCGTGGCGGCCCTTAATCATCCCAACATCTGCACGCTGTACGATGTCGGGCCCAACTATCTCGTCATGGAACTCGTGGCGGGCGAAACCCTTCAGGGACCTCTCCCCCTCGAGGAAACCCTGCGTATCGCAAGGCAGATCGGTGACGCGCTCGATTACGCGCACGAAAAAGGGGTCGTACATCGCGACCTCAAGCCGGCCAACATCAAAGTCACTCCGCAGGGCGCCATCAAGGTCCTCGATTTCGGACTGGCGAAAGTCGGGTCGGGGCATGCCCGGTCTTCCGGGGATGTCCAGAACTCTCCCACGCTCAGCATGGCCGCAACGCAGGCAGGCATGATTCTCGGCACCGCCGCCTACATGCCGCCCGAGCAAGCCAAGGGCAAGACAGTCGACAAGCGCGCCGACATCTGGGCCTTCGGCGTGGTGTTTTACGAACTGCTCACCGGCAAGCGCCTGTTCCAAGGCGAAGACGTTACGGATATCCTGGCCTCCGTCGTCAAAACATCCCGATTTAAGCCAGGTTCCGCCCAATGTGCAGCGGCTCTTGAAATCGTGTCTGGAGAAAGATCCCAAGAACCGCTTGCGAGACATCGCCGACGCCTGGAGACTGCTGGAGGAGCCGCCAGTCACTTCCTCGCCCGCTCCAGCCGCGCCAGTCAGGGCGCGGGTACTAACGTGGATCGCCGCAGCGATCTTGCTCATCGCGCTGATTCCCGCCAATTTCATTCACTGGCGCGAGCAGCCGCCCATGCCCGATCTGTTGCGCTTCCAGATCGCAGCGCCCGAAAAGAACACCTTCGACAACTTCCTCGCGCTGTCCCCCGATGGCCGCAAGGTGGCCTTCCAGGCTTATGGGGGAACCGGGATTCCTCGCCTGTGGGTCCGGTCGCTCGACACGCTCGAAGCCAAGGAGCTCACCGATGTCGCGGACGCAGCGTTTCTGTTCTGGTCGCCGGACAGCCGCTATATTGCGTTTCAGAGCGGCGGAAAGCTCAAGAGGGTGGAAGCTTCCGGCGGACCTCCGCAGAATCTTTGCGACAGTCCCGGCGGCCAGATTGTGGGTGGGGCATGGAGTCCGAAAGGCGTCATCCTGGTTGGCAGTCCTACCGGTCTGTGGAAAGTCCCGGAGGCGGGCGGTTCTCCTTCGCAGGTCACTTCCCTCGATTTCTCGCAGAAGGAAATCGGCCACGTTGCCGAAACGTTTCTCCCCGACGGCCAGCACTTTGTGTACCTCCGCGTCTCCAGCACTCCGGACCACGGCGGCACCTACGTCGGATCTCTCGATGACGCCCAGGGCAAGCCGTCCAAGCGATTGTTGACCGGTCAGGCCACCGTGGCGTACTCACCGTCACTAAACGCTGGCGGATCCGCGAACGCAGGGTATCTTGTTTATCTTCGGGACAGCAGCCTGATGGCCCAGCCGTTAGACACCAGCAAGCTGGAATTGACAGGCGACGCCGTCCCCCTGGCAGATCCAGTGGGCAAGAGCGCCAATGGCGTAATCGGTTACTTCTCCGTGTCCCGCACCGGCGATCTCATCTACCGCACCGGCAACCAGAGCCAGAATCAGATTTCCTGGACGGATCGGGAAGGGAAAGTTCTCAGTACCGTCACCGAGCCCGGTGTGTACTCGGAAATTGCCATTTCGCCCGATGCGAAGAGCGTGGCGTTGACTTCGGGAGGCATCGGCCGGACGGATATTTCGGTGCTGGACCTGGCCCGGAGCGTGAACACGCGCTTCACCTTCGACCCGGCCGCCGACAGCGCCGCGGTTTGGTCCCCGGATGGGAAACAGATCGTGTTTCGATCCGACCGCGACGGCGTCGGCAACCTGTACATCAAAGCGTCGAGCGGCGCGGCCAACGAGGAGGTTCTGTTCAAGTCTCCCGAGCCCAAGACGCCCAATGACTGGTCACGGGACGGCCGCTTTCTTCTCTACACAGTTTCGAGCGCCAAGACCGCAAGCGACCTGTGGTATCTGCCCATGACCGGCGAACGCACCCCGAAGCCGTTCGTGCAGACCGCGGCCCAGGAGGGCATCGGACAGTTCTCCCCGGACAGCCGCTACGTGGCCTACATTTCGAATGAATCCGGCCAGAACGAAATCTACGTGCGATCTTTTCCCGACGGGAGCGGAAAGTGGCAGGTTTCCAAGGGCGGAGGCGTGGATCCGCGCTGGCGCCGGGATGGCAAGGAGATCACCTATATCAACGGAACAAGGGTGATGTCGGTGGAGGTGAGTACCAGCCCCGCGTTTCAGCCGGGGACGCCCAAGCTGCTGTTCGAAGCGCCCTTCGCGCTGGCCGGCGCGCACAACAGGAACAACGCCTACGACATTTCTCCGGACGGCAAGAAATTCCTTGCGACCATGCCGGTGGGACAAAGCCTCTCCGCCCCCATCACGGTCGTGCTGAACTGGCAGGCGGGGTTGAAGAAGTGACGCTCTTCGAGCGACGAATGCCGGTCACGTGACCAGGGGCCGTCAGCACCGTCGAACCGCTGGAAGGTGCTGAGGCGTTTGCCGTCCTCAACCGAGCGGCAGTTCTGTTTTGGCCACGCATCTGCTCAACGTCTTCAGACCCAGTCTGAAAGGGGCAGAGATCATGACTACGAACGAAAGACGCCCAGTACCCTACGCGATTGGGATGGCGACATTGGTCGCAGCGGCCCTG
>Ga0310810_10001100_pt1 | contig 27614 bp, 19 predicted proteins | sample NCmetagenome_FD_207641 | JGI IMG/M metagenome (GOLD analysis project Ga0310810, IMG submission 207641) | Soil microbial communities from experimental microcosm in Duke University, North Carolina, United States - NC | ecosystem: Engineered > Artificial ecosystem > Soil microcosm > Unclassified ...
GCCTCAACGGCAACGAGGCCGTGGAGATCTCGATCGTGCAGCAGCCGGACGCCAGCTCGGTGCGCGTCATCGAAGGCGTGAAGGCCAAGCTGGCCGAGATCAAGGAAGATCATCCGGGCCTGACGTTCGACCTCGCCTACGACAACTCCACGTTCGTCGGGGTGCTGATGGACAACATGGTCGAGGAGCTCGTGCTCGCCATCGGGCTCACGGGCCTGGTCGTCATGTTCTTCCTCGGCAACGTCCGGGGCACGCTCATTTCCGTTATCACCATCCCGATCTCGATCGGCATGGCGCTCCTCGCCATGGTCCCGCTCGGGATGACTCTCAACAGCTCCACGCTCATCGGCTTGCTCCTGTCCATCGGGCGTCTCGTGGACGACTCCATCATCGACATCCACTCGATCGAGCGTCACCTGAGGATGGGGAAGTCGCCGAAGGAGGCCGCCGTGGACGGCATCAGCGAGGTGCGGCTGGCCGTGCTGGCCATCACGTTCATGCTCTGCGTGGCGCTGCTGCCGCTCGCGTTCTCGGGCGGCATCGTGCAGTTCATGTTCGAAGGCATCGTGTGGGCCATCATCCTGGCGCTGCTCGCCTCGGCGCTCGTGTCGTTCACGCTGACCGCGGTGCTCGCCGCGAATCTCTTCAAAGCGCATGACGGCGCGGCGCGACGCTCCGGCTTCGAGCGCCGCGTGCTCGCTCCCGTGCAGCGCTGGCTGGAGCGGGTCGAGGCCCGCTATCGCGGTGGTCTCGCATGGTCCATTCGGAACCGCTTCGCCGTCTTCGCCGGGGCGCTCACGATCATCCTCATCGGCGTCGGTCTCTACCCGAGGATCGGCAGCGAGATGATGCCGCTGGCGGACGTCTCGCAGGCGATCGTGCAGCTCGAGGCCACGCCCGGGACGTCGTTTGCGCGCACGTCGGAGATCGCCGGTGAAATCGAGCGGATGCTGATGAAGCAGCCGGAGATCGTCAAGGTTTCGTCCGAGGTGGGCTTCGAGCCTGGTGGCACGTACTTCACCGGCTACAGCATGGGCTCGGTGAGCTCCGCGTTCATGATGGTCACGCTGGTGGACTCGTCGAAGCGCAAGCGCGACATCTGGCAGATCATGGACGCCGTTCATGCCGAGGCGCTCCGCACGATCCCGGGCATCCGCCGGCTGGCAATCAAGGAGATGGGCGCCGACGTCATGGCGTCCAGCGCCGCCCCGATCCAGGTCATCTTCTTCGGATCGGACCTCCAGCGGCTTTCCGAGATGGGCGAGCAGGGGCGCCGGCTCGCCGAGTCGATCCCGGGCTTCTATCAGGTCGGCACCACGTGGTCGAACACGTTGCCCCAGCTCCAGGTCGTCGTGGATCGCGCACGCGCCCAGGAGCTCGGGCTCAGCGTGCAGGACGTCGCCGACCAGGCCTACTACGCGCTTAAGGGCGGTCTCACCAACGAGTTCTACCGCCTGGACAACAAGCGGCAATTCACCATTCTGCTCCGCTATCGCGGTGAGCAGCGCCGCGACCGAGCTGACCTGGAGCAGGTGAAAATCGTCGGCAAGAAAGGCGAGGTCGTCCCGCTCAGCGCGCTGGCCCGGGTGGAGGAGCAGCGAGGACCAACGCTGATCGAGCACGACAACTTCCGCCGGGTCGTCTCCGTGTTGGGTTATTACCGCAAGGGCGGGCCGCCGAGTATGGAGCTGTCCATGGATCTGCTCACGGAGGCGTACCGCGAGATCGATTTCCCGCCCGGCTACGGCGCCGAGATGCGCGGCGACATGACCCAGATGGAGGAATCGTTCCAGCGGCTGATGCGCGGCCTGTACCTGGCCGTGATCTTCATGTTCCTGCTGCTGGTCGCGCAGTTCCGCAGCCTCATCGAGCCGCTGAACATGGTCTTCTCGCTCTCGCTCATTGCCACCGGCGTTATCGGCGGCTTGCTGTTGGCCGGGCAAACGTTCTCGACCGTGTCGATCCTGGCGGTGGTGATCTTGACGGGCATGATGATGACCGTTGCGGTCCTCATGATCGACCTCGTGTTGCGTCTGCGCCGCGAGGGCATGGAGCGCGACGAGGCGATCTTGATGGCCGGTCCGGTGCGGCTGCGGCCCATCGTGATGACCTCGATCATCAGCATCGTGGCGCTGATCCCGGTTGCGTTCTTCCCGCGCACGGGTATCGACGCCTACGCGCCGCTCGCGACCGTCATCATCGGCGGGCTCACGATCGGCACGGTGCTGGCGCTGTTCGTCGTGCCCGTGGTGCACACCTACACGGACGACATCGCGCGAGGCCTGCGCGGCGTGATCGCGCGCGTCCGCGCTCGCCGCCGCCACGAGGTGCAGATATGACCGGTTTCCACCCGCTCATCGTCGCGCTGGGACTCTGCGTCGTGGTCGTGGGCTACGTCGCGTCGCAGACGCTGCCGTCCCGGCCCGCGGCTGCCCGCCCGACCGGCGAGCGTGCTGTACCCGCGCCGCCGCGTGCGCCGCAGTACACAGCCCGCGATTTGCTGACGGCGCCGCTGGCGCTCGCACCGGCGCAGCGCACGCGGCTCGAGAGCCTGGCCGCGGCATGGCAGAAGGAATCCGGGCCGCTGGACGCCGACGTCGCCGCGGCGGGTACGGAGCTCGAGACGTTCATGGCCGAAGCCGCAGAGCGTCGCGGCGCCCGACTCGCGGATCTCCAGGCGCGCTCGGCCACCTTCCGGGAGGCGAGCGCGCGGCTGCGCGAGCGACGCGCGGCGCACCAGGCGGCCGTGCTCGAGGTCCTGACACCGGAGCAGCGCGCAGCGCTGACGAGCGCACCGCAGACGGCGGGAGGAACGAGATGAGGTGGACGCGGACAGAGCACGAGCAACGGATCGAGACGTCGCGCAACGGCCACGACGAGGAGGATGCACCGGTGCTCCGCCATCGCCGCCCGCCCCGCGCTCTAGCGGTCATCGCGCTTGCGTTGGTGCTCGCGTCCGCTGCGTGGGCGTACTGGTCGCACAAGACGGCCCGCCCCGCGATGGACATGAACATGCGCGTCAGCTCGGGAGGCAACGCATTCCCGGTGACACTGGCCCCCGTCGAATCCGGCGCGATCCAGGGCAGCGTGACCTACACGGGCAGCGTCGCACCGTTCAATGAGGAGGAGATCTACCCGCGCGTGACGGGCCGGATCGTGGAGATGCTCGTCTATCCGGGCGACGCGGTGAAACCGGGGCAGGTGCTGGCCCGCCTCGACGACGTCGAGCTCGCCTCCCGCGCTCGCGAGGCCGAGGCGATGGCGACGGCGGCCGAGGCCAATCGCCGGCAGATGGAGGCCGATCTCGTCGCGGCGCGGCACGGCGTGGGCCAGATGCAGCGTGAGCTCGCCATGGTGGAGGCCGAGCTCGGGTACGCGGCCGGCGTACGACAGCGGTCGGAGCGCCTCGTCGCGTCCGGCGCGATTTCGCGTCAGGACTATGAGAACGACCGCGCGATGGCGCAGTCGCTCGAGGCCAAGCGCGACGCCGCGCTCGCGAAGCTCGAGCAGGCGCGCGCCATGGAAGTCGCCGCGCGCATGAAGCGGGAGGCGGCCGATGCGATGGTGGCGCAGAATGCCGCCGTGGCCCGGACAGCCCGGATCGTGCGCGACTACGTGACGATCGCGGCGCCCGGCGCCGGCTACGTCGTCAAGCGTCTCGTCGCACCGGGGGTGCTGGTGCAGCCCGGCATGGCCATCCTCAAGATCGCGCAGATCGATCGCGTGCGCCTGCAGGCACACGTCGGTGAGAAGGACGTCGCGGCCATTCGAGTCGGATCCCCGATCGCGGTGATGACGCTCGCGGGACGCGCCGTCGACGCCCGTGTGACGTCCGTCTTTCCGTTCGTCGATCCCGGATCACGCACGGCAATCGTCGAAGCGATCGTCGACAACCGCGACCGCGCGCTGTTGCCGGGACAGTACGTGACCATGCGGTTCGTGACCGGCGAGCGCGAGGACGCGCTTACGGTGCCACGTTCCGCGCTCAGCCGCATGGGCGGCGTCGTTCGTGTGTGGGTCGCGAAGGACGACGAGGCGCGGCCGCGTGAGGTGCACGTGGGGCTGGAAGGCGCCGAGCGCGTCGAGGTGATCGCGGGGGTCACAGCGGGTGAGCACGTCGTGGTCCGCGGAGCCGAGGGTCTTTACGCGGGCGCGCGGATCAGCGCCGCGCCTGACGGAGCCACCACGGCGCCCGAGCCGGCGGCGTCAACCGGCGATGCCGGCGCACGCACTGCACCGTCGGCACCCAAGGAGAAGAACGGACATGCCGGGCACTGATCGTTACTGGCCGATCGCGGCTCTGCTCGTCGTCCTGACCGCATCATACGCATCGGCCCAGACGCTGCCGCGCGTCGACCGCGAGCTGGGAATGGATGACGCCGTGGAGCTCGCGCTCCAGCACAATCTGCGTCTCAAGGCCGCCGACGCGGATGCCCGCACGATGGAGTCGATGCGCCGTGAGGCGACGGCGTCGTTCTGGCCCCAGGCCTCCGCCAATGGCTACCTCGTGGAGCAGCGGATGGCGCCTAACGTCTACACCTCGGCCGGCAACACGATGGCGCGCAACTACCAGGTGTTCAACGCCGACCAATCGCGCGACGCGAACCTCACGCTCATGTACCCGCTGTTCGCCGGCGGCCGAGACTATTACGCGTATCGGGCGGCGGCCCGGCGCTCGGAGGCTGGTCGCGAGATGCTGCGCGCGACAGAGGTCGACGTGGCGATGCAGGCGCGGCTCGACTACGTCGCCGCCGTCCGCGAGGCGCAGAATCTGCGCGTCACCGAGGAGCTGCGCAGCGAGATCGCCGAGCGCATGCGCGTCACGCGCGAGACATTCGAGGCGGGGCGCGTACCACGCTTCTACGTGCTGCGCGACGAGGCCGAGTTCGCGAACGTCGAGCAGATGCACGCGATGGCGCAGAGCCGCGCCGAGCAGGCGCTGGTCGCGCTGAAAACGACGCTCGGCCTCGATCTGGCCTCGACCATTTCCGTGCCGGATCGTCTCGAGGCGCCCGGCGTCGGCGTCTCGGTGGACGAAGGGCTCCGCGAGGCGAGCATGGCGCAGCCCGAGATCCGCGCGGCCGTGAAGCAGCGCGAGGCGGCCGAGGCGGACGTGCGTGCCGCGTACGGCAACTACTGGCCGCAGCTCTCGCTGTCCTACATGTACGACTGGGGCTGGATGAAGAATCGCGCGTGGGAGTCGCAGGCGGACGCCATGCGCATGCGCGGCGATAGCTCCGAGGGGCACTCGGTCGGTGTCGTGCTCACGCTGCCACTGTTCGATGGCTTCATGCGCGAGAACGCGCTGAAGACGGCGAAGGCGAAGGCCGACCGCGCGAAGGAGGGCGAAGCGTTGGCGCGCCAGCAGGTGAGCCGCGACGTGACGCAGGCCGGCCTCATGCTGGCTGCGGCGGAGAAGGCCGTGGAGGCCAGCCGCAAGGGCGTTGAGCAGGCCGAGGAGGAGGCGCGCGTCGTCAAGGAGCGCTTTACGAGCGGCCGCGGGATCCAGCTCGAAGTGCTCGATGCGCAGGTAGCGGTGACTCGGGCCCGGTTCAACGCGGTCGCCGCGCTTTCGGACTATCACAGCGCGCTCGCGATGTGGCTTCGAGCGACCGGGCGAGTACGCTAGACAAGCGAAGCGACACGATGGACGCGACGTCTCACCCGATCCGCATCGGTGTTGTGCCTGCTGGCCGGTGCCTGGTTGCCGCCGAGAGCGTGCTCGGCGCAAACGGAGGCGCTGAGGTGCTTTCATCCTGGTACGCCCATATAGCCGCTGGTGCCTGGGTCGAGTGTCGGGACACCAAGCGCGCGCTCGAGGGCGGCACGATGGTGACGACATGACGGCGGTAGACCCGAAACGTCACGTCAGGGCGGAAGGTGAGCCGCCGTCGACCATCGCCGACCAGAGGATTTACACCTGCCCGATGCATCCGGAGGTCCGCCAGCGCGGGCCGGGCAGCTGCCCCAAGTGCGGCATGGCGCTCGAACTCATCGCGCCGGCTCCAGCACGGCCGCACACCAAATGGACGTGTCCGATGCACCCGCAGATCGTTCGCAATGAGCCCGGCAGCTGTCCGATCTGCGGCATGGCGCTGGAGCCGATGACGGTGAGCGCCGAGGGCGGACCAGATCCCGAGCTCCTCGACATGACGCGGCGGTTCTGGATCGGTCTCGTGCTGACGCTTCCGTTGCTCGCGTTCGTGATGGGCGACATGCTGCCCGGCGCGCCGCTCCGGCAGCTGATTCCCGGCCGCCTCCTCGCGTGGCTGCAGCTGATCCTCGCCACCCCTGTGGTGCTCTGGGCCGGCTGGCCGTTCTTCGAGCGCGGCTGGGCCTCGATCGTGAATCGCAGCCTGAATATGTTCACGCTGATCGGGATCGGAACGGGGACGGCCTATCTTTACAGTGTCGTCGGCACCGTGGCGCCCGGCGTCTTTCCAGTGTCCTTCCGAAGTCACGGCGGCGAAATCGGGCTCTATTTCGAGGCGGCCGCTGTCATCACCGTGCTCGTCCTGCTTGGCCAGGTCCTCGAGCTGCGTGCGCGAAGCCAAACCAGTAGTGCCATCAAAGCGCTGCTGAATCTGGCGCCGCCGACCGCGCGCCGCATCCGCCCCGATGGGAACGAGGAGGACGTCGCGCTCGGGGAGGTCCAAGCAGGCGACCGCCTGCGCGTCCGTCCTGGTGACCGCGTCCCGGTCGACGGCGTGGTGCTCGAAGGCACGAGTGCGATCGACGAGTCGATGGTGACAGGCGAGCCCATCCCGGTGGAAAAAGCGCCGGGAAGCCGCGTGACCGGTGGCACGGTGAACGGACGGGGCAGTTTTGTGATGCGCGCCGAGCGCGTCGGCAGCGAGACGCTGCTCGCCCGTATCGTGCAGATGGTCAGTGAGGCGCAGCGCACGCGCGCGCCGATCCAGCGACTGGCCGACCGGGTGTCCGCATGGTTCGTGCCGGCGGTCGTCGCGGTCGCCGTGCTCACGTTCATCGGTTGGAGCCTCTGGGGTCCTGAGCCACGGTTCGCCTACGGTCTCGTGAACGCGGTGGCGGTGTTGATCATCGCGTGCCCGTGTGCCCTTGGTCTCGCAACGCCGATGTCGATCATGGTCGGCACGGGCCGCGGGGCCATGGCCGGCGTGCTGATCAAGAACGCCGAAGCGCTGGAGGTGATGGAGAAGGTCGACACCCTGATCGTCGATAAGACCGGGACATTGACGGAGGGCAAGCCGCAGCTGACAGCGGTGAAGACCGCGTCCGGGCACGATGAGAAGACCGTGCTGCGGTTTGCAGCCAGCCTCGAGCGAGGAAGCGAGCATCCGCTCGCGACGGCAATCCTGACTGGTGCCGCCGATCGAGGAATCACCGCTCCTGCGTCGGAGGAGTTTCGATCTGAAACCGGCAAAGGCATTGTCGGACGCGTGGAAGGCCACGCGGTCGCGCTCGGAAATTCGCGCCTCATGCACGATCTCGGTGTTGACGCTGATTCGCTGGGCGTTCAGGCCGACGCTTCGCGTGAGGACGGTCAAACCGTCATGTTCGTCGCCGTCGATGGTCGCGCGGCCGGGCTCGTCGCCGTCGCAGATCCGATCAAGCCGTCCACGCCAGAGGCCTTGACGGCGCTGCGTCAGGCTGGACTGCGGATCGTCATGGTCACCGGTGACAACCGACGCACTGCGGATGCCGTTGCCCGCAAGCTGCCGATCGATCACGTGGAGGCCGAGGTCCTTCCCGAGGCAAAGACCGGTGTCGTGAAGGTGCTGCAGAGCGAAGGACGGCGAGTCGCCATGGCGGGCGACGGCGTCAACGATGCGCCGGCACTCGCGCAGGCCGACGTCGGCATCGCCATGGGAACGGGCACGGACGTGGCCATCGAGAGCGCTGGCATCACGCTGGTGAAGGGTGATCTGCGCGGCATTGCCAGGGCCCGCCGTCTCAGCCGAGCCACGATGCGGAACATCCGAGAAAACCTCTTCTTTGCGTTCGTCTACAATGCGCTCGGCGTGCCGATCGCTGCGGGTATCCTCTATCCGTGGGTGGGGGTGCTGCTGAGCCCGATCATCGCGAGTGCGGCGATGACGTTCAGCTCGGTATCGGTGATCGCCAACGCGCTGCGGCTGCGGCACGTGACCTTGTGAGGCGGCAACTCGACCAGACAACCGTTTGTCCGGAGGACACCATGAAGGTTCTTGCTACGCTCGTGATCGGTCTGACACTGCCGTTGCTCGCCGTGAGCGCTGCCAGCGCACAGCAACCATCGCAACCCCACGGCGGCGCGCAGCACCAGGCGCCGGCATCGGGCACGACGTCGACCGCGCCCGCGCCGGGCGATCAGGCGCACGACATGGAGCACATGCAGCACATGATGGACATGTGCCGCCAGATGATGGGGCACGGCGGCATGATGGGCGGCGGCATGGGGCCCGGAATGATGCGCGAAGGAATGATGCGCGACGGGATGATGGGCGGCGGCATGATGGGGCCCGGCATGGGGATGATGCCGTCGATGATGATGAGCGGCGATCCCAAGCAGCAGGCGGAGATGATGGCGATGCGCGGCGAAATGATGAAGGCAATGGGCGACATCATGCTGAAGTACGCTCAGCGCGCGCAGTCGGCCAAATAAATCACGGATGCGCTGGAGGCTGATCAGCGTAGCCGCGGCTGCTGTGCTCGTGCTGCCACTCTCGGCGTCGGCACAGGACCGGACGTGGGAGTGGCAGTGGAGCATGCACCCGATGATGTGGATGTGGGGTGCGGGCGGCATCCTCATGATGCTGATGATGCTCGCGTTCTGGGCCGCTACGATCGCGGCATTCGTCATCGGCATCCGCTGGCTCGTGAGGCAGGGCCGCCCGCGCGAGCGTGACGGGGCGCTCGAAATCCTCCGCCAGCGCTACGCCCGCGGCGAAATCGACCGGCAAGAATTCGAGACGCGCAAACGTGATCTCGGCGTCTAGAGGGGGGACGACGCTTTCGCCGCGCACAGCCGTCACGGTGCGCAGCACGTCTTCCCGCGCAGCGCTTCGAAGCCCTCCCTGAGGAGCAGTGGAACCATCGCGAGACCCGCCAGCGGATCAGCCCACCACCAGCCGAGCCAGCCGTTGAGCCCGAGTCCTGCCAGCAGAATCGCTGACAGCAACGCGCACAGCGCCGTCTGACGTGTCTCGGCTCCGAGTGCCGCGCTTCCGAGCCGGATCGCGACGCGGCGCTTCAGATGAGCCAGCACCGGCATGACGACGAGCGAGAGGGCCGCGATCACGACTCCCACCGTGCTCGCCGCCGGGGGCTCACGATTGACGAGGGCTCGGATCGCCTCCACGGCGACATAGACCGCCAGCGCCATGAAGCACACGCCGATGACCCGGAGCGCGCGACGCTCGGCACGTTCGCGTGCGCCCTCGTCCTCGTCGCGCGCCAGCCGCCAGACGGCCGCGAGGCCGCTCGTCACTTCGAGAGCCGAATCGAAGCCGAAACCGACCAGAGCGATACTGCCCGCGAGGACCCCTGCGCCGATCGAGACAAGGCACTCCGCCGAATTCCAGGCGATCGTCAGGTACTGAAGGCGTCGGCCGCGGCGGGCGAGCCCGCGCCGGTCTTGATGCGCTCGGATGCTGGTAGACATCGCGTCTGCGAGTGTGGGTCGGCTCTCTAGGGTCTCACGCCCGCACCGCCGGCGCGCGCGGCAGCGGGTCCCACGAACCGCCGTCGCGCCGACAGCCCCCAGTACAGCGCGATCAGCACGCCGAGCAGCAGCATCGTCCACAGCACCAGCTCGTTTGGCGGCAGCGCAAAGACGACGCTGATGATGAGGACCCACACGATCGCAACGGCGTTGATCGCGGGCCCGGCGCGGCCCAGGCTCCACGGCGCAGTGGCGGCCGTGGTGTATTCGCCCCTCCGCTGACGGCGATTGCGCCAGTTGAGCCAGATCGGGATCACGTACGCGAGATAGAGCGTGATGGTGCTGATCGACGTCACCACCGAGTAGGCCGCGGCATACGCGGTAATCACGACCGCGAGCGCGCTGGTGACCACGATCGCCCAGACGGGCGTGCGCAGGGTGGGGTGCACGCGCTTGAGGAGGCGGGCGCCCGGCATGCCGTCGTCGCGCGCGAACGCGTACCACATGCGCGCCATCGACGTGATCGAGGCGAGGCCGCAGAGCCACATGGCGACGCCGATGACGATGGCGACCAGGTGGCCGAGCGCCGGCGGCAGGTTGCTGTACGCGACCTGGAGCACCGGATACGGATCGTTGGCGGTGGTCGCCACGTCGCCCTTTGGGATCGACCAGGTCAGCACCAGCAGCAGCGCGTAGCCGACGACCGCGGAGACGGCGACGGAGAGGAACACGCCCCACGCGGAGTTGAGCCGCGCCATGATCGTCTCTTCGGCGACGTGCGCCGAGGCGTCGTACCCGGTGTACGTCCACTGCGCCTGCAGCAGCCCGAGCACGAACACGAGCGCGAGCGGCGCCGCCGCGTAGAGCGCGGCCAGGCCGGGTATCAGCCCAAACAGCGGCGACGGGATCTTCACGTCGCCGATGACGAGCGCCGGTGCGGTGTGGCCGCCGAAATCCGCCGACGCGGCGTCGAGCGGCGTGACCGTCGTCACGTGGCGGACCAGGAAGCCGGCGTCGTTGTGATGCGCGCCGATCAGGGCCAGGGCGAGCACGATGAAGAGCACGCCGCCGACGTGCCACCAGACGCTGAAGTCGCTCAGCTTCGCGGTGAGGCCGATGCCGAACACGTTGATGAGCACCTGCGGGACCATGATGAGGACCATGACCGCGAGCTGGAATGACCAGCTCGTCGCGGTGCCGAAGCCGGGCACGCCGACGTCCGCGGGCAGACCGGCGATCCGCGTCACCGCACCGATCAGGTACGTCGCGGCCGCGACGTTGATTCCGGCGGTGATCGTGACCTGGCCAATCATGTTCAGCCACGCGGTCAGCCACGCCCAGCCGCGACCGCCGAGGCGAAACGCCCAGAAGTAGAGCCCTCCCGCGGTCGGATACGCGGAGGCGAGCTCCGCCATCGACGCGGCCACGCACAGCGTGAGCACGCTGACCACCGGCCAGCCGACCGTGTTGATCACGGGGCCGGCGAGCTTGAGGCCGTAGCCGTAGAGCAGCACGGCACCGGTGAGCACCGAGATGATCGAGAACGAGATGGCGAAGTTGGAGAAGCCGCCCATCTCGCGGAAGAGCTGCTGCGCGTAGCCCAGACGGGCGAGGTCGCGCGCATCCTGCTCGGAGAGCTCCTGGCGCGTCGGCCGTGGCACGGCCATTGTTGGTGTCCGCCGCCGAGCGTACGCTACGATGCTCACGACCGCCATGGGCTATCGCCTCGTGCGGGGCGTCATCCGCCTGCTGCTTCGGCTGTTCTATCGGCGCGTCGGCATCATCGGCGCCGAGCGGATCCCGGCGCGCGGGCCGCTCATCATCGCCGCCAACCACCACAATGCGCTGGTGGACCCGATGCTCATTCTGGGAACGTTTCCGCGCCGCATCACGGCGCTCGCGAAGGCGCCGCTGTTCCGGCATCCGCTCATCGGCCCATTTTTGCGCGCCGTGGGCGCGCTGCCGGTGAACCGGCGCGCGGAGGCGGGCGAAGATCCACGAAAGAACGAGGCGATGTTTGCCGCGGGCATCGCGCATCTGCGGGGCGGCGGCGCGATTCTGATCTTTCCGGAGGGCACGTCCCGGCCCGAGCCGACGCTGCTGCCGCTACGTACGGGGACCGCGCGCCTGCTGCTCGGGGCGGAGGCGGACGCCGGTCGTTACGACGTCACGCTCCTGCCGGTCGGTCTGGTCTTCGAGTCGCCCGGGACGTTTCGCGAGGCGTCGGCGCTGGTCGCCATCGGTGACCCGGTGGTCGTTCACGATGCCATCGCGCTCTATCGCACCGAGCGCGAGAGGGCGGTGCGTTGTCTCACCGAGCGGCTGGCGTCGGCGATCCGCGCGGAGATCGTCGAGGCGGAGGATCAGTACACGCTCGAGCTCGTCGGCGCGCTCGAACGCGCGTGGCGCGAGGACCGCGGCCACCGACACGACGGCGACCCCGGCGCTTCGCTGGCGTGGCGACGCGACGTGATGCGCGCCGCCCGCGCGCTGGCGGACCGCGCGCCGCATCGGGTGGCGGAATTCCGTGACCGGCTCGAGCGCTACCGCGCGCGCCTGCACGCGAGCGGCCTGTCGGACGCGGAGCTCGGCCAGCCGTACACGGCCGCGGTCGTCGCGCGGTGGACGCTCGTGACCGCCGCGACACTGGCCGTCTCGCTGCCGCTGGCGCTCTGGGGCATCGCGTGCCATGTGCTGCCGTATGGGTTGACGCGCGTGGCCGTGGCCGCGATGCACCGCACCGAGGAGGAAGAGGCCACCGACAAGATCGCGGCCGGACTCGTGCTCTATCCGCTGTGCTGGGCCCTCGAGGCCTGGCTCGTCGACCGCGTCGCGGGCGGTCGCGCGCTCGCCACGTTCCTGCTGTTGCTGGCGCCCACGGGCCTCGTGGCCCTCGCATGGCGTGAGCGCCTGGAGCGCGCCGCGCGCCAGGCCCGCGCGTTCGCGCGGTTCGTCGTCGATCGCCGGCTGCACGTCGAGCTGATCGCCGAGCGGCGTGCGCTCGTCGACGAAGCCGTGGCCCTCGCGGCGCTGGCCCGCACGTGAGCCTGCGCAGCTCGCCGCGCGCCATTCTCGGCGTGCTGACGGGGCTCAACGCGCTCAACTATCTCGACCGCTACGTCGGCGCGGCCACACTGCCGCTGATGCTCGCTTCGTTCGAGATCTCGGACGCCGCCGGCGGGCTTCTGCAATCGGCGTTCATCGTGACGTACGCGATCGTGTGCCCGTTCATCGGCTGGGCCGGCGATCGTGGGCCGCGGATGCGGTTGGCGGCGGGCGGTGTGCTCGTCTGGAGCGCGGCAACCGTCGGTTCGGGGTTGGCCCCGACCTACGCCGTGTTGCTGCTCGCGCGCGCGCTGGTGGGCGTGGGGGAGGCGTCCTATGCGGTCATCACCCCGTCCGTGCTGTCCGACTGTTATGCGGCCGAGCACCGCGCGCGCGCGCTCGGGATGTTCTACGCCGCCATCCCCGTCGGCAGCGCGCTCGGCTACGTCGTCGGCGGACTCGTCGGCACGCACTTCGGGTGGCGCGCGGCGTTCTTCGTCGCCGGCGCACCGGGAATGGCGCTCGCGTTCGTGCTCCTTGCCCTCGCCGAGCCGCGCCGCGGCGCGCGCGACACCGCGTCGGCGGCGGGCACGCCGACGGCGATCGGTGCCTCGCTGCGCGCGCTCGCCTCGCGGCGCTCGTGGGTCGCCAACACCGTCGCGCAGGTCATCTACACGTTTGCGATGGGCGGGCTCGCCACGTGGATGCCGACCTATTTCGTGCGCGAGCGCGGGATTCCGCTGAGCACGGCCACGTCGACGTTCGGGTTGCTGCTGGTGATCGCCGGATTCGTCGGCACGCTGCTCGGAGGACGCCTGAGCGACGCTCTCGCGCGCCGCATGCCGGGAGCGCACTTCCTGCTCTCCGGCGTCACGCTCGTCGCGTCCATTGCGTTCACCGTGCCGGCGGTGCTCGCACCATGGCCGGCGGTGTTCTGGCCCGCCACCTTCATGACGCTCGTGCTGCTGTTCATCAACATCGGGCCGCTGAACGCGGCAATGGCCAACGTACTGCCCGCGGATCTTCGCGCGCGCGGGTTCGCCGTCACGACGGGCGTGATGCACCTGCTCGGTGATGCGGCCTCGCCATGGCTGATCGGCCTGGCCTCGGACGCCGTCGGGCTCACCGCGCCGGTGCTCGTGACCGGCCTGCTCCTCGCGCTGGCCGGTGTCGTGGTGCTGCTCGAGCGTCCCGCGCTCGTGCGCGATATGCAGGCGGTTGGCGCCGGGCCCGAGACCGCCGTGAATCATTTCTGATCGGCCGCCGTGAATCATTTCTGATCGGCAAACACGCAGCGGCGGTTAGAGTCCCCGCACGCGCGTTTCACCCCGACCGCATGCAACCACGCGAAATTTCAGCACGGGCAGGTTCGGTATCGAATTTGCCCTACCAGCCACCATGCTGCAAGGCGCCGGTGCGCGCTACCTGATCGCCCTCTGTGTCGTCAGCGTGATCGCCGGTACCGGTCGTGCCAATGCCGAGACGCCGAAACGCGTGATCACCGATGCCGCGGCAGTCGCCGCGAAAGCGCAGGTTGCACCGACGTACCGGCGCGCCGCGTTCACCCGCGACTCGCTGAGCGGTGAGCGCCCCTCGTGGTCGCACGACACGTACGCGTCCATGGTCGCGGAGGCCTCGGCGCAGCACGCGGTGCCCGAGCGCTTGATCTGGGCGGTGATGAGCGTCGAGTCGAACTTCGACCATCTCGCCGTGTCGCGGCGCGGTGCCGTGGGACTCATGCAGCTCATGCCCGAGACGGCGGCGGTTCTCGGCGTGCGCGACGCCTTCGATCCCTACGAGAACATCAACGCCGGCACGCGGCATCTGCGCGCGATGCTCGACCGCTTTTCGCGCGATGTGCGGCTCGCCGTCGCGGCCTACAACGCCGGTGAGAGAGCCGTGTTGAGCTTCCGCGGTGTGCCGCCGTACCGCGAGACGCGCAACTACGTCAGCCGCGTGATGCAGTTGTATCGCGGCGGACGCGACACGGACCGTGTCACCGCCAGCGCCGCTCCACGCACCGGCGTGAGCGTCGCCGTTCGTCCTGCTCCGACTCCGGTGCGCAGGACGGCGTCGCGCTCTGCGGACGACAATCCGCAGCAATATGGCAGCGACGTGCAGCGGTTCATCGGCGTCGACGGCACCGTGACGTACACCAGCGTCCCCGGCACGCGCGTCGCCTCGGCCCGGTAGCGGCCGAATCCGCCCCTTCGATCCCGCAGTGACAGCGAGCGGTCGACGCCGCCGCAGTCACTTGCGCTGAGGCGCGCCGGGCGGCGCCGCCGTCGGCGATTGCGGCGCGCCCGCACCGACGGGGGGCGCGGGCGGCGTTCCCGCGAAGGGCGACGTCGGCAGCACGGGACTGTCGACGAATTCGACCGGCAGTTTTCCGGTGAGGGCATCGAGAAACGCCACGAGGTGGCCGACCTGCTCGGAGCCGAGCGTCCTGCCGAGCTGGACGCGCGCCATGATGCGCACGGCCTCGGACAGCGTCGACACCGAGCCGTCGTGGAAGTAGGGCGGGGTCATCGCCACGTTGCGCAGGGACGGGACCTTGAAGACGTACATGTCGGCGGAATTTTTCGTCACGTCGAAGCGGCCCTTGTCGACGTCCTTGCTACCGGTCGCCTTCCAGTACTCCTCCACGAGGCCGAACTTTTGGTACATGCCGCCGCCGACGTCCGGGCCGTTGTGGCAGCCGGCGCAGCCAAGCTGCATGAACTCACGGAGACCCGTCTCGGCGTCGGCGGACAGCGCGTTGTCGTCGCCGTTGAGGTACGCGTCGAACGGCGACGGCGTGACGAGCGTGCGCTCGTACGCGCCGATTGCCTTGCCCCAGTTGTCCGGCGTGAACGGGTCAGCGTGGCCCGGAAACGCCTTCGCGAAGAGCGGGGCGTAGCCGGGGATCGCCTTGAGCCGGGCCATCGCGACGTCGTAGGTCGGGTTGCCGAAGCTGGCGAGCCCGGTGAGCGCCTGAGTCGCCTGGTCCTCCACGTTCTTCCGGTCGCCGCGCCAGTGGGCCGCGAGCTGCAACGCGGCGTTGAGCACGGTCGGCGCATTGCGCGGGTTAACGCGATGCTCGGCGCCAATGGGCTTCGACAACGCATCGGTGCCGTAGAGGAATGGCTGGTGGCATCGCGAGCAGCTGACGGTCCCGTCGCTCGACACGCGCGTCTCGAAGAACAGCAGGCGCCCCAGCGCGACCTTTTCCGGCGTAATCGGATTGTCGTCGCTCGCCATCACGGTCGGCAACGACTTGAACAGTCCCTGGGCCTGTGTCCGCACGCCGCGGTCGGCGGCGACGGCGGCGAAGACGACGGTCAGCGTGAGCGCGACGATAAGAGTCGCGGCGACGGATCGCGTGAGCATGGCTTGGCTCCTTCACATCGAGCAATTCCACTGTCGCTTGTGAGTCTCCCGCCGTCGGGCGCGCCGTCAAGGGGCGCGCTGCGGAGCGCCGCGCGTTCGCTAGTCGCCGCCTTGCGGCACCGGCCGTCGCGGCCGGAATGCGCCCACCAGACGCGCGCGCGCCCGCCCGACAGCGAGCCTCCCGCGCTCCATGTAGAGGTAGATCACCGGCGTCGTGTAGAGCGTCAGCAGCTGGCTCAAGAGCAGGCCGCCGACGATCGCGATACCGAGCGGTCGGCGCAGCTCCGAGCCCGTTCCCACCCCCACCGCGAGCGGTAGCGCGCCGAGCAGCGCGGCCAGCGTGGTCATCATGATCGGCCGGAAGCGGCGCAGCGAGGCCTCGTGCACCGCGTCCTGCGGCGTCTTGCCGTCGCGGCGCTCGAGCTCGAGCGCGACGTCGATCACCATGATCGCGTTCTTCTTCACGATCCCGATCAACAAGATGATGCCAATCGCCGCGATGAGCGTCAGCTCGACGCCGGTCAGCAAGAGGGCGAGCAGCGCGCCGACGCCCGCCGACGGCAGCGTCGAGAGAATCGTGAACGGGTGGACGAGGCTCTCGTAGAGGATGCCCAGCACGATGTACACTGCGACGACCGCGGCCAGGAAGAGGAGTGGTTGGTTTGCGAGCGCGGTTTGGAACGCCTGCGCGGTACCCGTGAAGTTGCCGCCGATGCTCGCGGGCATTCCGATGCGGTTGGTCTCATCTCGGATTGCATCCACCGCCTGCCCCAGCGCCACATCGGGGGCAAGGTTGAAGAACACCGTCACGGCCGGGAACAACCCCTGGTGATTCACCTGCAGCGGTGCCCGGCTGGTGCCGAACTTCGTGACGGCAGTCAGCGGCACCATGCTGCCCGACGTGCCGCGCACGTAGATCTGCGAGAGCGCATCGGGGCTCTGCCAGTACTCGGGCGCGACCTCCATGACGACGTGGTACTGGTTCAGTGGCGTGTAAATCGTCGAGACTTGCCGCTGGCCGAAGGCATCGTACAGTGTGTCGTCGATCAGCCGCGTGCTGATCCCGAGCCGGGCCGCCGTCGCGCGGTCGATCGTCAGCGGTACTTCGAGGCCACGGTCTTGCTGGTCACTCGACACGTCGCGCAGCTGGGGCATCTTGCGCATCGTCGCCACGAGCTGCGGCGCCCACGTGTTGAGATCGTCGAGGTTGTCGCTGACGAGCGTGTACTGATACTGCGCCTGGCTGATGCGGCCGCCGAGCCGCACGTCCTGCGTTGCCTGAAGAAAGAGTGTGGCGCCCGGAACCTGCGCGAGCTTGGGGCGCAGCCGCGCGATGACCTGGTCCGCCGAGAGCTTGCGCTCGGCGCGCGGCTTGAGCGAGACGAACATGCGGCCGGTGTTGCTCGTCGTGCCGCGGCCGCCGCCGCCGCCCGTGAACGCCGTCGCCGTGTCGACGGCCGGGTCTTTCTGCACGATGTCGGCGAAGCGGGTCAGCTTGTCTCGGATCGCCTGGAACGACACGTCCTGTGCGGCCACGATCACGCCGGCAAAGCGGCCGTTGTCCTGCTGGGGGAAGAAGCCCTTCGGAATGACGACGAAGAGGTAGATGTTCACGGCGAAGGTGATCACCGCGATGAGCATCACCGTGGCCGGATGCCGCAGCGTCCAGGACAGCGTGACGTCGTAGGCGCGCAGGATGCGGCCGCGCCGCTCGCCTTCGGGCCGGCGCTTGGCGCGCAGCAGGATCGCGCACATCATCGGGGTCGTCGTGAGCGAGATGAGGAGCGAGATCACGATCGCGATCGACATCACGGCCGCGAACTCGCGGAACAGCCGGCCGACGAGGCCGCCCATCAGGAAGATCGGGATGAACACCGCAATCAGCGACACGCTGATGGACAGCACGGTGAAGCCGATCTCCTGTGCGCCGAGAACGGCGGCCTGCGCCACGCCCATGCCATCCTCGAGATGGCGGATCACGTTCTCGACGACGACGATCGCGTCGTCGACGACGAAGCCGGTGGCGATCGTGAGCGCCATCAGCGAGAGGTTGTCGATCGAGTAGCCGATGAGCCACATCACGCCGAACGTGCCGACGAGCGAGACGGGCACGACCACGCCGGGAATGAGCGTGGCCCGCCAGTCGCGCAGGAACAGGAACACGACGAGGACGACCAGGCCGATGGCGATGCTCAGCGCGACTTCCACGTCGTGGACGGAGGCACGGATCGTCACGGTCTGATCGAGGACGACGTTGAGGGCGACGTCGCCCGGCACGCTCGCCTTGAGCACGGGCAGCTCTGCACGAATGCGATCGACGGTGTCGATGATATTGACGCCGGGCTGGCGGAAGACCACGAGCAGGATGGCGGGCTTGCCATTGGACAGCCCGAGCGCGCGCAGGTCCTCGACCTCGTCGCGCACGGAGCCGACGTCGCTCAAGCGCACGGCCGCACCGTTGCGCCAGGCGACCACGAGCGGGGCGTACTGCGCGGCATAGCGCAGCTGATCGCTGGTGGCGATCTCCCACGAGCGCTCGTCGCCGTGCACCTCGCCCTTGGGCCGATTCACGTTCGCGGTGACGAGCATGTTGCGGACGCCTTCGAGACCGAGGTCGTAGCTCGCCAGCGCGGACGGATTGAGCTCGACGCGCACTGCGGGCAGCGAGCCGCCGCCGACGAAGACCTGCCCCACGCCTTCCAGGCGCGCGAGCTTCTGCTGCAGCACCGTGCTCGCCACGTCGTACATCGCGGCGCGGCCGACGGTGTCCGAGGTGAGCGCGATGATGATGATCGGCGCGTCGGCGGGGTTGACCTTGCGATAGGTCGGATTCGACGGCATGTTCGCCGGAAGCTGACCGGCCGCGGCGGCGATGGCCGCCTGCACGTCGCGAGCGGCGCCGTTGATGTCGCGCGCGAGGTCGAACTGTAGCGTGATCGTGGTGGCGCCGAGGAACGACGTCGACGTCATCTCCGTCACGCCGGCGATGCGACCGAACTGCCGCTCGAGGGGCGTGGCGACGGCGGACGCCATCGTCTCCGGGCTGGCACCCGGCAGCCCGGCCACCACCTGAATCGTCGGGAAGTCGACCTGGGGCAGCGGCGCCACCGGCAGCAGGCGGAAACCGAGCACGCCGGCCAGGACCAGCGCGGCGGTGAGCAGCGTGGTGCCGACCGGTCGCCGGATGAACGGCCCGGAGATGCTCATGCCGCTTCTACCTGCGCCGCGCGGCGCTGCGCACGCCAGCGCGCCGCACGCTGGCCGAGTCGGTCAAACGCGAGGTAGATGACGGGCGTCGTGTAGAGCGTGAGCAGCTGGCTCACGATGAGGCCGCCGACGATCGCGATGCCGAGCGGCTGGCGCAGCTCGGCCCCGACGCCGCCGCCGAACGCGAGCGGCACGCCGCCGAGCAGCGCCGCCATCGTCGTCATCAGAATCGGCCGGAAGCGCAGCCGACACGCCTCCTCGATCGCCTCACGCGCCGGGCGGCCCTGCGCGCGCTGCATGTCGAGCGCGAAGTCGATCATCATGATCGCGTTCTTCATGACGATGCCGATCAGCAGAATGATGCCGATGAGCGCGATCACGGAGAGCTCGAGCCGCGTGAGGATCAGCGCGAGCAGGGCGCCGAGCCCGGCGGAGGGCAGGGTCGACAGGATCGTGATCGGGTGCACCCAGCTCTCGTAGAGGACGCCGAGGACGATGTAGACCGTGACGACGGCGGCCAGGATCAGCAGCGGCTCGTTCGCGAGCGAGGCCTGGAACGCGCGCGCGGCGCCGAGGAAGCCCGTCTCGATCGAGCGTGGCAGCTCGATGGCACGCGCCGCGGCCTTGATCGCGTCCACGGCGTCGCCGAGCGAGGCGCCCGGCGCGAGGTTGAACGAGATCGTGACGGCCGGAAACTGGCCCTGGTGCGCGACCATCAGCGGCGCCGCGCGCTCCTGCACGCTTGCCACCGTGGCCAGCGGCACCTGCGCCGAGCCGCTCGCGCCGGCGCCCGGGGCGGCGACGCCGCCCGCCGTCGGGTTGGAGCGCAGGTAGATGCGGCCGAGCGCGTCGGGCGACATGCGAAATTCGTCCTTCACCTCGAGCACGACGCGGTACTGGTTGAGCTGCGTGAACACCGTCGAGATCTGCCGCTGGCCGAACGCGTTGTAGAGCGCGTCGTCGACGGCCTGCAGCGTGATCCCGAGCCGCGCCGCCGTAGCCCGGTCGATCGTGACGAGCGCCTCGAGGCCCGAATCCTGCTGATCGCTCGCGACGTCACGCAGCACCGGCTGCTCGCGCAGCCGCGCGACGAGCCGCGGCGCCCACGTGCGCAGCTCCTTCTCGTCCGCGTCCTCCAGGCTGTACTGAAACTGCGTGCGGCTCACGCGATCCTCGACCGTGAGGTCCTGCACGGGCTGCAGATAGAGCGCGACGCCGTCGACCTGTGCGAGGGCGGGCCGCAGGCGGTCGATCACCTCGGTCACGCCGGAGCGCTCGGCCAGTGGCTTGAGGTTGATGAGGATGCGCCCGCTGTTGAGCGTGACGTTCGTGCCGTCGATACCGATGAAGGACGACAGACCCGCCACGGCGGGATCCTTCAGGATCACGCGCGCGAGCGCCTGCTGACGCGCGGCCATGGCGGGAAACGAGATGTTCTGCGATGCCTCGGAGATGCCGAGGATCACCCCCGTGTCCTGCACCGGGAACAGGCCCTTCGGGATGAAGACGTAGAGGGCGACCGTGAGCCCGAGCGTGATGGCCGCCACGACGAGGACCGCGGGCTGATGCGCGAGCACGCGCCGGAGCGAGCCCACGTACGCGGCGACGAGTCCGTCGAAGACGCGCGCGGTGGCACGCGCGAAGCGACCTTCCCGGCGCTGCGCGGCCGGCTTCAGGAACTTCGCGCACATCATCGGCGTGAGCGTGAGCGAGACGACGGCGGAGACAAGGATCGCCGCAGCGAGCGTCATCGCGAACTCGCGGAACAGGCGGCCGACGATGTCGCCCATGAACAGCAGCGGAATGAGCACGGCGATCAGCGACACCGTCAAGGACAGGATGGTGAAGCCGATCTGCCCGGAGCCCGTGAAGGCGGCGGCCAGCGGCCGCTCGCCTTCCTCGATGTAGCGGGCGATGTTCTCGATCATCACGACGGCGTCGTCGACCACGAAGCCGGTCGCGATCGTGAGCGCCATGAGCGAGAGGTTGTTCAGCGAGTACCCGAGCGCATACATGACCGCGAACGTCCCGACGATCGACACCGGCACCGTGACGCCCGGGATGAACGTCGCCGCCGCGGACCTCAGGAAGACGAAGATTACGAGCACGACGAGCGCGACAGCGAGCATGAGCTCGAACTGCACGTCGTGCACCGACGCGCGGATCGTCGTCGTGCGATCGGTGAGGACCTCGACCTTCACCGATGCGGGCAGGCCCGCGGAGAGCTGCGGCAGCAGCTGCTTCACACGGTCCACGACCTCGATGATGTTCGCGCCGGGCTGTCGCTGGATGTTGACGATCACGGCCGGGCGGTCGTTCATCCATGCGGCCTGCCGCGCGTTCTCGGCGCCGTCGACGACGTCGGCAACGTCACCAAGCTGCACGGGCGCGTTGTTGCGGTAAGCAACGACGAGCGTCCGGTACTGCGCGCTCTGGTGGAGCTGGTCATTGGCGCCGATCGTGTACGCCTGGTACGGACCGTCGAGGCTGCCCTTCGCCTGATTGACGTTGGCGGCGGCGACCGCGTTTCGGACGTCGTCGAGCGTCAGGCCGTAGCCGGCGAGCAGCGCGGGGTTCACCTGGATGCGGACTGCGGGCTTCTGTCCGCCGGACAGCGTGACGAGGCCGACGCCCGGCAGCTGCGCGATCTTCTGCACCAGGCGGGTGTCCGCGAGGTCTTGCACCGCGGTGAGCGTAAGCGCGTTGGACGACAGCGCGAGCGTGAGGACCGGCGCGTCGGCGGGGTTGACCTTGCTGTACACGGGCGGGTTCGGCAAATCGCGCGGCAGGAACGACGCCGCCGCATTGATCGCGGCCTGCACCTGCTGCTCGGCGATGTCGAGCGGCAGCGCGAGATCGAACTGCAGCGTGATGACGCTCGAGCCCGCGGAGCTGGTCGACGTCATCTGCTTGAGGCCGGGTAGCTGCCCGAATTGCCGCTCGAGCGGCGCCGTGACGGCGGACGCCATCACGTCGGGACTGGCGCCGGGATAGAACGTGACCGTCTGGATCGTCGGATAGTCGACCTGCGGGAGCGCGGAGACCGGGAGCTGGCGATACGCGATCGCGCCGGCAAGCACGATCGCCGCGGTCAGCAGCGAGGTCGCCACCGGCCGCAGGATGAACTGCCGCGACAGGTTCACGACTTCGCTCGAGCGGGCGTCCGCTCCCGGGGCTCGACCCGGGCGCCGTCCTGCAGCTTTTCGGCGCCGTCGACGACGACCGCCTCGCCGGCGGCGAGCCCCTGCTTGACGGCGACCAGACCGCCGTCGCTCGGGCCGAGCTCGAGGCGACGCATCTGGGCCGTACCGTCGGGCTTCACGACGTAGACGAACGCGCCCTGCGGTCCGCGCTGGATCGCCTCGCCGGGCGCCAGCACCACGTTGCTCAGCACGTCGACGACGACGCGCGCGTTGACGAACTGATTCGGAAACAGCGCGCCGTCGTGGTTGGCAAACGCCGCCTTGAGCTTGACCGTGCCCGTCGCGGGATCGATCTGGTTGTCGACGGCGGCCAGCGTCCCGGTCGCGAGCTTGCGCTTGCCCTCGCGGTCGAACGCGTCGACCTGGACGGATTTGCCTGTGCGGTACTGCCGCAGGACGGCCTGCAGGCTGTCCTCGGGGATCGCGAACACGACCGCGATCGGCTCGACCTGCGCGATCACGACGAGCCCGCCGGGATCGTTCGCCTTCACCATGTTGCCGGCATCCACCAGGCGCAGCCCCACGCGGCCGCTGATCGGCGCAGTGATGCGGGTGTACGAGATCTGCACCTTGATCTGGTCGACCTGACCCTGATCGGCCTTTACCGCCCCCTCGGACTGGCGCACGGTGGCGGCCTGGGTGTCGTACTGCTGGCGCGCGATCATCTCGCGGTCGACGAGGGTCTTGTAGCGCTCGAGATCGAGTCGCGCGTTTTGCAGCGCGGCCACGTCGCGCGCGAGCTGACCTTCGGCCTGGGTCAGCTGCGCCTGGAACGGGCTCGGATCGATCTCGGCAAGCAGATCGCCGGCGTGAACGAGCTGTCCCTCACTGAAGTGCACGCGCAGCAGCTGACCGTCGACACGGCTGCGGATGGTCACGGTGTTCAGGGCGGTGACGGAGCCGAGCGCGGTGAGCGAGACCGGCAGGTCACCGGCGCGTGCGGGCACGGTGACGACGGGCGTCGCGCGTGCGCCGCCCGCGCCCGACGAGGCGCCGCCGCCCGCCGCGCCGCCGCCGCCCGCCGCGCCGCCGCCGTTTGACCGGACGGGTTGCGCCTTTCCGGGGCGCGTCAGCGCGTAGGCGGCGCCTGCCAGGATGCAGCCGAGAACGACAGCCACGATCCACATCCTGGTCGACGCGCGCATTGAATCGAGAATACCGCAGGCGCCTGCCCATGTCGCAACACGGAGCTCCGTAGATCTACGCGGCCGCGGCGTGGATTCACCGAATTCGTGCGGTGTTCTGCGTTCGGCAGTCGTCTTGCTGCCCGGCTCCATCCGAACGATTTCCGGATAACGACGTTCGCGACGGGGCGCAAGCTGCACAGCCACACGGTGACCATCAGCTGCGCGATTCTGCCGGCGGTGTCGGCTCCGCGAATCGACGCGTCAACGTCGCGAACTAGATGTTGGGGGGCCCCGAAATGGCCCCCCAAACCCCCCAGCGTTCGGCGCGGCCCGGCAAAGCCATGCCGCGCCTCTATTACATCGGCTCGGTGCGACGGTCGCGCGCGGCGTATTGCAGGTCGTGCGCGTTGCGGTACATGAAGTCGACGGCGTCGGGGGCGAGATACGCGACCGCCGTGCCCGCGGCCGCGGCGAGCATCTCGGCCTGCGTGACCCGGCGCACCTCGATCGCGAGCGTGTTGAGCCGGTAGTACGCCTCGGCCAGCGTGGCGCCGAGGGTCGTCACGCCGTGGTTCTCCATGATGATCGCGTTGGTGTCTTGGATGAATCCGCCCACGGGGCCGACGTCCTGCTCGACGTCGATGTGCGAGGGCAGCACGACGGGCGGCCGGCCCATGATCAGCGGAAACTCCAGCGACAGGACCCGCAGCTCTTTGATTGCGCGCGAGGCGAACAGCGCGATCGTCTCGTCGTGGTGCACGTGGATCACCGCGCCGACGTCGGGGCGCAGTCTCAAGATTTCCCGGTTGAGCTGGTGGCCGATGCTCGTCGGCACCGATCCATAGAGCAGCGCGCTCGTCGGGATGTCGGTGATGACGATGTTCTCGGCGGTCGCATCCTCCAGCGAGACGCCGGCGTGCTTGGTATAGATGATGCCGTGCTCGTGATCAGGGTGGGGGACACGGATCGCAATATTGCCCAGCTGGTTGGCGATGTAGCCACGCGCGGTGAGTCGCCTGGCGTACGTGAGAAGCTGCTCGGCGACGCTCGGGTCGAAGCGAACGCTCACCATGCTCAAGTATACTCTGGGACCGAAAGGAGCCCTCGAAATGCGGACGTACTACGACATCCGATTGGGCGACCGAAACATCTCCAAGCGCGAGCTGGCGGGCGAGGATCTCGTCCGAGCCGGGCGCTATCACATCGTCAAGACGCTGCTCGACCTCGGCGTCGCGACCGTCGAGCCATTGTCCCCGGGCAACCCGCTCATTTTCTCGGCCGGCCCCTTCGCCGGCTCGTCGTTCTCCAACGCCAACCGCACGAGTGTGGGCTGCAAGAGCCCGCTGACCGGCGGCGTGAAGGAGGCGAACGGCGGGGGAACGTTCGGCTATGCCATGGGGCAGCTGAAGATCGCGGGGATGACGCTGCACGGGGCGTCGCCCGACTGGGTGGTGCTGCACTTCAAGAAAGACGGCACGATCGACTTCGACGACGCCCGGCCGTATCTCGGCAAGGGCAACTTCGAGGCGAACCGGATGCTGCTCGAGAAGTACGGCAAAAAGGTCGCGACGGCGCTTTGCGGTCCCGTCGGCGAATATCAGGGGCTCATCGCCGGCATCGCGTTCACGGACAAGGACAATCGTCCGTCGCGGCTGTCCGCGCGCGGTGGCGTCGGCGCCGTGATGGGATCGAAGAAGGTGAAGGCGATCGTCCTCGACCTGGACAAGATCCCGCCGTTCTCCGATCCGAAGAAGGTCAACGCGTCGATCAAGGACTACAGCAAGATGCTCCTGGCCGACGGCATCGTGACCAACTTCTATCAGCCGCTCGGCACGATGGGCATGGCCGACGTGCAGAACCAGATGGGCGGTCTGCCGGTGCGGAACTTCAGCGCGGGCCAGCTCGCCGACGTCAAGGCGGGTGAGACGTTCAAGATGGGCGGGCAGTTCATCGCGCCGCTGAACACGGGCCGCGGCGGTGAGCAGACGCACGCGTGCATGCCGGGCTGCGTGATCCAGTGCAGCAACGTCTACGTCGATGCGAGCGGCAAGGAGGTCGTCTCGCCGGTGGAGTACGAGACGCTCGGGCTGCTCGGCTCCAACTGCGGGCTGACGAATCCGGACGACCTCGCGGGTCTCAACGAGATCTGCAACGACATGGGCGTCGATACGATCGAGACCGGCGCCACGCTCGGCGTGCTCATGGACGCGGGCCTCGGCCAGTTCGGCGATGCTAAGTTCATGGCCGATACTCTGCGCGAGATGATGCGCGGCACCGCGAACGGCAAGATCTGGGCCCAGGGCACCGCGCGCGTGGGCGAGCACTACAAGGTGCGCCGCGTGCCGGTCATCAAGAAGCAGGCGATCAGCGCGTACGACCCGCGCGTGGTGGAGGCCACCGGCATCTCGATGATGGCGACCGCCCAGGGCGCCGATCACACGGCGGGCAACCTGCCGCGGCTCAAGACGCGCGAGATGGATCTCAACGCGCTGCTCGAGCAGAGTCTGATCGCGCAGATCAACTGCGCGGCCACCGACTCGCTGGGCCTCTGCATCTTCGGGCGCAGCGTGACGGAGCCGAACACGGAGTTCATCGCCAACGCGCTCAACGGCGCGCTCGGCACGAATTTGACGAAGGACTTCTTCGAGGCGCTCGGCCGCGAGACGCTGAAGCTCGAGCACGAGTTCAACCGCCGCGCCGGCTTCACCGAGCGCGACGACGAGCTGCCGTCGTTCTTCTATAGCGAGCCGCTGCCGCCGACCAACCACGTCGCGCGCTTTCACGGCGGCGATGTGCACGACATGTACGAGCGCTTGCCCGCATGAGCCTGACAGTCGAAAAACCCGCGGAGCTGGCGCAGCACGTCGGACGGGAGCTCGGCCCGTCCGACTGGATGACGGTGGATCAGGCGATCATCGACAAGTTCGCCGATGCTACCGGGGATCATCAGTGGATCCACGTCGACGTCGAGCGCGCAAAGCGTGAGATGCCGGGCGGCAAGACGATCGCGCACGGCTATCTCACGCTCTCGCTCGTGCCGCGCATGGCGCAGACGCTGGTGACGGTGACCGCCCGCAAGCGCGGGCTGAACTACGGCAGCAACAAGGTGCGCTTCACCAACGCCGTCCCGGCCGGCGCACGCATCCGGCTGCGCTCCTACAAGCTCAAGAGCGTGGAGCCGATGGACAGCAACGGCTTTCGCATCACGTCCGAGGCCACCGTCGAGGTGGAGGGCCAGGAGCGTCCCGCGCTCGTGGCGGAGATCATCAGCGTCCAGTACGGATAATGCGAGTCCCTTAGAACCGGAACGTGACCCCACCGAGAACGTGGTGGGTGTCGAAGGTCGTCTTTGCCTTCACGTCCCCGCCCTGGATGTCGAAGCTGAACCCCGGCCTCACGTGCGTGAAGCGATACTCGGCGAACAGGCCGAAGTTCTTCGCGATCAGAAACGTCAGTCCGCCGCGCACGTCGGCGCCCGCATTGACGGAGACGTCGGAGACGTTGTTGAACCGGGGGATGTCGCCGTCCGCCCGGGAAATGAACAGCCCGGGCCCCGCCCCGATGTACGGCTGCAGCCGACCGTACGGAAACCGCTCGTCCTTCAGCAGTGGCAGGCGTAGCAATACCAGCGGCGACACCGCAAACACGGTGAGGTCGTCATCGGGTCTGAAGAACGAACCGTCGACGGCGATCCCGAGCCACGGCAAGCTCTCCAGCCAGCGGCCGAAACGCGCGCCCGATGTAATGGACGTGTCCCAGTCGGCGCGTCCCGCCCCGCTGAAGCCCGGAGCACGGACCGTGACGTCGGAATCGCGCGTCATCGCCGTGCCGACGTAGAAATCGATGAAGCCTTCGGCGAAGACCGCCGGTGCGACCCCGCCTATCAGGAACGACACGACGAGCGTGATGATGATGAGTGGGCGCAGCATGGTGAGCCTCCTGCCTCGGGATCCCGCGCAGCAGCAGCGGCAGCGTGATCCGATGATAGGCAGGGGTGTGTCCGCGACAAGACCGGAAAAATTTCTCTGCCGCGCGAGCCCT
>Ga0310810_10001101_pt1 | contig 27608 bp, 19 predicted proteins | sample NCmetagenome_FD_207641 | JGI IMG/M metagenome (GOLD analysis project Ga0310810, IMG submission 207641) | Soil microbial communities from experimental microcosm in Duke University, North Carolina, United States - NC | ecosystem: Engineered > Artificial ecosystem > Soil microcosm > Unclassified ...
TGCGGTTTGATCCGGCGGAGATGTCCGGCGATCTTTTCAATGGCCTGCGCCGGATCGACCGTATCCAGCGCGCCGTCCGGATAGTCGAGGAACCTGACTTCACGGAGCCCCAGCTCCGTCGCTGCCGCCAACAGTTCAGCCTCGCGTGTCCGTCCGACGATCTCGGGGCCTGGGCGCTCGCTACCGTCTCCGAACCTGCCACGCTCGCCTCTCGTTGCCGTCACCAGGTAAGTCCCGATCCCCTCGGTCGCGTACCTGATCAATACGCCGCCGGTAGCCAGCGACTCGTCGTCGGGGTGCGCAAACACGCACATGAGACGGAGCTCGGCGGACGTCATGGAGGGACTGTAGCGAAGAGGAATGCGACTCCGCGTCGCCGATTCCGGTCATTTTGAGGGGATGGATCAAAATGGCCCGAACGGGCCATCTCGGAAGCCAAGGCAATGTCGTTTGACTAGGATCACAGTAACCCGCAGAATCCCGCTCTACAACGTCCAGCGGCCATTGACCAGGGAAGCCATCATGCCTGCTCCGAAATCGATTCCGAAGCCGCAACCTGCAAACGCCACAGGTCCGGCTCCAGATCCCTCGAGTGCGCCCGTGCCGCCAGTCCTGCCTCGCGATCGCCACGGACGCGCCGCCTGGGGTGTGATGGTCTACCTGGCCGGCGACACACCGTGGGGATTCGAAGCGCTCCGAGAAGATCTCGCCGAGATTCTGAACATCGGCGGATCGGCGGACCTTACGCTCGTCGTGCAGCACGACGGTCCTGAAGGCGCCAGCCGCTACATCGTGCCGCCGAAGGCGTCGCCGGATCTGGCGCCGACGCAGCGTTTCGAGCGCATCGACAGCGGCGGGACCGCTGTCCTGCTCGACTTTGTCCGCTGGGGAATGACCGTGTGTCGCTGCGATCGGCTGGCCCTGGTGCTGGGCAGCCCCTACAGCGTTCCGCCGGGCGCCGGCGTCGGGTCCGACGGCACGAATGCACTCGCGCTGGCCTACGACGACGGCTCCGGGAATGTCCTCAGAGTGTCTGATCTGGCCGGCGTCCTCCGCGAGGCGTTGAGCGACGACGAACGTGAACAGATCGACCTGCTCGCCATCGACAGCTGCTACGTCCAGTTCCTCGAACTGGCGTACGAGCTGGAGGACGTCGTCCGCATCCTGATCGCCCCGCAGACGACCGTGCCGATCGCCGGGTGGGACTACGTGCGCGTGCTGTCTCGATGGAAGACGCTGGCCGCGGCGACGCCGCCGCTTGGCACCCAGCAGATCGCGAAGGCGCTCGTGGATGCGATCGCCGAGTGTTACGGCGGCGTCGACAATGACGTGCGTGCGGTGTCGGCGCTGGACCTTCAGCGCCTGGACGACGTCGCGAATGCGTTCGACACCCTGTGCATCGGGACCATGCAGGTCCTCGGCGAGAGCCTGATCTGGCGGGCGAGGAAGCTGCTCCTGACAGAGCTGCACGACACGACATCCGGCCCGGTCTACGATTGCGGGAGCTTCTTCGCCATATGGAGCGCGGCGCTCGACGCATTAGCTGAAGAGTCCTATCAGGGATGGCTCGGTTCGACCCTCGAAGGTGCGACCGGAACGCGCCTCGACCGGTTCTTCGAAGCGGTGACTCGGAGTCTCGAGAACGAGGTCATCGAGTCGGACGACCTCGTCGCCCCGGATCCGATCCGTGCTCGTCTCGCGCACCTCGTCACCGCGCTGCAGACTGCCGACCGCCGCGCCGCCGGCAAGGCCTTCCTGGCGGAGGTCGGCGCCGGCCAGAAGGAGCGCATCGAGCTGCTCCGGCCAGGTACACGGCAGGACGAGCGTGACCGCGCCACCATGAGCGCCATCTCGCGCGATGAAGTGGTGCACACGGCGATCACCAAAGCGAGCCGGCTCCTGCCCGAGGAACGTCGATTCGACTTGAAACGGATGGAAGAGGCGGCCAAGAACGCCCAGCGCCTCGCGCGCCAGGCGGATCAAGCCCTTCGCGCGCTGATTGGCGATCGGGATCGCGAACTGACCGGGATGGTCCTCGCCGTCGAGAGCACGCCTGACGTCTCCGCGGGCTGGCCGCGGTGGTCCGGCGTATCGATGTACCGGCCGAGCAAGCTCGACGATCTGATGAACGACAGCTACCAGCGGTTCGCATTCCACCGCCGGGTGCACTGGGCCGCGTTGCTCGGCGCGGCGAATCTGATCGAGGACCACCCGCGGGCGTTATGGCGCCTGATCAGCTCGTTGCTCGCCACCGGATCGGCCGGAACGCGCCGCGACGTGCTGCGCCGGCTGACGGGGAGCGATTCAGTCGTGTGGGGATTGCGCGAGCAGTTCCAGGTGATGGCGCCGGCGCCGACCGTGACGCTGTCACTGGAGCGACGGGACGATCCGCTGAGAGATACAGCCACGATCGGCGGCAAGAGCGAGCGCTACCTGCTTCGCCTCGAGTCCAGCCACCGCGGAGCGGTGGTGACCGAACAGGACAGCCGTGTGCAACGCGACGTGATGGAGCGCGCCCTGAACGGGCTCAACCTGCTGCTGCAACAGGATGTGATCACGACCCGATCGCTCGAGGACCTGCGGGCGATCGGCGGCCTTCTCGGGGAGGACATCTTCCAGACGCTCGGCCGCGTGCTCGAAGACGAACGCACATCGGTGCAGGAGGAGTCTCCCGACGCGACGCCGCACCTGCAGTTACAGATTCCACTCGAGTTGATGAAGTATCCGTGGGAACTGCTCCATCGCCGCGGCGAATGGCTCGGCGAGCGCTATGCGATGGGGCGGCAGGTGTTCATGGAGACCGGTCTGGCGCGTCGCGTGCCGGCTCGCCGGCAGGGACGGGTGCGCCCGCTGGTCATCGGCGATCCGATCTTCGACGCCGGGCTCAAGTATCGCCAGCTGCCGGGTGCGCGCGACGAAGCGGAACAGGTGGCGGGCTGGTTCGACCGGGCCAGCAGCGAAGTGGGCAGCATCATCGATTTCCAGCGGCAACGTGATACCCGGATTCATACCCGGCTGACGAGCGCGGACATGCGCGCCCTCTTACGTGACGGGCAATACGACATCGTCCATTTCGCGGGCCACGGCGTGTTTCGCGGGCTGGACCCCGAGACCAGTGCATGGATGATGAGCGACGGCGAGCTGTGGGCGCTGGAGATTCGCAATACGCTGGCCGACCACTCGGCGCCGCCATGGCTGGTCTTCGCGAACGCGTGCGAGGCGGGGATGGACGGCGCGCGGCCGGAACGGAAGTACCAGGGCAATGTGTTCGGGCTCGCGACCGCCTTCATCAATCAGGGCGTCGCCGCCTACATCGCACCGCTCTGGCCAATCGATGATCTGCTCGCACAACACATCGCCCTCGAGTTCTATCGCCAGCTGCTCAGCGAACGGGCGACGTTGGGCGAATCGCTGCGCCGCGCGAAAGCGAGCGCGCGCGCCCTCGCGTACGCGGGACGAAGCGACAGCGACCAGGGAAATGAAACGGTCTGGGCGGGATTGGGTTGGGCGAGCCTGGTGATGTACGGCGATCCGACGGAGGAATTGTTCCAGGCGCTCGCCGGGGGATCGCACCAGGCTGCTCAGTCCGACATGACCTCGAGGAGCCGCGGACGGGCTCCGTTCGAAGGACCGGTCGATCGGGCCGCCGCCCGACCCGGCCTGTCGAAAGCCGGTGTGTTCATGCCCGCGCTTCTCCACGCGCCCGATCATGTCGTAGCGGCGTGGGTGCGAGGACCCAACTGGACGGAGGCGCGAACCGATCAGCGCGGCCAGGCGTCATCGTCGAACGGCGACATCACGCTCGAGCTGATCGAGGATGCGGGGTTGCGACGGTGGCGGGTACGGCGGCCTGGCGACGGGTCGCGCGGCGCTGGCGGAGAGTCCGATGGTCTGCCGGGATCGCGGCTGGCCGCGATGCTCGAAGACGATCGCGTGCGCGACATGCTCCCGGCCAAGCGTGGCGCGATGCGGGTCGTGGGGCGATGGGTGTTGAGCGGCCTGAAGGACGGCGCCAAGGGACTGGTGCGCGAGTACGACCGCGAGGTCGTCGCGAATGAAGGGCTGCTCGAGGCGACGGGCCCGACGTCCGCCGGGCTCGTCCCGGCCCGGAACAACGGCCACGGCGCCGCGCACACAGCGGCGGCAGGCGGCCGCGCGCTGTTGTTCGTCCACGGCACCTTCAGCAAGACGGCATCACCGGTTGACGGCCTGGGGCCCGACTTCATGACGTGGGCGCGGCAGCACTACAGCGTGGTGCTCGGATTCGACCACTGGACGCTCTCTGAGTCGCCGGACGACAACGCCAAGGTCCTGGCGGAGGAGATCCGAGCGTTCGACGCCGACCTTCTGAGGGCCGGCAACCTGGACATCATTTCGCACAGCCGGGGCGGCCTGGTCGCGCGATCGTTCTGTGAACTTGGCGGTCATGCCGACGCGGTCCGAAACCTGATCTTCATCGGCACGCCGAATTGCGGAACGGATCTGGCCAACCCGAAGAACTGGGGATCGTTTGCCGATCTGCTCGTCAACATGACCGGCGTTGACGGCGCGGAGATGTTCGGACGGCTGGCCGGTCTGCTGGCGCAGCTCGCCGTGGGTGAATTGGTCGATGGCGTGCCCGGGCTCCTCGCTCAGAGCCCGGAAAGCGCCCTGATCGTCGACAGTTTTCTGCACAAGCTTCAGAATCCGACACTTGACCGCAAGAACGTCCGCTACAGCGTCATCTGCTCGGAGTTCGAACCGACGGCGCTCGTGCCGAATTTGAAGAAAGTCGCGCAGGCGGCGGCCGCCGCGAGCCTGGACGCCGGTCTGGATGCGTTGTTCGCGACGGCCAACGATCTGGTCGTGAACACGGCCCACTCCTGGGGCATCGCGTGTCCTCCCGGAGAGCTGACGAATCTGCCGACGCTCCTCGCGGATCGGGTACTTCTGTACAGCCCGCCGAAGACGGGCTTCAGGGTGCCGAAGGGCGTCCAGACAGAGACGGCGCTCGGCGTCCATCACTGCAACCTCTTCGCCCAGACGCGCGTCCGCGAGACGATCAAGGGGTGGCTGACACAACCGTGACGGTCGCGCGACATTGGACGTCGCCTTCGCTGCGGACTTTTACAACAGGCCGAGGCGCCCGGCTTGAGCGACAGCGGCCGATCGCGACGACACGTTGAGCTTGGTCAGCGTGTTGGCGACGTGCCGATGGACCGTGTGCTGGCTGATGAACAGCCGCTCCGCGATCGCCTGGTTGTTGAGGCCGGTCGAAATCAGTCGAAGAATCTCGATCTCGCGCGGCGTCAGGCCCTTCCGATCTCCGGCCACCGGAGGCGCGCCCGCAGGCTCTGTCGTGAGCGGATCGAGCACGGCGCGGGCCCGGGCGAGCTCGTAGCTGGCGCCGAGCGGTTCGAGATCGTCGATGGCGCGGCGGGCTTCGTCGACGGCAACCTCCGGGCGTCCCAGCGCCCGCATCACTCCCGCCAGCTCCACCCGCGCGCGTCCCGTCTCGAAGGGGGCGCCGCTCTCCTGAAACAGATCGACGGCGTCTTCCAGATGCTTCCTGGCGGACATCGGATCGTCCGAGCGCGCCGCCACGACACCGGCCGCGAGGCTGGCCAATGCGCGGAGCGGCCCGGTCCCCGCTTCGGCGGCGATGGCGTGGAGCTCGGCGACCGCCTGCGCCGCTTCCTGCGCGCGGCCTTGCTCGACGCAGGCGCGAACCATCAGCTCCAGCGCGGCGGCGCGTTCCGTCCGGTTCTTTACCGGCAGCCGGCGGAGATGGCGCTCGGCGAGATCGGCGGCGCTCTTGAAATCGCCCCGATCGAACATGACGCTCGCGCGTCCGAGCGAGGCGAGCGGATGCGATCCACCGCGCTCGAACAGCTTCATCGCTTCGTCGAGCTTTCCCTGACGTCTCCGTAATTCTCCGAGCCGTACCAGACCCTCGCCCGTCATCGCGGGGCGGCACGCGGCAAGCTCGTCGGCGGCGGACGTCAGCTCATGCTCGGCCTCCTCCCACGCGCCGCGCCACATGCAGACCGACGCGTATTGCGTCCGGCAGACGGCAGACAGCGGCCGGAACCCCCACGTCGAGCAGAACACCTTGAGACGATCGCACCATTGCACCGCGCGCTCGTAGTCGTGGATCCGCTCGCAGGCCGCGATCAGGTAGCAGCAGGCCACGCCGATCATGATGCGATCGCGCATCTCGCCGGCCAGCACCGCGGCATTGACCTCGTCCAGCTCCTGCAGGCCTTCGGCCACGGCGCCCGCGGTCACGCGCGCGAACCCGTGCAGCGCGCGGCCGACCATCTCGTAGTCCACGGCGTCGAGGGCCTTGCCGATCCGCACGGCCTCGGATGCCAACGCCGCCGCCGCTTCCGGGTCGCCGTCATCCAACAGCGCGAAGATTCCGCTGCGCAGCGCGAGAAACGCATGTTCCGTCGTATCGGAACGCCCTTCCAGAAGGCGGGTCGCCCGCTGCAGCCATCCGTTGGCAATGGCCTGCTCACCGCGGAACGCGGCCGTATCCCAGGCGAGCCAGACCGCCATCCGCGCCGCGCTCACCTGATCGTCGCGCTCGCGATACAGACGGTACGCGCGCTCGCGGACGTCGAACACGATGTCGGCCAGATCGAGCCACCACGCGGCGAGTCCCAGGCCCTCGAGCGCCTCGGGGCCTTCCTCGGCTTGCAGCGCCGCCTCGAACGCGAGGCGCGCGGCCGGCCAGTCGCCGCGCGCCAGCGCCTCGTGGCCTTTGTCGAGACGGCTCATGGGAAAATACCCTCGAGATTCCACCACGGGAAATATTGACACAAGACGGCCCTGCACCTAGCATCCGGCCACGGCTATACAGGAGGCTCAGTGGTGAAACAGTTTGCAATCGGCGCGGCGCTTCTCGCGGGTCTGGCGTGTGCGGGTTCGGCGAGCGCTCAGACGCCGCCCGCGGCCGCGCCGCCAGCCGAAGCGCCGAAACCGAACGACTACGCCGATCCCAAGTCGTGGCTCTGCCGGCCGGGCGCGCACGACGCCTGCGATATCGACGAGACGACGACCATCGTTGCGGCCGACGGGAAGCTGACGAAAGAGACCACGTGGAAGGCCGATCCGAACGCGCCGATCGACTGCTTCTACGTCTATCCGACGATCTCCACCGATCCGGGCCAGAACAGCGACATGACCGCCGACCCGGCCGAGATCAACGTCATCAAACAGCAGTTCGCGCGCTTCGCGTCGAAGTGCCGTCCGTACGCGCCGCTCTACCGGCAGATCACGCTGGTCGGTCTGCGCAAGGTGCTCGCGAACCCGAGCGCCGCCCTGCCCTTCGGCGAGGGTGTGCAATACACCGACGTGAAGGACGCGTGGGACTACTACCTGAAGAACGACAACAAGGGACGCGGCGTCGTTCTGGTCGGGCACTCACAGGGCTCGTTCATCCTGATCGACCTGATCCGCCGCGAGATCGACGGGAAGCCGATTCAGTCGAAGATCGTCTCGGCGATCCTGATGGGCACGGTCCTGCCGGTGCCGAAGGGCAAGGACGTCGGCGGCGCGTTTCAGAAGATCCCGCTGTGCCACACCGCGTCGCAGATCGGCTGCGTGATCACATTCGCGTCGTTCCGTTCCACGGTGCCTCCGCCCGCCAATACGCTCTTTGGCAAAGTACCGGACCCGGCCATGGTGGCCGCGTGCGTGAACCCGGCGGCGCTCGCCGGCGGCAGCGGCGAGCTCCACGCGTATCTCTCGAGCGACGGGCGGACGATCACCGGCACGACGAAGCCGAAGCCGTGGGTCGTGCCCGAGGTGCCAATCGACACGCCATGGGTCAGCACCCCCGGCCTGCTGACCGCGAAATGCACGTCGAACGACAACGCATCCGGTTATCTCGAGGTGACGGTCAACGGCAACCCGTCCGATCCGCGGGTCGACGACATCATCGGCGACATCGGCGTCGGCACCAACGTGCTGGCGAACTGGGGCCTGCACCTGGTGGACGTCAACCTGACGATGGGCAATCTCCTCGACATCGTGGGGGCGCAGGCCAGGGCGTATACGAAAAAGTGAAAACTTAGAACGTCAAGTCAAAACCTAGGGTCGGAACCAGTCGATCGGAAAGGGCGGCGGTCCAAGAGACTGCCGCTCTTTTTCTTTGTACATGGCACTCATGGGCTTTCGGCTTGCCAGGCGCCACGAAGCGGATTGACCGTGGTGGTCGTGCTAACATCCGCGGCAACCAAGCGATTCAGGATCAAGAAGATTGACTGACGATGAACCGGTTCTTGAACATTCCGTCGAAACAGCTGTGAGCGCGGCATTTGCGTGGAAGTGCCGGACCGACATTGCGACCTGGAGCGATCCACCCGCGACGTTTCTGCTCAACGGGCCATTCGTTGAGGGAACGAAGGGGACGACTCTCATACCTGGGCGAGACCCGCTGACGTGGTGGATTCGGGATGTTCACACCGGATCGTCGTTCGCGATCGAAATGCCATTGGATCGGGCGACGCTCCGATTCGAATGGCACGTTGTCCCAGTCTCGGAGCAACGGACAAAGCTCACGCAACGGATCATTCTCTCAGGAAGTAACGCTGCCGCGTACCGCGAACAGGTTCAAAAAGGATTTGGGCCAACGCTTGCGGCCGGTATGGCGAGAATGTCGGCAGACTATGTGGCGGCGGAGAGAACTCAGAAGACTCCCGGCTAGTCGGAGTCATAGATGTTGTCCTGGCTCTTACGATTGATTCGGCATGCGTTGTCACTCCGGCCGGCGAGTGGACGACCGGTACAACTGGGACTACAGGGCCTCTCCGCGGCTGCGCGGAAGCGCCCGCCTCGCTGGCGCGGCCCAGATCGGCCACCGGGGGATCCCCGGAACTCGGTCCGCGAACCGAAGCCTCACAGGCCGTCCGACTGGAGTGGAGCCGTCTCGGTCGTCGAGCCCGACGAGCCGGACTCGCTTTCGGCCGTGGCGACCAATCCGGGGGGCAGGCGCGCAAAGACGCTGCTCGATCCCTACGAAAGGCTAAGCTGAATAGCGAATGGGTTCGTACAATCCCGATACCCCACCGCCTTCTGCTGACTGGCTGCACACGGACGAAGGCGCGCGCATCGAGCAGGTATCGTCCTACCATCGCCGCCATAAGATTCCTCTGCCGAACGACCAGCTCCACGCCGTCATTCACGTCGTCGTGGAGAACCAGCTGGCCCTTGGGGAGGCAGTCGTGGTGGAGACGCTTGCCCGTTTGAAGAGCGAGGGGCTGACTCGTCATGACGCTCTGCACGCCATTGGCTCCGTGCTTGCGGCCGACTTATACGAGTTGATGCAAGAGGACAGCGACACAACGAGCGGTGCTTATCTTCGATATCTTGAACGGCTTCGAAAGCTCACGGCGAACAACTGGCGGGCCGGCTAACCGCCGAATGGAGCTGGCGCGCCCACGTCTCGTGCGATCGTCTGGCCGCCGCGCGCGGCTCATGCGGAACGTTGCGCCGGCGCGTCAAAGAATCGTTCGAAGACCCAGGGATCGAGATTCCGGTCGTCCAACCAGTCGCGTCGTCGAAGGGTGACGTGACATAGGGAAGTGCCATGCCCAGTCAGTCAGTTGATGCGCTTCCGCTTGCCGAGCGCGCCAGACCGGTAGAGAGCGCGGTCATCTTCGCGGTCTGTGCGGCGGGGTCGCTGGCGGTCGCGTGGCTGGGATTGTCGACCCGCGGACTTCTCGCGCTTTTTCTTCCGCTGGGCGGCTTCGCCGTCGCCGGATTGATTGCGGGGCTGTCGCTCCATCAAGGCAAAGCCGTGGCCGCGATCACGACGATCGGATGGTTCGTCGGCGGCGTCGGCTGCGTACTCGCGGTCGTGTCCACGCAGGCCTGGCACAGCACCGCGTCACTGGTGCCCGGCATGACGATTGCGTTTGCGGTGGTGTGGCTCGTGATCGGCTTCTGCGAAGGCGGGCTGGTCTTGCTGACGCCGGGCCGCGAACGCGCATCCACTGTTCTTCTGCAGCTGACGCGTACGCTCGGATGCGGGGGACTCGTCGGCGGTGCGCTCGCCGGCGTCGCGATGACGCTCGGCGCGTCCAACGATCCGATCGTCGTCACGCTGCTCGGCATCGCGTTTGTGATCCCGTACGCCTCGAAAGGCTACGCGTTCGCCTCGTTGCCCCCACCGAACGCTACCTGATCCGCTTCAAGTCTCAACTCTCAAGTCTCAACTCTCAAGGCTCAACTCTCAGCGCTCACTGAATTCTCACCGCATGCTTACGCCGGCCTCATGAGTGGGCCGGCGTCGGCGCGCTATCGTCAGTCCATCTTCAACGCACGTGTGGTGCCTCATAGATGGAGTTGACGTGATTGCTTTTTCGTCGCCGCCCGCTACTGCTCTTCCCTCTGCCGGCCTCCCCGCGATTCTGGAACTGCTGGCCGACACGCATCCGAGGATAGCCCTGGCGATGGCCGACGCGCTGGACGAGGCCGACCGGCCCGCCCTGCGCGCGACCGCTCACCGTCTGGTGGAAGCGCTCGCAGCCGATTCGCAGGTCGATCAGGACGTCAACGCGGTCGTGACCCGCGCGCGCACCGCCCAGAAGGCCTTCGAAAACTGGACCGACCAGCGGATCGACGCCATGCTCTTCGACATCGCGACCATGCTCGCTAAACGCGCTGAGGAACTGGCGATCGCCAGCGTCAGCGAGACCGGCCTCGGGAACGTCGCCGACAAGGCGCTGAAGATCCGGTTCGCGAGCCTCGGCGTGTACGCCTCGCTGGCCGGGCAGATCGCACAGGGCGTGTTGTCAGTCGACGCCGAGCGCCGCGTCACCGAGATCGCCAGCCCGGTCGGCGTGGTCTTCGGCGTCGCGCCGGTGACGAACCCTGTCGCGACCGCGATCTTCAAGATGCTGATCGCCATCAAGGGGCGCAACGCGCTGATCCTCAGCTTTCATCATCAGGCGCTCGGTGTCGGCCATCTCACCTGCAGCATCGTGCGCGACGCGCTGAAGGCCCAGGGCGCGCCGGCCGACCTGGTGCAGTGCGTGGCGCGGCCGGGTCGAAAGGTGACGCGTCGATTCATGGGACACGAGGGTGTCTCGCTCGTGCTCGCCACTGGTGGCCGATCGCTGGTGGAAGCCGCCTACAGTTCCGGCACGCCGGCGATAGGCGTCGGACCGGGCAACGCGCCCGCCTGGATCTGCCCGGACGCGGACGCCGAGAGCGCGGCGCGCGCGATCGTCGGCAGCAAGTCGTTCGACAACGGCGTCATCTGCGGCGCGGAGCACAACCTGGTCGTCGATGCGCGTGTGGCCGCGCTGTTCGCCGGCGCCTTGATCGCGCACGGGTCGGCAATCCTGACGCCCGATGAGGCAGGGCGCTTCGCGATGCAGGCGGTCGACACGAACACCGGAGTCCTGCGGTACGAATTCGTCGGTCAGTCCGCGGCGACCATCGCCGCGGCCATCGGCCTCGTCAGACCCTACCCCATCCGTTTGCTCGTGCTGCCGGCGGTGTTCTCTCCGGCCGACAGGTTCAACACCGGTGAAAAGCTGGCGCCCGTCCTGTCGATGTTCACGGTCGACGGCGAGGACGAAGGCCTGCGCCTGTGCCAGGCCCTGCTCGCCATCGCGGGCGCGGGTCATACCGCGGTGATCCACAGCACGAACGCCGCGCGCATCGAACGGTTCGCGCGCGTGATCCCGGCGGGACGGATCCTCGTCAACTCGCCGGCGGCGCAGGGCTGCTGCGGGATGACGACCGGGCTGGCCTGCTCGATGACGCTGGGCTGCGGCACGTTCGGCGGCAACTCCACCACCGACAACATCACGTTCCGTCATCTCCTGAACGTGAAGCGCGTCGCCTACCCGCTGGGAGCCGCGTCATGACGCGCACGGAACGCATGCTCGGCTGGATCGGGCTCTTCCTGATCGGCGTGATCGGAGCGGTCGCCGATCGGTTCGCGCGAGGCGAGAGATCAGGTACGATGGCGGCGCGCACGGGCTCACCAGCACCATGGCCTCGAACCCTCTGCTCACCTTCGATCGCTTCAGGATCGATCCCTCCAGCGGACAGCTCCGCGGAGAGTCAGGCCCGATTTCCTTGACGCCGAAGGCGCTGTCGGTGCTCGAGTACCTGGCGTCGCGACCGGGTCGCCTGATCAAAAAGTCCGAGCTGCTCGACGCGCTCTGGCCCGACACGTTCGTGGCCGACGGCTCCCTGAAAGTCTGCATTCGCGAAATCCGCCGCGCGCTCGGCGACGACGCGCAGGCGCCCCGCTTCATCGAAACGGCGCACCGGCGCGGCTACCGGTTCATCGCGGACGTCGCGCAGTCGCGGCCGGCGGCCGAGATCCCGCGTGCTGCGCCGATCGCGGACAGTGTCGTGCCCGGACCTGTCCAGTACGCGAGGAGCGGTGACGTCAACATCGCGTATCAGGTCTGCGGCAACGGACCGGTCGACCTCGTCTTCGTGATGGGATGGGTGTCGCACGTCGAATACTTCTGGAAGGAGCCTTCCTTCGCGAGGTTTCTCAGCCGCCTGGCCTCATTCTCGCGGCTCATCCTCTTCGACAAGCGCGGCACCGGGCTGTCCGATCCGGTAACGCACCTGCCGACGCTCGAGCAGCGCATGGACGATGTGCGCGCGGTGCTCGATGCCGTCGGGTCGCGGCACGCCGTGCTGCTCGGCGTGTCCGAAGGCGGACCGATGTGCAGTCTGTTCGCCGCGACGCATCCGGCACAGACCGACGCGCTGATCATGATCGGCACCTACGCACGGCGGCTGCGGGCGCCCGACTATCCATGGGCGCCGACGCGCGCGCAGCGCGAGGCATTTTTCAAGGAGATCGTCGACAACTGGGGCGGGCCGGTCGGGCTCGCCGAGCGGGCGCCAAGCATGGCGAACGATCCCGCGTTCCGCGACTGGTGGGCGTCGTTCCTGCGCATGGGCGCAAGCCCGGCTGCGGCGATCGCGCTCACGCGCATGAACGCGGAGATCGACGTCCGCCACATCCTGCCGACGATCCGGGTGCCAACGCTGGTGCTCCACCGCACCGGCGACCGCTGCCTGCTGGTCGAGGAAGGGCGATATGTGGCGAGCCTGATTCCCAACGCGGAGTTCGTCGAGCTGCCGGGTGACGATCACCTGCCGTTTGTCGGCGATCAGGACGCGCTCCTCGACGAAATCAAGCGCTTCCTCGCCGCCGCGCGCACGCGGGCCGACGCCGATCGTGTGCTGGTGACGCTGCTGTGCGTCGAGCTGGAGCGGCGGCCGCGGACCCGCGCAGCCGCGACGACGGCCGCGTTCGAGGGGCTCCGCGCACTCGTGGCCGACCAGGCGTCGCGGTTCGGCCGCAATACCGTACGCGTGTCTGATGACCGCGTCTTCGTGGTCTTCGACGGCCCGGCCCGCGCCATCAGGTGCGGATGCGCAATCGCCGCCGAAGCCGGGCGATCAGGCACCGGCGTGCGGCTCGGGCTGCATACCGGTGAGTGCGACCTGATCGCCGGCGTGCCGCACGGCGTCGTCGTCGACATCGGCAGCCGGGTGACCGCGCTTGCGCAGTCCGGCGAGGTCCTGGTGACACGGACGGTGGTGGATCTGGTGGCGGGGTCGGGCCTTCGCTTTACCGACCGCGGCATGCACGTGCTCACGAAAGAGCACAAAGGCTGGCGGGTCTACGCCGTGCGCGAGGATTGATCGGGCGTCTGTTCTTTACAGTCGTTTCGCTGTGATGTAGGTTCATCCGCATGAACGCATCGACACGAGTGTGCATCGCATCCGCCGCGCTCCTCGCGGCCATTCCCGCCATCACGCACGCGCATTTCAAGCTCGTCGAACCCGCGTCGTGGATCGTCGAGGACGACCGCGGCGATCCGCAGAAGGGGTTTCCGTGCGGCGGTTCGAACACCGACTACGGCAAGCCGAGTTATGCGGTGACGCAGGCGACCGGCGGCTCGAAGCTGCACCTGAAGGTGCAGGAAACCATCTACCATCCGGGTCACTACCGCATCGCGCTCGCGGTGAACTCGCCCGCCGAGCTCCCGGTCGATCCCAAGGCGACGACGGAAGTTGGCCCCAATGGACAGCCGCGATCGCTGTCGGGCGAAATCATGAGCCCGGTGCAGGTCCCGGTGCTCGCGGACGGTCTGTTCCCGCACACCGCGAAGGTGGACGGCCCGCTCGAAACCGACGTCAACCTGCCGAACATCAGCTGCAAGCGGTGCACGCTGCAGGTGATTCAGTTCATGGAACAGCACGGCCCCAACAACCCGGGCCTCTACACCTATCACCACTGCGCCACGATCCAGATCACCGCCGATCCGAAGAAGCCGATCGACGCGGCGTGGCCGAAGGAACGACAGGGAACTTAAAGGTCAAAACTTAAAACTCAAAACTTGGAAATGGGAGGGGCGGTGGTCGAGAAGACTGCCGCTCTTCTTGCTCCGCCATGAATCCATGGGTCGCGAAGGCGATGGTGCTCGCCGCTGCGCTGGTAATGGTCGCCATTCGCGCGCCGCATGGGCGCCGAAGTCGAAGTGTCAAGGTCGCCAAAAGCCACAAGACGTCGCTGGAGACCGGCCTCCTGGTTCTTGCGTGGGTCGGATTCTTCGTGCCTCTGATCTGGGTCGCGTCACCGGCATTCTCGTTCGCTGAGTACCCGCTACGCACCGGCCCGTTCGTTGCCGGCGTGATCTGCCTGGTGATCGGCCTCTGGCTGTTCCATCGGTCGCACACTGATCTCGGTACGAATTGGTCGATTACTCTGGAGGTACGGGAGGAGCATCGACTCATCACGCAAGGCGTCTATCGCTGGGTCCGCCACCCGATGTACTCGGCGTTGTTTCTCTATGCCGTCGGGCAGGCCCTCGTCATCCCGAACTGGGTGGCGGGTCCGGTGAACCTGATCGCGTTCTCCGTCCTCTTCGCGCTTCGTGTCCGCGCGGAGGAGAGGATGATGTTAGAGGGGTTTGGCGACGAATACGCGGCGTACTCGGCGCGAACGAAGCGTCTTGTTCCTGGCGTCTGGTAGACGATTTCTGGCGCGCCTCTGAGATTGCGGTTTCCCCGTCAAAACCGTTAGGGTAGGCCTGCCCATGCCCGCATCCACCGTGACCGAATACCTCGGCGCACTCCCCGTGGAGCGCCGTGACGCGTTGAACGCAGTCCGCCGGGGAATCAACCGGGCCCTGCCACCCGGATACAAGGAAGGAATCCAGTTCGGCATGATCAGCTGGTTCGTTCCGCTACCCAAGTACCCAGCCGGCTATGGCGGCAACCCCAAGCAGCCCCTGCCGCTGATCAGCCTGGCGTCACAGAAATCGTACATGGCGCTGCACATGATTTGCTTCTACGGACAACCGGCGCTGCGGGAGTGGTTCAACGCGCAATACGGAAAGAGCGGCAAGAAGCTGGACATGGGCCAGGGCTGCCTCCGTTTCAAGACACTGCCGGACCTCGCGCTCGATGTGGTTGAGCACACCGTCGCCCGCCTTCCGGTCTCGAAATACGCCGCTGGCTATCAGGCGATGCGTGACGCGATGGGGAAAGGGAAAGCCAAAGCCAAACCCGCGGCCAAAACGCGCACACCGGCCAGGAAGACGCCGGCGAGGCGGAAAGTCAGCCGAGCTAGTTCGGCGTGACGCGGGTCTGTCGGACGTTGGCTGACAGATCAAGCCATCGCAACGTGCTACGTTCTCTCTGCCATGCCTTACGTGCCACCACCCAATGCTGGCACTGTCCTCTGGAAACATACGGGCGCCACCTGCACTCAAGTGGTCCACCCAATCAAGCCCGCCTACGAAATCCGGGTGTACGCCAGCACGGGGGCGTCGCTGGTTACATTCTTTGAGGACGCCGAGAGCGCCGCGCGCTACGCGGACGAGCAGAGAACGCGATTCGCCTAGCGACCAGGAACGCGACACGTTCGAGCACGCCGAGTCGGTCAACAGGATGGTGCTCGAATGGTACCGTCGATGCGGATATCAGGTGCTCGAGGTCCCGAGGGTTTCGGTTGACGAGCGGTGCACGTTCGTACTGCAAGCGCTGCCAAACAGCGACGCCTGACGGGTTGGAATCACCGGTACGGGGTTAGCGGATAGCGGAGGTGCCGGCGATTCCGTGCACGATGACCTTGTTGTTCACCATCGATATCTCCACCTGGACCGCCACTGGCCGGCCGTCAGCAGAAAGATTCAACCTGAATGCGCCGTCGTAGTTGCCGGGCGACACTTTATTGCTGACTGAAAACTCCACGGAATTCAATTCGCCGGCATTGGCCTGAGGCAGGGCATTTTCGGCGGTCTGAAAAACCGCAAGGACACCGGCGAACAGCGTCGGATCATGATCCTGATCGCTGCTTCGAAATAACGCATAGACCGGGTTCGGGTTGATGTCATCGCGGATCGCGAGACTCTTTGAGATGAATTCCCACAAGAGAGGATCCCACGGTTGATTCATCCCCAGACGAAGAACGGTCTCTATGACTGCGCTCACGTGATAGGCCTCTTCCTCCCTTTTGGCCGCATCGTTCGGAGAAGGCGGTTCTGCCAGCTGCCGGACATGTTTCAGCTCATGTCCTAATACGCTCGCCAGGCTTCTCGAGTTGCTGATCCCGGAGTGGGCCAGTATGAGGACCACTTTGCTGCCGTCATAGACCATCAATGCCCCGAGCTCGCTGAAGCCGGAGCCGAAGCCATCCACCACCCAGATGTAGTCCACACGGTTCATCGGCTCCGCATATACAGACAGATTACCTGTCAAGAGAGCGAGCGCATCTCTGGCGAACTGGCGATTGCCGGGATCGCGGTTGGTGGAAAACGGATGTGACGCCTGAAACGACTGCCAGAAAGGAGTTCCTTCAGGCAGATTGAACTTATCATCCAGACTGGTTTGGTTGATCGGTGGGCCAGGAACAGCAGAAGGCGACGTCAGCGAACAGGCGGTCGCAAACAGAGTCGCCGCCCCGACAGCAACGGCCACAAACAGCAGTCGTAAAGAAAGGAGCATCCTCGGTATTTGCGCTCCGCCAGCTTCTCAGAAAGGAAGGCATCTGCCGACCTCAGGCGTCACAAGAAGCTTATCGGCATCAGCACGTTTCGCGTGAGGCGGGTTACGGATCAGGCAGGTTACGCATCCCTGAGGACGACCATCGGATCGATGCGGCCGGCGGATCGCGCGGGGAAGTACGACGCGGCGACGGCGACGACGAGCACTGCCGCGGCGGTCGCCGCGAACACGGTCAGGTCGGTGGGGTTGACGTCGTTCAGCAGCGTCTTCAGCAGGCCGGTGAGCAGCCAGGCGGCGAGCGCGCCGATGGCGACGCCGCTGGCCGCCAGCGTCAGCCCGCGGCCGACGACCAGGTTGCGCATCCGCGTCTGATCCGCGCCGAGCGCGATGCGGATGCCGAACTCGCGCCGCTGACGCCGGACGTTGTAGGCCATCACGCCGTAGACCCCGACCATCGCCAGCAGGCCGGCGAGCGCGCCGAACAGGACGGTCAGCGCCGACATCAGCCGCGGCTGCCCCACCGATTCGCTGACCACGTGCTCCAGCGTCTGCACCTGGTTCAGCGGCAGCGCGGGATCGATCGACGCCACGATCTGACGCGCGGTCGGGACGATCGCGGTCGGATCGTCACCGCGCGTGCGGATGACCACCGTCATCGAGCCGCCGTCGAACACCGACTCCTCCACCGTGCGATAGAACTCGAACGGGGTGCTGCGCGCGAGGCCGAGCGAGCGCACGTCGCTCAGCACGCCGACGACCTCGTACCACTTCGACGTGTCCTTGCCCTGGCCGAAACGTTTGCCGATCGGATCCTGGCCCGGCCAGAACTTCTCGGCCATCGCGTGGTTGACGAGCACGGTCGGCGCGCCGGCGTGATCCCGGTTGTCGAGCATCCGCCCCTGCAGCAGCCGGATCCCCATCGTCTTCAGGTAGTCGCCGTGGAACCAGCGGTACTCGACCAGCGGCGCGCTGTTGGCGGCCCACGGGGCACCGCCTTCGATCTGGAATTCGCCGTTCCAGCCGAAGTTGAACATCGGCAGGTGGCTCGTCATGCCGACGCTCTCGACGCCGGGCGCCTGCGCCAGCCGCGCGTTGAGCTCGCGCCAGAACGCGCGCGTCTGCTCCTCCGCCTTGTAGCGCGGCCCGACGGTCGGGACGTCGAAGGCGACGATCCGCTCGGTCTGGATGCCGGCGTCGCGGCTGCGCAGCAGGACGAGGTTCTTGACCAGCAGGCCGGCACCGACCAGCAGCGAGAAGGCGACGGCGATCTCGGCGACGACCAGGCCGTTGCCGACGCGCTGACCGGATCCGCTGCCGGTGCGCGCGTCACCTTCCCGAACCGCCGACGCGAGCTCCGACATCCGCAGCACGACGAGCGGTGCGACGCCGCAGACGATCCCCACCACCACCGAGACGATAGCGGTGAACGCGAGCACGCGGCCGTCGATCGCGATCGTCGCGGCGCGCGGCAGCTGCGTCCCGGCGAGCGCGACGAAGGTCTGCAGCACCCAGCGCGCGAGGAGGACGCCGATCGCCCCGCCGGTGAGCGACAGCAGCAGCGCTTCGAGGGTCAGCTGACGCGCGAGATCCCGGGCGCCGGCGCCAAGCGCGAGCCGGATCGCCAGCTCGCGGCGGCGCGCCAGCCCGGAGGCCAGCAGCAGGTTGGCGACGTTCGCGCACGCGATCAGCAGCACGCAGAAAACCGCGCCGAGCAGCACCTGCAGCGGCGTCCGGATGTTGCCGACCGTCGCCTCGAGGTAGGACTGCACGTCGACGCCGTGGTTGTTGCCGAACTCGCGCGCCAGTGTCTGTCCCAGCGTGCGCATCTCCGCGGTCGCGCGCGCCAGCGGCACGTCCGGCTTCAGCCGCGCATAGGTCGTCAGGAAGTGGCTGCCGCGCGTGGCCGGGTCGAGCGTGCGCTGCAGCGGTACGAACACGTCGGCGCGCCGGTGCGCGAAGCTCGCCGGCATCACACCGATCACTTCGTAGGGCTCGCCGGACAGCGTCAGCTTGCGGCCGACAATCGACGGATCGCCGCCGAGCTGCTGCGTCCAGAACGCCGACGCCAGCACCGCGACCTTCGGTCCGCCGGGGCGATCTTCGTCTTCCGAATACCAGCGGCCGAGTTGGGGCCGCACGCCGAACACGTCGACCAGCGACGCTGTTGTCCGCGCCGCCCGCAGCTGGACCGGATCGCCGTGGCCGGTCAGCACGAACGACATGCCGGTCGATCCACCGATCGCGGAGAAGACCTGGTTACGCTCGCGCCAGTCGTGATACTTCGGAAAGGAGGCCGGACAAGTAGCACACGCCGGTTGGGTGTCGTACACCATCACCAGACGGTCGGGCTGGGGAAACGGCAGCGGCGCCAGGAGCACGCCGTTGAAAATGCTGAAGACGGCCGTCGTCACGCCGATGCCGAGGGCGAACGCGATCACGGCGAGCACCGAGACGAAGCGGGCGCGCGCGACCGTCCGCACGGCGACTTTCAGATCCAGCATCAGTCGTGACATAGGCCCTCGTCATGCCTTTAGACGAGAGCGGCCTTTCACACGTTGGCTTGCGACTGACAGGCGGGATGCGCGCAAGCCGTGATTCGACGACCACCGGGCAGAATCTGCACCAGTGCCCATTGCAGCCGTCACAATTTCTGCTCCGTTCGAGGAAGCCACTCCGAAGATCGCCGGCCAAACGCAGGGCGATCGCACGGCACGCTCAATGCTCCTGGCGTTCGCGACGATGGTAGACTCGCGGAAAGGCGGAGTGATGGCGGACCGGATTGATCACCTGACGGAGCGTGTGCAGGTCGTCGAAGTGACAGTGGACCGGCTGTCGAGCACGGTGGACCAGCTGTCGACCAGGGTCGATGGTTTGACGACAACGGTCGGCCAACTGTCGACCAGGGTTGATGGTCTGACGACGACGGTAAACGAACTGTCAACGGTGATGGCCGCAGGATTCGTCGAACAGCGGGAGTACACGGAGTTCAGCCACGCGCGGCTCGAGGCGAAGATCGACGCTGGCTACACAAGGCTCGAGGCGAAGATGGACGCCGGCTTCGCCCGCGTCGATCGCAAGCTGGATCGGCTCATCGACGCGCATCGTCCGCGTCGGACACCGAAAAGGCGCAACGAGTAAACCCCTCCGCACGGCAGTCCCGCCCGTGGCCACGGCTTCGTACGGGCGATCGCTGGTGCTATTCCAGGCGGAGCGCGTGCATCGGCTGAATTGACGCCGCCCGGCTGCCGGGAATCAGCGCCGCGATCAACGCGCACAGCGTCAGCGATCCGGTCGCCACGGCCAGGGCGACGGGATCCCAGAACGTCACGCCGTACAACTGTGCGGCGAGCAACTTGCCTGCGCCGATGGCCAGCGGCACGCCGAGTCCCAGGCCTATCGCCACGCGCGTGAACGCGCTGCGCAGGACGAGACGCAACACCGCGCCCTTGTCCGCGCCGAGCGCCATCCGAATCCCGATCTCGTTTGTCCGCTGCGCGACCGAGTAGGCGGTGACGCCGTACAGGCCGATCGCCGCGAGCAGCAGCGACACGCCGCCGAAGAGCCCCGCGAGGCTCGCGACCGCACGCTCCTGATCGAACGTGAGCGCGATCTGCTGCTCGAGGGTCCTCGCGTTCATGAACGTCAGGCTCGGATCGACGTCCGCCATCGCCTTGGTCACGAGCGGCTCGAGCGCGCCCGGCCCCTGCTTCGTCACCAGCATCAGCCCGCTGACGAAGTGCGACTGGTACTCGACGCGCGTCATCACGCTGTTCACGTAGTCCACCTTCTGCGCGAGCGGGACCCAGAACATCGGCCGCACGGGCCGATTCAGCTGGAAGCTCTGCCACCTCGGGTCGCGGACGATGCCGACGATCGTGAAGGTGCCGACGTTCTGCGGCTCGTCGAGGCCGAAGTGCTGGCCGATCGGATCCTCGTCGCTCTTGAAGAAGCGCTTCGCGAATGCTTCGTTGACGATCGCGACCGGCGCCGTCGTCTCGTTGTCCGCCTCCGTGAACGCGCGCCCGCGCTGCAACGTCACGCCGAGATCCGGCAGGAAATGCGTGCTCACGCGATCCCACGAGGCGCCGGCGTTCTCGCCGGGCTTCGGCGGCGGATGGCCGGCGACGAGAATCAGCTCGCCCCAGTTGTCGGTCAGCGGGTTGTAGAGCGCGAGGTCCGCCGACTGCACGCCGGGGATGCGCCTCAGCCGCTCTTCGAGCGCGCGATACATCGCCGTCAGCTGCGGCACGGTGTAGTTGGCGGACGGCCGGTTGATCGCGACGAGGACGCGATCAGGCACTGTGTAGCCCCAGTCGCGATGCTGGGCGTTGGTCAGACTGCGGCCGAGCATCGTCGCGCCGGCGACGAGGACCACGGAGAGCGTCGCCTGGACGACGAGAAGCGCCGTGCGCGTGAACGACGAATGATCGCCCGTCGATCGACCCGATCCGCGCAGCGCATCGATCGGATCAGTCCGCGTCGCCAGCCAGGCGGGTACCGCGCCGAACAGCACGCCGGTGATCACCGCGAGGCCGAACGCGAACGCCAGCACCAGCGGCGACGGGCGTGTGCTGATGGGAAGGAATGTAGACACTGAAAACGCGAGCGACAGCAGCAGCCGCGCGGCGCCCATCGCGACGACGAGGCCTGCGATGCCGCCGCCGATGGCGAGCAGGATGCTTTCGACCAGCGCCTGCGTCACGATCTGCGATCGCGATGCGCCGATGGCCATCCGTACGGCCGTCTGCGTCCGACGCGCGACCGAGCGCGCCAGCAGCAGGTTGGCCACATTCGCGCACGCGATCAGCAGCACGAGTCCGCAGACGGCCATCAGCAGCTGCAGGCTGCTGGCGTACTGCTCTTTCATCACGCCGACCCCGGCGCCGGCCGGGACGATGGCGATCGTCTGCTTCGGCAGCAGGTTGTCGACGTCGGACAGCCAGTTCGCCGGCCAGCCCGCATCGCGCGGGATCCACTGCCGCAGAACGTTCGTGAGCCGCGGCGCGATGCCGTCGGTGGTCGCGCCGGGTTTGAGGCGGCCGATGACCCGCAACCAGGCGGAGACCGGCTGGCGCAGCAGCGAGTTGGCGCCGGTCACCATCGGTTCCTGCTGAAGCGGGATCCAGAGGTCGGGCGGATTGTTGCGGAGGGTGTCGCCGAAGAAGCCGGGCGGCGCCACGCCGGCGACGGTGAACGGGTGGCCTTCGATGACCAGCGTCTGGCCCACGAGCGTTTGATCGCCGCCGTAGATCGCTTCCCACGAGTGATGGCTGAGCACGACAACGGGCGGCGACGCCGGCGTGTCATCGTCTGCGGTGAAGACGCGTCCGCCGAAGGCGCCGATGCCGAAGGTCGTGAAGTAGTTGCCGGTGACGTATTCGCTGCGGAGCGAGCGCGCGGCGACGTCCACGCCGGGCCGGCGGACGCTGACGCGGAAGCCGCCGGCCTGGAAGGCGGTCAGTTGTTCGAACTCGGGCGTTTCGGCTTTGAGGCGTTCGAACAGCGGATACGAGAACATGCCCCAGCGATCCTGCGGTCCGCCCTGGACGCAGCAGTTGTCGCCGTCGCCGACGCGGTAGAGGCGTTCCGGGTCGGCGACCGGGAGCGAGCGCAGCATGACGGCGTGGATCAGCGTGAAGATCGCGGTCGTGCCGCCGATGCCAAGCGAGAGCGTCAGGACGGCCGAGGCAGTGAAGACCGGCGAGAGGCGGAATTGACGGATCGCGTACCGGATGGCGCCGACCGGGTTGTCCATACGCGGGTTAGACGGCGTGGACCCGCCATCCGTTGACTCAGTACCCAGTAGAATCCAGGCCTATGCCGTATCGAACCATTCATCGTGCCGCATTCACCGCCATCATCGCCTCCGCGATCACGCTGGGACCCGCGCTCGATGCGGGCCAGACAGGCGCGCGATCGGTGCAATACCGGTCACCCGAGGGCGTGGAGTATCGCTCGCTTCCCGATACGGAAGCCGTCAAGACGGCGCAAGCCGCGCTCGAAGCCAACCCGACAAACATCGGTCGCATCATCGACCTCGGCGTCGCCCAGTCCGGTGCGCGGCAGTTTCGCGAAGCCATCGCGACGTTCACGCGGGGGCTCGAGATCGAGCCGAACAACGCGCTGCTTCTCCGATGGCGCGGGCATCGATACCTTTCCGTCCGTGAATTCGATCGCGCGTTCGCGGACCTCACGCGCGGCGGCGCCATCGACAGCACGATCTACGGCATCTGGTACCACCTCGGTGTCGTGCAGTTCGTGCGCGGAGACTTTGCCGACGCGGCCGCGTCGTTCGCCAGAGCTCAGCCGATCGCACCGGACGCCGGCGAACTGGCGGGTTCCACGGACTGGTTGTGGATGTCGCTCAGCCGAGCTGGGCGCGGCGCGGACGCGAAGGCGATGCTCGATCGGCGGCCGGAGAAGCCGGTGACCAACGCGTACACGCGGCGCCTGCAGCTGTATCGTGGTGAAATCGGTCCGGAAGCCGTGATCACACCGGCGGATACAGACGACGTGCAGGTCGCCACGCTCGCCTACGGCCTTGGCAACTGGTACCTCGTGCGCGGCGACAAGGCGCAGGCGCGCAAGTGGTTCGAGCGATCGATTCAGTCGGGCGGTTGGCCCGGGTTCGGATTCATCGTGTCGGAGGTGGAACTCCGGCGGCTACGTTGAGGTTCAGATGAGTCGTCTCCCAATGAGCCATGGTCTTCGACGTGACCGCGGAGTAGAGTGGCCCGTCCAGACATTTCCGGGAGAACGCGCATGGATGATCCGACACGACGCAACCTGCTGAAAGGCGGGGCCGCGGCAGCGGCGATGGCCGTGATGCCTCGCGTCTTTGCGCAGCAGGCGGGCAAAGGAGAGACGGACACGTTCTATGAAAGAGGCTCCGTTCGCATCCGGTATCAGGAGGCCGGGTCCGGTTTCCCTCTGATGCTGCTTCCCGGCGGCGGATTGAACGCGACGATCGCGTTCTTCACGGGCAACTCGCCCTTCAACGCGATCGAGGAGTTCAAGGGACAGTATCGCTGCATCGCGGCGGACCTGCGCAACGCCACGACCGGCCAGTCCACCGGCCCTGTCGAAGTCGATCGGCCGTGGGAGTCCTACGCCGACGACCAGCTCGGCCTGATGGATCATCTGGGCATCGACAAGTTCATGGTGATGGGGTTCTGCATCGGCGGCCCGTTCATCTGGAGTCTCTTGAAGCGCGCGCCCAATCGTGTGGTCGCGGCGGTGCTGGCGCAGCCCGTGGGGTGGCGGCCGGAGATGCGCGACCCGAAGTACGCGGGCGTCTTCTGGAAGACGTGGGGTCCGGCGCTGGTCGCCAAACGGCCCGAGATCACGATGGCGACGGTCGACAGATTCGTGACCAGGATGTTCGAGACCGATCCCGACTTCGTCTTTACCGTGACTCGCGATTTCGTGCGTGGTTGCCACAACCCGATTCTGGTCCTGCCGGACGACTCTCCGGCGCACCCGTACGCCGTCGCCATGGAGAGCGCGATGCTCGCGCCGAACGCCGAAGTGAGCCTGTTCCCCTGGAAAGAACCCAAGGAGCGGATTCCCCTGGCGGTGCGCCAGATCCACTCCTTCCTCAAGGCGCATCGGCCTGCCTGAACGCGGGACTCTTCGACGCTTGACAAGGGCGCGAGCTGTGGCCACCATCATCAAGAAACTCCGCGGCCGTTCAATCGTAGGAGCTGGAGGAATGCTCATGCGGAATCGCGCGCACACGGTCTTGTTCGCCGGCATGCTGGCTGCGGTCACGGCCGTAGGCGCCGCCCGTTCGCTCGACGCGCAAGCCGCCAGAACGCCGGCTCGAACACCCGCGAAGGGCGCGCCGGCTCGCGCGGCCGCCGGCCACCGGCTCACCGCTGATGGCCATCCCGATTTCCAGGGGGTGTACGACGTCGCGACCACCACGCCGCTCGAGCGCCCGGCCGAAGCCAAAGGCAGGCCGACGCTCACCAATGAGGAGGCGGCGGCGGCCGAGGCCTACGATCGCCAGCACGAGGCCCAGGACGCCGCGCCGCTCAGCGGAGATCGCAAAGCACCCGCAGTCGGCGGCGAGCGCGTCGCGACGAAGACGTGGCTCGAACAGGTCGAGCAATTTGCCGGCGGAGGGACGGGCGGCTACAACCGGTTCTGGCTCGAGCAGGGCCGGCAACTCGTCAAAGTGGACGGACAGACGCGCAGCTCCATCCTGATCGATCCGCCGGATGGCAAGATGCCACCGATGAAGCCCGAGGCGCGGCAGCGCAACGCCCGGCTGCGTGCGGCCGCCGTGGATCCCAGCGCCGGCGAGGGGAACACCGCCTCCGGACCGCCCGGGGCGTTCGACGGACCGGAGTCGCGCCCGCTGGCCGAGCGGTGCCTGCTCGGCTTCAATTCCACGGCGGGTCCGCCCTCGCTGCCCAACTACTTCTACAACAATCTCAAACAGATCGTGCAGACCCGCGACACGGTGCTGATCCTGAACGAGATGGTGCACGACGCGCGCGTCGTGCGCATCGGCGGCAAGCACGTGCCGCCGACGATCCGCCGCTGGATGGGTGATTCAATCGGCTGGTGGGAGGGCGACACGCTGGTCGTGGACACCACGAATTTCACGGGCAAGACGCAGTTCAATGGCTCGAACGATCAGCTGCACGTGGTCGAACGCATCCGGCGCGTCGACGCGAACACGCTCCTGTACCGCTTCACCATCGAGGATCCGTCGACGTGGGAGCGCGCGTGGACCGGCGAGTATCCGTGGAAGGCGACCAAGGAGCAGCTCTACGAGTACGCCTGTCACGAGGGCAACTACGCGATGGGGAACATGTTGCGGGGCGCGCGGCAGAAGGAAGCCGAGGACGCCGCGAAGAGGCCGCAGTAGCGCCAATCCCGTCGCGCGCCTGAAGGCGCTCTGACAGGCTACACTTTCAGCCGTGGAGGGTTCCGTGCGAACACCGATGCGGCTCGCCATCGTTGTGCTGCTTGCGGCCTGGGCCGCGCGCGCCGTCCAGGCGCAAATCGCCGGCAACCCGATACCGGCGCGGATTGTCAAACGCGGCCTGGCGGTGGAGATCAAGGATCTTCTCAGGCTGCCGGACACACGCGGCGTTCGTCCGCTGGATCAGGACGTGTCGCCGGCCGGCTGGGCGCGTGTCAGCTACGTCCGCGACCTGCCGGACGGCCGCCGCTTCGTCAACGATTCGCGCGGATTTCTCTATCTGATCGGTTCGAACAACGAACCGCATGTCTACGCCGACGTCGGCGCCGCATTTCCGCGCGCCGTCTACAACCGGCTGGAGAGCGGATTCATCGGATTCGTCTTTCATCCGGAGTTCGCGCGCAACGGCCTCTTCTACACGGTTCACGCCGAGCGGGCCGCCGGCAATCCGAAGACGCCGGACTTCATTCCTCCCGGCTTCGCGCTGAAGGATGTGACCTACCACAACATCATCACCGAGTGGCATGCCACGAACCCGGCGGCGAATCTCTTCGCCGGCACGCGCCGTGAGCTGCTGCGTGAATCGCACGTCGTCGCGAACCTGACGCACCCGATGGGCGCGGTCGAGTTCAACCCGACGGCGAAGCCCGGCGACGCCGACTATGGACTGCTGTACACCAGCGGCAGCGATCACGGATTCAGCAACGGCGGCGGACCGAACGCGAACACCGCGAGCCAGACGCAACGGCTCGACTCGATCATCACGGCAATCCTTCGCTTCGATCCGCGCAGCCCCAGCGTGACTGGCGGCACCAAGGGTCTCGGCGACTACACGATCCCGATGGCCAACAAGTTCGCCTCGGACGGGGATCCGAAGACACTCGGCGAGATCTACGCCTACGGCTTCAGAAACGCCCATCGCCTGTCCTGGGACACCGACGGGACGATGTTCGCGTCCGACATCGGCATGGACAATGTCGAAGAAGTCAACATCGTGCGAAACGGCGAGAACTACGGCTGGATGCGTCGCGAGGGCCTCTGGGAAAACGGCCGGTGGCGCGGCGGTCTGCTCGGTGAATTGTTTGCACTGCCTGCCGACGTGTTGACCGGGCGCGAAAAGGACGGCTTGACCTATCCGGTCGCGATCTACGACCACGACGAAGGGCGGGCCGTGACCGGCGGCTTCGCCTATCACGGACGGATTGCGGCGCTCCAGGGCAAGTTCGTCTTCGGCGATGTCCAGAACGGCCGTGTCTTCGCCGCCGATCTTGCCGAGATGAAGAAGGCGGACGACGGGATTCCGCAGACCGTGGCGCCGATCGAAGAGATCCAGCTCTATGTTCGAGACGCGAGCGGCAACCGCCTGGGCGTGTCGATGCGGGAGCTCGTCGAGCGGACGATGGGTGGGAGCCTGTCCCGCGTCGATCTCCACATCAACCGTACCGGCGACGGAGAGCTGCTCCTCACCTCTCGACAGGACGGGACGATCCGGATGCTGATACCGGACGCGCCGGGTCCGGGCACTGGCAGGCGCTGAACCTTGCCCGTGAACGAGCCGGTTACGAACTACATCACGCCGGGCGGCCTGCAACGGCTCAGAGACGAACTGCGGTTTCTGCTCACCAGAGAACGGCCGGCCGTGACACAGGTGGTGGCGTGGGCGGCGGGCAACGGCGATCGCAGCGAA